>PPCM01000143.1_pt1 | contig 105813 bp, 71 predicted proteins | sample 1555541 | NCBI WGS metagenome assembly PPCM01 (sample SAMN05284479, study PRJNA326546) | Marine sediment metagenome, whole genome shotgun sequencing project. | isolation source: marine sediment | place: Germany: Wadden Sea | collected 2012-09-05
TTGTCCCGTTCCGGCATGTGGATGTTAAGGATTCACCGGCCATCTTCATCCCGGCAGGTTTTTTATGATCCGGGCCGGGGCAACATATGGATGTTGCGGGAGCGGATTCGAAATCGATATTGAACAGCCGACGTGAATCAACGCGGTTCCTTCACGAGCAAAGTGGAGGGTGGACTGGAACCGTTATGGTGCCCTGGGCAAATATGCTCCGAGCCGGTCGAATAGCGGTGTTGGGCGGTCCATGGGAGGGAGCGGTGTTTCCCCAGGGGATACGGTTGTTCACCCAACGGTGGGGTTATGGAAGCGCTTAGTTTTACAGAGCGTATTTTTTCAGTTTTCGATAGAGGGTGGGACGGCTCACCCCCAGCGCCTTTGCCGCCTTGCTGATATTTCCGTTGTGTTGCTTCATCTGCTCCGCAATAAGGACCGCCTCCGCATCCTTCAGCAGGCAGGCGCCGGTTGGGGAGGAGGGCGCGGATTCCGCCTGGATGCCCAGGTCCTCGGGGGTGATGACCGGGCTGTCGGCGATATTCACGGCGCGCTCGACGATGTTTTCGAGCTGGCGGACATTTCCCGGCCAGGGATAGCCCGTGAGAAGGGTTTCCGCTTCCGGTGAAAAGGAGATGCCGGTTTTCCCGAGGCGCGCGCCCATTCGGGTTAGAAAGGTGTTCCCGAGGTGGAGCACGTCTTTGCCGCGCTCCCGAAGGGGGGGGATGTCGATGCGCAGGGTGTTGATCCGGTAGTAGAGGTCCTGGCGGAACCTGGACTGGGCAACGGCCTTGTCCAGGTCCACGTGGGTTGCCGTGATCACCCTGAGGTCCACGGTCACGGGCTGAAATCCCCCCACCCGCTGGATCTCCCCCGCCTGCAGGGCCCGCAGGATCTTCACCTGCATGTCCATGGGCATGTCCCCGATCTCGTCCAGGAAGAGGGTGCCGCCGTTGGCCAGCTCGAACTTTCCGGGCCTTCCCCCCTTGAGGGCACCGGTAAAGGCGCCCTCGGCATAGCCGAACAGCTCGCTTTCCAGGAGCTCCCTCGGGATGGCCCCGCAGTTGATCACCACGAAGGGCTTGTTCCTACGGGTGCCCCCGTTGTGGATGGCCTGGGCAAAGAGCTCCTTGCCCGTGCCGGTTTCACCCGAAAGAAGTACCGATGCATCGCTTGCGGCGGCCTTCCTGGCCAGTTTCAGGGCATCCCCGCAGGAGCGGCTCCTGCCGATGATGGAGTCGAAGGTGAACCTTGCCTGGGAGCCGGTCATCCGGTTCACCAGGTTCAGCACCCGGTCCTTTTCCATGAGAAGGAGCAGGCCTCCGCTGGTGCCCCCGCTCTTCATGGTGATGGGGTCCAGGGAGGTGATCAGGGTCAGGTGGCCCCGGCCCCTTGTGAACACCAGCTCCCGTTCGTTAAACCCCTTTCCCTCCCGGAGAAGACTGTCCCATTCCATTTTCGTTCGAACCAGGGAACGGATGGGGGTGCCGGCCGCATCCTCCGAAAGGCCCAGGAGCTTTCCGGCCTTCCGGTTCATCTGAACCACGGCCCCCTTTCGATCCAGGGCGATGACCCCCCTGTGGTCCGACTCCATGAGGGCGGTCATGTATCGGTTGCGAAGGGCAAGCTCCCTTGCCTTTTCGAGTTTTCCCAGCTGGGAGCGGATGGTCTCGGCGGTGAGGGTGACCATGCCGAGGGTATGGATATGCACGTCCTTTGCGTGGCCGGACAGGGCGATCACCCCCAGGAGGCGGTCCTTGTGATCGTATACCGGGGCCGCCGAGTTGGTGATCTGGTGGGCCCTCACGCAGAACATCTCCTTTCCGGAAACCTGGATGGGCATCCGGGTCTGGAGCACCAGCCCGATGGCGCAGGTGCCCACGCTCTGCTCCGTCCAGAGGAAGCCGGGCATGCAGTTGCCGGCCCTGTAATGGGCAAGGAGCTGGGGATCTCCCAGCACATGGAGAACGTAGCCGTCACTGTCGGCAACGGCCATGCAGAAGCCCGATCCTTCGAGGATCTGGTAGAGGGTGGTCATCTGGGTGGTGACCAGGTCGAAAAAGGGGCGACTGTTCTGAATCCGACGCTGCAGCCGGTCGTGGGTGAGGCGGGTTTCCATCGGCGCCTTGGTCTGATTGGGGTCCACGCCGTACGTCCGCGAGCGCTCGTGGGAGGCCGCGATAATGGCCGCGTGTGTTCTTGCATCGAATTCGGAACTGGCAAAGGATCGTTTGGTAAAAATCTGTCCTGTAACGGTTGCCCCTGCGGGTCGCGCTCGGTCATGGTACTCCTTGTCTCGGCTTGTTGCCCTGTTTCTTTCATTATTTCACGGGCGCTTCCGATTTTAAAAACACCGACCGCTTGACCGGCGGTGGTGTTAAGTTTTTCCGTGTCTCACGGCTTTTTCCTGAAGCCGATCAGGTATCTTACGATTCCAACCGCAACAAACGCGGCCGCCGCGAAATTGAGCACGATGGAGATGTGGATCAATGTTTCCATAATCGGGGCTCCCCGGGTGTTATAGTTGTTCCGGCGCAAAGCCGCCGGCGGGTTTCAGGTTCCGTGTCAGGCCGTGGACCGTAAAGAGGACGGCAAGATTGACGGCGATGCCGGCCACGTTGGAGGGAAAACCGAAGGGTTCCCCAAGGATCTTCGGTCCCCAGACAAGGGCGACGAAAAGTCCCGCCATGACCGCCGGCGCTCCTGCATGGGGAGAGATGGGGCATCGTCCCTCCTTCCGCCACATCAATGCGATGACCAGGGGAGGGATGATCGAGGGGGCCCAGAGGTTGAACACGTAGATCATCAGCTCGAAGATCTGGGGAAAGGAGAGGGCCACCCCGATTCCGCCGATGCCGACGACAAGGGTGATGATCCTGGACCATCGCAGCAGGGTTTTCCGATCGGCTTCGGGGTTGATGAACTCGTTGTAAATATCCCGTGTGAAGATGATGGAGGCCGTGTTGATGTAGGAGTCCCCCGTGGACATGATGGCCGACAGCAGCGCCCCGAAGACAATGCCCGAAATACCCGCCGGAAGGGTGTCCAGGACCAGGGTGGTCAGGGCAAGATCGGGATTTATGCCCGGGTTGAGCACAAGGGAGGAGACCCCGACGGCAAGGGTGGTGAGGAGAAAGAAGCTGTAATATCCCCCGAATATGGTCACGCCCCACTTGCTGTCCCTGGGGGAGGCGCCGGTGGCGTAGCGCTGGATAAAGTAGGGGGCGCACATCTCCCCCAGCATGAATGTCATGAAAAAGGAGAAGAGCTTCATACTGCTCCAGTCGCTTCGAAAAAAATCCAGCTTCATGGCGGCGGAAGGCCCCATGGCTTTGACCGCCTCCACGGCCCCATGGTATCCCCCGGCAAGGTCCAGGGAGATGAGCGCCGCGATGCTGAGGCCCACGGCCAGCACGACGAACTGGATGGCGTCGGTGAGCACCACGGCCAGCATCCCGCCTGCCCAGGTATAGGCAAGGGTGATCACCGAGGAGATGATCGCCGAGGGGACAAGGGGAAGGCCGGTCACGGTCTCGAGGATACGGCCCATGGCCAGTATCTGGACCCCGAACAGGGCGACGCAGAAGGCAAAGGAGATGATGCCGGCAACAAGCCGCCCGTTCCTGCCGTAATGGCGTCCGAACAGATCCCCCACTGTATAGACGCCCGCCCCTGCTTCCCGGACCCTCGGCGCGATAAACCAGCCGCTGAAGAGCTGGCTCACCACCACCCCCGTCAGCCCCACGAAGACGATCAGGCCCTGCTTGTGGATAAACGCGATACGGCCGATGGTGGCCCCGCCCCCGCAGAGGGTGGCGGCCACGGTCGCGAACACCAGGGCCATGGGAATGGAGCGCCCGGCAAGGGCGTAGTCGTCGAAGTCGTCGATCTTCTTCATGGAAAACACGCCGATGCAGAGCATGGCGCTAAAGTACCCGATGATAAGCACAAGATCGAGCATGGAATCGGTCATACAATCTCCCGGTATGGGCCGATCCGTTGTTTCGGTTCGGTCCCCGGCTCCGGCAACGGTTCGTTCGGAGCCTGTGTAGTTCGGTTCAGCCTATATAGATCGACCTATACCCGACCCGGCCCATGGATGTCAATCCGCCAACACCACATTGTGGTTTGTTCTCATGATGTGGAATCTGCGGATGCCTTCGGGGAGCGCGGAACGGACCTTGGAGCGATTCAACCGTTGTAAACTCGCCCTCCGCCCATTGGCGCTTCAGGAAAAAGTCGCCTCCCGTGAAAACCAAATCGGCGAATCAAGGCGTGGGATTGTGCTCCGGCAACGGTTTTTTTTCAAGACATGGGACGCCGATGATGTTAATTGAACCCCATCCGTAACATGTCGTTATGGAGGAACTTCCGTTTAAACCGAAATCAGAAAACCCTGTGCCCTCGGACCGACAATACCGGAGGCTTTTGCCCGGATCCAATGGAAGCGACCGGGGAGGGACCTGAGTAGAGGAGCTGCTGTTTTACTGTTATGATGATCAAAGGTGCCCAGAGCGTTTATCGAACGCTCAATATTCTGAAGTTGATTGCCGGTAGGGGCCGGCGGAAGGTATCCGTCAAGGAGATCAGCGTCGAACTGGATATACCGCCTTCCACCGTCCACAGGCTGATCTCGGTGCTCAGGGAGTGCGGCTTCATCTCCTTTGATCCTTCCGAAAGGAAATATTACATCGGAAAGGAGTGTATCGTCACGGCCAATAGCAACAGGGATGATTATATCAGGGCCAGGTACTCGAGGCTCGCGCGGCATATCGCCGAGCAGTTCGGCCACACCACCGCCCTCTATGCAAGGCGGGGGTACGACTGCGTGTGCGTGGAGCGGGTGGAAGGGACCCGCTCCATCCAGGTGTTTACCTGCCGCCCGGGGGATATCCGTCCCCTGGGGCTCGGTTCGGCGACCCTTGCAATGCTTGCCTTTCTGGAGGATGGGGAGGTAGATGAGATCCTCGCCCACAACGCCCCCCGACTCAGGGAGATGAGCCTGGGCTCCGAGGCGGAGATCCGGCGTTTCATCGGGAATTCAAGGGAGCGGGGCTATGGTTATGCCCATGGTCTTGCCATCGAAAACACGGTGGGGATCTCTTTTCCCCTGCGCAGGGAGGATGAGATCGTCGGCGCCATTGCCGTGGATTCCCTCAAGAACCGGGAGTGGGACGCCGAGCTTGAAACCATGGTGGATTACATCCGGGCCAACATGGAATGATGTCGATTCCATATCCCCGAGGGATTCAGGCCGGGTGCGCGGCAGGCCCCATATACGTGGGGCGGCCGAAAAAGAAGCTTCATGTTCAGACCGGGTGCTCGGCAAGCCCCATTTTCGTGGATCGGCCGTAAAGAAGCATCATGTTCAGACCGGGTGTTCGGCAAGCCCCATATTCGTGGATCGGCCGAATAGAAGCTTCATGTGCAGACCGGGTGCGCGACAAGCCCCATATTCGTGGCTCGGCCGAAAAGAAGCTTCCTGTTCAGACCGGATGCTCGGTAAGCCCCATTTTCGTGAATCGGCCGAAGATGAAGCTTCGTACTCAGGTCGGATTCGCGGCAAGCCCCGTCTTTTGGCGGGGGAGAGGGAACAGGGCCCGCGAATCGGTCAGGGCAGAATCTCCACATGGACGATCTCAAAAACAGTTGCGTCGCCCCCGGCAACCTGTTGCAGTTCCGCCGAAAGGGTGATCACACCGTCCAGAACAAACCTGATATAAGGGATCTCCATAAGGCCGCCCCCGGTGAGGAGAATACGGTCGCAGAGGTCTCCCCCCTTGTCCGGGGAAAGCGCTGTCTGTTTTACCAGCTCAAAGGCCCCCCCCGATTCCCAGGGGATCAGGTCCAGCTCCAGGCTCACCGGGGATGCGGCGGGATCACCTTCTGCGGCGACCCAGGGGAGATAAAGTCGGATATTGTCGTCGATCATGGGCCGCTCGCATAAAAAAGCTCCCGCAGAGTTGTTGAGTTCGTTGCACTCCTCCACCATCCTTTCCGCGTCCGCAACCACCCCCAGGTAGTACCTGTCCGAGAGTGGAACGTCTTCGCCCAGGGTAAAGGATGCCGGCATTTCAAGGGTAATGGATTCTCCCGGAAAGAGGGGGCCGGTATTTTGGGCGGCGCCGGGTAGAAAGGTATCCAGAAGTTCGATAAACGGATCCTCCGACATAAATGCCTGCACCGCCGCATCCTGCACCGGGGTCAGTCCTGAATTGTGAACGGTGACGCTGACGCTTCCGTTCACCCGGTTCTCCACCCTTTCAAGGGTAAAATCGTCGAATTCGGCCAGGAGATCCGGGGTGCTGCATTGCCCCTCGTTGATCCTGACGGGAATCAGGGCGGTGTTGTTTTCAAGATCACAGTCACCGAGGACCTTCAGCTCATCAACGGTCACCCCCAGAAAATAGTCGCCCGGCGGCGTGCTGCCGGGAATCGTGAGAGAAAGGGGCGTGAGGTCCAGGTCGTCCCCGGCCGGCAGACCGGACTCGAATAACCGGCCGCCGATAAGCAGGCTGTCCCGGAAGTCGATCTCTTCATCCGCAGACAGGTAAAAACCGGCCATGAAAAATCCGGCATCCTCGTTCCCCCGGTTTTCGAGGAGAACGGCAAGATCCCCGGAAATATCCTGTTCCGGAAAAGCCGTGAAGGGGGCGGCGGCATTTGAAACAGGGGCGTTGATATCAACGGCAAGGTCCGGGCAAACCTTTTCGATGGTGATGGGAAGGGCCTGGACGTTGTTCTCCTCGTCGCACTCTTCCACGTCCCCTGCTTCGTCCGCCGTTGCCACCAGGAAGTATTCTCCCGGGGGAAAATCGTCCTCCAGGAAAAACGTCGGGCCCGTGAAAAGCGAGATGGAATGCTCCGCGAAGATGGCCGAGATCTCCGTTGCTCCGGCGAAAATGCTCTCTTCTGTAACCGAAGGGGTTTTCGATATATAGAAGTGGACGACAAAGGAGGTTGCATTCCCGTCACCCGTGTTTTTCGCCGTGGGTACGAAGAGGGGGCCGATATTGTCTCCCGGTTCGGCCGTGATGGGGGCTTCCGGATTGTTTTCGTCGGGATTTTCCAGGACCATGAAGAGATCGGGACAAGGGTCGACGATCTCGATGGGAAAGGCGGCGATATTGTTCCCTTCGTCACATTCGTCAACATTGTTGAAGACATCCACGATCAAGCCGAGATAATAATTTCCCGGCTCGGTGTCGGCGGGAATGCTCAACACCGCTCCCGTTTCAAGGGAGAGAACGGCTCCGGCGACAAGGGGGGGGCCTGTAAGCGGGGCGCCTTCGAGCCGCGGATCCGCGGCGGTGACAACGGCATCCCCGGAAAGGAGGAAGTCGATTATGTAAGGATCGTCCACCGCCGTTCCGAGGTTCTTTAAGACGACATCCAGAAGCTCGCCAACGGATTGCCCCGGCTCCGCCGTCGCGGGGCCTGAAAGTTCCACCGTTGGATCGGGGCATCCGGTTTCGATACGCATGGGGAGCTGGTGAAAGTTGTTCTCCTCGTTGCATTCGTCGATATCCCCGTTGTCGTCCACCACCGCGATGAGCTCGTAATCACCCGGCGGCGTGTCTTCCGGTACCACGATCCCGCTCAAGCTACTCAGGATCACGTCGTTGCCGGGGCCGATCGTCTTCTCGACACGGGTCTCTCCCAAAAGGTAATCCGCATCCCGGTCCGTGAGGTAGTACCGGACAAGAAACGGGCCCGCGTCCATGTCTCCCTGGTTCCCCACATCCATGGTCATCAGGTTCGAGATATCCCGGCCCGTCCCGGCGACCGGCGGGGCGGTGATCTTGATGTGGAGGTCCGCGCAATCATCGACAACGGTAATGGGGTAGGAGAAGGTGTTGTCCTCGAAACTGCAGTCGCCGTTGTAATCCATCTCATCGACAATGACCCCGAGGTAATACTGTCCGGGTGTGAGGGAGCCGGGAAGCTGCATGCCGTCGTAGATATCCAGGGTGGACTCGTTGCCGGGCAGGGGGCCCGCCGCGACAAATTCCCGGCCGCCGGTCAGCAGCAGGTCGCCGGTGGTGACGGTCTTGTCCCCCGAAATATAGAACCCCACGGAATAGGAGCCGGCCGGGGCCTGGTCCCCCTCGTTGCCGATCACGGTGGTGAGGAGGTTGCCGACGACGCCGCTCGGGGCGGCCGCGGGCGGTCCGGTCAAATGGACGGTGAGATCGGAACATTCGGCAAGGGCCGACCCGGCCGAGAGCGGCAGGCCCGCGAGCAAAAGTGTGATAAACAGCAAAACCGGTACCATGGGGCGTTGCATATAAAAGGCCTCCCTTTGAACGGAACTGTCATAGCGGGGGTGGTCGTCACTCCGGCCGTATAGACTCGGGCGGGTACCTCGGCAATGCTTGCGAGAAGGTACATTGCCGATGCACCGGAGCTGAAGGCGTTTAGCGACGGGCCCACCTTGGGACCACCCCCGTTGTTTCCATAAACGCCGTGCATTCACGGCAAGGTTACCGGTATCGGGTATTTTCCCTGGATTATCGGAATCCGGGCGCCCCGGAATCGGCGGATGACTGGGAGGAAGAGCGTAAAGCGCCTGGAAAACCCGGTAAATAGCGGTAACTTATTTCCTTAATTTATTAGCACATTTCAACGCGCATTGAAAGTTCGGCGCTTGTTGATCAAAATTCACGGTACTTAAACAAAAAAAAGCATGCCGTACAAACGGCATGCCTTTTAGGATAACGCTTATGAAAAAAATGTTTTAGGCGGCTTTTCTTGCCTCTTCAAGCCACATATTCCATTTTTCCTTGTTCTTGTCGATCCACTCCTCTATATGGCGCTGGATGTCCTTTGCGGAATCTTCGCCTTCCTGCATGCGGGTGTTCTGCTCGTTGATGTCCCCCAGGGGAACCTCCACGAGTTCGAAGAATTTTTTTGCCGCCGGGTTCTTTTCCATGAACTTCTTGTTGGCGACGATGCGGATGTCGTTGACCACGAAACCCAGTTTCACGGGATCGGAAACGGCTCCTTCGATGCCCTTCACGGTCATCTGCGCCACTGCCGTATCCTGTGCGCCCACAAGGGGCTTGATCTCGGGAACGTTGATCCACATGACGTCCTGGCCGGGCTTGAACTTGAAGATGGTCCAGTTGGGCGCCCAGGTGTAGAAGAGTACCGGCTCTCCGTTCTTGTGACGGGCGAGGGCTTCGGCCATGCTGGCGGAGTAGGTGGCCTTGATGGGGTTCACGTGCTTCTTGAGGTCGTACTCCTTCATGTGGTGGGTGATCACCTTCTCACAACCCCAGCCCGGAGGACAGGCCACCAGGTCGGCCTTGCCGTCCTTGTTGCCGTCGAACGCCTTCTTGACCTCGTCACGCTTGAAGTCGTCAAGGGACTTGATCCCGAACTTTTCAACGGCATCCTTTGACGCGAGGTAGCCCTGGAGGCCGCCGGCCTTCACCACGTACCCAACGGTTTCGGCCTTGTCGGCGAAGTTCTTGGGCAGCTGGTTGTTGTGGAGGGGAAACCAGCCGTTGGGCCAGTAATCAAGGTCCCCCAGTGCCAGCGACTGGTAGAAGATGGGGTTGGGAAGATCCTTGGTCTTCTTGACCTTGAATCCCAGATCCTTGAGTCCCTGCTCGATCAGTCCGGCATGGAAAAAACCGGTGTTCCATGTGGCGCGGGCGGGCTTTACGGTTTTGCCCTTTCCGGGCATCTTGTCGTATGCTCCCGCGGGAAGTGCCGTTGCAACCAATGTCGCCAGAATTAAGACAGTCAATCGTTTCATCATTTTGGTCCGACCTCCTTGAAGTTTAATGTTTTTTTATTGTTTGTGAGCTGTCCCGCGCCGGGTTTTCCGGCGCAGGAAGCGTATTGCTTATGAACGATTTTTCCGGAAAACGGTTCCGGGTTCCTTTGGGGCGCCCGGCGGTGTATTCGTTTAAACGCCGGCGTTCGGTTCCCATTGAAGCGGATCGATCGGGAAGCTGCCCGGTGGCGATCAGGGGCGAATAAGCGGTCTTGCTTTCCCCTGGATGCCGCCGGGCAGGGAGATTGATTTGCGAAGGCAGTTACTTTTCCGCCATGCTCTGGGTAATCCTGTCCAGGATCATGGCCATGAGCACGATGCTGAGGCCGCCGATGGCCGCAAGACCGATATCGAGGGTGTTGAGCCCCTGGAAAACCGGCATGCCCAGGCCGCCTGCGCCGATCAGGGCGGCGATCACCACCATGGAGAGGGACATCATGATGGTCTGGTTGAAACCGGCCATGATGGTTTTCCTGGCAAGGGGAAGCTGCACCCGGCAGAGTACCTGCCAGGGGGTGGCCCCGAAGGCCAGGGCGGCTTCCACCAGTTCGGGGTGTACCTGCCGTATGCCCAGGGAGGTGAGCCGGATCAGGGGGGGCATGGCGAATATGATCGTTGCCAGAACGCCCGCCGCCGTTCCGATGCTGAAGAGCATCACCACGGGAACCAGGTAGACGAAAGCCGGGGTGGTCTGCATGGCGTCGAGAAAGGGCCTGAGGATCGCCTCGAAGCGGTTGTTCCTGCCCGCGCAGATCCCGAGGGGAATGCCCACCACCGCGCAGAAGAGAACCGAGCAGAACACCATGGCAAGGGTGGTCATGGAGTCTTCCCACATCCCCAGAAGACCGATGAGCACCATGGTGAGGGTGCTGAAGATCGCCAGCTTCACCCCGGAAAATCGCCATGCGACAAGGGCCATGAGGGTGATGACAATCAGGGGGTGGGCGGCGTTCAGGATGTAGTCCAGCCCGCTGAGGGAGGCGTCCACGGGCCACTTGATCATTTGAAAATGGTCACGGTGGTTGGTCACGAGCCAGTCCACGGCGAACTGTATCCATTCGTCCAGCGGGATCACCCGCTCATCAAAGTTCAGCATTAGCTTTCACCTCTCAAACCGGTATGATCGCCGGTTGCTGTGTGTTCTTCATCCCGGTGCAGGGTCTTGAGGAAGATGTTCTTGGAAATGACCCCCTTGTAAACCCCCTGGTCGTCGATGACGGGGATGGGCCAGGTTTTCGACGTGACCTCGGGCAGGATATCCTGGAGGGAATCGGAGGTCTCCACCGGGGTGACCTCGTCGAGAAACGCCTTCGTCAGGTCGCCCTTGGTTCTTCCGCCGTTGTTGAGGTGGGCCTTGAGGGAATCCGAGGAGACCAGCCCGATAAAGCGCTTGTCCGTGTCCAGGACATATCCGAAATCGCGGTCCTGGGAGCTGAGCCGCTCCAGCGCCGCCCGGGGGCCCTGGCTGGGGTGGCGGATGATGGTGGTCTGGGTGTTTCTGGCAATGTCCCCCGCCGAGAGGATGTTGGTGGGGTCAACCCCCCTGAAAAAGGCCTTGACGTAATCGTTGGCCGGATTCTGGAGGATGTCCTCGGGGGAGCCCACCTGGACCACCCGTCCCCCCTCCATGATGGCGATCCGGTCGCCGATGCGCATGGCCTCGTCAAGGTCGTGGGAGATAAAGATGATGGTCCGCTTGTGGCGGGACTGGAGCTTCAGCAACTCGTCCTGCATCTCCGATCGGATCAGGGGGTCCAGGGCGCTGAACGCCTCGTCCATGAGCATCACCTCCGGGTCCACGGCAAGCGCTCTGGCCAGTCCCACCCGCTGCTGCATGCCGCCGGACAGCTCGTCGGGCATGCTCTCCTGCCAGGCGGTAAGTCCCACCTGCTCCAGGGCCGTAAGGGCCCGCTCCCGGCTCTCCTTCTTGTCCATCTTCGCGATCTCGAGGCCGAATGCCACGTTGTCCAGGATGTTGAGATGGGGCATGAGGGCAAAGGACTGGAACACCATGGAGAGGGTCTTGCGCCGAACCTTGGTCAACTCCTCGCTGTCCATGGAAACGATGTCCCGGTTGTTCACCAGGACCTTGCCCCGGCTGGGTTCGATAAGGCGGTTGAGCATCCGCACAAGGGTGGATTTGCCCGACCCGGAAAGGCCCATGACAACGAATATCTCACCGCTGTTGACGGTGAAGCTCGCGTTGTCCACCCCCACGGTCATCCCTGTTTTTTCGAGGATCTCCTCCTTGGACAATCCATCCTTGAGGAGCTTCACGGCCCGGTCGGGGTCCGGGCCGAATATCTTGTAAAGGTTTTCAACGACGATCTTATTATTCTGGTCCATTTTCTGAACTCCTGTTTTCAGGGGCTTTTATTTGATTCGGAGTAACTTCGCCGGCGCCGCCAAAGGGCCACACGGGAATCGCCGGGGCCTCCATCATGACGGCCAGGCGGTTCAAGGTTTCCTGTATGCGCTCCTGTTCCCCCGCGCCAAGGGAGGAGAGGCTTTCGGCAAAGCGTTCCTGCAGGGGCCAGGGCATCTCCACGGCCATCCGCTTTCCCCTGTCGGTGAGGTTCACCAACAGCTTGCGGCGATCCACGGTGCTTCTTTCACGGTGGATCAGTCCTTTTGCGGCAAGGCGGTCGAGGATTCCCGTGACCGTGGCCTGACTGAGAAAGACCGCTTCGGCGATCTTGCCCGGGGTCATTTCACCCACCACAAGCAGCTGCCGCAGGCAGATCAGCTGGGGAACCGTCAACTTGTACGTTGCGCTGAGCTGTTTGTTGTGCTGGTCGATGGACCGTATGATTCGTCTCAGGGACTGGAGAATCGTCCCGGCGTAATCGCTTGTCATATAGAACTCGTTTTCCCCTGTAACGGTTTGAGGATGTTTGAGATTACTCTCAATATAAGTCGAAATGATTAGTGTGCCAAACAATTGATACCAAAATATTCGATTCTGAAACAATTGAACACGAAGCATTGAACACGAAACATTTACACCGGAAAAATATATATGTCAATGCAATTTGTGTTGGGTTTCATTGTGAAACAGGCAGGGTGTATGCAAAAGACGGAGGCTCGAAATAGGCGCATCTGTAAAACTGGAATCTTGCTTGGTTGCGTGTAGTGTTTTGATATGATTTGTTTTGCGGCGTGCTGGGGTTGTCCAGATCCCGTTGGGTAATAATCGCCGGTTCCGATCTGTGAGAAAAGTAAATGGGTGGGTTAAAAAAATGTTTGTATGGTGTTCAATGTATATTAAATTTTATTCTTCCGAAGGATGGATGTTTTTTTATTTAATAAAAACGTTGAGCACGATGAGTCGGGATAGGGTAAATAGCACAAAACAAAATTGTGTACAATGATGAATTCCATATCTTTTCGAGGAAAAAACCGAAACCGCCTGAACATTTCCAGGGCCGTACCCTGCATTTCGCGTGGGCGGCGTCTCCGATCGTTGTTTTTTAGACGACCCCAATGGAGGGCGGCACGGTTTGTCTGAACTTCATAATGCGCTGAAAAAACAGGCCCGGACTTTATACCGATTCACCAACATTGATGATCCTGTAAAAAGTCCAAAATCATTTTTTTGACCACACCATAGCGTGGGCACTCAGATCATAACAACGACCTGTTGTAGTCGGATTGTTGAACGCCGACTTTTTACGGGGTGCATCAACATTGATGATCCTGTAAAAAGTCACGCCTCGAATAAAACATACACAATATGGAGATCTCCACGCGCACCGAAAACACCATTTGAGGTTAAAAAATACACTTCAGACTTTTTACGAGTTCATCAACATTGGGTGTGCGGAACATTGTTGATGGGCGTTATGTCGTGAAAATCCGGAAGTGCGTCTTTTAACGGCACCCTCATTAATCTACAGGTGGGGGCAACTCCCGGGAAGGAAGAATTTCGATGCTGATAATTTCAAACATGGTCCTCAGGGGCAGGGTGACAAGACGAAGGTCCATGGCAAGAATGACGATACCGGTGGTTGTGAAACGGACCCGGGGGATATGCACGGTGCCGGCGAGTGTGAGGTCGGTATTCCCGCAGAATCCCGCTTCCTTGCCGGGGGGATCAACCTTCATGGACGAGAGTTCGAAGGCCGCGCCCCCGTTCCATGGGATCAAATCGAATTCCATGCGAAAGGGTTCGGCGTCCGGCTCGTCCCGGTGCATTACCCGGGGAAGGATGAGTTTCAGATCCTCGGTGACGAGGGGGCTTTCGCACAGGAGGGCGGTTTCCCGGTTGTTGAGTTCGTTGCACTCCTCCACCCTGTTGGATGGGTCCACGGTGACGATTAAAAAGACGGTGTCCGGAACCGGATCCTCCTCGGGCTGTTCAAAGGCCCCGGAAAGATCCAGGAGAACGGATTCACCCGGGGCAAGTTCCCCGACTGCGCCGATGCCCCCTTCGAGCAGGGGATCTTCCGGGTCAAGGGTTTCGTCCTCGGATAGATGGGCGGCAATGGAAAAACTCCCGGAAGGGCTCTTTCCTTCATTGAAAACGTTGAGAGAGACCCGGCCGGTGATAATCGAGCCCACCCGGCCGAACGCATAATCCACGATCTCGCTCCGGAGATCCGGCGCTGAACAGTCCGCGTCCACGATACGCACGGGAATACCGGCGATGTTGTTCTCCTCGTCGCACTCTTCAATGTCGCCGGCATCATCCACGAGTGCGCCGAGATAATAGTTTCCGGCGGGAACACCCTCCGGTATCCGCAGGAGCGGCGGGTCCACCCGGACGGTGCCGCCCGGGGCAAGAAACGGTTCTGTTTCCCGCCCGTTGAGCAGCGGGATATCCGACGGCGACAGATGGGGATCTCCGGTAAGATAGAATCCTGTTTGGAACGTCTGGACATCCCTGTTTCCGAGATTTGTCACGACGGCGTGAACAAGATCCCCGATCACCTGTCCGGGTTCGAGGGCAAGGGGGCCGGGAGGGGCGTTTTCCAGAGTTGTCACCATCTCCACGGCAAGGTCCGGGCAAAGGGCGACAATGGTGATGGGGGCGGAACGAGTGTTGTTGGTTTCGTCGCACTCGGCGACGATGTTTGGTTCATCGACCTCGGCCACCATGTAATAGGCGCCGGGTGGAATATCGGGGGGAACGATGATCTTGTCCCCCGTTTCCACGATCACGGTGCCCCCCGGAGAGATCCCGCCCGGAGGGATCGCGCTGATGCCGATTAGAAAACTGCCCGAGGCGGTGATTTTCGGCTCCCTGGAAAGGTAAAAATGCACCAGGAGCTCTTCGGAAAACACACCTCCCCCATTGGTGACCGCCGCCGTTATCCTGCTGCCGATCTCCTCTCCCCGGTCGGCCTCGCCGGGGGCGGTGAACTCAATGAACAGGTCCGGGCAGTCGCCCGGAGCGTTTGTCGGTAAAATGGTCAGGGGAAGGGGCAGGGAAACGGATGTCCCCGCACATCCGGCGCGGGGGGAGGGCTCGCCCACCACCATGAAGAGGTGGTACTCCCCGGGAAGGGTATCGGCTGGAATCGCCATGGAACCCGGTACTCCCACATCGCGGCGGCTGCCTGGGGGGACCCCGTCGTCGATTTTGGTATCCCCGATCAGGACTCCGCTTTCATCGGCGAGGGGGAATTCCGAGGACAAAAAGAACTTCAGATCGAGAGCCCCTGATTTGGAGTCGCCGCTGTTCTCAATGAAACCCGCGAGAACCGAGCCGATCACATCCCCGGCCCTTGCGGCGCCTGGACCCGTGAACTCAAAGGAGAGGTCGGCGCAGGCCCCATGGGCGCCGACGGGTCCTGAAATGTGCGCGGCAAGTAAAACCAAATAAAGAGAAAAGGCTTTTATCATGGGGTGTGTCAATTCGGACCCTCCTGTGATGCGATGGGTAACGGCATGGTTTGTTGCCCGCTCAAGAATCGCCCCGGGTAAAGAATGATCGTCTTGATATGTGTTTTATATCCCATGGGACAGTATATCGGCAACATTCGAGGACACCGGGGTTCCCGGAGGAAATGGAGATATTCGGTCCCCGGTGACGATACCGAAAAAGGGGGTTCCCGTTTCGGCTGCGGCGGCATAATCCGCCGGTGCATCCCCCACGAACAGGCATCTCGACCTGTCCAGGTTGTATTTGTCCGAAAGTTCTCGAATTATTTGGGGCTTTTTCCTTGGAGAACCGTGGGTTTCCCTGAAGTAGCCGGAAAGTCCACGCTCGTGAACAATATGGGCAAGCTCTTCGTGGGGAGTTCCGGATACAACAAAGGCGGGGATGCCTTTTTCAAGAAGGGACTTCAATGCCGTTTCCACGCCGGCGATCATGGGGGCTATCAACACGGAGGAGAGAACCCTTCTGGAGAACGCCTCTCCCAGCCGGGCCAGTTCCGCCGGGTCAATTGGGATGTTCAGGATCTCCCCATGGATATATTTGAACTTTTCGAAGCGGGAGATCCCGCCGCCGGCACGCTGGTATGCCGTGATCCGTGCAAGCTCATCGGGGGAGCGATCCTCGAACAGCGCTTCAAATGCGGCGGTTTTAATATCCTCGGTTTCGACGACGACCCCGTCAAAATCGAAGAATACGGCTTGTGGTATCATGGTGTCGTTCCCGAAAATTTGTAATTTCAACGGTATTATCCATTTATCAACCTTGTGCAATATATATCCGGTGATGTCAACTTGAAGCCGAAAACGAATGTGGCACAAATCTAAAAAGAATCAGATAAACAGCGCTTGAATCGTTTTTGCCGCGATCTCGATCGCCTTTTCGTGATTCCGGTTTGCCTGCCAGGAAAGTTTCAGGGGGACCGAGATCTTCCCCCTTTCCCAGATCACCACCCGCCCGCTTCGGGAGAGGGGAAGCGCCTCGTCCGGGCGCATCATGGCAAGCCCCTGACCTTCCAGTACCAGTTCCCTCACGATACTTTCCTCCATTGCCTCTGCCGCAGTGGTGGGCCGAACCCCGTGCCGGTCCATTTTCTTTTGCATCTCCACATGGAACGGGCACCGGCAGGTGGTCCAGATCCACGGCATGGCGGCGATCTCCCCCCACCCGAGTGTCTCCACGTCCCTGTTTTCGGCCAGTTGTGCCGGAATCACCACTTGCAAGTCCACTTCCGTGAGCTCACGGCATATGATCTCCCCTCCAAACGCCTTTCCGAATGAAAAACCCATATCCATGATATCCTGCTCCAGCATCATGGGCGTATCCAATGTTTGGCTCGCGAGAAAGTTGAGCCTCACTTCCGGGAGGGCCAGGCCCAGTTCCCGGTTGATCTCTCCCACCCTGAGAAAGGTGGGATCGGTGTTCAGGCCGATCCTCAGGGAGCCGGTGATCCGGCTTTTCAATGCCTGAGCCTTACCCCGGAGGTTTCGGGCCGAATCAACCGTTGTTTGGGCATAGTCGAGCAGGATTTCACCGTTTTCGGTGGGTTCCATACCCTTTGGGCTTCTCCGGAACAGCTCGATCTCCAGCTCCTCCTCCAGGGATTTGATCTGGGTACTCAGCGCCGAAAGGCTGATGTGAAGCTGTTCCGAGGCTTTCCTGAGGCTCTTTGTCCCGGCGACGGCTATGAATGACCTGAGTTGGTAAAGTTCCATTTTACGTTGGTTTTTGTCCCTATAACGATTTCCTGTACAAACAGGGCCGGATTCGGTAGAGGCCGTTTCCGCCGTTTCCGCCGTTTCCGCCGTTTCCGCCGTTTCCGCCGTTTCCGTTAATTCGGTTGTTGAATCTAATATCAGCAAGTTGAGAAGGGGGGCAAGTATAATCAGGGTCGGAGCCGCTTCTCGATGAGTCTGGGGGCTGGAAGGGTGGGACATCGAAAGGAGGGTGTTCGATTCCGTCGAACACCCCCTTCGAAAAATGCCGTTGGATTTAGGGGGGTTGTCGAGGTAACAAGAGGCTTCTTTCAACCATTTATAGATTCCGGAGAAAATCATGCAACAAAAAAAAATCGGTTCCCTGCTTCTCAGCGGGCTTATGATCGGGCCGATCCTCGGTTCGGGCATCATCATTATCCCCCCTGCCGTGTACGGCGCGGCAGGGGAGTGGGCCCTGCCCGCATGGGCCATCATGATCGTCGTGGGGTTCTTTTTCGCGTTCGTGTTCGGTTTTCTAACCCTTCGTTTCCCGGGGGAGGCCGGGGTAACCCGGGCGGTTGCCCATGCATTTGGGGAGCCGGTGAAACGCCTTGCCGCTTTTTATCTGATAGGGGCGGTACTTTTCGGTCCGGTTGCGGTGCTCCTCACCGCAGCGCGCTATGCGAACCCCTGGCCTTTTGTTCCCCCGGCGGTTTTCGGGGGGGGGCTCCTCTGTTTGACGACCTTTCTCCTGATGAGGGAGATCGCTTCCATCGGAAGAATCGCCTTTGTGATCTCCACATCGGCCGCCGGTACCCTCTTTCTGGGGGGACTCAATACAATTTTGTTTCACCGGAAGGTGGTTTCCATGCCCGTTGATTTCGATCCCTCGTCCTTTGGGTACGGTCTGCTCCTCCTGTTCTGGACCATGGTGGGCTGGGAGGTGGTGGGGAACTACAGCGGGGAGGTCAGGGACCCGAAGCGAACGATCCCCCGGGCAATCGTCATCAGCGCCCTTGCGATCGCCGCGGTGAGCCTTGTGGTCGCGGCCGCCGTTCAGTGGGTGGACGTGCCGGGCCCGGCAGGAACGGAGATCACGATCACGACCATTATCCGGCCCCTTTTCGGAGGAGGGGCGGCCGGGGTCATGGGCGTTATGACCCTCGGGCTCTGCCTTGCCACCTACCTCATGTTCACGGGCAGCGTCGCCCGGCTCACCGCTTCCCTTGCCCGAGAGGGGATCCTGCCTCCACTCCTTGGAAGGCGCCTCGAAAGCGGAGCGCCCGTGGGTTCGATCCTCCTCTTCTCGGCGGTGCACCTCGCTGTATTGGCGGTTGCCGGGACGGGGCCGGTCGGGGTCGAGGGGCTCGTGGCGCTTGCCGACGGTTTTTTTATCGCCAATGCATTGATCGGTGTCCTGGCTGCGGCGGTGCTGCTTGAAAACCGGTTTTTGAAATGCGGCGCGGGACTTCTTGCGCTTTTCTTTCTGGGGATATTGCTTTTTTCGAGCGGGGTGGTGATTACGGTGATCTCGTTCATGGCGGTGTACACGGCGGGGCGTGGAAAAAGGGGCGTGACGAGGAAAAATCGCCCGTGGATTTTATTGCCGGACCGCCGCCCTTGAAAATAAGGCAATCGCAAGTAGGTTATCAGGCCAATGAATTCATGGCGTTGTAAATTGGCGGCCGGTTATTTCAGAAACCTGAGCTGCGGTTGGCGGGCGTGCCGGAGTTACATGCGTTTACCCTGCCCTTGAAAACAAGCATATTGACACCAAACGGCAATATGGTAAAATATAGACTCCGCAGTTCTTGAACTGCTGTATATTTTACCTGTATTTAGCTTTTAGCCGAAAAAAGATATCCAATGAGTAAAAAAACTGCCGGGAAGGGGTGACCGGCCGGCAGGATTCCGAAACAACAACGACCTGCTGCTGCCCGTCGCTGTCCTGTATTTCCAACTGTTCTGTCCGGGTTGAATGTTCGTTCTCTAATCGTTGATACCGGTGTCCCGCCGGCAGGCCGCGATATTGTGCCGTCGGGGTCAACCGACCTGTTTTTAACGGGTGGGGTGAACGGGGCGTAAGGACCTCCCCGTTCCCATACGGCAACCCTTTTTCGAAGGAGCGACGAGGTGGCGATATGGATGGATTGAGCCTCGCCTTTCTGGAACCCGAGTGGGAGCGCCTGGAGCTTCTCGGGCGTTTTCTATTCCGGAACAGGAGGGCCAGGGAGGTTTCCCGCGAGGAGATCCACAGGATGGATCGCCTCCAGGAGGAGGTGGATGGGGCACGCCGGCCCGGCGGCGGATGGGATCGGCTTGTGGCCGAGCCCCTCTCCCGGATGGAGTTCGACGTCCTGGCATGCGCCCTGGGACCGGTGGTCGCCCCCCGTATCGGGTGGATGTACCGGAACCTCCAGGGGGATATGTCCCGCGCTTTTCCATCGCCGGAACTTATAACGGAGCTCTTTTGTCTTGATTTGGAAGGCGGGCGTGAAGTTCATAAGGCCCTGTCCGAGGATGCTCCCCTTAGAACGGGCGGTCTGATCAAGTCCCCTGGAGACGGTTCATTTTCATCCATAGAGCCGGAGTCCTGGGTGAGAGAAAAGCTGTTGGGCCTGGACAGGATGGATAAACCGCCGCCCGGGGCAAGGCGGTTGCGGGTTCTCGGGGACTGGGAGAGTCTTGCCCTTTCCGGCAACCGTCAGAATCTGCTTCTGGAGTTTCTGATCTGGATTCGCCATGGGGATATGGGGGGAGATATGCGCCGGGCAAACGGAGGGCCTGTCGCGCTTTTTTCGGGTCCCTGGACAACCGGAAAGACCCTGGCCGCAGGCTTTCTGGCCAATGAACTGGGCTGGCCCCTGTTCAAGGTGGAATCCGAAGGCCTGTGCGGGCAAAGCCTCGAGGATTCGTGCCACAGGATAGATGCCCTGTTTGACGATGCCGGGGAACGCCCCATGGTTCTCCTGTTTCATGACGGAGACGGTTTTTTCTCTACTTCCCCAATGGAAACGGATTCCGGACCGAGGTCCCTTGAATCGGTCCGGGCCCATCTCCTCCGTCGCCTCGAAACCCACAACGGCCCCTGCATCGTGAGCACGGAGGTCCCGGAACGGGGGGACTCGATCCTGAACGGCCGGGCGGACATGGTCGTTGCCTTTCCTTCTCCCCGGAATACCAATACCCCTTCCTGAATTTCGAAGCTTTCAAGGTCAAGGGAAATGATCCTTGACCGGCAATGCCTGTTCACGGTACAACTATAGAAAAACAAATGCGATTTATCTTTTTTGCCGGTTCCGGTATACGGACTTGCGTACGTGCCCGCACTGGTTGTTGTATCGCCTTCAAGGCTCTTTCCGGCCCCCCTTCATCTTCCGGTAAAATCGTAAAACCACGGTCTCGTTTCTTGAAAAACGCCCTTGCCGCGATCCTTCGCCGGCGGGCGTAACGGCCGGTCCTCCGGGTGCGTCCGGCAATACCCGGTCCGGGTTGGTTTCAAAGGAGAAATTCATGAAAGATATCTTTGAATTCGCGGATGAGCTGGGACCCACGAAGGTGTTGCATGTCTACGAGCCGATGGTGGGACTCAAGGGGGTCCTGGTCGTGGACAACGTGGCCCTGGGGCCGTCCATCGGCGGGATTCGGATGGCGCCGGATGTGAGCGCCGTGGAATGCTTCCGACTTGCCAGGGCCATGAGTCTTAAAAATGCCGCGGCCGGTCTTTCCCACGGGGGCGGCAAGGCGGTCCTCTACGGCGACCCCAAGCTTCCCCTTGAAAAAAAAGAGGTGCTGATTCGGGCCCTTGCCGCATCCCTGAGGGATATCCACGAGTATATCCTGGCCCCGGACATGGGAACGGACGAGCAGTGCATGGCCTGGATCAAGGATGAGATCGGAAGGGTGGTGGGGCTGCCCAGGGAGATCGGCGGGATCCCCCTGGACGAAATCGGCGCCACTGCCTGGGGGCTCCTCCATGCAACCGAGATAGCCGTTCAATACCTGGATTTCGAGCTTCCCGGGGCGCGGGTTGTGATCCAGGGATTCGGCAGCGTTGGAAAGCATGCCGCACGGTTTTTCGCCGAAAAGGGCGTGGTGCTGGTGGGGACGGCCGACTCGAAAGGGGCGATATACGACCCTTCGGGACTCGATGTCCGGTGCCTTGTGGAACTAAAGGAGGGCGGAAAGAGCGTGGTGGATTATCCCGGCGCCACAAGGCTGGGCCACGAGGCGATCATCGATTTCGACTGCGATATCTGGATACCGGCGGCAAGGCCCGACGTGATCAACGAGGTGAACGTGGACAGGCTCAAGGCAAAACTGGTGGTTCCCGGGGCCAATATCGCCGTGACGGACGGGGCGGAGAAACATCTCCACGACAAGGGGGTGCTCTGCCTGCCCGATTTTATCGCCAATGCCGGCGGGGTGATCTGCGCGGCCATGGAGTACAGGGGGGCAAACGAGACCGCCGTTTTCCAGGCCATCGAAGAGAAGGTCCGTTACAACACGCGCCGGATACTCGATATCTCAAAGGAAAGGGGGATTCTGCCCAAGCGGGCGGCGGTGGAGTTTGCCGTGGACAGGATCAAGCGGGCCATGAGCTACCGGCGTTGGTCCGTTTTCTAAGTTTTTCAGGGCGAGGCGCGATGCTCCGATACAAAGTCGGCAGTCGTTTTTTTTGATCCCGGGCTGATCTATTCGACACGATCCATTTAAACTTCACTGAGCGCTTGGAAAATTCGTTTCGGACCTCCATGGAACTCTTGATCCATAATCACGGTTCTATAAAAACGGACTCGATGTCAAGCCGGCAAAGGGAAAAATGATTCGGTTTTTATCGGACATATGCCCACTCGGGGGCTACCATGCTTTTTACGAGTGCACAAACGTGGCCTTTCGAATAATTGCCGGCGGTGTTGACGGGCTTTGGGCGGACTGCCCGCCCCGCTGGTGCCGGAACCGGCCCTTTCCTTGGTGAAAACCGGGTTGCCGACGGGGGGGCGGGGCATGGAGAGGGGGAAAAATGTATCGCATACGGTTTCACGGACGGGGCGGCCAGGGGATGAAAACGGCCGGTCGAATCCTGGGAAGGGCGTTTTTCAGCGAGGGCTTCGTCGTGCAGGATGCCCCGCGCTACGGCGCCGAAAGACGGGGGGCGCCCATTTTTTCATATGTTAGGGCGAGCCTTGCCCCCATCAACGAGCGGGGGGCGATTCGTATACCGGACCTCGTGGTGGTGGCCGACAAAACCCTGCTGCACATCCCCTCGGCGGGGGTGTTCGACGGCTGCACCGGGGAAACGGTGCTCCTTGTCCGGACCGGGGAAACGGCCGAGTCCCTGAAAGAGGGCGCGGGATTTACGGGAAGGCTCCTCTACGCCCCGGATTTTGAAATGGGAGCGGGGGGAGGGCAGGGTTCCTGGAGCAGTGCCTGGGCCGGGGCCGCCGCAAGGCTCTGCGGCAAGATATCCCCGGAAATCCTGGCCCGGGCGGTGAGCTCCGAGCTTCACGGGCAAAGGGAGGCGGTGATCCGGGCGGGTGTTGAGCGGGCCGGCGCGGGGTTCGAGGCCATGGCGGAGCACGCGGGGATCGTATCTGAAAAGGAGCGGCTCCATCATACCCGTTTTCCCTCGCCCCAATGGGTGGAGCTTTCCTGGGAACCGCTCCCCCTGTCGGTGCCGGCCATAAGGTCGCCCCGCAGCAGCCAACATCTGAAAACAGGACTCTGGCGCACCGCGCGCCCTGAAATGGACAGGGAAAAATGCCGCAAATGCTGGTGGAACTGTTCCGTGCTCTGCCCCGACAGCGCCGTTTCCGTGGACGAGGAGGGGTATCCCCGCATCGATTACGATTTCTGCAAGGGATGCCTCGTGTGCGCTTCCGTGTGTCCCCGAAAGGCGATCACGGTGAAATCCGAAGCCGCTTGCCTCGGGGAAGAGGATAAAGCTCCATGACGCTTGCCCGGATCGCGGGGAATCCGCTTTTCGGGAAAGGCCGGCAGCGCCATGAAACTTGACCCGATTACGGAAATAACGTTTTTCAGGAAAGTTCGGCAGGTTCAAGAATCGCGAAGCGATCACGGTAAACCAGCCTTTCGGGGAAAGACCGGCAGGTTCATGAAGCGCGAAGCGATTACGTGAAATCCGCCTTTTGGAGAAAGGCAGGCAGGTTTATGAAGCGCGAAGCGAGCACGGGAAACCCGTCTTTCGGGGAAAGGGAGGAAAGTCCATGAAGCGCGAACTGATCACGGGAAATCACGCGGCCGCATGGGGAGCCCGTCTGGCCGGGATCGAGTACACACCGCTGTTTCCCATCACCCCCCAGACCGAGATCATGGAAACCCTCATGAAATGGGTGGAAGAGGAGAAGATGACATGCGGGCTCACCGTCATGGAGTCGGAGCATTCCATGGTGACGGCGGCGGCGGCCGGCGCGGCAACAGGGGTGCGGGTGTTCACGGCCACCTCCAGCCAGGGGCTGCTCTACGCCATGGAGATGCTCTACAACGCGTCGGGCTGGCGCACCCCCTTTGTGATGGTGAACGTCTCAAGGGGGCTTTCCGCGCCCATTACCCTCGAGCCGGACCACAACGATGTGCTGGCCGCAAGGGACAGCGGGTTTCTCCAGTTCCACTGCGCCACCTGCCAGGAGGTGCTGGATGCGATCCTCGTTGCATACCGGGTCGGCGAGGACGAGCGGGTCCGCCTTCCGGTGATCGTGAACATGGACGGGTTCTACCTCTCCTTTACCCGGGAGCCCGTGGTCATTCCCGAAAAGGCCGATGCATTGAAATACGTGGGGGCCTATGACCCGGGGACCACCCTGTTTTCCGGGGCCGCGCCCGCAAGCCAGGGGGTTGCCGTGCTTGGAGGCGGCCCCTACTCCTACTTCCGATACCAGGCCCACCTTGCCGCCCTCAATGCCCTCACCGTGTTTCGCGAGGCGGCCGACGACTTCCGGGGGATGTTCGGCAGAAAGGTGGAGGCGGTGGAGGCGTATCGCCTGGACGATGCAGAGATCGCCATCGTGATGATGGGATGCTTCGCCGGAAAAGCCCGGGATGCGGTGGACCGGATGCGGGAGGGCGGCATGGCCGTGGGGCTCCTGCGACCCTTTCTGCTGCGCCCCTTTCCAGAGGAAGAGATCGGGCGCCTCCTGATGAACAAAAAGGGAGTCGCGGTGGTGGATCAGAACCTTTCGCCTGGAAAGGGGGGGATCCTCCACGGGGAGATCAAGGAGGCGCTTTTCGGCCGGGAAGGCGCGCCAAGGGTGGTGACCGGCTTTATCGGGGGACTTGGCGGCAGGGATATCGCCTTCGAGGAGTTCCGGGAGATGGTCCTTGTGACCCGGCGGGCCGTGGAGAACGGCCGTACGCCCCCGCCCCGTCTACTCTACACCGAAAAGGAGCTTGCCGCCGTCAGAAGGTTGCAGTCCGCTGCCGGCGCCGGCGAAAATCCATGAGGGGGAACCATGGAAGAGACGATGATCAAGAAACTCACGGACCTGACCCCGGAAAGGGTCCTGGGGTCCGGCAATCCCATGTGCGCCGGGTGCGGCGCCATGTCGGCGATCCACCATATCTACGATATTCTCGGGGAGAAGACGGTTTTCGTCAATGCGGCGGGGTGCATGACCCTTCTTTCCATCTATCCCTATACCCCCTTTCCCGGCTCATGGCTCTACACGGCCATGGCGTCGGCCTCGGCAGGGGCCCAGGGCATACGGGACGCCCTTGACGTGAGGCTTCGCAGGGGCAAGATGGAAAAGGGGGACGATCTGACGGTGGTGGTGCTCACGGGGGATGGGTCCGCAGGCGGCATCGGGCTCTCCGCGACAGCCAACGCCGTGGACAGGGGGCTGGACTTTATCTGCATCTGTTACGACAACGAAGGGTACGGCAACACGGGGCACCAGGCCTCGGGCGCCACCCCCCTCGGGGCGAGAACCGCCACCAGCAAGGGGGCAGGGGGATACGCCGGTTCCAAGCGGGACCTCTTTTCCGTGTGGACGGCCCATAAACCCACCTACGCGGCAACGGTAACGGCGGCCGAACCCCTTGATCTGGCGAAAAAGGTGGAAAAGGCAAGGGGCCTGTCGGGGCCCAGGATGCTGATTACCTTGGCCCCCTGTCCGTCGGGGTGGGGGACCGCGCCCGCCGATTCCGTGAAGCTCGGCAAACTTGCCGTGAAAACGGGGCTTTGGCCCTTGAAGGAGTATGTGGGCGGCAAGGTGGTGTATACCAAGATCCCCCGGAAAAGATCGCCGGTAAAGGAATACCTCGAGCTGCAGGGGCGTTTCGCGCATCTCTTCTCAAAGGACAATCCCCATGGGGAAAGGATTCTGGAGGAGATCGAAAGATCCGTGGAGGATTACTGGAGCGGCGTCACGCCTTAGTGTCTTACCGACAAAATCTTGCGCTTTTATGGCAAACCTTCTTGGTTCCGGCTTGTCCGGGTTGGGAATATCAACCGAAAACTGGTTAGATGGGCCACACGGAAATTTAAGAGGCTGAAACGCCATCGACGGTGTGCGGAACACCGGTTGGGTAAAATTGCACAAAAAGAACCCCGGCTATTTCCTCACCGGCAGATGGGAATCAGGCCCTCGACTGGATAATGGGAGTCCGGTGAGCTGAGAGGTTGACGCCGGGTTTCCCTGCCCTGGAGGGCAAATAAAGACCTGCCCCCTTTTGGGTAACGATTGAACCGGCGGGCTGTCATACCCAACGATTGAGTTGGGGACCGGGCGTCTTAAACCCAGAACCTCGGATCATAGCTTTCATTTTCTTAAACCCCATGTTTGATCGTATTGGCGACCTGGCGAAGTTCAATAGATATATTTGCTGAGTTGGAACGTGGCAAGATATTTGTGTAAACTTCAAAGATCGCTCGTGTGGGCAGGTCTGGTGCTTTATTGTTATGTGGTTTTCGATAGTGCGTCTCTCGGTTCTTTTTGAATTATCAACATTGATATAATAACTAGAAGTATTCCTGGTAAAGTGGTTAACTTTAAACCCTCCATTCCAGTTGCAAAGGTAATTAAAATCACGAATACCGGCATCAAAAGGCTATAGGCGGCCACCTTAGTCGCGCCAATTTGAACCGTGCATTTTTGGCGTATAAAGAAAGTAATCAAGGTTGTAAATATCGCCAAATATAGAATGCCTCCATAAGTTTTGCTTGGAGTACTGTGCCAGTCAATATTTATAATGCTGTTAATTGAGGGTATTAAAAGCCAACAAGCCCCCAAAAGGAGAGTCCAAAAAGTCAAAATCTCTATAGACTCACCACTATAGAGTTTTTTTAACAAAGGCCTATCCCAGCTTGAAAACAAAATGCCAATGATAAATACAAAATCGCCATAATTGAATTTAAGACGAATTAACGCTAAATAATCTCCCTTGAACACAACCAAAAGTGCGCCTATTGTACCTATCGCTAAGCCAAAAGAACGAAGTATGGTCGGTATTTCTCGATTAATTAAAAACGCCCAGACCGCTGTTATGGCCGGAATCAGCGTAATTAAAGCACCTGTATTAATAGCGCTTGTATATCTTAAACCTTCAAACATACACCAAAAGAAAATAACTGGAGGAATACTCAATATTGAGTAAGATAGCATTCTTTTCCGTGGTGGAAACTCCAATCCATTTTTTATGAAAACATATGGCGCGAACAAAATAGCGGCCAACAGAAATCGTATAAACATCATAACTGCGGGAGGCAAATCATGGGTTATTAACTTGCCAACAGGAAAGGAACTTGAAGCTATGAGTACTGATATTAACATTAGTACATGAGCATTGGCTTTTATCTTTCGCATAGCTTTATTTATTCCCCACAGATTGATATTTAGTGTCCGTCTGAAAAAATCTTAACCGTTTGATAATATGATAAAACGACAGTGCTTTCAACTGCCAAAATTTCTTCCTGTGCTATAATAAAGCAGGTAAGCGAGCGCAGCGAGACTCCGAAACGGACGCTTCGCACAATCGGCAGTATTGCCAAAAGCAAGGCGCAGGACAAAGAGACGCGGATGAGGGCCGCTTACCTGGACCTTCTGGAGCAAGGTGAACTGGTTTTCAACCGCTCAGAACAGACTATCCGGATAATCAACACTCAACATAGCGCGATGCTTGGCACCCTGAATCATCTGAATAAGGATATTTCCGAGCTTCAACTGACCTTGGTGGAATAGAATCTGTCTGCGGCCTAATCCGCCGCAGGGATACTAAGAATCCCGATTTTTCAAATTGACCCTCTGAATCAGAGATTCCTTCAGTAAGCATCTGTGCTTCAGTTGGTGTTGGTTGCAAAACTTCTCCAGTGGATAGATTTGAGGCGATAACCGTTTCATCATTATATTTTGTCATGAAAACATATGGAGATTTCTTTAAAAGCATATTCTTGCTATTGTCATTCATAATATTGCTCCCCTTTCCAGCTTGTTTCAGGACAAAATCGAGACTTCTAACAAAGCGAATTAAAATCGTTTCGTTTACTGGGCAAATGATCATTCGCCTGTATTGAGCTGTTCATGCAGGCCGGCGGCAACACGAGACATGGATGAGGGCAAACACCGCATCAACCTCATTCTCAATAGTTCCACCATCAAGGGGTTGCACGACAAAACACCTGTTCATGATCATCCGCCGCAAACTACAAATCTTCACAAGGAACGCCGGCCCTTCCAACTCCAGGGGAGCAGCAGCGCTCATGGCGGTGGGCTGGAGCCACTCATTATGTGGGAGGCAAAACCGCTTGTTTTGCCTGAAGTATGAAGTCGACCAAGGTCATTTGAACAATTTTGGGGTCAGTAGCGGCCGATGGAAGTCTATCTGGATTTTTCCCGTGTGCAACCCAGTTGCGATACTCATAGATTTGTTTGATTTTTCCACTAAGACTTCCATCTACTATCTCCGAAAACACCCCAAGCATTTCATCTAATGTCCACCTTTCAATCGAGTTTCTGGCAACAAGAGTTATCCGCTCAATTGTTTCTGTTGGCTTACTCATATTGCCGTCAACTATTTCCTGTATAAAAAGACGCAACTCACGTTCAAAAGAGGCAAAAAGCGAAAGAACCATTATGTCTTCAAGCTCTTCCTCGGTAACAGACAATCGGTTCAGCATTTCATTTTTTTGTTCTCCCAAGAACACTGTACTGCCGTGTAACTTGTATAGTTCTTTGTTTATTGATCTTCGGGCAACCTTTATCGAGTCCTTTAAAACTTCATAAACCGAAAAAACATCTTTTACTATGTATTCATTCATTGAAGTCTCTCCAACAAAGGCTCCACAATCTCCCTGGAGAGCTTGCTGACCTTGCGATAAGAACTATCATCAAACCAATACCAATTGCTTTCATCAACATTCTTAAATAATGCGCGTCTGCTTTTCTCAACAACACCACCGCTTGCGCTCTCCTCTTCGGCAGTAATTCCAGCTTCTTCGACAGACAGGAAAATGAATTTCTCAGATCCAGATGGTCCGAACACATCGATTCGGCCTTCAGCGCCAATTATCCAGATACCGAACGGTTTGACGGAGATATTCAATTCTTGGTCGATTCGGAAATTGTATTTTTTTGTTTTATATTGGCCGCTCAACTCTTCCACCTTGACCAATTCTTCTTCGGATATATCAACATCATGCCCTGATTCTCGAAGCCAATCATGAAGAAGCTTTTTAAATCGATCAACCTCTTTATTAAACCATGTTATCCGATTTTCAATATGCTCTTTTGAAACTCCCATCACACCTCCTCTTATAACAAGCTTTCTCAAATAAAAACAAATATTTTACCAGGAACATCGCCCCCCCTCAACCCCGAATATACGGTTTTCCCGTATCCGCTTTCTCGGTTGTACTCGTTTCAGCATCGGCTTATCCGAACACAAAACGGTCCTGGTTAACCCGGTTCGTTCCGCCGCCCCCGTTCCAGCACCTCCATGAAATTGTGTTGCACCGAACCCATGTGGTAAAATCAGATTAGCTTCCTTGCTTGCTTGACGGCAGGGTTTTACAATCGGGCAGCATAAAACACAATGAGCCGATTGATCGGCCGGGGATGTCTCCTTCAGGCAGGGACTCTTGGGGTAGGTTTGATTCACAAACGGACCTAAGAGTCGAATAGTCTGACTATAACTGCCTTTGCAGGCAAGGTATACAGAGTTGTCTAAGCTGATAGAAGGCCTCCGCGTAAGCAAACCTATAAGTCCCCGAAGTAAGGAATTAGATCGCCAGTGCAGTTGATTTCGAATTATTATATCCAACCTTTCGAAACCATGATCGATATCATCATAAGAACAAAAAGGTTTTCCCTGATATTTATATTCATAAACGCATGAAATTTCCGAGTTTGAAATAATATAACTTGGAGTAAAGACCGTCCCTTGAGTATTATCCCCAAAATAGTTGATCACCAACCGGCCAATCATCTCGCTATACTTATCAGAATGCTTAACCTTATACTCTTCACCTTCTCTACCGACGATGTCAAAGACCCCACCAAACAAATATTTAGTTCCAAACATATGAGCAAAACTAACAATTTTGTCTTTTACAAATCTTTCTTTTTGAAGCCCTCTGTAAGCCTGCCACCCAAGCCATTCCAACGGTGATCTTGCCAGCACATCTATTGGCCTTGTACCACTCGGTGATTGTTTGGCTAAGTGGAACCTAAACTGATCGTCATCATAGAAATCATTAAGAATAGCCTCTACCTTCATCGACGAACCTTTAATTTACTCATGATTTTGTTCAACTGCGCACAACAAGTTGATATATCGTTTCCGGATAACATTCCGAACCAATGTGGCTGACAACCAAATTTGGGGCATGCTGTACTGTTTCTAACCGGATAACATGCATTTGTTGTATGATATACAGAAACCGGATAACATCGCATGATTCAAATCCCGACCAATTTGATTGCCAAATACACCACCTTTATTGGACAGAGAGGTGTGAAAATCGGGTACCACGGATATTACGGCAAGTGGTTGCGCTACTATCTTGAATTTTGCCATAAATACAAATTCAATCAGACAGGAAAAGAGAGCCTGCCGGCCTTTACGCAAAAGCTTGAAAAAAAAAGCAGGCTGATAATCTCAGGAAACAGTCTCACCATGCGATCTCCCTTTTCCATGAAATGGAGCGGTATTCCGGCAGAAGAATCCAAAAGAACATTTCCCGTGTCGATGACACCAAAGTTCAACACTCTTCAATTGAATTTCCACCTTCTTATACTAAAAGAAAACCATTTAATCAAGTAGTTTGCCCCGGCGAAACAACGCCCTCTCATACCAGGGAGCCACCTCCCCGAACATATATGGCACCGCAACAAAGAGGTGCTGACTGGACCGGGGGCTTCAATAGCTTGAAAAATGCCATTAAAATGCGGCATTATTCCCCCGGGACCTTAAAATCATATTCCGGCTATACACGTAAATTTCAGACCTTTACTAAAAGTAAAGATCTTCATCTGTTATCGGTCGATGGTGTAAAGTGTTTATTATCCTGGCCGGCGGTTGAACAAGGAGTCTCCGCATCCAGTCAGAATCTGGCTTCTAACGCATTGCTGTTCTTGTTTCGTAGTGTTTTTTCATAAAGAGTTCGGTAAGATCGAAGGGGTTGTCCGTGTCAAAAGGAAGCCTTATATCCCTGTCGTATTATCCAGGGAAGAGGGGAATCGGGTTATTGGGCTTATGAAACATCCCCATAAATTGATTGCAAGCCTTATGTATGGGGGGCTCCGTATTTCCGAATGTCTTTCGCTTCGTGTCCAGAATTTTAATTTTGATATGAAAATACTCACCATCCACGATGGTAAGGGACAAAAAGACCGAACGGTTCCCATTCCCGAAACGCTGATGGGTGAGCTGAAGGCTCAGCTGGAAAGTGTGATTGAAATCCATGAGCAGGACTGTCAAGCTGGTTTTGCAAGTGTATTCCTATATGGTTTGCTGGAGAAAAAATATAGGAATGCGGCGAGGGAACTTGTTTGGCAGTGGTTTTTCCCGGCAAAAAATCTAACTTTCGTTCCAAATCATAATGAGCGCAGACGCTACCATATTCACGAAACGGCCTTGCAGAAAGTGCTTAGAAAGGTCGTAATTGCGGCTAAGATCCCCAAGCGTGTGACTTCGCATACCTTTCGCCATAGTTTTGCAAGTCATCTCTTGCTGGCGTATTACGATATCAGAATCATTCAGGAATTACTTGGGCACTGCGATCTGCGAACAACCATGATTTATACACATACGGTCAAACGGAAAGTGTCACCAGTATAGAGGTTAAAAGGCCTTTGGATTTTTAACCTCTATACTGGTGGAAAACTTAAAAGTGCTCCGGCTTTGGATTAACATTCCAACCGTAACACCTTTCGTCGTTAGAAAAATCAGAGGTTCTACATGGAAGGGACGAAGGTGACGGCGGAATATTCGGATTGCCCTTAAATTGGCGGAACAAGGTTGTGAAGGGTTCCGGCTCGCTTGGCAACCGGAAATGGGAACTGCGGGTTGCCGAATAGGGCTCAGGTTATGTTGTCCCCAATCCTTGGAGGGGCCGTGCCCCGGGAAGCAATGGACGGGAGATGGTGATTTTTTCGCCCGGTATCCTGTTTTTTGTCCTGCATGAAACACACCTGATCGTATACGAAGTTTCTTTTCCCATCTCAATTCCTCAAATTTGATCCACTTATAAAATTGGGTCGAATCTGAACTTTCCGCTCCCCCCATGGGTAGCGTAAACCCGAAAATTCGAGCGCAATATCAATATCTGCAAGGCGTTTGAAGCACGCCCGGTCGTGGTCGAAACTTCGGTCGCCGACTCCTTCCGAGGAACCATGCCCGGAAAAGACCGCTTAAATGAAAATTTCCGTGGGCGGCGTTTCGTTGAACCGCCGGGCCCTTTCCCGGATGCGCGCTTCGATCATGGAAAGATCGCAGATAAATGCCTCCTCGGGGCATTTGCGCACGCAGTTGTAACAGTGGATGCAGCGATGATCGATCACGGGGTAGGGGTTGAGTTTCAGGGCCGCGGTGGGACAGGTGTTGGCGCATATAAAGCACCGGGTGCATTTGTTTGGATCCACCATTTTTTCGGGCATGTGCGCCTTTGCCCCTTCGAGGTCGGTTTTGCCCAGCTCCCTGAAAACCGTTTCAGGCAGGTAAGCGAGGTTGGACAGGGCGATCCCCCCGGTTCTGCCGCCTTCTCCGGCAACCCTCTCCACAAGCTCAAGGATCATCCGGTCGTCCGACGCATCGGGGTGCCCCTCTCCCAGGGGATTTTCCATGGACCACATCATGGAATGGCGTGCCAGTATTTTCGCGGCACCGGCGAGCCGGAACCCTTTTTCCACAAGTGCTTTTCCCATCTGGTGGAGTGCCACCCCGCTGACGGCCCCGCCCCATGTAACAAATGGAACCGCCGGGACCCCCTTTACATGGGGGAGGGCGGCCAGGAACGACATGACCGGTGGAACCGCGTGGTTTACATATACCGGCGATCCTATGAAGAGCAGGGTGCGATGATCGGCGTTTCTCAGAGTCTCCGGGAGCGGGGAGGCGGTGCCGTGCTTGCCGAGGTTCACCTCGAGGTAATCGATGTTGAGTTCCGTCAGTTTCTCTTGAATGACCCCTGCCGCGTGCCGGGTGGAACCCGCCGGAGAGGAGAACACCACAAACGCATTTATTATTTCCGTACCCATATGATCCCCTGTAATTTGACGGAGCGTGCCTGTTTCAAATGAGTTGCCCACAGTGCTTCCGTGCCGCAGCAAACCGGTGAGTTTGAACCGCATTGCCCGGTTAATTTATGGGATTGATCATAACTTCGGCCAAGTAGTCGTGGGCTCCGTCCCGCCCATTCCCCGGATAGCGCAACGTCGTACGCCGGAAACGGGCGGGACTCCGCACCTACCGACAAGGGCTTATGGCCGGTATTGTGACCAAGCCCTAATTTATATTGGAAACCTGCTTCAGGGACCGATTGTGACAACCGGCAACTCTTTCTTTAAGAAACCGGGCCGTCACCTCTTCATGCGCCGGCGTCCCGTATTCCCGCATACTGTATCATGAACCCACTCCATGGGAAAAGGGTTATATAACAAGCCGTTGACCGGCTCCTAAGCTTATCGTGGCTTCAGTCGACGGGGCGACGATAAGGAGAACCGTTCCGGGCGGAACCATCGTTCATCCGTTGTCTCAACTTTCCTGCTTCGAATGTAATCGGCATTCAAATGCGATTCAAGAATTAACGCCGGCGGTGAATCCAACGTGAACCGGGCTTCGTAGCGGGGTAAATCAGCCGTTTCCGTTGGAAAGCCGAAGGTTGGGTTGTTGCTGGGAAGGAGGGGCGGGAACAGGCGTTAAGGAGGTGGTGTTATCGGTCACCGGGGGGGCGGGTGAAACTGTCGCGGCGTCTGGCGGAACAGTCGCGGTGCCCGGCCGTGTCGGACTTCTCCTTGACAGTAGTTCAATGTGGATTAGCTTGATATTGAATTAAATAGAAACGGGGTGAGACACCATGAAAGATGCCGATGTTTCGGAACATGGGATGGAGGGCCTGAAAGTTTACACCAAAATGATGCGGGCGGTGGCGGCCGTGACCGACAGGATGCACGGCCACCTCGGGGAAGAGGGGATCACCGTCAGCCAGTTCGGGGTGCTCGAGGCCCTGTTTCACCTGGGGCCTTTGTGCCAGCGGGATATCGGGGACAAGATCCTGAAGACGAGCGGGAACATCACCGTGGTGATCGACAACCTCGAAAGAAGAGGGCTCGTGGTTCGCGAGAAGGACCCGGATGATCGGCGCAGAATGATCGTGAGCCTGACGGAAGCGGGCTTTTCATTGATCCGGCGAATTTTTCCCAGGCACGCGCGGATCGCGGAAAGCGTGTTCTTGGTGCTGGAATCCGAGGAGCTGGAAAAACTGGGAATGCTCCTGGAAAAGTTGGGAAAGTCAAACATGTGAAGGAGGGGATCATGGATTTCAAAAACATAGTGGAAACCAGACGTGCCGTTAATTTTTTTGATGAAAACAGGAAAGTTCCGGAGGAACTCCTGAGGGAGATGGTGGAACTGGCCGCGAAGGCCCCGTCCAGTTTCAACCTCCAGCCCTGGAACCTCATGATCCTGGAGGAACCCGAGGAGAAGAAACGCCTCAGGCAGTCGGCGTGGGATCAGCCCAAGGTCACCGAGGCACCGGTGATCCTCGTGGTGCTGGCCGATCGGGACGGCTGGAAGGAGGAGCACCCGACAATGGCGAAAAACTGGCGGGAGATGCTCGCATCGGGCAGCATGACCCCCGATAAATCGGAGTGGTTCACCACCGCCACGAAGTCCCTGTACGCATGGAGCTCCGAGGCGGATCTGGCGTTTGCCGTCAAGAACACGGCGTTTTTCGCCATGGGGCTGATGTATGCCGCCACAAGCCTCGGGCTTTGCACCCATCCCATGGACGGTTTTGATCACGAGGGGGTGAAACGGGCCTTCAATATCCCGGACAATTTCTGGATTCCCCTTCTCCTGGCCGTGGGATATCTCAGGCCGGGGGTGGAGATAAATCCTCCCAAATGGCGTAAAAACCACGAGGAAATCGTGGTATCCTTCCGATAGACCCCTTTGCCCGGCGGAATGCACGGCTCCCTGTTCATTCGCGTGACGCCGGGCCATTTTTCCCGTTTGTCAAACTTCCTGTTTGCCGAGCACCTTCCGGATGGTCTCGGCGATCTCCTGTTTCATGATCGGTTTCTGTACAAAGGCTCGGATACCCGCTTCAAGGGCTTTTTGCTCATCCAGCGCGGCGCTGTACCCGGTGCAGATGATAACCGGCAGATCCGGCCTTAACCCCATGAGCCTCAGGGCAAGTTCCTCGCCGTCCATGCCGGGCATGGTCATGTCCGTGATCACCAGGTCGAACCGATCCATTTTCTGTTCAAATGCCTCAAGGGCGGATGGGCCGTTGTGCCGGGCAACGACCCCATATCCCAGGCTCTCCAGTACATGCTTCATCACAAGGGCAACGGGTTTTTCATCATCCACCACCAGGATACATTCGGTTCCCGTGGGGGGATGGGCGGCTGCGGGGCTTTCCGGACTTTCGTCCACTTCAGCCTCGGGCAGCAGGATTTCGAATGTGGTGCCCCTGCCGGGGTTGCTCTCGGTGGTGATGCTGCCTCCATGGGCCGTGATGATGCCGTGCACCACGGACAGGCCCAGGCCGGTGCCCTTTCCCTGCTCCTTTGTGGTGAAAAAAGGATCGAAGATCCGGTCCAGCACCGCTTTTTCAATGCCCGGTCCGGTGTCGCCCACCGTCAACCTGACGTGGGGGCCGGGGTGGGCTTCGGGGTATGCGGCGGCCCCGACGGCGTCGAGTGGTTTATCGGAGAGTGCGATGGTGATGGTGCCCTCTTTTCCCTCCATGGCCTGGGCGGCATTGGTGCACAGGTTCATGAGCACCTGGTGAATCTGGGTCGGGTCGCCGACAATGACGGCTTCGCTGGTAAGCCGGGTCTCGATGTTGATGGTCGCTGGGATCGATGCCCGGATCAGCTTCAGGGCCTCTTCCACAATGGCGGAAAGCTTCACCGGTTTCATCATGGGCTCCCCCCGGCGACTGAACGTGAGAATCTGCTTCACCAGGTCACGGGCCCTTTTTCCGGCGGTGATCACCTCCGAGAGGTATTTCCCGGCCCGGGGATTCTCCTTTACCTGGTAAATGGCAAGCTCGGTATATCCTATGACGGCGGATAGAATGTTGTTGAAATCATGTGCGATACCACCGGCGAGGGTCCCGATGGCCTCCATTTTCTGGGATTGGCGGAGCCTGGATTCGAGCTCCTTGGTCCGGGTGATGTCCCTCGAGTTGATCACGATCCCCGCAACCGTTTGATCCTTCTCGAGGAATGGAAAGCAGGACACATCCATGCAACGTCTGCCCCGCCCGGGGTAATCGAGCCAGATCTGAAAGGCGGTTTTCTTTCCGTCCAGGCATTGGTCCAGGAAGGGCTTGATGGATTTTTCAAATACCGCCCTGTCCAGGAGGTCGGCCACCGAGGTTCCGATGATCTCCTCGCGGCCCCTGTCGTGCAGCGCAAGATAAGCCTCGTTAACGGCCTGGTACACGTAATTCCGGTCCAGCAACGCAAGGAAATCCCTGGAGGCGGAGACGATATGCTCGTACTTCCGAAGGGTTGCCTCGGAAGCGGTCCTCTCCGTGATGTCCTGGACCAGGGAGGCCACCGCGATAACGGTGCCCCGGTTGTCCACGAGGGTCGTGTTGTACCACCGGCAGGTCCTGATCTCGCCGCTCTTGGTGATGTTCTCATTGGTGCTCCCGACCCCGCCGCTCCTGTTCAGGAGTGCCTCCCAGAGCTCTCCGATGCCGGCGTGGAGCTTCCTTGGGACGATGGTCTCGAAGGCGTGGCGTCCGATCATCTCCTCCCGGGAGTATCCGAAGATCCTTTCGGCCGAGGGGTTCCACTGGGTGACCCTCAGGTCCAGGTCCCACTCGATCACCCCCAGGGGGGTCCGGTCCACATGGAGGGCAAGGCGCTGTGCCGTGGCCTTGACCTCCTTTTCGGCGCGTTTTCGCTCCCGCACCTCCTGCTCCAGGTGTTCCATGGACGCCCTCAACCGGGTGGTCATGCGGTTGAACGCCTGGGCAAGGGCCCCGACCTCGTCCCTTCCGCCCCCCTCGGCCTGCCGGGTCAGGTCCCCCTTTTCGATCTCCCCGGCAACCTTCGCCAGCATCTGGACGGGGTGGATGATATTTCCCACGATCACGACGATGAGGCTCACGGCAACGGCAAGGGAAGCCAGTATCAGCAGGATGATGATCCGGGCGGTGCTGTGGGCAAGGGAATAAGCCTCCCTTGTCGACCTTTCCGCCACGACGATAAAGGTCCGGTCCCCAAGCTGGATTGGGCTTGTGGCAAGCACCACGGCCGTTCCGGAAAGCCCGGTACCGGTGCCGTCCATCCGGTCCGGCAGGGTAAAGCGGGTGTTCCGAAGGACCACCGACGGGTTGGGATGGGCCACGACCCTTCCCCGGGCGTCGAGTATATAGATACTCTCCCCCTTGCGAAGGGGGATGCTTTCAAGCAGGCGCCAAATTTTTTTCAGGCGGGCGTTGGCGATAAGGATGCCCTTGACCCTTCCGGTTCTGAGGTCGGGAATGGGGAGGGATATCTCCATGAACGGTTCGGCGGTCTGAGGGTCGAAACGCACCGGCCCGTACCAGGGGGTGCCGTTCCTGAAGGGCACGGAAAATGCGTCGCCGGCGGATCGGTTCACGGGATGTTTGCGGCCGGTGTCCAGGTGGTGGCGGCGGACCAGCTCCGCTCCTTTCGAATCCGTCAGGGAGAGCTCCTCGAAGTTGTTTTCATAGGAGAGCAGTTCGGAGAGGACCTGCTCCTGAAGGGTTCGCGTCAGCGAGAAAAGACCCCTCACGCGGATCATCAACGCCAGCTCGTTTTCCAGGCGCAGGATAAAACCCGAAACCTCGGACGCCACCCGGTCGGCAACCTCCTGTTCCAGGGAAAAGGCCTGTTGCCGCTGGACGGTATAGTTCTGGTGGGACAGGACCACGCCCAGAACGAGCAGGGGACCGACGGCAAGGCCGATGAAAGCAGCGGTGAGGCGGGCTCTGATACTTCGTAACATAGGTTCCGTTTCTACCAAAGAGTGCCTTGAATATCAAGGATAACCGTTCGGATAAATTGAATTTTACTCCGATGTAACGATGTCTCGAGCCTGCCTCAGGATGTGGTCCGGAACGTTTCTGCCGATGGCCTCGGCGGTTTTCAGGTTGAGAAAAAGATAATCCTCGGCGGTCTCGACGGGCAGGCGGCCCGGGTCCGCGCCCTTGAGGATCTTGTCCGCCAGTCTGGCGGCCTGTTTTCCCAGTTCGAATCCGATAAACCCGTAGCCCGTGAAAGCACCCAGTTCCACCTGTTTCAGCCTGGGGGTGGAGAGAATCAGCTTTTTCTCCATGGAAAGGGCTACGAAATCCTTGACCCGGGACATCACCATCCCGTCCCTGGGCAGGAAAATCCCCTGGATCCCCTCCGGCACCTCCGTAAGTGCCTTGTCGATATCCGCGTGGCTTTCCACCGGCAAGGGGAGAATCTCCATGCCGATACCGGCGGCGGCTTTTTCAGCGTTTGCAAGGGAGGTGAGGGCGCTCTTGTCCTTTGCGTTGTAGGGCAGCCAGACCCGGGAAGCTTCGGGCGCGATCTCATTGATCCACTGGAGGCGCCTTCCGTCGCTCGAGGCCAGCCGGATGCCCGTTATGTTGTCGCCGGGATTCTTGATGTCGGAAACGATGCCGGCGGCGATGGGATCGTTGACCGGGGCAAAAACAATGGGGACCTTGTTCGTCCCGGTGGCGCGTTTTGCCGCGATGGTGGCGGGGGTGGGGGAGGTGAACAGCAGGTCCGGATTCCGGTCCAATAGTTTTTTTACCATGGGGCCGAGTTCCTCGATCTTTTTTGCCGGGCCGTCGAAAATATACCGTATGGTCTTGCCCTCCACATAGCCCAGTTCGGCCATGCCTGCCTTGAAGCCCTCCAATGTGGTCAGGTTGTTCGGTGTAAACTGCAATACGCCGATAACGCGGGGGGCTGGGGCCTGTGTGGGGTTTCCCGTAAGAAACCATATGAATCCAATCAGGATTGCGGCTGCGGCCGCAAGTGAGATGTATCTGCCCATGATCGGCTCCTTGTTTGGTTATGGGGTAAGTCGTTAAAAATCGGTTGAACGGTGCTGAAAAAAACCTCATCGTTGCTCGGGCAACCGGGTATCCGCCGCCCCGGGAGGGCGACAACGTTTTCAAGGGGGGCTTCTTCGTGTCGTTGAATACCCGCCGGGTTGATCGGGCCGGAATGTAAACAGGTGTGGGCAAGGTCCCGCAACAACCAATCCCACCTTACAATATTCCTCTTGCAAGTTCAATCCGTGCCTTGTTTCCCGTATGAGTAAATTCAAACAAGCGCGCCATGGCGCCGGTTGCCGGCCGAGCCGTAAAACCCAATGATCATTGCTTCGTACGGTCATGGGCGCATCGAGCTTGAAATGTAGATGGCCCCGGTTTCCCACCCGCGCGATCGGTTTTTCACGGACGTTGCCCCATCCCTTGACAGGGGGGAAAGGGATCTGTTAGAGTTGAGTTGTCACATGGGTAGCAACCAGAGAGAAGCATCCCAAGGAACCGCCCTCCCCAGAGGCATGAAATCCGGGAACCGACGGTTCACCGGGGTTTTATCCCGTCAATGAAAGGAGGTCCCATGTTTAGTTCCTCTATCAAGAATACCGATCCGTCCGTCAAAGGTTATTCCGCGTTTTCCGATGAAAAAATCGTGGGTCTGGAGGAGGCCTACGGCGCCCGTCACTACGAACGCCTGAAGATCGTGGTGAGAACCGCCAAGGGCAGCTGGATCACCGATGCCGGGGGCAAAAGATACCTGGACTGCCTGGCCGCCTATTCCGCCGCCAATCCCGGCCATCACCATCCCCGGATCGTCAAGGCCCTGGTGGATGCCCTGACCGGAAATTATGCCTCGGTTATTTCCAACGTGGTCTATACCGATCCCCTTGGCCTTTTCCTGGAACGGATGGGGAAGTTCGCTCCCCAACTCGCCCCCCGGTTCGGAAATGCCGGCAACAAGACCCTGCCCAAGAACGGGGGGGTGGAGTCCGTGGAGACCGCCATCAAGCTGGCCCGCTATTACGGCTGGAAGGAAAAGGGCATTCCCGACGGCAAACAGGAGATCATCGTGTTCCACAACAACTTTCACGGGCGGATGATCACCGTGGTCTCCTTTTCCACGACCGGTAAATACCGAAAGGGTTTCGGCCCCCTGACCCCGGGCTTCAGGTCCGTTCCCTTCGGGGATCTTTCCGCCGTTGAAGGGGCCGTGAACGAGAATACCTGCGGCATCCTGGTGGAACCCATGCAGGGGGAGGGGGGCATGCGGGTGCCGCCCCCGGGCTTCCTTGCCGGACTTCGGGAGATAGCGGACAGGAAAGACCTTCTGCTCCTGTTCGACGAGATCCAGGTGGGCCTGGGCAGGACCGGAAGAAGGTTCTGCTTCGAGCACGAGCGGGTGGTGCCCGACGCGCTGGTGCTGGGTAAAGCCCTGTCCGGCGGGCTGGTGCCCCTTTCGGTCATGGTCACCAACGCCCGGCTTATGGATCTTGCCTTTAACGTGGGGTCCGACGGTTCCACGTTCGGGGGGTACCCCCTTGCCTGCGTGGCGGGCCTTGCCGCCCTTGACGTGATCGAGGAGGAGAAGCTCGTGGAATCCTCTTGCAGGCAGGGAAAGAAACTCTTTAACCGCATCCTGGAGATTGCCGGGCGCTCACCCCATGTAAAGGAGGTCAGGGGCAGGGGACTCTTTATCGGGATCGAGGTAAAGGAGGGCAATGCAATGGATTTTTGCAGGAAACTCCTGGACCTCGGGCTTATCGTGAACGACAGCCACGGCCATACCATAAGGATTTCGCCGCCGCTCAACATTACCGATGACGATTTGGACTACCTCGCCGAGCGCCTGGAGAAGGTACTGGTCCCCTGAACATCCCAAGGGGACCGGGCGAACGTCCCGCAGCTTGAGCTTTTACACTGCGGATTCGAGGTTGGCGTGGGGGCCTCCGCCCTCAAATTGAGCTCGTTGCCGCTCCCCGGGATCTTGTTCGTTGCATGATTCACCTTGGAGAAATGCTTCATCGGCCGGCCCGGCTCCCTATCCCGCCGGGTCGGCCCGCCGTATCGATTTGAGGGGAGCGGTGCGGGGCTTGCGGGAGTTGGCGATGATCATGCCTTTGGAAGCGCTTATCTCTTTGTCCGCGCCAAGGGAGATCACGATTTCTCGAGGGCGGACGCGAGTACGCAGTCCCCGGGAACGGCGCCTCCCTTACGGTAAGCTTCGAGGAGCTCGGCGGAGCGTTTTGCCAGTATTCGCCTGACCTCTCTTCGCTTCCCCTTAACCCTGGGGATGCTCATGGTATCGTAGGCCGTTGTCCTGTGGCGCATCCATGCGATAACGGCCCTTTGGGCCCGCTCCTCGATGGGAATCATGGCGGTGCGGGCAACGGTGCCGCTGCCCACGGGAATCGCATGGGCCGTGACCGCCTCGGCCAGTCTCCCCTCCACCTCCCGGTGGGCGGGGGCAAAATCCAGAAAATTTCTTACGGCCGTAAGGAATTCGACCTCATAGGCGGACTGTTTCTTCTCCCTGCGTTTTCTGTCGCTTTCGATTCGTTTCCGGTACGTGTCCGTGGACCTTGCGGCGTTTACCGCTTCCACGGCCCCGTCAACCGTTGCGGCGGGGGCCCATACCCCCTTTGATATGGTTCGCCGTCCCTTCTTGACCTGTACCCGCCAGTATATGCCCCCGGCGGTGATCTTTCTCGTAACGCCCGCATCCCCTGCGGGTTGAAATTTCCAGCCCCTTGGCGGCACCAGCTTTTCTCCGTTCTCGCCGATGAGGATAATTCCTTTTCCCGGCGTGACGATTTTCTTCATGTCTTTCATATTATTTCGATCTACCCGGATTGCTGTTGAATAATTATGGTGGTATGGCACTTGCCGGTTTCGAGTGATTTCATTAAAAAAAATCAGACAGTTTGTTCGTATGGAATCATATTTAATGCCCCTGTTGAAAGGTGGCGGTCGATTTTACGGCCACAGCTTGATCTGTTCGAAACTGTCTGTTTATATTTCATAGCGTGTTTGAAAATCGGATCCGGTTTTTCTTTTACGCTTGCATCAATGTTGACCTCCCATTACGGGATTGCGGCATCCCGTGATCCGGGCCGCATGCCCAAGGTTGTTCCAGAATGGGCCGGGGAGCTTGGAAGGCTAAGTCCATTGTTAACACCGGGCAATATAATATTCCGGGGCAATAGGCAACAGTGGGAAAACGGTTTCAAGGGAAAAAGGGGGACGGCGATTCGCCGGAGGCGACGGGCGACCGTTTTTTTCGCTACCCCGGTCATTTTTCCGGGGGGGGGCCGGCTTGGTGGTACCGGAACCCTCATGTACCCGGAGATTAGGGTTCCCCGGAGACTCGGGTTTTTCTGGGGATTTGGATTGCCCGGGGCATGGTCCCGGGCCGGATCGGGATCAAGGTGTTCGAGTTCCTCATATATCGCCTTCGGGAACGGGACGGGGCGGGGCGCCCCGGTACTCCACGTCGGAGCAGCGCAGGGGAAGGAAGGACTCGGGCGGGCGGTCCGCGGCTTCCACGTAACAGGCCGTGATCCCGGCGTTCATGTACATGGGGTGGATGCGGTTGATCTCTCCGGGGGTAAATCCCCGGTCCGAGAGAAACGCGGCGCGATACCCCCCGGAGTTCATATACTCCCCGTATCTCTCCACCGTGACCGTTTCCACGTCGAATGCAAGGGTCAGGTGGGGGCCCCTCTCGAAACCGAACCTTTCGCGCAACCGTTCCAGTGCGGGGATCCGCTCATCTCCGCTTGCCACGGGCCGGTTGAATCCCGGAACCCTGGGGATCCCGTCGTCGTTACCGGTTCCAAGGGTTTCCACGATCTGGGCCGCGCCCATGCCCCGGTTCCGTTTTTCCAGGGCCCTGGCGATAAACCGGGCGCAGAGGAAAAGGGCCCGGGGGCCGTACATGAACGAGTCCGCAGCAAGGAGTCCGGCACAGAGGCCCGCCACGGGCGATGCCCCGAGGGTTCCGGCGAGGCTGCCGATATGGTTGCACCAGATTCTCGCATCCGGGTAGCTGGTGCAGAAACAGGAGGCTTCCAGCCAGTCGGCAAGGGGGCGGTCGGGCAGTTTCCCGGTTGCATGGAGGACCAGCAGCTGAAAATAGGAGATGTTCTCCATGAGGTCGTCAAGGAGGGGGCGGCCGTGACTGTATACGGCGCCCTTGCCGATGACGAATCCTCCCTTGCGGCTCCTGATGCGGCCCCGCCGTTCGTCCCAGTACGAGGTGTCGTCTTGCCGGCAATCGTTGTTGTCGTCAATCCTCATGGCGGACTCCTTCATGGGAAATGTCCTCCGGGCGGGGAGGTTCGATGGTGTAATGGGCATCGTCCGGAAAGGGGAGGGCGTGCACGGGTTTTCCGCTGTACTCGAGCCCGTGGGCCAGGAGGCCGGGGGCACAGAGGAGCTGGAACAGGCCTTCCCCGGCCTTTTGGGGAAAGCCGAGGTCCATAAACGCGGCGGCCGCGATGCCGGTGAGCAGCCATCCCATTTTCAGGGGGGCAAGGCGTTCGGCGAAATCGTTCCCCCAGGCAAGGAACGGGCCCGACCCGGGAAGCGCCAGGAGCTTTTTTGCCGTTGCCGCCTGGAGGGGTTCGATGCCGTTGAAGCGGCTTCCGAACCCGGGGGCGATTCGCCGGTCGCCGGGGCAGGCGGGGGGATCGGGCAGCTCGGAAAGCAGGGAGCGGGGATCCCTTTCCCTGTTTCCGGCAAGGAACTTCATGGCTTCGGCAACTTCGCCCCCACCCAGGCGGGTCCCGCCTATGACCGAGAGGGCAACGGGCAGGATCTGGGCCCTGTGGGTCTTTCCCACCCCCGCGTTCACGGCCGCCCGGGTTGCCGGGTGGCGGGGGCCGGGGTTGATAAGGGCGATCATGAGGGCCTCGAGGAGCCCCGCCCGCTCCCTTGTGGGCAACTCGCCCATGAACAGAAGGTACAGGGTATCCGCGAAACTTCGTTTTTCCATGAGATCGTGGAGGTCGTAGCCCCGGCACCTGCAGGTTTCCGTGAGATAGGGGTTCTCCGGCGCGGGGGTCTCGTTCCAGATCCCGGTGGTCATCCGGGGGGCGTGCGCGGTTTTTCGCCTGTGGACCCTCGGCGGTTTGTTTTCCTTCACCTGTTTCGCCTCCTTTAGTAACGGCATTGGAGTTCCACGAAAAAGCTCCTTCCCGGCATGGCGAAATCATCGGGAATCGAGCTGCCCGAAGGTTCCGTTGCATCCTCGTCGAAGAGGTTTCTGGCCCCCAGGGCAAGATCCCAGTGCCGGGCGATGTTCTTGCGCCGCAACGTCAGGTCCACCAGGGTGTAGTCGTCTATATCGGAACGGGAATCCCCCTTTGACCGCTCCCTGTCCCCGACCCATTTAAGCTTTGCGTCAAGGGACCAGTCGGGCATGAACGTCCAGTGGGGGTTCAGGTAAAACTGGAGCCTCGGGGTGTTGGGCACCTTGTCCCCCGTGTCCTTGTCCTCGGAATGCTGGAAGGCGATGTTTGCGCGCAGGCGAAGGGTTTCGACGGGTTCCCAGTCAACCTCGAACTCGAACCCGTATCCTTCCTGGTCCCGGATATTCCGGAAGGTTTTGCCGCCGCCGAAGGAGTCGGGCACCAGCTCGATAAAATCCTCCACCTCGTAGGCGAAAACATTGAATACCGCGTGGAGGTTCGGCAGGGGCTGGTAGTCAAATGCCAGCTCCAGGGTCTGGATCTTCTCGGGATCGAGACTGTCGTTTCCCTTTGATGCGGGGTTGTTCTGAACGTAGAGCTCCTGGAAGGAGGGGGGGCGGAAGGCCGTGCCGTAGAGGAGCTTGGTGGTCAGGTCGTAGCGGGTCTCCCAGACAAGGGCAATCCTCGGGTTGACGGTGCCGCCGAAATCGGAATAATGGTCGTATCGTACGCCGGCGGTGAGATCCCATTTCTTGGCGAGGGACCACTCGTCCTGGAGGGAGAGAAACCAGAGTTTCCTGGATTCGTCCGGGATATAGACGTAGGGGGTTCCCGAGAGGTTCGTAACTGTGCCGTCCACGACCCCTTCCGTGCCGTCGATCACCGAGGGACCGAAGTTCTTGAACTCCCGGGAATCCAGTTCCATCTGCTTGGCCCCCCCGCCCATGCGGATGCGGTGCCGGTTGAATCCCGTGTAGATGCCCGAGATATCGGCGGAAAGGGTTCTTTCCGTTCTTTCCGGAGAGCCGATGACGCCGTCGGGAAACGAGACCATGTTTGCCCCGGTGAAGAGGTTTCCGTCGTCGCCGATGGGCAGCACGGTTCCAGCCGGAAAGAGGACCAGCTCGAAATCCGACCGGGTCTGCAGGTAGCTCAACCCCGCGTCCAGCTCCCAGTTGTCCGAGAATTTCCGGTCGGTGTAGGAGAGGTCGGCCAGGTGGCTGGACATATCCAGCTCGTTTCCACGGGTAAGGGTGTTGGTGACCCCGGCCGCATACTCCCCTTCGCCCAGATTCGTCCAGCTCCACAGGCTGAAATTCCAGTTGTCCTTGCGCACCGCAAGGTGGGTGTCCAGGTGCTTGTATTTAAAATCCATGGCGCCCGGCGCAAGGGAAGCATCGGTGCCGAACAGGGCGTCGAAGGAGCTCTGGAGGTCTCCGGATATCTTCCGGTCCCCGTCGCCCCGGCTCTCCAGGTATTCCAGGCTGGCGGAAAGTTCCCATCCCCGCCATTCGCCCCCGGCCTGGGCCCAGGCGTCGTATGTGTCGAAGGAGCCGACCCTGATGCCGGATCGGAAATTTTTCAGCTCATGGGCATCCTTGGTGATGATGTTGATGGTGCCGGCAAAGGCGTCCGCGCCGTGAACGGCCGAGCCGGGGCCCCTGATGATCTCGATCCGCGAGATGTTCGCCACCGGCATGCGGAAGGAGATCTGGCGCCTGTTGCTGTAGATGGTGTTGATGGGGGTACCGTCCACCAGCACCAGTATCTGCTGGTTCTGGGCGGTATAGATGCCGCGCATGTGATAGGTGGTGACGTAAGAGGTGGTAAAGGAGGGGCCCACGTGGATTCCCGGGACCGAGGCAAGGACCTCGGAAAGGTTTACCGCCCCCATCTTTTCGATCTCCTCGGCCGTGATGATGCTTGCCACCGCAGGTGCCTTGTGAACGGGGAGCTGGCTCCCCGTGGCCGCCACGATAAGCCTGTCGGCCCGATAGTAATCCTCCTCGGAGTAGGGGGATTCGAACATCTGTTTGATGTTCTCCATGATCGTCTCGTCGTTCTCGGGGGGCTTCTCCGCCGGAGGGGCGCTTGCGGCGGAAGCGGCCGCAGGTAAATGGAAAACCAGGAGCATGACAAGCAGTAAAATGGATCGGTTCAAAATATCTACCTCCTCGGGGGCTGACGTCGTTGTGGGAAGATGTGGGTACCTTGTCGATGAGTTCCCGGCTGCTTTACCATAACAGCTCGTTAAAAAAGGGTTTCTCGGTTACAGGGCGCGGGGGGTGCGAACTGGAAGCCCAAGCGCTTTCGCCTTGGGAGCATTCACCCCTCGAAATGTTTGTCCACGGTCTTGATCCTGCTGTGAATCGGTGGAACGGCCGCCTCGTCGATGCGTACATCCAGAAGGGTCGGCCTGCCCTGGGCCAGAATATCCCCGACGAGCTCTTCGGTGAGCGCTCCGGGGGTGTCGATGGTGATCCCCCTTGCCCCGAGTCCTTCGGCCACCTTGGCGAAATCCACCCGCTCGAAATCCGAGGGGAGTCCCTCGGGAATGGGTTCCCTGAAGAGCTTGCGCCCGTGGTGGACCAGGCCGAGCATGGCGTTGTTGAAAACGATCCATATGGCGGGCAGTTTATAGTTTACCGCCGTTGCGATCTCCACGCCGTTCATGAGAAAGCTGCCGTCCCCCACGAGGGAGACCACCGGGCGGTTCGGCGCGGCGAGCTGGGCGCCCACGGGGGCCGCCGCAGCGTATCCCATGCCGCCGAATCCAAGGGAAACGAAAAAGGAGTAGGGCGTATCCATCACAAGGTAGCGTATGGCCCATGCCATGACGTTTCCGATATCCGTGAAGTAGATGGTGTCGGAGGGAAACAATCGCTGTATATCCTTGACCAGCTCCCTTGGATGGTAGAGGTCGGCGTTTGCCGGGGGCTCGTTCTCCTCTGCCGCGTGTTTCGCATAGATTTGGGCAACGTCGTCTTCCACGAAGGTTCCCCTGGATTCGATTTCGCCCAGCTCATGGGCAAAATCCTTCCGGATGCAGTCGGTCAGCTCCCCGAGGGCCTTGCCGGCGTCTCCCACAAGCCCGATGGAGGTCTTGTAGTTCCTGCCGATCATTTCGGGATTCGCGTCGATGTGGATCAGGTGGTTAACGGGCAGCATCTTTTCATCCCAGCCGCTGGACATCATCTCGTTGAAGCTCGTGCCCACGGCCAGCAGCACATCCACGTCGTTTTCGATGACGTATTCCCTGGCGATTCTGGAACCCGCGAAACCGATTCCCCTGAGGGAGAGGGGGTGGGACTCGGGAAAAACCCCCTTGCCCTTGGGGGAGGTGGCCACGGGTATGTGGAGAAGCTCCGCCAGCCTGAGGAGTTCGCCTGCGGCCCGCGACAGAACCGTTCCCCACCCCGCGATAATCGCGGGCTTCTTGGCCCGGGCGAGGATCTCGGCCGCAGTTCGGATCGCCTCGGGGGCGAAGGCGGCGGCATCGAACAGGGTCGGGGCGGCGTGGGTGGTTCCCACGGGTTTTTTCATGATGTCCGCCGGGAGATTGAGGTGCACCGGCCCGCCCGGGTTGGCAAGGGCCTTCTGGATCGCCTTCTGGACGATCTGCGGGGTGCGCTTCTCATTGAGGAGCATTCCGCTGTATCGTGTGAAGTTTCTGAAAATACTTACAATATTGATTCCGTCGCTTCCCGACTCCTGGATGGCGCCCTTGCCGAAGACGGAAGTTGCGACCTGGCCCGTAAGCGCAAGGACCGGAATCTGGTCGGCATAGGAGGTGGCAAGGCCCGTGATCAGGTTCGTGGCGCCGGGACCTGCCGTGGAACAGCAGACACCGAGCTCGCCGGAAACCCTCGCATAACCGTCGGCAATAAACGCGGCGCCCTCCTCGTGCTTGGTGATGATGGGCTGGATACCGGTGCTGTTGTAAACGGCGATATTGAGATCCTCGATTGCCCCGCCCGGGATGCCGAACAGGTATTTGACCCCGTGCTCTTCCAACATTTGTATGATAAGTTCCGCCGGATTCACCTTACGCTCCTTTTCTGTGTTGAACCGCCGCCGGGTGTCGGCCCGGAAACACGCTCCGAAACGAGCTCGACATCCATGCCCGGAACCCGGCGCCTAGTACTCCCGAGGCACGCCGTCGGTCCATGACCCGGCATGGATCAAAATGAGTCATAAGTAATGTCGACTCAGATTAATTGCTAATTAAGTCGAACTGTTACCTGCGCGGCAAGTTGAATGCCATGCTGATAAATTCGGTTTGAAAACCGAAAAAATGAGAATTTTCGATCACCATACCAAGATTCCTCTAAAAATCAAACTCTAAAAAACCTTGTAAATCGCGATTTCGTTGCCGTATCGATGCCCCGGCCGGTTCCGGATGCGGTTTGATTACTTACTCGTCGTTGGGGCGGCGGGACAAGTCCTTTTATATGGACCGGTTTTCTGTTAGTAACTGTCTGCGACACCTTGTGATAACGAAAACAACTTTAGAGCTTCAGGCATCAGCGCGATTTTGTCATGAAACATCGCGGAGCAAAAAAACTTGGCCTTGGAACGGTGGGAAACGGCTATGGTTGCGAGGGGGAGGCAACCGTTTTCCCATGAAAGGCAAATAATGGGTTGTTGACGCATTTTTCGGGATTCGCGACGATTGTCCCGAAACGTCGCAAGGGGCAGTGGTGTAAGCGTGGATGTGGGGCGAAACGGGGAACCTTTTCATGGACGGCCGGCCTTTTCGGCATGAAAGTCGAAAGTTCAGTTATTAACTCAACTTTCGGGAGTCGAGTTATTTGCCTTGAAACACTAAGAGGTAATGTGTTTCAGCCCTGAATACCGAACTAAACGTCCGGGGGGCCGGCGATAAACGGTTGTGCGTCGCGAGAGCCGAAAGTTGAGTTATTCAGTAAAAACCGTTATGCCCGCGCGGAGTCCTCTATGATTATGGGGTGCCGGTGTTCAAGAACGACTTCCCGGAAATGGTTCGAGGGGGCATCAAACGAGGTAATCATAAAAGGTGGAGAAATATGTCATTGACGGATAAGGTGGCGATCGTCACCGGCAGCAGTAAAGGAATCGGCAGGAGCATCGCCCTGCGCCTGGCCTCCATGGGAGCCGGGGTGGTGGTTACGAGTCGCTCCCCGGAGGATGCCCTGATCGTTGTGGGAGAGATCGAAAAACAGGGGGGAAGGGCGGCGGCCTTTCCTTTTGATCTGGAGCGCATCGAGGGGGGAAAGGAGCTGGTGGGCGGGGTGGTGGAGCGGTTCGGCCGACTGGATATCCTGGTCAACAATGCCCTGAGCAGGCCCACGCCCCCCTCGTCGGAGCTGGTGGGCGGGGAGAACCCCGGGATGATCGAGGCGTATGTCACCACCAATATCACCCGCTCCCTCTCCCTTACCATGTCGGCGTACCCTCACCTGAAAAAAACAGGGGGAAGCGTGTTGAACATCGGTTCGGTCATCGTGAACCGGCATATCAAGGGGACCCTCATGTACGCCGTGGTCAAGGGGGCCGTGACCCAGGCGACAAAGGCCCTTGCCTCGGAATGGGCCGGGGACGGCATCCGCGTCAACCAGATCAACCCCGGGTTTGTTCTTACCGATGCATTCGTTTCGCAGGTACCGGATGAGGAGATTCGAGAGCGAATCGTCCGGGGATTCGCGGAAAAGCATCCCCTCGGCCGGGTGGGAGATCCTTCGGCCGTGGCGATTCTGGCCGGCAATATCCTCTGTGACGACCTCTCGTGGATGACGGGATCCATACTGGACGTGGACGGGGGCTACTCCGTGGAGGGGATCGAGAACCCCGTCGCAACGGTCGCGGGCGGAGCGAAGAAGCCCGGAGGAACCGCATAAGGGCATGGGGTCGCCGTTGCCGGGCCGGTAAAGATGAACAAGCCCATCCCGGGGAACCGGGCACGGGCCCCCTCGGCAACGCCCTTGCCGGCAGTTCCGCTCGAAGCCGATCCGGGGAGCGCCTTCGCCGGTTCCGGGGGGGCGGAGCGGGTATCCGGTAAAACAGGGGGCGTTTTAACGGGCCGGGGCGAACTCATCCAGCATCTCCCTGATCCTCACCGCAAGATCCCGGGGCCTGAACGGCTTCTGGATAAACGATACATGCTCTTTTTCGGTGAGCTCCTTGCGGGTCACGTCGAATGCATGGCCGCTCATGAAGAGTATGGGAAGGTTCGGCTGTTTTGAACCGATGTTTTCCGCCACGGCCCTGCCCCCGAGACCCGGCATCACCACATCGGTGAGGAGAAGGTCGACGGCGGCCTCGTCACGGTCGAAGATGCCGAGGGCCTCGGTTCCGCTGGACGCGGCAAGGACCCGGTAACCGTAATGTTCCAGGGTGGAGAGAGTCACGGAACGGACATCGAGGTTGTCGTCCACCAGGAGGATGGTTTCGGTGCCTCCCCTTACCGGGGGCGGCGCTGTTTCATCCCCCTCCTCGACCTTGGCGGCGCAGCTTGCGAAATACACGTGGAACACGGTCCCTCTGCCGGGTTCGGTGTCCACCCGGATGTGGCCCCTGTGCTGCTTGACGATTCCGTATACCGTGGAAAGTCCCAGGCCCGTTCCCTTGCCGGCCTCCTTGGTGGTAAAAAACGGATCGTACATGCGGGCCAGGATATCCGGCGTGATACCGGTGCCCGTGTCCTCCACGGACATCACCACGTAGGACCCCCGGGGCACCCCGGTGCCGGCGGGAGCGTCCTCTCCCACCTCCACGTTCGCCGTTCTCACGGTCACCCTTCCGCCGGGGGGCACCGCATCCCGGGCGTTGACCACCAGGTTGATGAGGATCTGTTCCACCTGGTTGGGATCCGCGTCGATGGTCCACAGGGATTCTCCCAGGTCGAATTCGAGGGTCACCTCCTCCAGGAGGATCCGGTCGAGCATGCCGGCAAAGGCGTGGATAAGGTCGTTGAGGTTCACGGGCTTGCTTGCCAGGACCTCGGTCCGGCTGAAGGTGAGGATCTGGCGAACCAGACCGGCGGCCTTTTCGGCCGAAAGTTCGATGTTCTTGAGGTACCTGTGGACCGGGCTTCCTTCGGGCAGTTTCAGTAGGGAGAGCTGGGCGCTGCCCATGATGGGGGTCAGGACGTTGTTGAGGTCGTGGGCGATCCCCCCGGCCAGGGTTCCCAGTGCTTCGAGCTTCTGCCCCTGGCGGTACTGGGCCTCGAGGCGTTCCTTCTCCTCCTCGCTCTTCCTGCGCTTGGAAATATCCCGGTCGATCCCCCTGAACCCAGTGACCCTTCCGCCCTTGTCCAGGACCGGCGCGCCCGAGGCCTCGATATGGATGATGGAACCGTCCTTGCGCCTGAAGCGGAGCTCCAGGTTCCGGAACGGGGTTTTGTTTTCCTTGCAGCGTTCGAACACCAGCCTGAACCGGTCCTCCTCCCCGGGGGCCGGCAGCACCTCGAAGAGCCGCCTGCCCAGGAGTTCCTCGGTTCGGTAACCGTAGATCGCCGCGCAGAGGGGGGAGCAGTAGGTGAACGTGCCCTCGGTATCCGCCTCCCAGACCCAGTCGCTGCTGGTCTCAACAAGGGCCCTGAAACGCGCTTCGGATTCGGACAGGGCGGCCTCGGCCTCCTTCCTTGCCGTGATGTCCCAGAAACTCTCGACGCCCCGGCTCACCTTTCCGTTCTTGTCGCGCACCTTGGTGAGGCTCTTGAGGATGGTGCGCATGGTGCCGCCCTTGTCCCGGAACCGCACTTCGCGGGTATCGTCCGGTGAATCCATGGGGGAGCCTTCTGAATTCATGCCGCAGGCGCAGCCCTCGCTCCCGCATCCCGCGCCGGCGAAGATGCAGGGCTTCCCCTTGACCTCGGCCTCGGAATACCCGGTGATCTTCTCGGCCGCCGGGTTCCAGGAGGTGATCCGTTTTTCCCCGTCCACCGAAAAGATCGCGGCCGGGCTGGTCATGAGCACGGTCTGGAGCTCATTGCGCTGGACCTCCTCCAGGCGCGCCAGGTTCCACTTTCCGGTCAGGGAGAGGGCTATCTGCTTGAGCTCCTCGGGGTCAAAAGGTTTCCGGAAGAAGAGGAGTTTTTCCGGGGCGCCCACGGTTCTCAGGATCTCCTCCAGGGGGCGGTCGGAAAATGCCGTGACGATGACGATCTCGATGTTGGGGTCGGCGGCGCGAATCCTTGCCGCCGTTTCCATGCCGTCCCATCCCGGCGGCATCCTGATGTCGATAAAGGCAACGGCAAAGGGGGTTTCGCTTTCGCCCGCCGCGAGAACACGTTCCAGGCCTTCCCGGCCCTGGGAAACGAAGGTGAGGTCGAACGGTTCGTCCGGGAACTTCTCCTCACTCTCCTCCTCTTCGAACAGCATGGCCAGCTGCATCCCCGAGGAATCCGAGGGTTCCTCTCGGGACGAAAGAACGCCCTCGTAAGCCTTCCATATTTCACGATCGTCGTCGATGACGATAATTCGGTTATTTTTCATGTTCAGCGGTCAATCCTTGAAGCGGGTGTTTTTCCCGGCGGTTCGGCGATCATGGCGCCGGGCACGTTTGGTCATGGGAATCATCAGAGGCTCGCTGTGCCGGACAGGTTCATTCCGGGGTTTTCCTGTTTGCCCGCAGCAAGGCGGACAATAAATTCGGCTCCCTTCCCCTTGCCGGGGCTCTCGGCGGAAATGGAGGCGTTATTTGCAATAAGATAGTTTGCGCATGAATGCAAGCCAAAACCGGTTCCCCTTGCCTTTGTGGTATGGCCGAACTTGAAGAGCTTCTCCTTTTCCCCGGGGGTGAACCCCACGCCTTTGTCCCTCACCGAGAACAGCACCTGGCTCCGCTCCCCCCGCTCTTCCCGGACGGTTAGCGTAAGGCGCCTTTCCGAAGGTTCCAGCCGGTCCATGGCCTCGTATCCGTTCTTGATCAGGTTCACGATGATCTGGATCAGCTTGGCCTCCTCGATCCTGACCCGGGGAACGGGTTCGTAATTTTTTTCCACCGTCACCGAGCGCCCCCTTATGGATTCATCGAGGAGCTGCAACGCGTCGTCGGCAACCCGGGCCACGTCCACCTCCTCGGGGTCTCCGAACAGGCGGGCATAGCGCATCTGGAGAGTGATGATCCCCTCTATGTGGTCGTGCTTTTTCCTGAGGTCCCGGATCTCCTCGGAGTAATCCGCATACTCTTCCCGGACGGTTTCCGGCAGGAGCCGGGTGATCCCCAGGAGCCGTTCCCGCTCCTTGTCCGAAAGATCCGGGGCGGTCTCCACCACCTCCCTGAACCGTTCCATGGCGGACGGCAGGTAGCGGAGGAGGGGGCTTTTGGAGAGGCGGTTCTGGAGCAGGGCGATGCTCACCTTGGCCGGGGTCACGGCATTGCCGATGTTGTGGAGGATCCCCACGGCCATCTCCGCCATTCCCGCCTCGTGGGCCTGTTGCAGGAGGTTGGCCTGGGCATCCTTGAGCTCCCGGGTGCGTTCGGCCACCTTCTGTTCCAGGGATTTACTGTACTCGTCCAGTTGCCGGTGGGAGCTTCTCAGCCTCCGGGTCATGGTGTTGAACGCCTCGGACAGGCGTATGAACTCCACGCAGACCATCCCCTCCTGGAGTATCTCGTGGTCGAGGTTGCCCTCGGAAACGAGGTTCACCCCCTTGGTGAGCACGAGGGTGGAGCTGACGAAGGTGCGGGTAAAGAGCGCCGCGATGAAGACCCCCAGGGTGAAGAAGAGGCCGGTGATGGTCACCAGGTAGATGGTGAACTGGCGCATGCGGCCTGCCCAGTCCGCCTTTGCCGCCCGTATCTCGTCGTTCAGCCCCGATAGGGAATAGCCGCAGCGCAGTATCCCCCAGAGCACGGCGCCGCTGTAGATGGGGGCCACCGCTTCCATGACGGGGCCGCCCACGGCCCCCGTGTCGCCTGTCACGTCCATGAAGCGGACCGTCATAAAATGCTCGTCCGGTATGTTCCTGGGGAACTCGGCGGCCATCACGGCTGCGGCCTTCCTGTCGCTGGCCCTGCCGAGGACGCTTCCCAGCATTTCGGGATTGCTGTGGGCCACCGCCTTGTTCTTCGTGTCCGTGATGATGCAGTAGGAGAGCTCCGCGTCCCCGTCCACCACCCTTCCCGCCATGATGTTGAGGAAGGTGTAGTCGTAGCCGGCAACGGCATGGCCGGCGGACAGTGCCATGCTCCGGGCAAGGGAGCGGCTCCGGTTTTCGAGCTCCATGCGCATCTGGCGGACGATCCGGCTGATCTGCTCGTCCTGGTACTTGGTTCCCTCGTAAAAGAAGAGGCTGCTCACCGCCGGAAACAGGAGGCAGAGCAGGACCAGGTTCATGAGGATCAGGTAGCTCCTGATGCTCGGGGGCCAGAATTTATTGGCCATGCTGAAGGGGAAGCGGGTTCTGTTCATAAGTCGTTGTGGGTCACCGTCCGCGAAGGAGCTTGCGGGGGCGTTTGCCCCTTCCTTTGGGAAGCGGGGATTCAAGGTTCCGGGGCGGCATCGACCCGGGCCCGCCGAAAAGTTCAGTTCTCTATGATTTCACTGGTCATATCCATGACCGAACGGCTGATCTCCAGGCCGATTCTGTCGGCGGTTTTCATGTTCAGGATCAGGCGGGTGCCCAGGGGCGGCATCACGCCGATCTTCTTGGGGTTCTGGCCTCGCAGGAGGATGTTCCTTGCCATGGACGCGGCCTGGGAACCGATACTCCGGATATCGGGGCTCACGGCCAGGAGCACGCCCATTCTTGCCGTGTTCTTGGATTGACCGAGGCAGACGATACGATCCTTTATGCAGCGTTTCTCGAGCCAGGAGATGTTGTCCAGGGTAAAGGCCACCGGGTCCGCCGGCATCCAGAAGCTGTCGATCCGGTCCGCCATCATCTTGTAGGCCCGTTTGAACTCCCTCGGGTGGGAGATGGGAATGTCCACCAGGGTCAGGCCCAGGCGCTCCGCCTCCTTCCTTGCCCTGAGGATGGTCTGGAATGAATGCTCCCTGCTGTAGATCACGCCGATGCGCCGGACCGACGGGGAGCACATGATCATGTTCACGAACTGTGTACCCGGAGAGGGTTCGGCCGCGATCCCGGCGATGTTGTCCTGGCCCGAGGTCAGGCGGTATCGCTGCCAGTTGAGGACCATGGCGAAGATTACGGGGATATGGGGGCGGCTCCTGGTCCAGACCTTGGCCGTGTAGGCGGCCTTGGCGCCCAGGGCGAAGATCAGGGACGGCTTGACGGAAAGGAGCTCGGGCATCAGCACCGGCACCTTGTCGATGTCCCCGGAGAGGTTGAACACCTTGACGGGCGCTCCCATCTCCTCGGCAAAGGATTCCATGGGAACCCTGTACGCCGCCTCTTCGTTGCTCAGGAAAACCACCACCGGTCCCCTGCCCGGTTTCGCCGAAAGGGCGGCCGGGCAGAGGATGCCCGAAAGGAGCATCATGAGCAATAAAAAGTTAATATGAAACAGTCTGCCATTCATCTATGCGCAACATCTCCATGACCTTGACGTGGTGTTTGTCCCTGCTGTCAAGGAACAGGTCTTTTAGTTTATTTACATCCGACGGCGACACGGTCCCCCTTGAATAACAGAGGACCGGCATGGGAATCGGAGTCGATTCGTATACAATGTTCAGTGATTTTAGAATGTTCGGATTCAGAACGGAGATCAGGTCCATGTTCTCCTTGACCACCAGGGCCATGTCCACCTGCCCCAGGGCAAGGGCAAACAGGGCATCCGAATCCTTTGGAACGATAATGGTGTTCAGCTCGCCCGCATCCATCCCCCGGCTCGAAAAGAGAATCTCGTTGAGGATGGAGTCGCCTTCGGGCCCCATGGAGGTCATGGCAAGTGAACTCCGGTTGAAGTCTGCGGGCTTTCCCGCCCCTTGCCGGTTGTTCAGGAGAATCTTATGGTACGAGGTCGCTCCCTTTCGAACGGGGGTCAACAGGGGCGTGAGGGAAAGGGCGTCGCCGTACTTTTTGAAATACCAGTGGGGAATAAAGAGAAATGCCGGCTTCCGGTCGCTGAGCCGGCTCTCGAAGTCGCTGAGGCGGGCAAAGGGCTGGAAGGCGATGGGCGTGTCGGCCCTTGAGAGAAGGGCGTCCATGTCCCTTTTCAGCCGGGAAAGATTGGTCTGCAGGGAATCCGGGTTGTAGTAATACAGGGCGGGCCCTTCGCCGTTCCCGGGGGATGCGCCGGTGCCCGTTGATATGATCAGCAGAACCGTCAGGAGCGTGATCAGGATCTTCAATATGCGGTGATTAGGGGTCAACTCTTTGAAGTACCGCGCAATCTGTGGGTCGGTTAATAAAGCTTACAACAGGGGAAGGTCGGTACCCGGCCCAGGGAGCCCGAACGGCAAGGAGCGCGGAAAAGGGAGCGGGGCTCCATTTTTCGGTGTCCGTACCGTCGCTTATTGTAAGGGTTCTTATACAGCGGTCCATGCAGCGTTAGCTCAATAAACCGGAAATTCAAATCATACCGGGACCATATACTATGCAATGACCATATGCAAGGCTGAATGCGGCACGGGCACAAAACACGGTATCCCAACTTCAGAGCTCTTGATGTGGGTGGGATCGCACCTTGCCGAAATCAAAAGGATATCATCGTTTTGTGGCTATGAGTCGTAATCTCGCCGCCCCACGATATACTCCTTAATTACAGTTGGATATGATTTTCACTTGTTGCTATGTAAAGAGCTCGGAACTTGGCCCGTGCGCGGATGATCGGGAAGCTGTATCGGGACAGGTGCTTTTGAGCAGCCGTTTTATATCCAGCGAGGAGATCCGGGAGCAAGCAGGGCTGGACAGGCCCATGCCCCCGATCCGGGGAAAATAAAACCGACGGCCTGTTTTTTTCTATGTTTTAAAATGAAAAAACGGTATAGCCTCGGCGTTCCGGAAACACGGCGTTCCGGAAACACGGCGTTCCGGAAACACGGCGTTCCGGAAACACGGCGTTCCGGAAACACGGCGTTCCGGAAACACGGCGTTCCGGAAACACGGCGTTCCGGAAACACGGCGTTCCGGAAACACGGCGTTCCGGAAACACGGCGTTCCGGAAACACGGCGTTCCGGAAACACGGCGTTCCGGAAACACGGCGTTCCGGAAACCGGTAACGGCTGGAGTGGCCGGGTGTGTTATGATGATTTGAGATGAATCGGCATGGACGGAAGGTATATGAGAAAATTAGCGTTTGGATACTCCACAAGGTGCAATATCCGCTGCGGACACTGTGTCGCGAGTGAAGAACTTCCCGACAACCGGAAGATGTCCCTTGACGGCGCGAAAACGATCATCATGGAGATGGCCCGGGCAGGGGTTTCCGGGATCAGCTTTACGGCGGGGGAACCTTTTGTCTACCTTGACGATATGGTCGAGCTCATTGGGGTCTGCCGGGGGCAGGGAATTTATACGCGGATTGTTACCAACAGCTCCTGGGCGAAATCAAGGGAGAGGGCCGAGGCGCTTCTTTCACGATTAAGGCAGCGTGGACTTTGCCAGGTACGGCTGAGTTACAGCAGGTGGCACCAGGAGCAGGTTCCCCGGGAAAATGTTCTGAACGCCGCCAGGGCCGCCGAGGCAATGGGACTGGATTATTTCGTCTCCTTTGTCACCGATTTCTCGGAGGCGGACGATCCTTTCGAGGCGTTTTTAAGGGAGCATAACCTGAAGTTTTTTCCGGAGCCCCTAATCTACTCGGGGCGCGCGGAGACCTTTGCCCGTAACGACCTGTTTACGGATTTTCAGGCAAACAGGTGCGCCATGAACCCCTATCTTTCCCCGGACCTGGACATGTTTGCCTGTTGTGACGCGGGAAGTAAATTTACCCGAACGAACTTCTTTTACCTGGGCAACCTGGCAACGCATTCGGTAAGCGAACTCTTCGAAAAGAGCGAAACCCACCCCCTGTACAACCATATCCGCACCATGGGCATCACGGCCATCGCTTCCTTTGCCGGTTTCAAGGCAAGGGAGATCGTCAAGTACAGGAAATGCGAGCTCTGCAAGCTGCTCTTCGATTCTCCCGAGTCCCTAGCAAAGCTGTCGAAAGCGGCCGAAGGCGAGCTGACCCGGTGGACCCGCTGAGTTTTACCCCCGGCGCTTCAGGTGCTTACCGCCGCATGGGCAACGGCCGGCATGGGGGGTGACATCCGCTCTTCGTCTTCCACAAAACGATATGCCCGGGTATCGTAACCGGGGCTCAGAACCACCAGCTGCTTCAGGCTTGGCATCCAGCAATAAAAATTTACTAAACCGAGGCATTGTGCAATCATGGCGGACTGCATTTCAACAGTTGGGTGACGGTTGAACAATGCAGGAATGATTGCCATATCATCCGATCGGAATAGAAAAAAATCGAGGAGTCGATTATGAGTCGTGTTGATTTTGATAAGTTGGATCAATTGAAAAAAAAGCTGGATGCCTGTCGACCCCTGGCCCGGGAGGTTGTCGATAATCTCCATGAAGACCTGGTGTTGAGATGGACCTATCATTCAAATGCCATCGAGGGAAACACCCTGTCACTCAAGGAAACAAAGGTGGTATTGGAAGGTATAACCGTTGGTGGAAAAACTCTCAGAGAGCATTTTGAGACGATAAATCATAGGGAGGCGATTCTTTTTATGGAAGAGCTTGTAAAGCGGGACGAGCTGCTTTCCGAATGGGATATCAAGGCAATCCATCAGCTTATTCTGAAAAATATCGACGACAAGAATGCAGGCGCTTACAGGAAAATAAATGTCGTTATATCCGGAGCAGACCATATTCCACCGGATTATATGCGGGTTGGAGAAGCCATGGGCGAATTAATCCGCTGGTACGAGGTAAAGGGGAGGGCGCTGCATCCTGTTGAGCTGGCGGCGCGGGTTCATGTGGATTTTGTTAAAATCCATCCATTTGTGGACGGCAACGGCAGAACTGCGCGTTTGTTGATGAACCTGGAGCTGATGAAAGCGGGGTTTCCGGCAGTTGTGCTGCCGGTGGAAAGGCGCCTTGAATACTACGAAGCACTCGATCATGCCCACGTAACTGAATCTTACGGCCCGTTTCTAAAAATGATGGGGGAAATCGTCGAGGCCGGTTTCAAGCCTTATCGGCATGCACTCGGAATATGACCTGAAACAAGAGAATTACTACCTGATAATCGACAACCCACGTAAATCGTAGGGCACCACCCGTTTGAGACATTTTTCCGGGTGCCGGCCGGATCGAAAAACGCCCGTAACCGCCCCTCACCGCTGAAATCGGCCGGGTCCGGCTTTGGACGATATGCAAACTTATTCTTGGGAATGAATTTTATCCGTTTTATAAGGTTCGTGGGGAGATTCGCCGAACAGGTGGATTTATTATAATCTCAACTTTCGGCATTCGAGTTTGTTTTCCGTAAATCACCATAAGGAAATGTGTTTCAGCCCTGAATCTTGCACGAAACAGTCGGCGCTTCCGTGTATAAACGGTTGTGCACCGCGAAAGCCGAAAGCCGAAAGCCGAAAGTTGAGTTATAATCAAAACCGGATGCGCCGGGGGAGGGAGTATGAGCGAATATATCTATAGTGAAGAAGATAGAAAAAGACAACTCGTGGAGCTGGTGGAAGCCCTCAAGGAGCTGATCCCCCTTGCTGGAAAACTTGACCTCCACCAGACCGCCGATTATGAAAACGCCCTGGCCCGGTCCGGGCGGCTGCTCGCCGAGGGATTTACACAAAAAGAGCTGTCGACGCTTTCCCGTTCGGTTCCGGATGTTTTTCACCGCCACAGGGATTGGGAGTCGAGCATCCTGGTGGAGGGGGAAGACGGCTCCCTTGCGGAGCCGGAGTGGTTCAGGGAGCTCGAGGAAAAACTTCAGCCGGTACTGAAAGCCGCCGCCGAGCTGTCCGTCATGGGGTATTACTGATAAACTCAACTTTCGGGGTTCGAGATAATTTGTCTTGAAATACAATCTGTTAATGCGTTTTGCCCTGATTGTTTACCCGAAACGGGCGACGTTTCCGTGAAACAAGGATTGAACGCCTTGAAAGCCGGAAAATGGGTGATAAAGGAGGTCGAAGAGATTCCATTGCACCGGGGCCCCTTGATTGTTGTGCGCGGGGCAGGGGAATCGTATGTGGATTTTCAGTTCAATTAATTCAAAGCTTTAAAAATTAGCGGCCTTTTATCTCAACGATTCAATCCGCTGCCGGCGGGTGTGCCGAAGTTGCCTGCGTGTATCCTTTGCGCGAGGCAGGGCGATCGCATGTAGATTTTCCGACCAATGAATTCATGCCGTTACAAATTGGCGACCGTTGACTTTGCAGGCTTTAACCGCAGCCGGCGGGCATGCCGAAGTTACTTGCGACTACCCTGTTGCGCGAGGGCGTGAATCTTGACATCCGCTTCATGGAAAAGTATAAGATTTTCAAAAGTGTTTGGGGGTTGTTACCCGGGGTGGCGCAGGAAGCCTGAGATGATACCCGTATTACCTGATCCGGATAATGCCGGCGCAGGGAAACAACAGGAATGGTCGACAGCCGCTTTCCCATTTGGGGATCGCGGTTTTTCTTTTTTCAGGCCCGATGAAAAGGAGGCATATTATGATCGACTTGAGGGAAAAGGCCCGGGAAAACCTGCGGCTTGTGAGGGAGAAAAGCCCGCTGGTGCATAACATAACGAACTTTGTCGTGATGAACTATACCGCCAATGTCCTGCTCTCCCTTGGCGCGGCGCCGGTGATGGCCCATGCCGAAAACGAAGTGGAGGAGATGGTCGCCATGGCAGGAGCCCTTGTCCTGAACATCGGCACCCTGACGGACGACTGGACGGCATCCATGATCAAGGCCGCCAAGAGGGCCGGCGAGCTGGGGGTGCCCGTGGTTCTCGATCCGGTGGGGGCGGGGGCCACGAGGCTTCGGACCGAAACGGCGGCAAGGATTCTTGCGGAGACGAAGGTGAGTCTGGTAAGGGGAAATGCATCCGAGATCATGGCCCTTGGGGGAAGCGCGGGAGCCACGCGGGGTGTGGACAGCGTTCACACCGTTGACGAGGCGGAAAAAGAGGTTGTAGCCGCCGCAGAAAAACTGGGGGTTCCCCTTGTGGTGACCGGCGAGAGGGATCTGATCACCGACGGAGGGAGAGTCCTTCGGGTTGAAAACGGGCATCCCCTTATGTCCCGGGTCACGGGCATGGGGTGCGCCGCGACGGCCGTGATCGGGGCTTTTCTCGCGGTGGACGGAGACCCTGTCACGGCGGCGGCAACGGCGCTGGCATATTACGGACTGGCGGGGGAGATCGCGGCGGAAGGGGCCGGGGGACCGGGTAGCTTTCAGGTGGCCATGATCGATGCCCTGTACGGGATCACGCCGGAGCGCCTCGGCGAGCAGGCGAGGGTCTCCGCCCATAAAGCCTGATGAAATCCACGAATTCAAGTATTCGCTTTGCGTTCCTTATTATCAACGACAGGGCGGATGTGACGGTTGTCGTTGGGGCGGACGGCGTTGCTGGGGCAAAGCGACATATCCATCCATATGGCCGGAAGGCATTAAAAAAACCGGTTCCCGTGATCCCATTGGATAGTCCGTGGGGGAGCGCTGGAACTCGGAAAACAGGACGGGAATAAAATGACGGAAAACAATGCAGAGAAACAGTATACAAGGACACTGACCATCGCGGGCTCCGACAGCGGGGGAGGCGCGGGAATCCAGGCGGACCTCAAGGCCTTTTCGGCGCTTGGGTGCTACGGCATGTCGGTGATCACGGCCTTGACGGCCCAGAACACGGTGGGGGTCACCGGGGTGCATCCGGTGCCCGCCGATTTCGTGGCGGATCAGATGACGGCGGTGTTCACGGACATCGGCGCGGATGCGGTGAAACTGGGCATGCTCTTTTCCCCGGAGCTGATTCAAACCGTTGCCGAAGGCTTGAAAAAATACCATGAAGGACCCGTTGTGCTGGATCCCGTGATGGTGGCCACCAGCGGCGACAAGTTGCTGGAGGATGCAGCGATCGATGCCGTTCGCACCTTGCTCCTGCCCCTTGCGAGCCTGGTGACCCCGAATATCCCCGAGGCCGAAGTATTGCTGGAGAGAAAGATCCACACCGCCTCGGATATCGAGGATGCGGCACAGGCCCTTTCCCTTGTTTCGGGGGGCAGTGTGCTCATAAAGGGCGGCCACCTCGGGGAGGACCAGGGCAGCGACGACTATCTTTACCTACCCGAGGAAAAGCGGATCGTCACGTTCGGCGCGCCCCGCGTGAAAACAAGGAATACCCACGGCACCGGCTGCACCCTCTCTTCCGCGATTACCGCTTTTCTTGCAAGGGGAGAAAGCATGGAAGAAGCCGTGGGAAATGCAAAGGCGTATATCCACGGGGCCATCGAGGCCGGGGCCGGATACCGAATCGGCGAGGGACACGGGCCGGTTCATCATTTTTACGAGTTCTGGTAGGGAGTGTCATTCCCGACTCGTTACTTGTCCGGTGGCTCGGCAGATGATATGATGCGAAAAATTTGTTGAATATTGTCGGATGGTTCAAGGTTGCGGCCGTTGCCGGCGGTGCCTCGAACCCCTTTTGTTGGGGTAATCAAAGGAAAACAAGGAAAAGACGATGAGCGATCGGTTGACCGTTGCCCTGGCACAGGTCATGGGCAGCGAACGGATTGAAGAAAACGTGAAAACCATGGAGAACCTTGCCCTGAAGGCGGCGGACGAGGGGGCGGGCCTTCTGGTGCTTCCCGAGATGTTCATGGCAAAACCCACGAAAGAGCGTTCCCCCGCAAGGCTCGCGGAGGAGGACGGCGGGCGCTTTCTGGAGGAGATGAAACGGATCGCGGCAAGGGCCGGGATCCATATCACGGCTGGGGCGTGGGAGGCATCCGATGATCCCCGTCGGCCCTACAACGCCCTCCACACGGTTTCGCCCGAAGGAGAGTTAAAGGGAAGCTATCGTAAGCTGCACCTCTTCGATGCCCTGAGCATCCGGGAGTCGGACAGCATGTCCCCCGGAAAGGAAAAACCGCCTGTCCTGAAAATCGGTCCTGTCCGGGTGGGGTTCGCCATCTGTTACGACCTGCGTTTTCCCGAACTGTTCAGGAGCCTCTCGGAAGGGGGGGCGGACCTGGTGGTGGTGGCGTCGGCCTGGTACCAGGGTCCCCTTAAGGAGGATCACTGGCTCACCCTCCTCAGGGCCCGTGCCGTCGAGAACACCTGTTACGTTGCCGGGTGCAACCTCACGGGGAGCGCGTTCTGCGGCCGCAGCAGCGTGTTCGATCCTTTCGGTGTGCCCATGTCCGGCGCGGGGGAGGAGGAAACCCTTATCCTCGGGAGGATCGATCCCGGCAGGATTGAAGAGGTGCGGGGCAAGCTGCCCTGCCTGGGACATCGTCGCCGGGAGTTGTTCTAACCGTTGTTATAAAGGAAAAAGTGAATGAGAAACGCCAAAACCGTTGTGATTTCGAGACTGTTGATTCGCCTCCTCTTGCTCGCGCTCATTTGCCTTTCGGTCAATACGACCGTTTCGGCGGCCGAAACCGGCGGCGATGCCTACTTCCTCACCATTGGAGATATCCACTTCAACCCCTTTGAAAAGGCGGAGACGGCCAAAAAACTGGCCGGTGTTCCCGTGGAAGCGTGGGAGTCGACGCTCCTTTCGGAGGAGGACCCGTACTATCCTTCGTATGGAGAGGAAACCGATTTCAGGCTTCTGGAATCCATGCTCAAATTCGCGGCCGAGAAAAACGGGAATCCCGACTTTATCCTCTGCCCGGGGGATATTCTGGGGCACCATTTCAGGACACTCTACGACGAAGCCGTGGGCGGCACGGTCGCGGAGTACGGTGAGTTCGTGCTGAAGACCATGCGCTTTGTCATCGGAAGAATCAAACACTACTTTCCCGCCGCTCCCCTGATCCCGACCATGGGCAACAACGACTCGGTATGCGGAGACTATACCTCGGCAAAGGGAACCGCGTACCTTGGGGACCTTGGGAAAATCTGGGGGGATGCCGCCGGCAATTTGGCCCCATTCAGGGATTTCTCCTACGGGGGATATTATTACATGCCCCATCCCGCGGTGAAGGATCTGCGGATCATCGTTCTCAACACGGTGCTCTGGTCCTATCGATACGGTAAGGATTGCGGTTTTCTCCAGAAGAACCCGGGGGCAGCGCAGATGGAGTGGCTTTCATGGCAACTCTACTCCCTCAAGCAGGAGAACAGAAAAGCCCTGCTGCTGATGCACATACCGCCGGGGATCAACTCTTTCAGCGCGACAAAAGCCTCGGTGCCCTACTACGGGGCCATCGATACGTTCTGGAACCCCGAGTACGAGAAGAACTTCCAGGCCCTCGTGGAGTCCTACCCCGAGGTGCTGGAATACGGTTTTGCCGGCCATACCCACATGGACGATTTCCGCCTGCTTTACGCTTCCGGAACCCCGACCCTGCTCACCCGCATCAACCCGGCCGTGACCCCGCTGTTCGGAAACAACCCCGGGTTTGTTCGTCACGAATACGCAAGGGGCACTGGCGAGTTGGGGGATTACCGGGTTTTCCGCGCGGCGGTTCCCCTTACGAAAACCGAATCGTTCGATCCTGCCTGGAAAGCGGAGTACAGCTTTACCGCCGCCTACGATCTTGAGGCGCTCAACCCCGCCTCCTTCAGCTCCCTGGCAAAGCGCCTGATCCAGGAGCCCGGCCTCAGAAGTGAGTATCTGCGGTACTACACCATCTCGTCGGAGAAGTATCCCGTTAAAGACGATCAATGGTATTTTTACTGCTGCTCCCTCGGCAATCCCGACGAGGAAAGTTATGTGAAGTGCCTCTTTTCCCAGACCGCGAACTGATATCCGTTTCAATTATGCCATTGGGCCGTTAAGGCATCCTTCAAAGGATGCCTTAACGGCCCTTTGTTTTTCAGGGTAGGAAAGCGATCCAAAAAGAACCCGCTTTTCATGTCGCATGATGGAACAACGGAAGTTGGGGGCGGGAATCGCCGGTGCAATGCGCATATGGATGGAAATCCTTACTGGTTCGCTAAATGGGCATGGTGCCGCGCGGGTAGCGAAACGGCGTCGGTGGGCGAGCGAGAGCACAACGTGCTTTTCCGGGGCGTTGTGCCGGCGAAACGGACACACGGATCTTTACAAATCCCCATGATGTTGCTATAAAAGAGAAGACAATTCTCAATCGTGCCACTCCAAGAAAACTGCACTCCATAAAAAACAAAATGCACAATCATTTCAAGTGACCGGCTTTGAATGACCTGTTTCGCCCTTGGACTTTCTGAAAAATCGCTGCTTTCGAATCCCGGATCGTACCCGGACAGGGCTGTATCGCCCAAACTGCGGGAGGCCCGGCCCGTTTCGACGATTCGAAGATCCCCTTGCGATGGGTTTATCCTGTTTGAGCGGATCGTTTCAAACTTTGTCCCGTTCGTGCGCCCGGCGTTTCAGCCGGATGGAAAAACATCATAAATCATTACGGAGGGTCCCGTTCGTGCGCCCCGGCGTTTCGGACGGATGGAACAACATCATAAATAATTAAGGAGGTCGTGGATGAGTTGCATAAAACCCAATGAGGTCAGGATTCACAGTCTTAACGATCGCAAGATAGATATCGCCTTGAAGATGCAGGAACTTTGCCTTGAACTGGCAAGGATCGACGCTGAAATTCTGCGGGCCGGCGGCTGCGTTTCCGCGTGCGGCGCCATCGGCGGTACTATCGGCGGGACCGCCGCCGTGGGGGGAACCATCGGGGGAACCGCCCTGGGGGCCGCAGGCGGCACCATCGGCGGCACGATGGTCAATATCGGCGGCACCATCGGAGCGACTGCGGCAGGCACCATCGGCGGTACCATCGGCGCAACCGAATGTGCCGATGATAAAAAAGAGAGCTGATACAACGGGGTGTCCCTGATCCGTCAGCGCCCTGGGGGGCCGGAGGAAAAAGCAGAGGCTTTCGGCCCCTCGATTTTGGGAACCTCTGCGTCTCCCGGAGTTCTCCCATGGGTAATCTCACCGTTTCAAAATATCTTCAGGTTGTTCCACGAAAGAACGATTTCGCGATTTACCATTCTCTTTTCGGCGATCTGCGGCTGATCGATGCCGAGGGGAAGCGGTTGCTGGAAGCTTTTGAATCGCCGGATTCCATCGAAAACGTCACCGGGCGCTTTGCCGGGTACGATCCCCTTTCCATATGGTCCTATATCAACGATCTTCGTTCGTCCGGTTTTCTCGTGGAAGAGGAGAGCGACGAGTACGGGATCATCGAAAGGGATCGAAGGCGCAGGGAACATTATCTTTCGAGCGGCTACCTTATTCGCGTGCTGCAGCTTGTGCTCACCAACAGGTGTAATTTCAAGTGTAAATACTGTTTTGTGAACAGCATGTACGATTCCAGGGAGCGTGAATATCTCCAGCGGGCCCCGGAAAACATGAACATGTCCTTTGAGACGGCGGAGCGCGCCGTGAAGGCCCTTATCGATTTGTGCGAAAAAAACGGGAACCGACTCCTGAACGTGGAGTTCTTCGGCGGCGAGCCCATGATGAACCTGCCGGTGATCGAAAAGGTGCTGGAGACCTTTGGCGGAAGGAGTCCGGGGGGTGTTTCCATCTCCTACAGCACCACCACCAACGGCTGGTTCATCACCCCCGGGGCGGCGGAGATGTTCAAGAAACACGGCGTTACGGTTACGGTGAGCTTTGATTCGCCGGGCTGCGACGAGAGTGTTTCTCTCGGGATGGAAAAGGGGGGAAAAAAGGTTCGGGAAAACCTGGCGATCCTCCGGGATACGGGCAACTGGATCACGTTCAACTCCGTTATCTGCAAGGAAAACCTGGATTCGTACGACGGCAGGCGGCTGGTGGACGATGCAAAGCAGTTCGGTGTCGGGATGATCGGATTGATACTGGACCTGGATCTCCGTTTTTACAAGGATCCGGCCAACAAACGGCGGATTGTTGATGCGCTCTGGGAAACCTGCCGCTACGGAAAGGAGCAGGGCGTGCCCGTCGTGGGATACTGGCAACAGCTCTTCAGGCAGATCACGGGACAACAGCCCATCAACCTTGTCTCGGGATACAAGACCTGTCCCGCCGCGGGCTGCAAGCTCAGCGTGGAGCCGGCTGGGGATGTCTTTATCTGTAAATGCTGCTCGGGACGCCTGGGGCATATCTCCGACCTGGACAAGGTGATCGATTCTCCGGGCTACCGGGAATATGCCATGCAGGCCTATCTCAACGCGCCGGGATGCGCGGGGTGTGAAATCGAGGGATTCTGTTCGGGGGTGTGCATGGGGGCCCTGGAGAAAAAGTATAATAAACTGGATGTGGTTGAAAAAAGCACCTGCGAAATATACCGGGAGATCACAAGAAAACTCATAGAGAACATGGGACGGGAGGAGGCAAGGGTCAATTACCTGTCCGATCACCCGGCGGAGATGATGCAATATGGATAAAAAACTCCGGACATCCGGGCATCTCAGGATCGTTCCCCGGGACGACGGCCGTTACGGCCTGTACCATTCCCTTCACGGCGGCCTGTGTCTTTGCGACGAAAACGTGCGGCGACTGTTCCGGAGCTTTGACACGCCGGCAACCTTCCGGGAGGCATTGTCGCGATCAGGGGAGCTGGGAGAAGGGCGGCTCGGCGAATTTATCGAGATATTCGAGAAAAAAGGATTTCTCGTTGATCCCGGGGTGGACGAGGACGCCCTGATGGCCGGGGAGGTGGAGAAAAAAAGAGGGTCCCTCGAAAAGGGAAGCCGGGTGGGTGTGGTTCAGCTGGTCCTGACCAACCTCTGTAACTTCAAATGTGAGTACTGTTTTATCAACGATATCTACTCCTCGAAAGAGCGGGCACGGTCCATGGCGGCCAGGGGCAACCGGATGATGACGGGGGAAAATGCCCGCGCCTACCTGGAACAGGTAATCCGGATCGTTAAAAACAACGGCGGGCAATCCCTTTCCGTGCAGTTTTTCGGCGGTGAGCCCCTCCTGAATCCCGGGGTGATCAAGTATGTGCTGCATCATTTCGGAAGGGGGGAGGGGCACGGTGTTGCGATCGGTTACAGCATCGTGACCAACGGCTCCCTTGTGACCGGGGAGATCGCCGATTATTTCAGGGCATACGACGTGGCGGTGATCGTGAGCTTCGACTCTCCCCGGGGAAAGGATCGCAAGTTCGCAAGCGGGAAGAACGCCGCCGGGGAGATCCGGCAGGGCCTTTCCCTGCTGAAGGAGCGGGGCAACCGGGTGATCCTCAACTCCGTGCTCTCAAGCGAGACGTTCGGCTATTTCGACACGGACCTGGTGGACTTTGCATTCGATCGTTATATATGGGAAATCGGCGTTTTGCTGGATCTTTCGCCCGGTTTTTACCTGGCGCACGGGGCTGGGGAGATCGTCGACAAACTCTGGAAGGTATACATCCGCGGAAAAAGCAGGGGGGTTCTTCTCACCGGGTACTGGCATACGATCTTTCAACTGCTCACGGGAAGGGGGGCGGTGACGGCTCGCGGCTACAAGACCTGTTCGGGCACGGGATGCCAGCTCAGCATCGAGCCTTCCGGCGAGGTGTTCGCCTGTAAGGGATCCTCGGGATATTTCGGAAACATCGGGGAACCCGAAAAGATGCTGGCGTCGGAGAACTATGCAAGATACGCCGGACGGGCGTTTCGAAATGCCCCCCAATGCAGGGGCTGTGAAATCGAGAACTTCTGCTCGGGATTCTGCCTGGGTCCCCTGGAAAAAAAATACGGCGACATATATGTGGTGGAGGAGGCCGCCTGTCCCGTTTACAGGGAGCTTACAAGGCGATTGATCCGGGATGTGGAGATCGGAAGTATCGAATCATACGGGATGCAGTGAAAAACGGGTGTTTCATAATTGGGTGAGACAGAATTGTGTGTGACAGCGTTTTTTGCGAGACATCGGAGAAATGAATACCGCCACACCCCGGGATGAAAACGGAGTTGTGGGTGTTAATATGTTGAAAATATGACTTTAATTGTTGTGTTGCATTGGCGTAGCGCTTTGGGATAAAACTTTGGCATCAGCTTTGCAATAAAGCAGGGCAAGATGTTTGGAGGGAAATGAATAAGGGTTTTTTTACAATACTATTTGAAATGAGACATTGGAGATAATAAATGGAAGAAAAGGTTCTTGATGCAATGAAGGAAGCCGGAAAACCCGTAAGACCCGGCGAAATCGCGAAGATGATCGACGTGGAAAGCAAGGACGTTTCCAAGACGATCAGTTCGCTGAAAAAATCCGGAAAAGTCATTTCCCCAAAACGGTGCTACTACTCTCTTGCGTAATTCCACGATGTTGACGCCTTTCCAAGCCCCGCCGACGCCACTCCCCACTCCCCGTTTTACCCCGCACCGGAGTGACCGGGGGCCGACTTGAAACAAGCGGCCTCCGGTATCCATTCAACCGTATCCATTCAACCGTATCCATTCAACCGTATCCATTCAACCGTATCCATCGAATGCCGATATACCGATGACGGGTGACGGGTGACGGGTGACGGGTGACGGGTGATCTTGTGGCCGGGCTGCGGGCTTATGAGCTTATGGGCGCCCCGCCCCAAAACTTGCCGTGAAAATTTCATGGGCGCGTTCCCTGGAAGCCGCTTTCCCTTGGGACAGTTGCTTGAACTCTTCCCACAGCTCCGCCTGCAAAGCCAGCAACGGAAACTCCCGGCGGGTAACCACCTGAACCGTGATATCCCCTTCACCTTGCGTATCCCCGAAGCTCCAGCAGCCTTCCCCCTTTTTCACAATCGGACCCGGCAGCATATGAACGGGGTGTCCCCCGAATACCCAGCCGCAATCAAAGATCACGGCACCACCCCTGTAGGCAAAGATCTCAGCGATCAGTTTTTCCCCGACCTCCGGGTGCTTGACCATCAGGGGGAGCCCGACCCCGAAAATATCGCTCTGGTTCTCCTCCCCCGGCAGAGGGGGCTCACGGGGCACAACCCATCCAAGGGCGGTAACAGCCCCCGCGACTTCCGGCCTCATGACCCAGCGCCATATGCCGAGGTGCTTTTCGAGAACGGCAAGCCGGCTCAACCCCTGTCTCCCGTGATCTTCCGGTGTCCATTTCAGCTCTTTTCCCAGCTCCTTGCCGAGTCTGCCGTAGGCACTGCATACCGGTGCGTGATGGGTAAAGCCCAGGGCAACGGCGATTTTGCCGGGCGTGGTTGTCCTCCCCGGGGAGTTAAGGTGGATGTCGAGGATTTGTTTTTGCAGATCCGTTACCTGCATTCTCTTGAAGGCATTGAGAAATCGTCTTGGGGTGGGGAGGGCCATGGGGTTCCTTATTTTTTTCACGGCTGTTGCCGATTTGCCGCACCGGGCGTTGCCTGCAACGTTAACTATCACTTACTTCAAAATTACATTAGCTGTTTTGTGTGTTTGGTTTTGGTTAGTATGGGTGGGTATTGGTTTGTAGGTTCCTATTAGTGTTGTGTATTGTTGTGATTTACACAAACAATAACCAAAAAATCTGTTTGAGGAAACAGTTTTTTTGAGGGTGCGCGGTTAATGGTGAAGTTCATGGGATATTTGCCAGGCAAAAATGTTTGGACTGGATGAGGTGATTGAAATCTTTCATCGGAATACTCAGGATTGATGCCCATGTAAAAAGTCTGAAGCTGAATTTTCGAGCACGCCATGAGGTATGCGCAAGAGAAGATGACTACATGCGGGAATTAAAAAAACCGTGGTTGTGCCGCAGTGGCGTTACCTGCGGTGGGAAGGGCGTTTTTTTACTTGTGTTGTTGTGGGTAGTATTACTTAGTTGGGGGGGGGGGTACTCGCGCGGAAGCGGGTTTTTATGCTTGTTCATTTTCATCCTTGGCGTTTTATTTGATTGATCCCGATAAATGTGTGTATTCAGAGCCTTTCTATAATTATTTAGATAATTACGGCAATCCCTGCATGGCATGTTTCCCTCGCGCTGTGTTTCCGGTGAGCAGGTCGATGCGGCCGCCGAGATTGCGGCCATGGCCGCATCCAGGATTTCGATGTCACGGGCCGCTCCTTCCCCGACCGGCGTTTGACGGGCGACTTGCCCGGAGCTCCTCCTCTTGAGGGGGGCGGAGGGCTGCGGGAGGATGCGCTTCAAAAAAAACTTGACACACCGCCTGTTTTGCTAAATGATTGTGTGCAAGTTAATTATGCACAACCGATATTGTCGTTGTTTTTATCAAGCGCTCAAGGATGGGAGATCCGATGAAAGCCAGGCATTGTATTTTCTTTAAACTCAGCAAGGCAAGCCACAGGGGGATAAGGTTCTGGGCCTCGAGGATATCCGGCCTGAAGATAACGCCGATTCAGGGGCTTGTGCTGGCGTTTCTTGCCGAAGAGGACCGTATCCCCTCGGCGACCCTGGGAAAACGGGTCCAGCTGGACAGCGCCACCCTCACCGGTATTATAGATCGGTTGACCACCGTTGGAGTTCTCGAAAGGGAGCGGAACCCCAATGACCGCAGGTCGATCCTCATCTGCCTGACGGAAAAGGGGCGCGTGATTGCCGAGGAGATCGGCGCCATTGCAAAACAGAGCAATATGGAGTTCCTCTCGAAGCTCAACGAGGATGAGCAGCGAACCCTGAGCAGCCTTTTGGATAAACTTGTGTAGATGATTTCCCCTTTTTTTGATCAATTAGCTTGTGTGCAATATAATATACTGCAAGCAAAAGGATCGCCATAACCTTATGTAGCCGAAATCAAAACAAATCACCACATTCTCCCAAAGGAGTCTTTGCCATGAAGCGGACAAGGATTACGGACCGCATTACCTTTCTCGAACCGGATTCCATGAGCAATTTCAAATCCTGCGCAGGCGTGATGGTCGAAGGAAAGCGCAAGGTATGTATAGGGCTATTGACTATTCTTTGAGGGTCTGATAAAGATTTGCAATCATTGAGCAACCATAGATGATGAGGGATATGATGATTCGAGCTTATTCATATATTCGGTGGAGTAGCGGAGCGCAAAGCTGTGGAGATTCTGAGGCCAGACAGATGGGGCTTGCCAGTGCGTGGTGTGAAGACAATGGTGTTGTGCTGGACGAAAGCTATCAAGATAGGGGGGTCTCTGGGTTTAGTGGGAAGAACAGGCAAAGAGGAGCCCTGCGACGCTTTTTGGATGAGGTAGAGGCAGGGGCTATCCCAAAAAACTCATATTTACTGATAGAGAACCTTGACCGTCTCAGTCGGGAGAATCCTTGGGATAGCCGGGCCGTGTTCGAAGGGTTGTTGAATTCCGGGATTGTTGTCGTGACGTTGGCAGATAACAAAGTGTATGATCTGGAATTGATGCGAAAAGAGTCTTTCACTCTGATACCGGTTCTTGTTGAGTTGGATAGAGCGCACAGGGAAAGTGACAGAAAAAGGCAACTTTCAAAATCAGCATGGAAGGCGAAACAGACCGCAATTGAAGCGGGGAAGTTCACCAAAATCAAACCGCCAGCATGGATTAAAAGGGATGATGAAAAAGGGGAGTTCTGGCTGATTCCTGAAAGGGCGAAAGTCGTGAAGCGGATGTTTGAACTGGCTGATTCGGGAAAGGGGGCTACGGCGATTGCAAAGCTTCTAAATGCCGAAGGACATGTTACGTTCACCTATGGGAAGCCATGGGCGGCTGATAATGTTGACAGGATACTGAAAATGCCCGCTGTTGTTGGAGAGTTGTACACCAAAAGGATGCACGTGAAAGACTATTTCCCTCCTGTTATTGAAAGGGCTGTATTTCAGCGAATCAAATCACGACGAAAATGTGGATATAATCCTACTGGCAAAGCTGGAAAGCACAATATATTCGTTGGTATAGCCGTATGTGGTGTATGCGGAATGTCAATGTTCCTGAAGTCACGGGTGAGTAGAGGTAGAAAATACAGATATTTGCAATGTAGCAGTGTGATTAAAAACGATTTATGCGATGCAAGGCCATACCGGTATGATAAGTTCGAGAAACATGTACTGTACCACCTCCGAGAGGGAGCCCTTGCCTTACTGGGAGTTGATAATAATGCTACGAAGGAAATTGAGAACAAAATCAGTGAGATGGAAGGCGAAGTGGACGCGTGTGATGGTCGTGTTTCCCTACTATTAGGTGTTCTTTCTGCGGTAAATAGTCATGTGACTACCCAAGAGATTAAGGCGGTGGAGGAGCGAAAAAAGGGGCTTGAAAGTGAGGTAGAGAGCTTGAGGGATGAGCTGGCGTTGAAGACGGAGGTATCATCGGCTGACTTCGAAGGCGTGGACCGTTTCTATGGAAATAGGGAGGAGTTGAAGCACCGAATGCATCACCTGCTGAAAAATAAGCTGAAAAGGATCGAGTGCCACACCAACGAATTCGAGAGAAAGGTTGGGATTTGTTTTAAGAACGGAAGGACTATGACGATCAAATTTTTGGATGATGAACAGAATATTAGCGTGACAGGATTGGGGACGGATATAGGAACACGCGTTGCCATTGGTGAGGGGATTGTGTACAGACATAAAGTTCATTGTCGGAAAGGAGGTATTCAATGCTATGATGAACGGAAAATCTATGCTGATACCGGAATAACGATACAGGAGATCCAAAATTGGGGAAACTCATCCGGCCAGTTTTGAATACGTTGAATATAGGTGTATATGATTCCCACTTCTTATAAAATTGAAATCTATGATATAAGTAACTTTCAGATTGCCATATAGCAGGGTTCAAGGATAATTAACGCCTTATCACTTGATCTTCATGTATAAAGAAAGAGGCTTTACACTGGTCTGGACGTGCTTAAGTGTTGATATTAATGTGTATGTGGTTATCTGTGTGGAGTGTTGGAAAATGCTACAGGTAGTTTTCCTGTTTTTACGATCTGTTATATTCCCCCCTTGATGTTTTCACTTTGTGAGCGCAGTATAGGGGTAGGCATTTTGGCAAATGCTTAGGAGAAAATGGAGATTAAAGCGGTAAATGGGGGCCGTACATAACTGAGTCTCTCGAAATCCCTTTTGCGGGTTATAAAATTTAGGTGGATGCGCAGGTTCAATGTCACAATTGGTTATCTTTTAATCGAATTATTGGGAAAATTAAATGGCCGTCAAAGATATACTTGATACATTAGATGGTGAAATCAAATGCATACACAAGCCGGGTTTTTCAATTGAAGTCACCGAGACTTTCTATGCACCAAATGATTCCGATACACTTCTGACATACGAAAATTTTGATTTAGAGAGGAAAAAAGTTAAAACCATTGAAACGTGTGTGCTTTATATTGACATCCGAAAATCAACAAGATTGAATTTAAAGCATAAACCTGAAACAATGGCAAAGCTGTACTCATCTTTTATCAGAGCGATGCTCAAAGCTGCGGAAGCATTCAATGGGAGGATACGAAACATTGTGGGCGATAGGGTTATGGTAGTCTATGATGCCATAAACTGTTATGATGAGGCTGTTAATACGGCGGCATTGATGAATACGATTACACAAGGCGTTATAAATAAAAGATTTTCGAAAAACCTTGTGAAATGTGGTATCGGGATTGATTACGGTAAGATGATGGTTACCAAATGTGGTACAATAAAGCGCGGCAATGAGAATTCTGATTACAAGTCATTAGTTTGGTTGGGGAAGCCTGCAAATATCGCGTCAAAGTTGACAGACTCCGCCAATAAGCCTTCAACATATAGAATTAAAAGTGGCTTCCATGTTGGATTACAGTACCCGTTTGCTGAAAACCTTTCATGGTATTTTTACGACAATGACGCTTTAGTTGAAAATATAGCTTTTTCGTATTTGTCACCGAGTATGCACTTCAAACACGAGTATTTTTCAAGCTTTTACGCGACAAAAAAGCAAGAAAGCAATGATGATGCAACCCCACCAATATTAATAACAGAAAGGGTTTACAATGGGTTGAAGAAAATATCTCACCCTTCAATTAAGGGAAAACATTGGAAAGAACAAAAACGTAAGATTAGTGACTATTCGGGAAAAACCTTTGGAGCCGATTTGAAATATGCCTGGTAACTCAATGGAAGAGAAGCTGTATCAAATTTTCATGAATGTAAACGATTGGTTACGATTCTCCGAGGCCAAAAATGCAGCACTGATTGCGTTTGCAGCAGTAACCCTTTTCGGTGCTATGCAAACCGCAATTGGCCCCAACTGTCCAAAACCAATATCTATGTGTTTGCTGAGCTATGCAGTCTTGAGCGGGCTGGGGCTTCTTGCTGCTCTTTTTTCTTTCCTTCCACAGCTAAGTATTGCATGGCTATGGAAAACACGAAAACCCGCGAGGGCAGATAACTTGCTGTTTTTTGGGCATTTGGAATCTTACAATGAAAAAGGATTGATTGATGAAATTAAGCGCAAGTACGGTTTGAAATCAGAGAGGCAAGGGATTGAATACGATTTAGCAAATCAAATAATCCAAAACTCCAAAATCGCTATGAAAAAGTATAGGATTTTTACTATTGCCCTTTGGTTTGTAATCTCGGGGATTCTAAGCCCTGTAATTGTTATCCCTTTGTATTACTTTTAAAATCCTCATGAGGGCTAATAGGTTAAGGCGTTCCCCGCCAGATAACGCCAATGCTGAGCGGGTAGGCTGGGTGTCCTGTCGTGAAGGGTTGAATTTCATAGGGCAAAAATGTTGAATTCTGAAAAATTTATACGGGCAACCTTAATTAGCCGGTTGAGTTTACCGATCACAGGGGAAAAATGACAGAGCAAGCCCGCAGAGTGAAACTGGCCACAAAGTGGAGTAGGGAACAGGAACTGAGATAGCCTGAATGCGTAGCAGGGGGAATAAGGTAGTATAGCTGAGTTGTTGAAACTCGAGGAATCAGTGTTTGGCCCACCGATACCCACCAAAAAGGAAAAGCTTAGTCTTTTTAAAGTGATTTCAGGGGGGCGGCTTTAGGGGCTGGCGAATGGTGGAATTCACTACTTGGTAAGTATGATACCGGAGCTGTACGCGGATTCTGTGGAGGTGGCGGGGATTGTCCTTGTCGATTTCACGTAGGATTGTGAGGAGAAAACGAATAGGAAGGCTTTTTTAAGGAAAAAAATGTATGGGGTGTAGGGAGGTGCGCTTAAATCGCCATTATGGGCGTCTGAGGGCTATAAGTGCTTGGAGCAGAAGGTCTGCACGTTGCTGGCGGTCCATGGCTTGCCGGAGATGGTGGTGATACCGTAGCTGTTGAGGGCCTTGGCTGTGGCGGCGTAGGTAGGGCGCTTTCCCCCACGGGGTTTGCGGCGGAGCTTGCGTACTGTGGTGATCAGGTCCCGGCCTTCGGCTGTTTCGGTGATGGCCTTGCGACCTTCGCACTTCTCACCAGTTGCGACTTTCTTACGCTCGCGGGCTGCACGGAGTTTCAGGACCGTCATGGACTTGTCGTACTCGGCGATTCCCCCCATGAAGGTTCGGAGAAGCTTTCGGGTGGGGTCGTCACTGGCAAGGTCGGCTCCTTCGTGGGCTGATTCGAGCTCGATACCTCGGGAGCTCATGTCCCTGATAATAGTTTCCTGTACCATGATATCACGGGCGAGGCGATCAAGCCGTTCAATGATCACGGTCGTTACCTTCTCGTCACCCTCGTTGCGGTAGCTCTCTTCAAGCTCCACCATCATGGCGGCGAGCGCTTCCCTGTTCTCGGTGGTGCCTGAGACGCCGTTCTCGGTGAAGATACCCACCAGTTCGATACCTTGTCTTGAAGCGTACCCACGAATAGCTTGTTCCTGCCGTTTGAAGCCGTCGCCGTTTATCTGGCCCTTGCTGCTTACTCGGAGGTAGGCGTAGGCGCGTCTTGTCGTCGTCGGCTGTGCTGTGGTCATGGCTATTTCCTCCACGGGAATGAATGTTGTTGTTTCTCACCTCTTGCTGGTCGATGAATGACGTTATAGTTCTTGAAAGCTTTGTATGTCAAGCTTTGTGGCTGAATCGTAACATTAATTCCGTAGAAATAGTGTTGAAAAGTGGACTGAGATTGTCAGTATTAGTTGTAAATGTGGTGGCTTGAGTGGGGTTGTAATGTTGCGTGGGGGGGAGGGGATTTCCCGGCGTGGGAAACCCCCTCTAATTGATTCGGCTTTATAGTAAAGTTACCATCCTGCCGCCAAGGGGCACGAAGATTTGTCTTTAGTAATACCCTTCAGAGTTTCACCGTGGAACCAATAATAATAAGTTTGTAAGCCTACGTATCCACCATAGCTGTTTTTGGCGTTATAATGAACCCTGACTCTCCACCCATGAAACGGACCATATATTCCAATGGCACATTTGCTGAGTTCGGGCATGTAGGCATAAAAATCCGTCATACTGTTAGGATCTTTCAGGGTGGCCCTTAAATGATTCTTAATAGTGTGTTCATAGTATTCAGGCGCATTCATTGCGTCAGCCCTTGTATTAGTTCCTACAAAGCCAGTGCAACCACTCAGCATAAAACAAGCAATCGATACCAATATCAACTTTTTCATCAGAACTTCCTTCGCAATTATTAGGGGTATGAGTTTTACACACATTGCTCTCATCGAAACAATTCGTCAAGGAAAAATATAGTTGAAAAGTGAAATGCGTAAATATACGTATTGGGAGGTAGGTGTTAATACGTATCTGTCCTGGAAGGTCTGTTTGGATGGCGGAATTTTCAGAAAAACAAAAAGGTCGAAGAGAGCAAAAGATCGAACTCATTAATTCGATTGATCGATATTTTCAATCATAGTGATAAGTGCTGTACCCCACGGTTTACAATGACATCAGGACATATAGGGGCGGAATTTGAATGGGTTGTCGGAAAGTTTCGAGGCACTTCAAGAGATTATTTCGATGGTGTTTCCAAGGGATATAACACTGAGTATGCAGTCAGTTTCTCCCCTGTTAATATTGCCCAAGTCAACCGGCTGGTGAAGATTGGCGCGAGGTGGGACTTATGGGACCTCGAATCGGGAGGGGTATCAAGCGAGGCATCTATATGCACACTTTAAAACGGCGGATAGTCATGGATCGCAGAGCTTTCGGCCGATTCGGTGGAGCAATCTGTTACTACTCGCCACCCTCGTTTTTTCTAAAAGGGGAGTGACTCAAAGGCGTATTTGACGCCCGGCTGGGGTTGGTGGGAATCGCGAATCCAGTAGTAGGATCGATTGCGTTCATCACGGAGTCTCTGATACTCAAGGATGTGATCGGGTAGTGTCTCCATGTAATCCCAAAGAAAATAATCAGCATAGAGGTCGTCACCGAGGTAATCTTGGTACGTTTGAGTCTCAACAGTCGCATCGTGGAGGAGCCAGCAGCCTAGAAGGGCGTATGTATCGGCATGCTCATTACCGGTCGAATCAATGATGTGGTCAGAGAGGAAATCGGAGAGCTCAACAGCAGAATCGAGATAGGTTGTCTCTCGATCACTCAGGGGGCGAATGGCTTTAATGAGTCGGAAGCCTGTGATCATTGCCAGCAGGTGGGATGAGCGTTCGAGACGAAACTGAACCCCTGGACCTACCTTCTTGCTTCTCCACTGATGTGAGGGTTTTTGCATGAGAAACGGTATGTACCAGTCGTAACGATCAGCAAGAGCGCGGGACAGTCTCAGGTAATCAGGGTTCACTGACTTCTCCGTGCTTCTTGTAAAGGCAGTGTCAAATGTGCGCTTCTCCTCTGCGGTAATGTTGACGCCAGCACCACTGATCCCGTCCCATCTTGCGCCATAACCAGCATTAAAGCCGTTGTCGGGAATAAGGACGAGATTGAAGCGGCTTGCTGTGCCGCCTTTCTTGGCTGGTCTTATATGGGCAATTACGGCATTGCCTCCACAAGAAGAGTATTTGTGTTTGTACAGGCGCTCGAAATGTTGGAGATCTGATAGTTCAAGGCCTTCAAGGGTGCCGGCACGCCAAACGGCCTGTACGAAGGCGCGGAGGACCCCGGAGTGCGGTACTACCGAATGGTAGCGGGAGGGTTTTTTACAGTCGGGGCAGAGACGTTTTTGGGGCAGTCTGGACTTTGCCGGTACTCGGTAGCGTTTTCCACAGATTGAGCATGTCGGTTGCCTGTACTTACCTTTTTGGGATGATTTCCTTCTTTCCGGCTTCACTATCGGTATTTCCTCCTCGGGAATATATTGGTGTTTGCATTTCGCGGTCGACAAGCTCGTTGAGGAGAGCGGTTATTGTGATGCCGCGCTTATTGCACTGGTCTGATATCCAGTCCATCTGGATTTCGTCGAAGCCGATCCGGGGGCGGGAGATCTTCATGAGTTGTTGTCCTTTTTACGACGGTATTTGTGAATGGTGGTGATGGAAACGCCGGTTATGTCGGATATTTCCTGAAGGGTGAACTTCTTGGGGAACCGGCGAATGATGGCGATGATCTCATGATTAAGAGGTCGGGACATAGGAATGCCTCCTTGTCTACAGTATGGGGCGAGGTAGGTGGGTTAAGGGATTTGATGATGGTGGTGGCTTGCCCCAGATCCGGGGCAGGGACTCGACAACGATGGTGAAGGCCAGAGTAAATTTCTCAAGTCTGAATGTACTGTACCACAATTCACTTGATTTGTCAATGCAAAAAAGATGCCAGTGTTTAAATGATTTTCGAGGTGGGAGGTGAGTGCATTGATATACAGGGTTTTTGAGCTGGAGCGCGATGTGAGGGCGAAACCAACTCTTGACAATGAAGTGTGTTTGTTGAATACTTGTGTGCAAGTTTATTATGTGCAAACGATATTGCCGTTCGTTGTTCGGCATAAAGGGCGGGGGATCATGAAAGCTAGGCAATGCATCTTCTTCAAACTCAGCAAGGCAAGCCACAGCGGCATAAGGTTCTGGGCCTCCAGAATCTCCGGCCTCAAAATAAAGCCGGTACAGGGGCTTGTGCTGGCGTTTCTCGCGGAAGAGGACCGCATTTCCTCGGCTACCCTTGGAAAACGGGTCCAGTTGGACAGCGCCACCCTCACCGGCATTATCGACCGCCTTGAGACCGTTGGTGTACTTGAACGTGAGCGTAACCCCGACGACCGGAGGTCGATCCTGATCTGCCTCACGGAAAAGGGGCGGGCGATCGCTGAGGAGATCGGGACCATTGCAATGGAGAGCAATGCGGAATTCCTGTCGAAGCTTTCCGAGAATGAACAGAGAACCCTGAGCAGTCTACTCGATAAGCTTGTGTAGATCACCTCTCCTTCATTTTTGAGTAAATAACTTGTGTGCAATATAATATGACGCAAGCAAAGGGGGGTTCCATGTCGCGTGGAAACCAAACCGTCAACAGCTCATTCGCCCCAAAGGAGGCTTTGTCGTGAAGCGTACAAGGATAACGAACGAGATTACTTACCTCGAGCCTGACTCCATGAGTAACTTCAAATCTTGTGCAGGGGTGATGGTCGATTCAGGGAGGGGGTGCAAGGTGATGATCGATACCAACATGGGGCCGGAGGATACCCCGGCGTTCCTGGCAGCGGAACAACCGGATCTTGCCGTGCTCACCCACTACCATATCGATCATTCGGTCTGGGCCCCGGCGGTTTTTGAAAATACCCGGTCGGAGTTATTCGTTCCGGCGGAAGAGGAGCGATACCTCACCGATGTGGACTACCTTCTGGCCAGAACCGGCGGCACATACGGGATCACCGATATCTGGGCCGATTTCGTGATCAGGGACACCGGCTTCAGGGAGGTGAAACGGTACACACTGTACGACGGGAATACCGATTTTTCAGATGGACTGATCCGTGTATTGCCCGTTGCCACCCCCGGGCATTCCCCCGGTCACACCTCCTTCTATTTCCCGGATGAAAAGATCCTCTTTACGGGGGATATGGGGATGGATCGCTTTGGTCCCTGGTACGGCTGGGTGGACTGCGATGTGAAGATGCAGATCGAATCGATTTTTCGGCTTCGGAGCATGGATGTCGAGCTGGTTCTCACAAGTCACGGGGGCGTGGTAAAGAAGGATATCCGCGCGGCTTGGGATCGTTGCCTGGTCGCGTTGCCGGCAAGGGAAACGAAAATTCGAGAGGCACTGGAGAAGGGAAAAACAAAGGAGGAAATTGTCGAGGCGGGGGTCTTCTTCGGAGATAAATCGGGAGTCAAGGAACCGGTCCGAACCTTCCTTTACATGTGGGACAGCAATATGTTCGATCACCACACGGCGTTGATGGAGGAGGGCGGCGTGCTTGCACTTTTTCCGGAGCTGGCGGTGTTCAGGGCCGCGTGAGGGAATCGTTACACGAAATCCCGGTGTTTTTATCAACCCGGCAATTAAACAGCCGAACCGGTCGGGCGGCAAGCAGTCCTGGTACAGGGTGACGCATACAAAAGGGTTGTTGTTTCTATTTATGTGTCCATGGGAACCCGGTTGGAGGATTTTCCGCAAAGGCCGAAATCATGGTTGATTCGGTCAAATTGACGGCAAATGGGAATTGATATCGGGGGTACGGCACGTGTTGCGCGAGATTCGACGATCAAGGAGTGGAAGAGATGCACAGATGCTTGATTAAACTGTTGATCGGTTTGTGGCCGCCCTACCTGGGGACCGGCATCCGGGTGGCTTATATTTCCGAGGATTACCATGATCTTACAGTGGAAATGCCGTTGAGGTTCTATAACAGAAACTATGTGGGTACCCATTTCGGCGGCAGTCTCTATGCCATGGTGGATCCCTTTTACATGTTGATGCTGATCAAGATTCTCGGTAAGGATTATATCGTCTGGGATCGTTCGGCCGGCATCGAGTTCATGAATCCCGGTCGCGGTAAGGTTCGGGCACTTTTTTCCCTGGACAGGGAGAAGATCGAGGAGATCCGCCGGAAAACGGAAGGCGGCGAAAAGTTTCTGCCCACCTACTCTGTGGATGTGGTGGACGAAGAGGGAACACTCGTGGCAAGGGCCACCAAGACCCTCTATATCCGCAGGAAAAAAAGAGCGGCCTGATCGCTGCGTTCACATTTAACGCAGGAATATGACTTGAAGGCCCTCCCGTTGCCGTGAACGGGAGGGCCTTGTCGTTGAAATGAAAAAGATGACGGGAAGACGCGGCCTTGCTTTCACCCCATGGAAAAACAGGCCCGACAAGTTCCGGAAGAATCTATGGCTGTTGTTGCCTGTAAAGCTCTATTATGTCTTCGTTAAGCGTGTAAATGCCCCCGCCGCTTGCCTGTGATCTCGCGTTTTGAAAGTACGCGTCTTCTTTCAGCTTCAGCCTTCGATAATAAACCGAGATGCTGTTGTCACCATTGGATCTGATCATTGCCAGGGTATATTTAAGGGAAGTTTCATCGGACAATACAGCTCCAAAAACCAAATTCCCGTAGCTGTCGATGTCCCAGTTGATGGGAATCACTTCCGCGCAGGCGGGCTCGAGAACAGCCGGTGTCGTACAGGTGAATTCACCGGCCCCGCCGTTATGAAAAACGTACAGGCTGCCAAAGGAGTCCTTCCATGTCCCCACGACCGTTTCCTCGGTCCACTTTTCGCTTTGCCTGTAGATTGTTTCGTTGGATAATTCCGGGGGAACGGGGAAATTTTCGCTTTGGCCGGCGTAAATTTCGCTTTTCAGTTTGTAATCAAGTAAGAGGGGATTGGATCTATACAAGGAGTTCCCGTTCCCGGTTTCGTTGTCCGATTCCGAATCGACGATTTCCTGGCTAATCGGTGAAAGAGACCCGTCCGTCTGCAATTGCAGTTTGATATTGTACATGGTCTGCCCATCGTCGATTTTGACATTTGGCACGGTTAAAATTTTAGAAGCGGAATCATATCGCGCATCTCCGGCTGAAACCGGTTGCGACATGGTAAAGAAGAACAAGAGCATTCCTGAAACAATAAATCTTTTTTTCACTTTTTATTACTCCTTGACTTACCCGTTCAATGGGCGATTCACGGTTCGATAAATCTTGTGATCGCCCTTGGAGGATATCTCCGGGTGGTGAAAGAAACTTATAAAAATCAGTGTCATGGTTGCATACGGGATAAATCAAACAAACCGTTACTTGCTTTTGAAGCAAACAGCGAAGTCCTTAAACTGTCGGGTAAATCCGGCTGAACTTCGTTGTCCCTAAGAATCGAGAAAGAACAGTATACACAATCAAAGCCGATCAGCGTTACCTACCCTTGACCTGAAACGGCTTCTCCGGTTTCCTTAAGCGGTAAACCCGAGATTGTGGAATGATTAAACTCCGCATCCCTAACCTGATGGCGGTATTACTGTCCGTGGCGGCGGTATGAGCCGCTTGATGGTTGGAAAGAATGCCAACCCAGGGTACGGTTTCACAATGTTGTACTTGTGGCAATACTTTTTTTCAACCGTGCGTCGGGGAGGGCGACGGTTTTTTCTCTCCCTCTTAGGGGGGAAGACTTTCACGGGAACCGTAAAAAGAAACGGTCGTTTTCGCGTCGCTGCAATTAACGGTGTTTTCAATAGGACAATTGAACAATATGAGCTGTGGGCGGTTGTTCGAAAGCAGAGTAAAAAAGTAGGGGATCAGCAGTTTTTGCCATGGTGGGAAAAGGTGTTTTTCGACATGAAAACAGGCCGGTTCGTTAAGAGAAGAACTGAGCCGGTCGCTTTCAGGGTAGGTGGGAGGTACGCCGGGGAGGAATTTAAATACCGCCCGGAAGCCGGGCTCAACTTTAATCAAGGCGTGAAACAGGTCATTCCGCCCAAATAAAAGTTGAAGCCCGAATCCGGGTTTTTTAGTTGTACGTCCGAGTCGGCTCGGAAAATTTTTTTATAAATAAACGGATTATGGAAACACCGGTTGGGGAACGTACCGGCTGAACTCAGGCGGAATGATCACCCCCTGGTTCTTCAGGGACTGGATCCGATAGAGGAATGCCGCGCCGTTCAGAATATGACCCGCCACATGGGCGACCCTGCGGTTCTCCACCGCCTCCAGGTAGGAATCCTTGACCCAGCTGTTGAAGGCGCCGATGCAGGGACCGCACCAGATCTGGTAGTCCATCTCCCGGCCCTTTTCACCGGTGTTGGACCACCTGGATGCAAGGCCCAGGTACCACCTGAAGATCAGGGCCATCTTCTTCTTGGGGTCGGCCTCGGCGCCGACGATCTGGCTGGGGTCGCGCTCCTCGAAAAAGAGCTTTGTCTCCTCCCAGATGGTATCGAGGTTTTTCCTGAAAACCTGTTTTTCCAGCTTTGCCCGTTCGGCCGGGGGGATCTCCTCGATGGCATTGTAGTTGTTGTAGATATCGTAGAGCTTCTGTGCCCGCATGGGAAAGAAGGTGCCCCTTCTCAGGACCTGCAACTTGACCCCCATCTCGAACATATCAGAGGCCGGTGCCATGGCAACATCGGCCATGTCCGCCTGGCTAAGGAGATTCTTCGTGTGTTCGCAGGCGCCGGCCTCCACGCAGCCCTGGTTCACGGTGCCGGTGACCACGTAGGCCGCGCCCATGGAAAATGCCGCAAGGGCCGCTTCCGGGGTTCCGATACCGCCTCCCGTGCCCACCCTTACCGGTGTCTCATAGCCGTATTTGGCCTGGACCTCGTCCCGCAGGGAGATGATGGAGGGGAGCAGGGATACCAGGGGACGGTTGTCCGTGTGCCCGCCCGAATCGGCTTCCGCCGTGATATCGTCCGCCATGGGGACCTGCCGGGCAAGAAGGGCCTGCTCCTCGGTGATCAATCCCTGTTCCAGGAGCTGATTCACGATCTTTTCGGGGGCCGGCTCCATGAAGCGGATGGCCACCTCCCGCCGGGAGATCTTTGCGATGACCTTGTTTCCGATCACGACCCGGCCGTCCTCGCCCCTGCCGAGGCCCGCGACCCGGTAATAAACGATATTGGGGGTGAGGGCGATAAAAGCCGCAGCCTCAACACAGCGGACCCCGTATTTCAGGTAGAGCTCAACGCTTCCCCGCTCGAGGGCGGGCTCGCTGGGGCTGTGGATCAGGTTGAAGGCATAGGGGCCCTGGGGAAGGGCCGCCTGGATGGTCCGGATGGCCGCTTCGATCCGCGAGGGCACAAGCCCGCCTGCTCCGAACGAGCCCAGGAAACCGGCTTGTCCCATTGCAATGACCATCTCCTCGGAAGCGATACCGTTGGCCATGGCGCCGGCATAGACGTTGTAGCGGGTGCCGTGGGTCCTGCTGAACTCCGGGTCCCCAAGCTGCGCCATTCCAAAAGCCGGGGCAAAGGCCATGGTTTTCATGGCGTCCGGATCGCCTTCCGGTGAGGGGGAATCGGTTTTTTCAGTGCTGACTCCCGCGCGGCCGTTGTCGTTTGCGATAAAACAGGGCCTGGAAAGATCCAGGAGAGCCGCCTGGATCGCCTCCCCGTCAAAAGCGACCGCGTCCGTGGGGACGGTCCAGCCGAGGTCTTGGTCTCTGTAGGATTGTGCAAAAGAAGGTCCGTTCATACGCATTGTAAATTTTCCTGTTCCCGATGGATCTATTGCAAAGATCCGTTATACTTTGTTTCCGTCCGGTATATCCCGGATGGAAGCTGTTAGTCGTCAGGGGGTGATCATACTACCGGATACATCCATGGGGCAATATCCGGAAAAATGAACGATTGAATCCTAAACTGTGGTGCGCGGATCGACCCGGTTGGTTAAAGGGGATCGGCACCTAGGCACCCGAAAAATGGATTCCGCGCCAATCCCTTTGCGGGACTGCACGGCAATCCGTTAGAGGGTTTTCGCGGCAAACCCTTTGCGGGAGCATGCGGTAATGCCCATGAGGAACTGGGCCTGCTCGTCCCGGGGCATCTGTTTGTTTCTTGTCCGGGATATTTTCATCCCGGACTGTTGGTTTATGGATGGGAACGGGCCGGGCAGGGGGGAATGACCGGCCCCACCCATATTATTGAGCCTCTTGGATGCGCAGAGCGATATCCCTGACCTCGTAGATGCGGATCTTGTCCTTCCAGAGGTTTGCATCCCCCACCACCGTGACCTCGCCGTCGGCAATATCGATGCGGGTGATATGGACCTCGATGGACATGGCGTCGATATCGGGGTTGATCTGTCCCCGGTACTTCCAGATGATGGTGTCCTCTATCTGGGTGAACCTGGGCGACTTGAATCCCTTGCCCAGGCCCCGTTCCAGGGCGAATACCTGAAGGGCCTGCATGACCGACTCAACCCCCAGGGAGCCGGGCATCACCGGGTCCTGGAAGAAATGGCACTTGAAAAACCAGTCCGAAGGATCGATCTTCCGGTCCGCGTAGATATAGCCGAGACCGCTTTTCCCGCCGTCCGCAACGATCCGGACGTCGCTGAGGAAATCGAGCTGGGGGCCGGCAAGGCGCCAGAACGGGGTGTCCTCGGCGGGGGTATAAAAATGCCCGGCGCCCTCGGTGGATTTCAGATCGATATGGGAAATCTCCACATCCTTCAGGTATTTCATTTCGGTGAGGGGATGGTTGTCCTTTCCGCCGTCAAGACCCACCTGATCCGTGAGGGCGGCTGCAACGAAATAACCGAACGCCGCCGTTCCCGTGTAATACGGCTCTCCGTTCACATGCATCTCGAACTCGAAGGTCTGGATGATGGTATTGCCCATGGAGGCGGTGGAGAGGAGGGTGGACTTGTTCCGGATGGTCTTTCCCCGCACGTCCATGTCCCTGTGGAGGGTTCCGGCCCCGTCCAGGTTCCTGAAATAGAAGTCGGTCTCCGGGGAGATCAGGGTGGTGCCCATGCACGCGGAGATAAACCCGCAGGGCTGGAGGGCGATCTCCATGATCACGGAATAGGGCATGACCCCCGGATGGGAGTTGCCCGTGAAGTACCAGGCATCCTCGGGGACCTCGTATTCGGCAACGGCGTAGGCCGGCTTGGAAAAATCCATGCGTTCCCCGGAGACCTCGATGACCCGGGTGGTCAGTTGCAGGTCGCCGTTGGGGGTCCTTGGGGGTTGTCTTCCCTCGTATATGGCGAAATCGGGTCCGAAGCATTCCGCGATGGAACCGGTGGCGAAATGTTCGAGGTGGTATTGGGTGAACAGCGCCTCCTTTTCGGGCTCGGGAGAAGGCGCCGGCGCGCCTTCCGAAACGGTTTCACCGGTACCCGCAGGAGGCGGGGCGGGAAGGGCGTTTGTTCCGGAAGCGAGCCTGTAGGGATCGTCCTCGCTCTTTTCAACGAGCTGGACCCCGAGGTCCTTGAAATCCACCACGATTCGGTCGTCCAGCAGGATGTCGATATTGGCCACCGCGTGGGGGTAGGGGGTAAGGCCGATCTCCTTGATCTCCATGCGGTAGGTGAGGATTCCGTTCTGGGGCGTGACCTGTCCCCGGCAGCGAACCTTCTGGGGAAGGTTGGCGATGGGCTGGAACCTTGCGTCCGTCGTTTGTGTATGCATGCCCATATAGAGGAGGAAGAACTGGAGCAGCTGCCCGCAGCCCTCGGCCATGAGGGAGCCCGCCATGACCTGGTCGTCCTTGAAGTGACAGGGGAAGTACCAGTGCTCGGGGGCGAGAATCTTGTGGGCCGTGACGCTTCCAAGGCCCCACGGGCCGCCTGCAATGTCGATATCCACCACCCTGTCGAGCATCAGCATCTCCTCGGATGCGAACCTGAGGGAGGGGTTCAGGCCCTCCTGGGCGTAAGCGGGGCCGAAACAGGCGCCCCGGTTGCCGTGGGTGATGGCAAGAAGTTCTTCTCTTGTAAAACTCTTCTTGTCGCAGGTTAAATAGGGCGCAAAGCTCTTCTTCGGCATTGCATCGCGCTCCTTGAGCTCCTCGTCCGTGTAGATGATTCCCTTGCCGTCGGCCAGCTCCGCGTCCGTGAAGAAACCGGCACAACCCCCGTCCATCTTCAGCACCATCCGGTCTTCCACGAAGCACTCGTAGCTGAAGAAGAAGAGCAGGCTCTCGCCGCTTTTGGCAAAGGAGTTGATGCTGATCTCGTAACGAAGGGTTTCGCCTTCCATGGCGATATCCGTGAGGAAGGTCAGGGTGCAGTCCAGGAGGCGGTAGACCCTTTCTCCCTTGGCGGAAAAATCGATGCCCAGGTAGCTGATGAGAAGCAGATCGCACTGGCCCGATTCCACCGACACCGCCCAGGGAATCTGGCCGTCGATGCCGTACCAGGAGTTCTCCGGAATATCGTACTCGGTGGTCATGGTGGAGGGCTTGAACTCCCCGTTCTTTCCGGTAAGCTCGGTAACCCTTGTCACCAGCAGGTAGGGCATCAGGGGAAGGCGCACCCTTCTCCGGTAGGTGTCGATAATCCTGTAATCGTCGCCGAACACCTTAGCGATGCTGCCTTCGGCGAACTCCAGGAGATCCTCCTGGTCCCAGATCACGTCGGTTCTTTTTGCCGGTACCGGAAGTTCCGTCTCCTTCTCGCCGGTGACTTCGCTTCCGGCTGTTTCCCGCAGGATTGTTTTCGACTCAGGCGTTCCGGCCCCTATTGCTTCTGCGCCGACTATTTCCGTTTCGGTTGCATCCGCTCCGATTGCTTCTGTTCCGGTTGTTTCAGGTACGACCCTTTCGAGTAAAGGACGGCCGGCAACGGTTGGGGTCGCTTCAGTTTGGGTTGCGGGATGAATCCGTTCGGTATCTCCTCCCCGCACGGCTTCCGTATCCGGGTATGTTCCCGGCACAAGGTGTGCCCCGGAGCCTTCGGGCATGACGTTTCCGTGTTGCGCCGCTTGATCCGGGGAGAAGGAGGCGTCGGTCCCCCGGTCTCCCGTCAATTCGGTATTGCCTGCGATTTGCGGCCGTTCGCCTGGGGAAGCGGAAGCCGCCGAAGCTTCGGCGGGTTCGATATAATGCGTGTTCGCGCTGTCCCCGCATGGAACGACGGTACCCTCCGATGCAAGGGCGATCTGGAGCTCGATCAGCTCCCTGATTTTTGCGGCTCCCTGGCTTCGGATGTTGAGGAACGCTTCGTGTGATGCGTTTATCAGGGAGATGTTCCGCGCGAAAATATCTTCTCCGCCGGAGGGAAGGGCGGCCGATGATCCGTTTGTCGGAACTGCGGCCCTGCTGCCGTTCGCGCCGGCGAGCGCGGCATGGGAAGTTTCGGTGACGCCGTACTCGGCGGGCGTTTCAAGGGGCTGTCTTGGGTTTGGCGCCATCGTCGGTTCTATTCCTTCTTTTTTGCTGTTTGTATACATATGTGATGATGCGTCAAGGGTCGGGGCGAATTCCCGGGATTCAACGGGTTGCCGGGCGGCATAAGCGGCCGGGAGTTCCGGAGTTCCGGAGCTTGCATTCGATGCCGCGTATTCGGAATTTTCCACCGGAACAATTACGGCATTGGCGGATATGCTGTCCGTATCCGTTCGGAGTTCTCCGATCACGGCAGTGTTAACCGGTTGGACTTCGCCTGTTCCTCCGGTTGCCGCCACTTGAGAGTCTCCGTTCACGGCGGAAGCCGGCGTTTGGAAATCGCCGTGCATGTTTGCGGCGACCGCGGCGAATTCGCCGCTTGGAACGCCTTCGGTTCCCGTGAATTCTCCGTTTATACCCGTCACCTGATTCGGTTGTTCCACCGGCCGGTGTCCCGGTGCCGTTACGGTTGTTTCCGGCAATGTGCGGGGCTTACCTGCCCCGGCAGCGGGGATGGGGGCTTTTATCCGGTTGTCCCCGGAGTGAAAATCCCCTTCCGTGCCAGGTTCGGTTTCCAGGGAGGAACTTATGGGGGCTGCTGTTCCGGCCGGTTGCATAAGGCTCCCGGCGACTTTCCGGTTTTCCTCGGAGAGTATTCCGGAAGAGACGGCATCGCCCCCAAGGGTGATGGATTTCACCAGGAGCCTCTTGGATACGGACTTCATCTTCGCGCTCACAAAGAGGGGGGAAAGATCGGCGGTCACCTTGTTGGAGAACAACCGGGCCATGGCCTGGATAATGGTGATGTTCTCGTCGTCTCCCTTACGGTTGATGCTCACCGCGAGGTGTTCCCTTTTCCCGAGGATCTCGCCGACCCATTTGGCGCAGTTGTCCCTGGGGCCAAGCTCGATAAATATCCTTCCGCCGTCGTCGTATGTTTTCTCGATAAGCTTCTGGAAATCGATCTCGCTGGAGTAGATATTGGCGACATTCTTTGCGATAACGTCGCTGTCCACCACGATGGGGGCGAAATCGAATGCGGAGTAGAATTCGATATTGGCGACTTCGTTCACGGGAAGCCGGTGCATGTTGATCAGGTGCTCGTAATCGGGCCTCACCAGCTCGCTGTGGATGGCATCGGTCACGGGGACCTCGAAGTAGTTGCATCCAAGGTCGCGGATCACCCTTTTACATGCCTGGTCGTCACCGGCGATCACCACCTCGCCCGGGGTGTTCACGAAGATCAGGTATGCCGAGCGCCCCATGGCGCGGCCCATATCCCTTTCAAGGGCTTCTCGCACCGCGTTCGGGCCGGCTTCCAGCTTGTAACTGTACCAGATCTTCTTCTTGCCCGTGTCCTCGAGGTTCCAGGCCTTTCTCACATTGTCCATGGACCCGGTGATCCGGGTCTTGAAAACCGGCGATTCCCGGAGGCTCCTTGCGATGGTGTCGCTCCGGTCCCAGACGCCGAGGGCAAAGAGCATGGAGACCTCGCCCATGCTGTACCCCAGGGCCTGGTCCGGCGAGATGCCGAAGCCTTCACGGATAATGTCGGTGTAGAGGATGGCGGACATGATTCCGCTCTCGAACATGACCGAAGGGGTGTTGAAGAGCTTTTCGGAGAGGGATTTGATCTCCGTCTCGGAGTGGCTGGTCATGCTCCGGGGATGGAGGATCTCGTTCCCGAGAAGTTCTCCGGGGTTCGCGGTATACTCCCCGGCCTGTTCGTACACCTCCGGGAAGAGCTGGAACAGGTTCCGGCCCAGGCCGATATAGGAGTTGTACCCGCCGGGGTAGACAAAGGCGATCTTTCCCTTTCGGCCCAGGGGTTCGGGTGTGAAGTAGCTGCCCCTTTCCGTGGCCCATTCGCTTTTCTCCTCGATTGCCCTCGGGATACCGATCTTCGCGGAGGCGATCTCGTCGTACACCTCGTCCCGGCTCTGGCCAAGGAGGGCGATGCGATACCGGTCCGCGTCGTCCTCCGTGAAGCCGTTGAAGAGTTCGCCTGCGACAACCGGGAGGGGCCGGTTGGAATCCAGCTCGCCCGCAAGGCGGTTGAGTCCGGCGACAAGCTCCTCCGGTCCGTTCCCGGTGATGATAAAGAGGGAGGGGGAAACCCGGGTAAGGTAGTCGTTCTTTCGCCCGGTCTGCCCCGGTTCGTCGGAGAGGATCAGGTGGGAGGCGCTGCCGTCGGCGCCCATGCCGCTGATGGCGGCCACCCGCTTGCTTGCCGAGCCGTCCGCGAACCAGGTGCCCGAATCGGTGGGCACGAAGAACGGGCTCTCAGCCCATTTTTCGGGGTACTTGGGACCCGACCATCCCGGTGTGCGGGGAATAAAGCGGTTGTACAGGCAAAGTGCCGTACGGATCAGGCCGGCCATGCCCGAGGCGGCGAAAGTGTGCCCGATATTGGCCTTCACGCTGCCGATGGCGCATTTGAGCTTCTTGTCGGGGTCGCCCGAAGGAAGGCCGGCGGAGCCCTTGCCTGCGTCTTTTTCAAGGGCGGTTCTCCCTTCACCGCCTTTGGGAGCCGCGCTTTTTTCGGCGTTGGAGCTCCGCTCCTGTCCGTATGCCCGCAGCAGCCCTTCGATCTCGGCATCGTCCTCCTCCTTGATACCGCTTGCGTGGACCTCCAGGTACTTTACATCGGCCGGGGTGATGCCGGCGGTGTCGAAGGCCCTGGTGCAAGCCGAGGCAACCGCGTCCGGGTCTGTTCCCCTTGAAAATTCAACTGCATCCACCGAAGCGTAGATCCGGTCCCCGTTTTTGACGGCATCGTCCCGTCTCCTGAGAACCACGGCCCCGGCGCCCTCGCCGATCATCCAGCCGTCGGCCCCCTGGTCGAAGCTCAGGGTTGCGGCGCCCCTGTTGACCCGGGACTGCCTGTTCCGGATCAGTACGTTTTCAAAGCTTCCGGAAAGGTCCACCGCAGCCACCACCACCGCTTCCGCCTCGCCGTTGTCGAGGAGAAGGCGCGCCACCTCCAGGCAACGGTTCACGGAGTTCTCCTCCGATGAGATGCTGAAGGCGGGGCCGGAAAAATCCCAGACCGAAGCGATGCGCGAGGCCATGATATTCCCGATAAAGCTGGTGTACTGGTTCACCTTTGCAACGCCGTGGATGCTCTCCTTGACCCGGTCGCCGAACTCCCCGGCTTCGTCTTCGCCCATGGCGGAGAGGCCCGGGAGGCCCTGGCGGAGCTGGGTGGTCAGGTTGACCCTTCCCCTGAACTGGTGAAGGGTGGGCTCCGTGCCCATGGCAACGAGCACGGCGACCCTCCCGCCTTCGGCGAGTTTGGCTTCCCTGATGGCGTTGTCCGCCACCCTGAGGGTGATCAGCTGCTGGGGGATCAGGCGGTCGTCCTTGTTGGGGGGAATCCTGAACCGGAGAAAGTCCAGGTCGAACTTCTCGATATAGGCGCCCCTTGGCGGGCGGCCCCCTTCAAGGCCGTAGGATTCCAGAATCTCTTCGTATTGCTCCAGGCCCTTCCATCTCTTGTCCGGCAGGGGGATAAAATGCTGGAGTCCGTCGTAGTTGGTGCGATGGAACTCGGAGAGGTTTTCCGATGAACCGAACAGGGCGTCCATGCCGGTGATCACCATGGGAGAGGGGTTGCCGGCGCCGCTTTCCTGCTTTGCAAAGAGATCGATAACACCGGCCTCGGCGCCGCCCGGCTCCTTGGCCTCCGGGGACGGGGAGGCGGCCTCGGTACCATGGTCCTTCCGGTATTCCAGAACGATATGGCCGTTGGTGCCGCCGAAGCCGAACCCGCTCACTGCGGCGAAGCGGGAGTCGCCCTCGGTGGGCCATGGGGTCCGGGTGCCGGGGATCTGGGCCTGGGAGATAACGTTGTTCTTTGAGCTGTGGGCATCCGTGAGACCGATGGTGGGCGGGATCACCCCCCGGGCCATGGAGAGGATCGTTTTGATCATGCCGGACATGCCCGCCGAGGTGAGAAGGTGCCCCAGGTTGGACTTGGATGAGCCCACCAGGGGGGATGCCCCGTATTTTCCGAAGAAGGTGTCCATGGAGTCCAGCTCCACCTTGTCCCCGAGTGGGGTTCCGGTGGCGTGGCATTCCACGTAGGCGATCTCCCTCGGGTCGATGCCGGCCTTTGCATAGGCCCGCTCAAAGGCCAGGTTCTGTCCGTCGGAACTGGGGGAGAGGACCGACTGGCCCCGGCCGTCGTTGGAGAGTCCCGCGCCGAGGATGCTCCCGTAAATCCTGTCGCCGTCCCGCACCGCGTCCTCGTACCGCTTGAGGACGAACATGCCCGCGCCCTCTCCGGCGATAAGCCCCCTCGAGCCCTTGTCCAGGGGAGAGGAGTGGGGAACGTTCGGGTAGGCCTGGAAGATGGAAAATCCCATGTTCGTGAAAAAGGGGTCCGCCGCGCTCACGGCCCCGGCGAGCATCATGTCGGATTTGCCCGAGATCAAATAATCGCAGGCAAGGCGCACCGAATAGATGGAGGAGGCGCAGGCCGCATCCATGGAAAAGGCGGTGCCCGAGAGTGAAAGTGCCTGGGCGATCAAGGCCGAGGGATATCCCGAGATCATTGCATTGCGGGTGGAAGGGGTGTCTGCGGTGGCGTCCTTCCCGTCAAAGGGGGGAAGCTTGAACGTGTCGTCCCCCAGGAGCTCTTTTAACGAGGATTCCACGGCGGCGTGATACATGGGAAGGTAGAGCCGGTTGGAGGTCTTGGTGGGAAAGGAGAGGTTTCCCAGAATCACCCCGCATCCCGCAAGCTTATCCGCCGCCCCCAGGTAGCCGCTGTCCCTCAGCGCCTCCCGGGCCACGTGGAGGGACCACTGGTGAAGGTCGTCCAGGCCGGTGAGTTTGTCCTCGGGAAGCGCGTAGCCGGCGGGGTCGAATTTGAAGTCGTCGACATAACCGCCTTCCATGCAGTAGAACTTGTCGGCAACCCCTTTTTCCGGGGCATAATAATCCCCGGGCTCGACGCCCATCTGCTTTTTGCCGGCAGTGGATTTCGAATTTACCCCGTCCATGAGGTTTCGCCAGTACGCTTCTACATCCGAAGCCCCTGGAAGGAGACATGAAATTCCAATTATTGCGATCTTGGTCATATATTAACCTGTATTTTCAGTCCGCCCGGGGCGGACAATTTTTCTTTCGGATTTGACAACACCCGATTTGATACCCTTGCTCCAGCCGCACCCGCCTCGAAATCATTCGGCTTGATCACCCTCGATTCAATGGCTAACGGTACGAAACCGTTCGGTTTGGTTTCGTGTTGGGGATTCCCGTGTTTTCAGAAAGCATCAACCGCGCCCGAATTTGAAGAGGGGAGAGAGATCCACGTTGACCCGGTGCCCCACAAGCTGGGCGAGACCCCTGACAAGGGCGAGCTGGTCTCGCGTACCCTTCTGGTTGATGGCCACGGCGGTATACGGTTCCCCTGAAAGGATATCGTCGATCCAGAGGGAACAGATATTCCTCGGCCCCATTTCGATAAAGATCCTGCCGCCGTCCGCGTGGGCCTTTCGGACCAGCCGGGGAAAATCCACCGGATCGCAAAAGGCCCTTGCGATGCTGTGGGCAACCGATTTGCTGCGAATGGGAACGGGCAGATAGCAGGAGGAGGAATAGAAACGGAAACCCGATTTACCGGCCACGGGGAGGTTGAACAGATCCACCAGCCGGTCGTACTCCTGCCATGCCGGCTCGCTGTGGATGGCAAGGTCCAGCCGCAGGGGGAAATAGCGGCAGCCGATGCCCTCGGCCACGCGAACGCAGGATTCGGGGTCACCCGCGACAACCACCTCTTTGTCCGTATTGATAAGGGTGATGTAGGCCCGTTCCTCGCCGGCAACGGCGGCTTCCACCACCTCCCGGTCCGCAAGAAGCGTGTAGGATTCCCAGATCTGTTCCCCGTTCGCGGATCTCGGGGGAAGTCCCCAGCTCTTTCGAACGGCGGTCAGATCACCGGAAAGGGCATGGCTGAACACGTCGCATTCCTTGAGGCGACCGCTCATTTGGCCGGGGTCCTGCCAGACCATCAGGGAGGCCATCATCGAAGCCTCTCCCATGCTGTAGCCCATGGCAAGCTCGGGAAAGAGCTTGAAATACCCGGCCATGATCATGGTAAAGATCACGGAAAAACTGATGCCGCATTCGGAGATATCCATGATCCCCTTTCGCAGCTCCCGCTCCAGGGTCTTCCGGTGCTCCTCGGTAAGGGAGGCCCAGGTTCTGGGGTAAAGCTCCCGCTCCTTCAAAAAGGAGCCCACGTCCGGCGCAAGCCCCGCGAACCCGTCGTACACCCCGGGAAACATATGGAAAAGATTCTGTCCCAGCCCCAGGTAGGCGCTGCCCACGCCGGGATAGACAAACACCACCTTGCCGGTTTGTCCCAGGGGATTTGCCGTGAAATAGCTTCCCTTGGGCGTCTTCAGTTCCGATCCCGGACCCGTGCCGGCGGCAAAGGCACGGGCGATCCCCTTTGAGAGAAATCGGATCTCCCGCAAGAGTTCCTCCCGGGTTTCGCCTATCAGCATCAGGGCATGGGGTGCTTCGGTTTTGTCCTTGAAAGCGTTGAAGTTGCTTGACGCGAGTGCGGTTAATTCGGCTCCGGAGTTCAGCGCCTCTTCCAGCTTCTGGAGCTGCCCGGTAAGGTCCTCTTGATTTTCCCCGGCAAGGGGAAAGGAGAAGGGGGTCGACCGGGCCAGGTATTTGCCGGATCGAAAGGGGAGATCCGGGTCTTCCGAAAGGGATATATGGGAAAGGCCACCGGCGTCCGGGTAAAAGAGGGCGGCCCGCCTTTTTCCGGTTCCACCCGGTAGAAACCAGGTTCGGGACTGTTCGGGGAGGTAAAACCGACTTGTTTCCCATCGGTTACCTGTGCCTGGAGCATTCAAATCGGGGTTTCCCGTAGAGTCGGGAGTACCTGAAACTCCTGAAGTACCTGAAGTACCTGAAGTACCTGAAACTCCTGAAACTCCTGAAACTCCTGAAACTCCTGAAACTCCTGAAACTCCTGAAACTCCTGACGTGCCGGAAATACCAGAAGTATCCGTTGTACCGTTCGATGTACTCGATGGAGTTGTGATGTCCGGTGGGGTTGGAGTGCCCGGAATATACCGATGGTAAAGGCTTAAGGCTGATCGGATGATACCCAGAAGAATTCCCAGGTCTCCTTCTTCACCTGAATCCGAGCCAAGGGCGCAGGACAGGCGGTCGGCTCCCTCGGCGGGAATATCCGCAAGCCCGGGTTCCCGGAGGAGTTTTTCAAGGGGGGTACCGCCGATATGGAGATAACCGATCCCGGCAAAATCCTCGATTTCGGATTCAAGGGCCTGTCTGCATAAGGTTCCTAATTCGGGAACGTTTGATCCCGGCCCATGGGGCAGGCGGCCCGTGTGGTCGATTACCGCATAGATTCGGTTCTTGTCGGCCCCGGCACTGGAAAGAAGCTTCAGTACCACCGCGGCTCCCCCGGCGGGGGCGGCGGCAAAATCGGATGCCGCCAGAATCACCGAATTCTCTCCCCCCTTGGTAAGGAGGGAGTGGGCTTGTTGCAGTGCAGCAAAAAGCCCCTCTTCGACGAAAACGGTGTTGCCGTTAGCTTCGGCTGCATGATCCGTTTCGGGTGATCCTGCATAAACCAGCTTTGGCTGGGGCGCGCCTTGATCGGCACGGGGGCGCGTGTCGCCCGCCGCGCCGGCGATCACCCCCGCAAGGGTGCCGCCGGCAGGCAGGGCCGATGCCCCGGTTTCCCGGGGGGGGATGATGCCGTCGTGGAGATTTCTCTCGAAAACGTCCAGTCCCCCCTTCCCTTCCTGCATAACTTCCATTCCTACGATGGCGATCTTGTCCTGCATTCTTTAGACCGCCTTGACGAAGAGCTCATTGAGCTGTTTGCTGACGGTGACCGCAGCCCCCATCACACGGATATAGACCCTGCCGTCCTCGTCGTGGGTGGTGATGTCGGCCTTGGTATGGGCCTCGCTCTTTTCCGTCACATCCATGGACACGTAGAACTTTCTGCCGTGGGGTACACGGGCATACTGCTCGGCCGCCAGGGCCCCCGTGGGCAGGCTGCCCGCGCCGAAGAACTTCCGGACCCAGACCAGCATGATCTGGAACTGGGGATCGGACGCGTAGGGGTCGAATGTGCCCACGGGGAACTGCCCCTGGTCGCCCAGAGGAACCACCGGCAGGCGGCACTCGATGGTCAGCTTGTTTTCACCCATATTGAGGACCCGTTCGATGGCCTGGAAGTTCGGGCCGTGGAACAGGGTGCCGTCTTCATAGAGAAGGCCGCCGTCCGATGCGTCGTTTTCAAAGGGATCGAACCCCCTGTACACCGGCGCTTCGGGAACCCTGTTCACCAGGGTTATGACGGCGGCATAATGGTTCACGGGCTTGCCGTCGGGCCGATTGCTGGTGATCCTTGCGTTCAGGGTAACGGTCCCCGTGTCCGCGTCCTTTGCCTTCTCCTCGATGTCCAGGAAATACCGGTCGGCCAGGGTATCGTCAAACACGATTCCCTTGAAGAGCCTGTAATCCGAGCAGGAGAAGAAACGGAAACCCGGCAGCATCTTTTCACAGCCCTCGGCCATCCACCAGCTTGCGCATACGGTGGGCAGCACCCGGTTGCCGCCGATCATATGGTCGTTCAGGAACGGGTTGTCCTCGGCCTTCAGGGTTCTTGCGATCCTGTGGGATTTGAGGGGCGCATCGTCCACCTCGGCCGCGGGGATCATGGAGCTTCCCACGATCACCTGGGATGAAAGCTCGGCGGAGGAGAGATCGTCCGCGAAAACCTTTGCCCCGCCGTTAAGGGAGATCACCTCCACACCCCTCTCCTCGAACATCCGCTTGAGCTGGGGGGTGACCATGCCGCCGTCCCAGGGACCCCAGTCAAATGCGTTCACATGACATTTGGGATAAAGGGTCCTGAAGCGATAAGCCGTCTTGTTGAGAATCTCGTTGGCAACGGAATAATCGGACTGACCTTCGTTTCCGAAAAATCCGGCCGCCGATGAGAACAGTGCCAGGTGGGTCAGCTTTTCACGGTCAACGCAGGCCAGGAGGGCTTCGAGCCCAAGGATCTTGGTATCGTAGACCGAGCGGTATTCGCCCACCGATTTCTGTTCGATAAACTTGTCGGCCAGAACCCCGGCGCCGTGGATGATTCCGGTGATCCCGCCGAGCTCTTCCACGACAGGAGCGAGATTTTCGGCAATCGCGGCCCTGTCCGTAACATCCGCCGAGATATAGGCGGCCGTGCCGCCGTTTTCACGGATCGCGGAAAGGGAGGAACGGATCTCCCTGTCGGAGAGGATCGGTTTCAGGATTCCGGTCACGGCCTTGGGGGTGGGCTTTTCGCCTGCCTCCTTGAGCCGGGTCATGATCACCTTCTTGAGCTCCGCTTCCCCCTGGATGCCCCTTGCCCACTCGGGCTCATCCCCGCCGCCGAAAGGCGAACGGCCCATGAGGACAAACCTGCACCCGTGCTCCTTTGCCAGCTCGGCCGCGCAGCGCGCGGTCACGCCCTTGGCGCCCCCGCTGACCAGAAAGACGGATGAGTCGTTCAGGAGGTTGTTCTTTTCGGTTGCAGGGGTTTCCGGCACCCTTTCGACCAGGGTCACGCGGCCGTCCCTTGCATAACCTGTTTCAACAAGGCGTCGATCAGGGTCGTGGAGCTCGCCCATGACGGCCGCGACCTTCTCCTTTATATCGAGGCCCGGGGCAATATCCACCGCGCGGCAGAACACATCCGGCCACTCGATGTTCACCGTCTTGGTAAGGCCGAAGAGGCCGCCCGAAACCAGGCCGGCGGCTTCACCCGTGGTGCCGAGTTTTCCGTCCAGTCCGGTAACGGTCATAAAGAAGGGGCGCTCGCAACCACCAACGGTCAAGGTCTCCTTGAGGTGCTTTGCCGTCAGAAAGACGTGTTGCAGAACCTCTCCTTCCCGCTCGGGAAAGAGTTGATCCGATTCCGCCGAGGGTGCGGGGGAAAGGTGGATATAGCCGCCCACCGTTCCGTGCTTCTCGGCGATCTTGGAGAGGGCGCCCGACAGGGTGTCCTCCTGCATGTCCTTGAGGGTGATTCGCTTTATTCCCTTGGATAGCTTGGTCTGGTTCTTGACAACGGTCTTGGGCAGGGCCAGCACAACGACCTTCCGGCCCGATTTAACAAGGGCGGAGGCCAGGGAGGCGGTCATCTTCGTGCCGTCGTCGGTGATCAGGCAGACCCGGTCTTCGGGCATGCCGAACTCCAGGAAATCCGGTTTGGGAAGTCCCTGAAGAGTTGCGACGCTTCGTCTGGGCATTTCCGGTTGAACGTTGCCACTGACGGCCCCATGCGCCTCGGGTGCCGCAGCTTCAGCCTGGGGTGAGGAGGCGGCCCGAGCCGTCGCCATTTTTTCCACGACCTCGCCGAGGGTCTTGAGGGCGGACAGCTCGTCGGGGTTGATCTCGGGCAGGTTCGGGAAACGATCCATAACGGCCGCGAGGATCTCCACCCGCTTGATGGAGTCGATCCCAAGTTCAGCCTCCATATCCATGTCCGGCTCCAGCATCTCCACGGGGTAACCGGTTTTTTCGCTCACCACTTCAAGCATCGCGCGGTTCAGGGTTTCCAGGTCCGGTCCGGCCCCTGTTGCCTGTGGCGTTTCCGGTGCGGAGGCCGATGCCGTGCCCGCTGCCGGTGCGGCGGTGCCGCCCTGGGAAGCCGGGGCACCGGTGTTTCCGGCCGGCGGGAGGTTCGCCGTGAGCTTGTCGATGATCTGCCCCAGGGTTTTCAGGGGAGCGAGTTCATCGGGGTTGACCTCGGGAAGGCCCGGAGAGCTGTCCATAACGGCCGCGAGAATCTCCACCCGCTTGATGGAATCGATCCCAAGGTCGGCTTCCATATCCATGTCGAGCTCCAGCATCTCGGCGGGGTAGCCGGTCTTATCGGCCACCACCTTGAGCATGGTGCCGGTCAGGGCCTCCAAATCCAGGCCGGATGCATTTGCCGCCCCGGATGTCTGGCCGGCCGTTGGGGTTGCGGTGTCGCCGGTGGGGAGATTTTCCGTTAGTTTTTCAACAATCTGCCCCAGGGTCTTGAGGGGAGCCAGCTCATCCGGGTTTACCTCGGGAAGGCCGGGGGATTTTTCCATAACGGCCGCGAGAATCTCCACCCGCTTGATGGAATCGATGCCCAGGTCGGCTTCCATATCCATGTCGAGTTCCAGCATCTCGGTGGGGTAGCCTGTTTTATCGGCCACCACTTTCAGCATGGTGCCGGTCAAGGCCTCCACATCCATTCCGCTTGCCGTCCCGGGTGCCTGGGAGGCCGTTGTCCCGGCAGGGGCGGATACCGCTCCGGTCTCCGAAGCGGCGGGGCCGGCGGCAGGGAGATTTTCCGTGAGCTTCTCCACGATCTGCCCCAGGGTTTTCAGGGGGGCAAGATCATCGGGGTTGACCTCGGGCAGGCCCGGGGAACGTTCCATAACGGCGGCAAGGATCTCCACGCGCTTGATGGAGTCGATGCCCAGGTCGGCTTCCATATCCATATCAAGCTCGAGCATCTCCGTGGGGTAGCCCGTCTTGTCGGCCACAACCTCCAGCATGGCGGAGGTCAGGCTCTTCAGGTCGAGTCCCGACCCGCCCGCCTGGGCAGGTGCCTGGGAAGCCGTTGCCGTCTGAGCAGGGGCGGAAGCCGTTACGGCTGCCGGGAGATTTTCCGTGAGTTTTTCCACGATCTGGCCCAGGGTTTTCAGTGGCGCAAGATCATCGGGGTTGACCTCGGGCAGGCCCGGAGAACGCTCCATGACGGCAGCAAGGATCTCCACCCGCTTGATGGAATCGATGCCAAGGTCGGCCTCCATATCCATGTCAAGCTCCAGCATCTCGGTGGGGTAACCCGTCTTGTCCGCAACCACTTCGAGCATGGCATCGGTCAGGCTCTTCAAATCGAGACCCGGCGTGCCCGCGGGCGCGGCCGGCTGGGAAGCCGTTCCGGCTCCCGAAACCGCCGGGGCGGCGGATCTGTCGACGGCTGGCGCGGCCGATCCGGCATTACCGGTTGCCGGGAGTTTATCCGTGAGTTTATCCACGATCTGGCCCAGGGTCTTCAGGGGGGCGAGCTCGTCGGGGCTGACTTCGGGAAGGTTCGGGAGTTGTTCCATAACTGCCGCGAGGATCTCCACCCGCTTGATGGAATCGATGCCGAGGTCGGCCTCCATATCCATATCAAGCTCCAGCATCTCGGTGGGATAGCCGGTTTTGTCCGCAACCACCTCGAGCATTGCATCGGTCGCCATTTTCGTGCCGATTGCGGGGTCCGCGGGCTGAGTCGTTGTTGCCGGCTTTGCGGTCGGAGCAGCGGCTTGAGTTGCCTGAGTCGCAACCTGCGCGGCGGGAGCTACGGCCTGGGTTGCTTGAGGCGCAACCTGCGCGGCTGGAGCTTCGGCCTGAGCTGCTTGGGGCGCAACCTGCGCGGCGGGCGCAGCGGCCTGAGTTGCCTGAGTCGCAACCTGCGCGGCAGGGGCAGCGGGTTGTGCCGCCTGCGTCGCCACCAGGGCGGCGGGAGCCGCGGTCTGTGCTGCCTGAGTCGCAACCTGCGCGGCAGGGGCGGGGGCCGGCAGGTTTGCGGCGCTTCCTTCGAAAACAGGCAGGCCCGCCTGAAGAGCCGCGCCCGCGCCGAACTTCTCTTTCAAGAGGTCCAGTGCCGCAACCGTGCTCAGCCCCTGGAGTTCAAGGTAGCGGATATGGGATTTGAGGGTCTCGCCCTGGTACCCGTGGTACATCTCCATGCTCCGTTCGATGCTCTCGGGAATTGTCATCTCCGGTCTCTGCCTCAGCAGCTCGAGCTGTTGGCCCATCAGGTCGTGGAACGACCGGGTGTACTCCCCGGCATTTTCGAGATGACGGTTGTGGACCTGCAGGGTCTCGTCCCTGTGGCCGAGGAATCGGCCGATGCTGTGTTCAATACGTTCCAGGGCCTCTTCCCCGACAGCTTGCCGGGGAGCGGCTTTAAGGGGTTTTTTCATGGGGGCTTTACCTGTTGTGCCGGCTCCGGGAGCCGGGATTGTTGAAAGGGCGGCGGGTGCCGTATCCTCTTTTCTCGCGGAGGAGAGCGGGTTTCGGGTTTCAGCGGCGGTTGCCGGCCGTGCCTGGGGGGGCACATGTTTCGGAGCGGACACCGCGCCTGGGCTGCCGTTTACCGGCCCGGGCGTCGTGGGAAGCGGCCTGTTCGTCGCCGGTTTGGTCGCGGTGTTGCCTGCGGGTGCGGCTGGGGGCTTTACCTGAGCCGCCGCCTGACCGGGCTGTGTGCCGGGTGCGGCAGTTTGGGGCACGGCGGGTGTCGCCTTGGCCGGAACCTCGACGATTTTGGTAACCACCTTGGCCTGGGCGATCTGGTGACCGTCGTTCAGGGCATCCTCGTAGGTCTTCCGGGTCTTGTCGCTCACATAGTTGCTGCCGTTCAGCTTGATGTTCATCAGGGACGGCTTGGTTTCGGCGGGTTCTTCGACCCTGTGCATGCGGGGATCGATATCGGAGAGGGGAATGCCCGCAACGCAGAGCTGCACGGCCGCCCTTCGAACCTGGGTGTCGCTGCATTTTCCGGGGCTCTGGTTAAGGGCCACGGCCATATGGGGCTTGTCCGCCAGGATGTTGTCCGTAAGCTTCGTGAGGACGTTTTTGGGGCCGAACTCCACGAAGATCCGTCCGCCGGCATCGTAAATATTCTCGATCTCCTCCCGGAACCGCACCGACTGGAGGATATGGGCACCCAGATTTTCCCGGATCTTCTTGGGGCTTTCGGGGTAGGGGGTTCCCGTTGCGTTGGAGTACACGGGGCAGCCCGCCTTCTTGAACTTGACCGATTCGATTGCCTCGGCAAAGGGCTTCTGGGCATGGCCCACCAGGGGAGTATGGAAGGCCGCCGACACAGGAAGGGGAACCACGGTGTAGCCCTTTTCCTTTAAAGGCGCCTTGGCATCCTCGATGGCCGAAACGGGCCCCGCCAGCACTACCTGGGTTTTCGAGTTCCGGTTGGCGATGGTCACGCCCTGGAATATCGCGATGTCCTTTTCAAGGTTCGAGGTGTCCCCCATGACCGCGAGCATGGTGCCTGCGTCAAAGTCGGGATCGTCCGGCGCGGCCATGGCGCTTCCCCTTGCCCTTGCAAGGAAATAGTAATCCGATTCGCTCAGTACCCCGGCCGCCCATAATGCAGTGAGTTCGCCGAAGCTGTGTCCCGCCACGCAGTCGGGTTTGAAACCCGCGCGGGTCAGGAGCTTGAAGAGTCCGGCCGAAAGGGCGCCGATGGCGGGCTGGGCGTTCCGGGTGTCCTGGAGGGTTGCCGTATCGCTCTTTTTATCGTCCTTGTTGAACTTGGGAAGAGGGTAGACCAGGGAGGAGAGGGGCGTATCTCCCTTCTCGATAAAAAGGCGGTCCATCTGTTCGAAACTCTCCCGCACAAGGGGAAAGTTGATGGCAAGGGTCCTTCCCATATCGGGATACTGGGATCCCTGGCCCGAAAACAGGGCAACGACCCCGCCCTTGGTCTCCATTCCGGTCGCACGGTAATAGATCCCCTTGGGGTGCTCCCAGGCCTCTTCGCCCGATCTCTTTTCCATGGCAACGCAGGCCGCCTCGAGAAGCGTTCGGGCCTCCTCGGCGGATTTGGCGATAAACCCGATACGGGCCGCCGAGACCTCCACCGGGGCAACCGGGCATCCCGTTACAAGGTCGTGGAATGCCTTGTCGGCTTTTTCGGTCGAAAGGTCGCCCGCGATCCCACGGCATTTTTCAAGGAGCGGGCCGGGGGCGGACGCGGAGATCACCAGGCCGTGGGGCAGCTTATGGGTCCTGGGATCGGTTTCTTTATTGCCGGCATACTCTTCGAGCACCACATGGAAGTTCGTGCCCCCGAAACCAAAGGAGCTGACCCCGGCGCGCCTGGGGTGGCCCTCCGCCGCCGGAAGCCAGGGGCGGGGCACGGTGTTCAGGTAAAAGGGGCTGTCCTCGATCTCCATCTTGGGATGGGGGGTCGAAACGTTGATGGTGGCCGGCAGGATCTTGTGGTGGAGCGCCAGGGCCGCCTTGATAAATCCGGCCGAACCGGCCGCCGCCTTGGTATGTCCGATCTGGGATTTCACGGAGCCCAGGGCGATATGCTGTTTTTTGGGGCTGTCCTCGCCGAACACCATTTTAAGGGCGGTGAACTCGGCATTGTCCCCGGCAACGGTTCCCGTGCCGTGGGCTTCGATAAGGCCCACCGTGGAAGGCGCGGCGCCGGCCATGGCGTAGGCCTGGCGCAGGGCCTTTGCCTGTCCTTCGGGGCGGGGCGCGTAGATGCTCTTGAATTTTCCGTCGCTGGAGGTGCCGATCCCCTTGAGCACCGCATAGATCCGGTCGTTGTCCCGTTCCGCGTCTTCCAGGCGCTTGAGGGCCACCATGCCCAGCCCTTCGCCCACCAGCATGCCCCGGGAGTTTTCGTCGAAGGGGCGGCTTCTCTCCCCGTCGGTAAAGGCGGGGGTCTTGCTGAAGGACATGTACATAAAGGGGGAGTTGTCCGTGTCCACGCCGCCGGCGATCATGATCTCGCTGCGGTGGGTCAGAAGGTCGTCCACGGCCATCTTCACGGCCGTGAGGGAGCTTGCGCAGGCAGCGTCCAGCACGCAGTTGGTGCCTCCGAGGTTCAGTCGGTTGGCAACCCGTCCGGCGATGACGTTGCCCAGCATTCCGGGAAAGGAGTTCTCCTCCCAGCCCACGTACGCCTTCTTGATCTTTTCGATGATCATGTCCGCGTCTTCATCCGAGAGGCCGCTCTTGGTGAGCACCCTTTTCCAGATCGGGTACTGAAGGCGCGTGGTCAGGGGGGTGATCAGCTTCTGCCCGCCGCCCACGCCCAGGGTGATGCCGATATTGGTCCGGTCATAACCGTTTTCGTCGCCGTATCCGGCGTCTTCCAGTACCTTTTTGGCCACCACGAGGGCCAGGAGCTGGGAAACGTCCGTCACCTCAAGGATATTGGGGGGCAGCCCGAACTCCATGGGGTTGAAGTCCATGTCGGGAATAAAACCGCCCCGCTTGCTGTATGTCTTGTCCGGGGCCTTGGGGTCCGGATCGTAGTAGTCTTCTATATTCCACCGGGACGGGGGAACATCCTTTATGGCATCCACCTCGTGGTAGATGTTGTCCCAGAACTCGCTTGCATCGCTGGCGTCCGGAAAGACAGACGCAACGCCGATAACGGCGATGGGGGTCTGCTTAAGTTTAATGTTGATGGTGTCCTTCTTGTCTGCTTTCTTTTTAGCCATAGTCCTCAAGTATCCCTGGTTGAAATTCAAAAAAAGTTTCGCGCTACTAAACCGGATTCTTTCAGGAATAGCAAGGGGGTAGCGGCATTTTACATTTGTTTTACAAGCTGTTTCGGGCCTTTTTGGCATGGACGCTTATGCTTTCGAAAACAAGAAGCTTCCAATGAATCAGGCAGTTGGAAAGAATTCGGTGGAGGTGAGTAAAACTTATTTAATAATGTAAATATTTTCGAATGTTTTGCGCGAATCGTGTGAACCGTACAACTTTTGAGAATTCGTGGTAGATGTGAAGAGAAGTGGGTAGTAT
>PPCM01000144.1_pt1 | contig 105744 bp, 94 predicted proteins | sample 1555541 | NCBI WGS metagenome assembly PPCM01 (sample SAMN05284479, study PRJNA326546) | Marine sediment metagenome, whole genome shotgun sequencing project. | isolation source: marine sediment | place: Germany: Wadden Sea | collected 2012-09-05
TAGGTGTGCCCAGCATGGGTACAATCTAACGGGTTAAAGTCCCGAGCGCATCCTGGTAGTGGAAAGCGCATAGCCTAAGACAAGGGTGTCCATCGCGAGGTGGAATCTGAAGGAAGTCCGTGGGCAAATCTCTGGTCTGACGAACAGAAATCACATATAAGGCATACATCTGTGGGTAAGGTTGCCTAACAAACTAAAGCCCGATAACTACTCGAAAACAGGTGGTGTAAATGTGGCAGATAGATAGAGAGGAAGATTGTGTTCTTACCTGGGGAGGTCTGATGGATATGTCATGATGATGGATTTCTAAATGACAACCCATGCAGTGATGTATGGCTGAACTATCAGAAGTCAGCAGACGTCATAGTACTGTTTCGGCTATAGACGAAACAGGAAGGACTGAACGATGGAGGTTTTGTGGAGGTGAAAGTCACAAAGAATTATGATGAAAGCAGAAAACTTCATAAAGAAGGCTGTCAATGGGAAAGTAGAGTGGAACTTGAGGATACCATAGAAGTGCCTAGTGATTCTTTGACGGCTGAACAGAAACAAGACGACCGAAAAGCATATGATAGTATGCTTCTTGAGAAGATTCTAGACAAAGAAAATATGAATTTAGCATATAAGAATGTCAGAAGAAACAAAGGAAGCCATGGGATTGATAAATTAACTATAGATGAACTTCTAGAGTATTTAAAAGAACATGGTGCAGAACTTCGAGAGGAAATACTATCGGGGAAATATTCCCCCAAAGCCGTTAGACGAGTAGAGATTCCGAAAGATAACGGTCAGAAAAGGAAACTTGGCATACCAACTGTAGTTGATAGAGTCATCCAACAGTCAATGCTCCAAGTGCTAACTCCAATATTTGAGAAGAGATTCTCGGATAACAGTTATGGATTTAGGCCAAAACGAAGTGCTCATGATGCACTCCAGCAAAGTAAAAGATTTATGAACGATGGTAACATGTTTGCTGTAGACTTAGATCTAAAATCATACTTTGATACACTTAATCATGACATACTAATGGGTCTAGTCTATAAGGAAGTCAAGGACAAGAGGGCCATTACTTTAATTAGGAAATACCTTCAAGCAGGTGTTATGGAGAAAGGCGTGATTACAAAATCACAAAAGGGCGTACCGCAAGGTGGTCCGCTTAGTCCACTGCTATCAAACATTATGCTTGATGTTCTTGATAAAGAGTTGGAGCAGAGAGGTTTGTGTTTCGTAAGATACGCAGACGACTGTAACATCTATGTGAAAAGTGAAAGAGCTGCGCATAGAGTGATGGCAAGCATTACGAACTTCATTGAAGGCAAACTCAAGCTTGAAGTAAATGAAGAGAAAAGTTCGGTGTGTAAACCAACGAAGCTAAAATTTCTAGGCTACTCCTTTTACAATTCAAGGGGGAGCGTAGAGCTCAGAGTGCATGAGAAATCAATCAAGAATTTAAAATCGAAGCTGAAGTACCTAACTGGCAGAAGTAGAATTGGCAACATCAAAATTACTTTTGCAAGACTTAAGCAGATTATCATTGGTTGGGTGAATTACTTTAAATTGGCTAGGGTAAAAACGAAGCTGAAAGAAATCGATGAATGGCTGAGACGACGCATTCGAATGGCTTACTGGAAACAATGGAAGAAGCCTTCTACAAAATTCAAGAATCTCAGGAGACTTGGAATAGATGAGAGCAAAGCGTTTGAGTTTGGGAACACAAGGAAAGGCTACTGGAGAATATCCAATAGCCCTGTACTTAACATGTCAATCACAAATGCACTTCTAAAGAAAGCTGGATTAATATCCTTATCTGAGGTATATGCAAAAGTAAGTTAATCTATCGAACCGCCGTGTACCGAACGGTACGCACGGTGGTGTGAGAGGACGGTAATTAAATTAATTACCTCCTACTCGATTTGAAAAAAGGTGAGGGGCTGTTATCATTCTGGGGCACTGGTTGCGAAGAGCGCAAAGGTGTCCCGCCATGACAACAGCCCCTCACCATATGTAATATAAAGTAGGCATAAAAAGGATTTAAAAAACAACCTTAATTCTGTGGTTGGCTATATAAGATTGAATGGTAATTTTAAGTGGTGGAATGTTATAATATAGATCTAATGACGGTATTTGGATGTTTTGGAAGGGGGATAAAGGATGAAAATAAAGAAATGGGCAGTATTGTTGCTGTTAGGTCTACTTCTTATGGCAGGATGTTCGGTGGAAGAAGATGTAGTGCTTGAAACTCTGCACATAGACAGTCGTGTTAACAGAATCGATGATGTAGACGAAAAGGGCATGGCTGCTTTTAATGCTGATGGCAAGTGGGGGTATCTACAGGTCGATAAGGGCATTGTCATTGAAGCGGATTATGATCAGGTATCTCCATACTATATTGGCTACACAGTTCTGGTGAAAGACGGTAAAAGCCAGTTGGCAAATCGTCAAGGCAAACTCGTGTTGGATGATTGGATTGACGCTTATATTGAGTATAATATTATGACAGAAGTTTATACATATTATGATGTGACAACATCAAAGCATATTATATTGGATTTAGAAGAATTAGAACCGCCTTACTCTTATCCCGAATCAGAATTTGGTGGTTGGACGTTAGGTCGCTACAGGTACCATGTGGTTGACAACAAAGGGAATTTGTATGATAAAGAGACAAAAAAGTTGGTGTTTGATGACTACTATGTGACATTGAGACAGGTATATGCTGTAGAAAAGGGAGCAGACACTTATCGATACTTCATTACTTGAAATAAAGATGGACTAGGTTTTTCAGAAGTTGTTGACGGTCAAGCTCAAACAATTGTTTATGGAACCTTTAGAGGGGGAAAGCTATTTGGTGAGACGGAGACGATTGTCATGGGTGATGGTGAGAAAAGACAATTGTATGACTTTGATGGTAACTTGTTATTTGATGCAGATGGTATTGAGAGGCAGATGAGTTATGACGTGTCGGACAGCCGTATTGCATTTACGGAGAATGGTAAATGGGGTTATTTAAATGCTATGACTGGTGAAGTCGCAATTGAACCAATCTATTTCGACGCAAAAGATTTCCATAATGGATATGCCGTCGTTTATATTGATCATTATGAAATAGGGATTGTAAATACTGAGGGACATCTACTGGCAGTAAATGATGGTGTGAAGTGATAAATCAAGGGCCAACACAAGAGCATATAGATGATTTAGTAGAAGTAATGTAAAAAAAGGGGCTGTTTTTAAAAACAGCCCCTTTTTTAGAATCTTGTGAGTATTAATTTTTGATTTCTATCAAATCTCCATCTTCCAACATACCAGATCCTTCAGTGATGACTTCATCACCAGTTTTAAGGCCGTCAATGATTTCATAATAATCTTCATTAGTCGTACCGATGGTTACTGGCATCAATGTCGCTCTGCCATTTTCATTGATATATACATACGTATTTTCTTCTTCAAGAATTAGACCAAGCTTATTGAATGCAAGGTTTTCACGAGGCTCATCTAATTTGATGATAACGTCTAAACTCATGCCGGCACGCATATTGCCAGCTTCGTTATTTACCAGTACCTTAGTCGTATAAGTAAAACTTCTTTCTTCCATTACAGGACTGATGTTAACGACTGTACCTGACCATGTATCATCACCGTATTGAGCTTTTAATGTGACTTCTTGGCCAGTCTTCAACCCGTGGATGTATTGCTCTGGAACTCCAAGGATTACATTCATTTCATCAATGTTGACGATTGTGTAAACATTTCTACCAGGATTCACATTTTCTCCGATGGCGAACTGCTTATTGGATACAATACCGCTGATCGGTGCTTCAATAATTGTATTGCTTAAATTAATCGAAGCTGTATCATAGTTGTTTTTAGCGGTTTTGTAACCAATAGAGGCCTTTTTATAACCATTTTCAATAGCATCTAAAGTCGTTTTAGAAATTGCACCGCTATTGAACAATTGACGATTTCTATCTAAGTCATCCTTAGCCGTGTCCAGTGTTATTTTTGCTTGCTCTAGCCCCAATTTCGCTGTGTTTGCCATAATCAGATGGTCTTGATCATCAAGTGTAAGAAGAACAGTACCTTCTTTTACCGTGTCCCCAATATCATAATCAGCAGACTCGACATCACCCGCTGTTTTCGTTGAGACAACGACTGTTTGAATCGGTTCTGCCTTACCAGGAAGGGTAAGATCATTGGTAAAAGACTGGGTAGATACCTTTTCAGACTTTACATATGTTATTTCCTCTTGTAATTGTTGCTCTACAGCATCTTCGCTATCTCCTGGTGTATCCGATGCTGGTTTTTGACCGCAGCCGGTCATTACAAAAGCTAAAATTAGAATGCTACTAAAGAGTAACAGGGTCTGCTTTTTCAGTGTCATGAGTACCTCCTAATTTCTTCGCAAGTTTACGATTGCGTTTGTCTTCTTTGTTGATTTTACGCTCTTCCAGTATTGTGTACATCGTTGGGATGATGACAAGGGTTAATACCGTTGCGGTCATTAGTCCACAAATAAGTGCCACACCTAATGGTTGGAAAAATTTCTCTTTCATTGATAGTGGTAATATACCACCTGCTGTTGTGATGGTCGTCGCCATTACTGGAATGAATCTTGAGATACCTGTTTCTATAACAGCATCGTAAAGTTCGTACCCATTTTTCCTTAAATAATTAATATAGTCAACAAGGACAATGGCATCGTTAACGGCAATGCCGACCAGTGAAACAATTCCAATAAATGCTACAAATCCAAACTCATTTCCTGTTAACAATAATCCAGGCATTACACCAATGATGGCCATTGGTACCGTAAAGAGAATAATTCCAGGTTGTGATAATGAGTTGAACTGTATTGCTAAGATCATATACACAAGAATCACGGCAACAATCATGTTTCTAAACATTTCAGTAAAGGATTCCTGCACGCTTTCTATTTCACCACCATAGGTAACGACAACGCCCTGTGGTAGAGTATAATCTGCAACCAATTCCTTGAACTCAGCTGTTAAAACTGACGCATTAAAGCCTTGGTGCAATTCGCTAGTAAGGGTCATACGACGTTTTAAGTCTTCATGTTGGATTGCTCTTAAGCCTTCTACTTCTTTGATGGAAGCGATAGTGTCCAGTTTGACTGCTTGTCCAGCCATCGTGTAGATGTAGATATTGCTCAAATCAGATTTCTGAGTCAAGTTTTTATCCGCCGTACGGATCATGATGTCAATATCATCTTGATTACTTCTAAATGTTGTCGCTTTAAGTCCTGTTACTGCGTTACGTACAGCCATTGCGACTTGTATGTCTGTGATGCCATAACGTGATGCTTTTAACTTGTCTACGACAATCTGTAATTCCATATCCCCGCGACTCACGCTTGAAGATACTTTACGTGTCCCGTGAAGGGTTTTAAGTGCTTTCTCATAGTCCATTGTTACTTTTTTAAGAACGTCAAGATCATCACCTGAAAGTCTGACAACGATTGGTGCTTCCTGTGGTGGACCACCTTCAAGTTCAGTAACTTTAATCTCGCCACCAGGGATGCCTTTGATCCGTTCTCTAAGTTCATCGGCAATGTCCATAGAGGTTCTCTCTCTATCTTTTGGCCATGTCAAGTCTATGATGATGCGCCCAATGGTCGGATCACCACCACCACCGCCGCCGAAACTATCAAAACTATCAGCACCTGTTATGCCGACATTGGCAACAAAAGATTCAATTTCCGGGATGTCGAGCAACTCTTGTTCAACATCACCTACAATGCGATCGGTAATATCAATGGTTGTGCCGACTGGTGTTTCGATGTCAATATATAGTCGATCCGCATCGTCTGCCGAGAACATATTAACCTTCAACATGCCGGATATCGGTAATGCCAAACTCGTTAAAAATGCAATGAATGTTAATCCAATAGCAATTCTACGTTTCCATTTTGAAGAAATTACTTTACGAAGGAACTTCGCATAAGTTTGAATGAACTCAATTTCCTCTGCTTTCTTATCTCCCTTCAGTTGTTTAACCAGCATCATCATCGAGAAGATGACAGCGAATACAGCTGACAGCATTCCGATGTTTCCATCGTCTCTAAATGCCAGTAAGGCTAATAATCCGATAAAGGTAACAGAAGCAATTAGTTTAAACTTCTTAAACTTAGGTGATTCTGTAATGCCCTGAGAACGGTGACGTTTTAGCACAATGGCACATAGGGCAGGTGTAATGGTAATCGCCATAAAGAATGATGAAACCAATGCGTATATAACTGTGATTGGTATTGGTTTAATAAATGCGCCCATAATGCCTGATGTCAAGGCTATTGGGAAAAAGGCAGCGGTTGTTGTTAACATTGATGAAAAAACTGCTGGTGCAATTTGGTTGGTACCGACAATTGCAGCTTCTTTTGCATTTAGCCCTTTATATCTCAGTCGATCTATATTCTCCATAATAACGATACCGTTGTCTACAAGCATACCAACAGCCAGTACGATGGAGAAGAGCGTGATTGTATTCAGGGTCATATCAGATAGTTTCAGTAACCAAAGTGCGGTTAAAATAGCCAATGGAATTACTGTTGAAACAACGATTGCTTCACCAAATCCAATAAAGAGGAATAGGACAATTAAGACGATGAACAGACCTGATAAGGCGTTGTTTGTTACGGCGCCTAACTGATCTCTAACGTATTTTGCAGTATCGCCACTGACGTAGACATTTAATTCCTCCGGGTACAATGTGCCACGCTCTGATTTGAGGATGTCATTTACAAGTCCAGAGGTTTTGATGATATCAGCCGATTTTTTCTTTTTAACAGAAATCGAAATGGATTGTTTTGACGTTGGATTCTCTGATCCTAAGTCGATTGACATTCTTGAGTAAGATTCCACTTCTTTATAATCGTCCTTAACGATTGCGATATCCTTTAGTCGTATTGGCGTATAGCCGTCGTAACTAATGACGATGTCCTCGATTTCACGGATATCTTTGAATTCTCCAACAGTTCTTAGATTGTATTCCTTCTTATCTAATGTAATCGTTCCACCTGGGAAGTTTATATTGGAGTTTGCAAGAGAACTCTTGATTGTATCGATAGAAATACCATAGTTGAACAATAAATTTGGATCGACGATAATGCTGATTTCTCTTTCCAGACCGCCAATGATGAGGGCCTCTTGTACGTCTTTCTCATTTTCAAGTCGTGTTGCAATATTTTCAGCAACGGACTTCAGATCGACAAGATTCATATCACCAGTAATGTTTACGATCATTATTGGACTGTTGTTGGTTTCAAAGTTACCTACTGTAGGTGTTTCTGCATCCGCCGGTAAATCATTTTGAATGCCGGAAACTTTTTCCCGTAGGTCACTGATTTTCTCATCGATGTCGACGCCCTGTTCAAATTCTATGAAAACACTGGAATATCCAAATCCGGAGTAGGATGTGATAGACTTGATGTCTTCAACGTCACTGACGGCATTTTCAATATCGTCGGTGATGAGATTTTCTACTTCTTCAGGAGCGGCACCGTTATAAACTGTTAATATGTGGCCAAACGGTAAAACTACCTCAGGTTGTAGTTCTCTCGGTAAGGTAAAATAGGATGTACCCCCTAACACCAGAATAATGAGGACCAATAGATAAACGACTCGGTAGCGGTTTACAAAGAAAGTAGACCACTTTCCGAGGATATTCATCGGTTCATGTAATTCAGGTATGTCATCTCTTAATTGCTTGTCTTCCATAAAACCCTCCTATACATAAAAATTTTAAATATTAATTAAAAAATTCTAAATAAAAATAAAATTTTCCTTTCAACGGAATTATTATACCCCAATTTAAAATCGATTGCCTTAAATATTCAGAAATCTAATAAAATCTTAATCTTTTAATAGGATTTTAACATTAGGATTTTCATACACACATTATGTGGAGTGTGTTATAATAAAAATAATAATGTCAATTAAGTTGAAGGGGTTGGAGCGATGACTGTTAAGAATAAAGTAGTCGTAAAGATATTAGGACAAGAGTATACACTTATCAGTGATGATTCAAGAGAACATATGCAACGTGTTTCCAATCTTGTAGATGACAAGATGCGGGAACTTTATAATAGCAATAAAAAAATGAGTACTTCTATGGTGGCGGTGTTGACTGCGCTGAATACGACTGATGAGTACCTAAAAGCACTTGATGAACAAGAAGAAATTATTAAGCGATATGAAAATCCGAAGCAAGAAATTGACGTATTGGCTGAAGAGTTGTTGAAAGTTAAAGAAACGTTGACAGAGAGAGAAATGCTGACATTTAACTTTGAAAAGGAAAATGCCGAATTGACAGAAACACTTCAAGATTATGAACGAACGATTCTTGAGTTACGTGGGCAAGTAGATGAAAATTGTAAGCTTTCGGAAGAGAAATGTAGAGAAGTATCCACAAATAGTGTGGTGATCAATGAACTTAAGGCTAAGATAGATTCCCTTGAGCAAGAAGTACTTGCAAAAGAGAACGCGATCGGTGACTTGAATGAGTCTCTAAGATATTCTCAGAATGAGCTGAAAGAATTTGTAGATACGTTTGAAAAAAACAGTTAAGCGTAAGCGTCGTCCTATGAGGATACGCGAGCAATAATCACAGTGCAGAAGCAGCCTTGCTTCTGCATTGATTTTTTGTAAGGCGCAAATGAACTTATTGCGCAAAGAGGACGGGCACCTCGATGGTGGGCGTCGCTTTTAAGGCGCAAATGAACTTATTGCGCAAAGAGGATGGGCACCTCGATGGTGGGCGTCGCTTTTGAGGCGCAAATGAATGGAGAGAAAATGAAGAAAAAAGAATTATTGGCTCCGGCAGGGAGTTACGAGTCCCTTGTTGCGGCCGTACAGGGTGGTGCAGATGCAGTTTATTTATCAGGGAAATCATTTGGAGCCCGTAAGTATGCTGCGAATTTTGGTGTTGAAGAGTTGCAAGAAGCGGTTAGGTATTGTCACGTACGTGGTGTAAAGGTTTATGTAACCGTGAATACCCTTGTAAAGGATAGCGAAATGGATGCGTTGATTAACTATGTGGGGGATCTGTATTTAGCGGATGTTGATGCAATCATCATTCAAGATATTGGTGTGCTACAACTTATTAGACAGACTTATCCTGAATTTGAATGTCATGCAAGTACACAAATGACCTTGCACAACGTAGATGATGTACGAGTGGCTCAGGAAATGGGTCTTAAAAGAGTCGTTTTAGCAAGAGAATTATCTGTGGCTGAAACCCAATATATTATTGACCAGACAGGTGTTGAAGTTGAGACTTTTGTTCACGGTGCACTTTGTATTTCTTACTCGGGCCAATGTCTAATCAGTAGTATGATTGGTGGTAGAAGCGGTAACAGAGGCCGCTGTGCTCAGGCTTGCAGGAAGAAATACGATCTTGTAAAGTTTGAAGATGCTAGATCGGAAAGAGAAAAAATGGCCAGTGACTACTTGTTGAGTCCTAAGGATCTTTCGACGGCAGAAGGATTTAAAGCGTTAATGGCCTCAGATATTTATTCGTATAAGATAGAAGGGCGAATGAAAGGTCCTGAGTACACATATCAAGTAGTGTCGTCTTATCGTCTGTTGATAGATGAAGCCAATGAAACAGGTGGCGACATATCAGAAGCGACAATCGATGCAGTCAACGAGAAGTTAAGCAAGGTATTTAATCGTGAGTACACAACAGGGCATATCCTTGGTGCGCCTCAAAAAAATAGAATGAGCACAGATACACCGAGCAATAAAGGTTACAAGATTGGTGAGGCGATGAGTTTTGATGGCAAGAGACAGCAGTTGACGATTCGTCTATCTGATGAAGTGTCTGTAGGTGATGATGTTCAGGTTCGACGGTCTGGCAAAAGTGTTGGGGGTCGTGTAGAACATGTCTTTATCGGTGGTGCAAAAGAAAAATATGGCTCGCCGGGTCAAGTGATTCGAATTCCCTTTAAACATAAAGTGTTCCCAGGTGAAATGGTTTATAAAACTTATGACAAGCAGCTGGTTCAAGAAATATCACAGTGGCTTGATAAAGAACGTTTGAAATTGGATGTGGACATGACCATCGACTTAAGAGAAGGCTCTCCGATTACATTGGAAGTAACAGACGGTACCCATAAGGTTGCGGCAACTGGTGAACGTCTGGTGGAAAAGGCCCTTAAGGTAGCGATGAGCGAGGAGCGAATTACAGAACAACTTGGAAAAATCGGAGATACGCCATACCATTTGGCAAGTTGTAATATTCAGATGGATGATGGTGTGACGGTAGCAGTTAAGGAAATAAACCGCGTTAGAAGAGATGCTCTTGAGCAGTTGACCTCACTAAGAAGTATTTATTATCCGGAAAGAAAGCGCGTCTCAGAGCCTAATCTTTCAACAGACGAAGGGATTGAGTTAAAAAAATATCCGGTGACATTAACTTGTTCTGTTGCGACATTAGAACAGTTGGAAGCGGTTATTGCATCAGGCATAAAAAATATATATTATAAAGACATAGAGACGGCTTCTGAAGCATATAATAGATGTTTAGAAGCAGACGTGGAATTCAGTCTTCACAGCAATAAAATATTACATGATACAGATCTACAAAAAGAGCAGGCGTGGTTAGCCTCTCATGAATCAGCTGGTGTTGTATTTGGACATCTTGGCGGCGTACGTCAAATTGATAGTAGAATATGTCATGGCGACTACGGACTGAATGTAATGAATGCACAATCCATGAAAGCCTACGAAGAATGGGGCGTTGAAAGTCTCCACGTATCGCCTGAATTAACATCTGAAGAAATTAAAGAATTACCACCGACGGTGATGGAAAAGGAAATGTTGATATTTGGACGTCAGAGTGTGATGACGATGAATTATTGCCCTGTCAAAGAATGCAATGCATGCGAAAGTGTTGCTGATTGCCAATTATCTCACCATGGACTTATTGATGAAAAAGGCGCTTTTTTCCAACTTTTTGGTACAGATTGTAAACACGTACAGGTACTCAATGGTCCTTACGTTAATTTGGTGGATGAAATCGCACGTCTTGAGCAAATAGGCGTTTCAAGAATGCGCATTGAATTTTATAATGAAGAACGCTCTTTTGTAAATGGTGTTTTGAGCATGATCAATAAGGCACTGGGCAAAGAATCAGATTATAAAAACGATGAAGAATGGTTGAAAACAACTTATGATATAAGCTACACCAATGGTCACCTTAGAAGAGGTGTGGAGTAGTAGACAGAACAGGAGTGATGAAAAGTGAATGAGAAAACACTGAGAGTCCTTGAATATGCAAAAATTAAAAACTTGTTGGCAAGTGAAGTGTCTTCAGCACTGGGACGTGCAATAGTTGACAAACTTAAGCCTCTCGATGACCATGATGCAGTGGTGCAATTGATGGATGAAACAAGTGAGATTGCAGAAGTCGTTGTAAAGAGCAGTACCATTCCAATGGGTCCGCTATACGATTTAAAAGAAAGCTTGAAAATGGCTGATATAGGTGCAACTCTTTCAACAAGCCAATTGTTACATGTGTCAGACAGTCTTAGGACAGCCCGTCTGATGAAAAAATTTATTAAAAGCATTAATGAAGAGGGCATCAAATACCCGATTCTTCATGGCTATGGCGAAACGATTAGCACGTACAAACGTATCGAGGATGAAATCAATAAAGCGATTGTCAGCGAAATGGAGATATCGGATCATGCTAGTCCAGAACTATATAAAATCAGACGACAGATAGAAAAAGCGAATACTGACATTCGAAAAAAACTGGATAGTTTGATTCGTGCATCCAGCAGTCAAAAATACCTACAGGATGCACTGATTACCATACGACAGGACAGATTTGTTGTGCCTGTTAAAAGTGAGCATAAGAACAATGTAAAAGGTCTTGTGCATGATCAATCGTCCAGTGGTGCAACACTATACATCGAACCGATGGCGGTTGTGGAACTTAATAATAAGTTAAAAGAATTAAAAATGTCTGAGAAGACTGAGATAGAAAGAATTCTTGGGATTCTTTCTGGAGTCGTTAGTGAAGTGACTGATGAAATGAGAATGAATCAGGATACCTTGGCCTATCTGGATTTTATGATTGCAAAGGGGAAGCTATCACTTAAAATGAAAGGCATGGCGCCAGAGTTCAATAAAAAAGGATACTTGCGATTAAGAAATGCAAGGCACCCGATGATTTCGTCAAAGGAAGTCGTTGCCAATACAATTTGGCTTGGGGATACTTTTAGAACATTGCTGATCACTGGACCCAATACGGGGGGTAAAACGGTTACCTTAAAAACACTTGGCTTGTTGACGTTGATGGCACAATCGGGATTGCACATTCCGGTCGATCATGGCAGTGAGTTATGTGTGTTTAAGAAAGTTTTCGCAGATATCGGTGACGAGCAAAGTATTGAACAAAGTTTAAGTACGTTTTCCTCACATATGACAAATATTGTTGGACTATTGGAGAATGCAGATGATAATACCCTTGTGTTATTGGATGAGTTAGGTGCAGGGACGGATCCCACAGAAGGTGCCGCGCTGGCGATGTCGATATTATCGTATTTACACAATTCTAATGTAAAAACATTGGCGACAACCCATTATAGTGAGCTAAAACACTTTGCACTCGTGAATGAAGGCGTTGAGAATGCCTGTGTTGAATTTGATGTGGCAACGCTACGTCCAACATACAAACTGTTGATTGGTGTTCCAGGTAAATCAAATGCCTTTGAGATATCAAGTAAATTAGGATTGATGGACGATATTATTGACCATGCTAAAATTTTCTTGGATAAAGAAAATATCGAGTTCGAAGATGTCCTTACCTCTATAGAAGAAAGTCGAAAAGAGGCAGAAGTAGAGCGAGATGAAGCCATAAAATTACGCCTTGAAGTTGAAAAACTGAAAGATAAATTAAGCAATAGAGAAGAAAAACTTGCCACACAACGGGACCGTATCATTAAAGAAGCAAAAGAAGAGGCGAGAACGTTATTAAGAAAAGCGAAAGATGAATCAGATGATATCATACGTGCACTCCGTGGCTTGGAAACTGCTGAGCAAAAGAAACGTAACAAAGAAATTGAGCAGTTGCGTAAAAAGATGAAAGACAATTTAACGGAAGTGAACAGCAGCGCCTTTGCTGAAAATACTGCCAGTTATAAAGCACCAAAGGCCCTTAAATTAGGAGACCGAATTAAATTGGTCAAATTAAATCAGGAAGGAACCGTGGTATCTGATGTTGACAGTGGCGGTCAGTTTATGGCTCAAGTTGGCATCATGAAAGTAACGGTCAATATTAAAGATACGATGCTGTTGGGTGATGATGGGAAACCGGAGAAAAAAGCCCAAAAGTCGAGACAGTACAGTTCACGAACGATGAGCGTCAGTACAGAAGTAGACTTAAGAGGCATGAATGTGGAAGAAGCCATTGTAGTCCTAGACAAGTATATCGACGATGCCTTCCTATCGAATCTAGAATCAGTAAGAATTATACATGGCAAGGGCACTGGGGCACTTAAAAGTGGTTTGAAGGATTACTTTAAAAGGCATCCAAATGTGAAAGCCTTCAGAGATGGAGAATTTGGTGAAGGTGGCCACGGTGTGACTGTTTTAACGTTCAAGTAGGACTTTTATTGGAGGATATGATGATTTTAGTCAGTGCGTGTTTGCTAGGCATCAACTGTAAATACAGTGGTGAAAACAATGAGGCGGAAAGTGTACATCGCTTTTTAGAAGGGCAATTTTTTATACCGGTATGTCCTGAACAACTTGGTGGATTACCGACTCCACGACCTACTTGTGAAATTGTCGACGGTCGAGTGATAAATGAGAATGGACTTGACTGTACAGAGCTATTCGTTAAAGGGGCTGAAGAAGTATTGAAGATTGCTGCGCTATTAAATGTTAAAAAGGCGGTACTAAAGGAAGGCAGTCCTTCATGTGGCTGTAATGTAATATATGACGGGACATTCAGTGGTACAAAAATTAGTGGTGAAGGTTTCACGGCAAAGCTTTTAAGAGAAAATGGCATTGATGTCATATCTGATGAGGCCTTGTCGTAAGCAAATAAAAAATATACTATTGAGGAGGCTATTATGTTTGATTGGACAGATGCATACAGTTTAGGAGTGCCATCTATAGATGAGCAACATCAGAAACTGGTTGCTATGGGGAAAGCATTACAGGAATTGGTTGAAACAAGAGGTGGCGATGATATTTATGATGAGCTTATTTCTATGTTGGATAGCTTAACAGAATATACGAGAGAGCACTTCGATTACGAAGAAGGACTTATGGAACAAGCTGGTTTTGACGGTTTAGAGGAGCATAAGAAACAACATGACGAATTTGTTGCGAAGTTAGAAGCCATTGATTTTGAGGCTGTTGATGAAGATCAAGAAACATACGCTAAAGAATTATTAAGAATGGTATCAGTATGGATATTTAAGCATATCGTTGGAACAGATGCAAAATATAAAACCTTATTTATTGATGCTGGTATTCAATAAATCTATTTTCTAATGAATTTCTAATAATCGCTTAATCTTTTTATTAGGTTTACTTGTTATGATATATGCATAAGGAGTGAGAGATATGTTGGAAATATTGATTGGTGGATTTATATTATTCCTATTTTTAAAACTGTTTTTCTATTTAGGAGTTGGTCTTATAAAAATTGCCTTGTTTATTGTTGCATTAAGCTTTATGGGTCTGCTCTTACCGATTGGACTTGGGCTAATGCTGCCGATAATCGTTGTAGGTATTATATTGCAGATCCTGGGATGGTTTTTAGGACTACTATTTTAAAACATAATAGAATTTGCGTGTAAGCGAGTTGACCTGTATATACTACAGATCAACTCGCTTTTTTTATGGGGGCATCTTGATGCGTCACTTTTTCTATGGTAGTATCTATACTGACAAGACAGATGTCTTACAGGTGACATTTTGAATGAAAGAGGGATAAAATGAAAGAAACTATCGCACGTTTAAAGAAGGAAAATGATGCCTTGATACTAGCACATTATTATCAGCGGGATGAAATTCAGGAAGTGGCAGATTTTATAGGTGACTCCTTGGAGTTAGCGAAAAAGGCAAGAGACACATCAGCGGATACAATTATATTTTGCGGTGTTCAGTTTATGGCTGAAACAGCGAAAATACTGTCTCCAAACAAAAGGGTGATTCATCCAGTAGTTTCGGCAGGCTGTCCGATGGCTGATATGGCAAGTGGCGATGAAGTTAGGCTAATGAAGGAGAAATATCCTGATGCTGCTGTTGTCTGCTACGTCAATTCAACTGCTGAAGTCAAGGCGCAAAGTGATATATGCTGCACCTCTTCAAATGCTGTAGAGATTGTTAAAGGATTAAAAAATCAACAGATAATATTTGTACCGGATAAAAATTTAGGGGCTTATGTAGCGACTCATGTGCCTGAAAAAGAGATTATACTGTGGGAAGGTTTTTGCTATGTCCATGGCTTGTTGAATGAAGAAGCGATTGAGAGAGTAAAGGGAGAGCATGAGGAAGCTGTTGTAATTGCACATCCAGAATGTACACCAGAAGTGTTGAAACATGCAGATTTTATTGGTAGCACCTCTAAGTTGATTAACTACGTAAATGAATCTACTGCAAGGCAGTTCATTACCTTAACAGAACAGGGAATCTCCTATGTATTGAGCAAAAATAATCCAGACAAGGAATTCATCTTCCCTGAGGAAGCGCTTTATTGTAGAAATATGAAGAAGACAACATTATCAGATGTCGTATTGGCACTGGAAGGGAAAATTCCGGAGATAACTGTTGATCAAAGCGTTGCATATGATGCGGAAGAATCTTTAAGTGCAATGTTCATGAGGTAGAATTATGGAAAAATGGGACGTCATTATAGTAGGAACAGGTCTTGCAGGCCTTTATACAGCCATAAATCTTGACAAAGCATTACGTGTTTTAGTATTAACCAAAAAATCGGCTGACCTAAGCAATTCATCCCTTGCACAAGGGGGGATTGCAGCAGTGCTTTCTATGGAAGATCACACGGAACTACATTACTCCGATACAATGGCCGCAGGAAGGAATACCAACGACGAGAGTCGGGTACGCCACTTAGTTGAAAAAGGGCCTGTTGAAGTAGAAAAACTAATGACTTATGGTGTTGCCTTCGATCGACAAGCAGATGGGCAGCTGGCGCTTGCTAAAGAAGGCGCACACACAGTGTCCAGAATAGCGAGATGTGGAGATTATACTGGTCGGGCAATTGTGACCACGTTGTTGCATGCTGTGAAGTTACAGCAGAATATCACCATAAGAGAGCACGTACATGTAAGGGATATAATACGGAAAAGTAATCAGATTCTTGGTGTCACCGCACATCACAATGGTGAGACGGTTGACTATTTAGGCAATTATGTCGTGTTGGCGACTGGTGGTATCGGACAATATTATGAATTTACAACCAACGCTGAAACCATAACGGGAGATGGCTTTCGCATGGCTGAGTCCGTTGGATTAACCCTTGAAGAAATGTCCTCGGTTCAGTTTCATCCAACGGCCCTTTACGAACCTGAATGTACAGGACGTCGGTTTCTTATAACTGAAGCCTTAAGGGGTGAAGGGGCTGAGTTAAAAGATATCAATGGACGATTCATTATGAAGGATAAACATGAGTTGGGGTCGCTAGCACCTAGGGATATAGTTACACAAGCAATACACGAAGTGATGGCACATACTCAATCAACGCATGTATACCTTGATGCGACTCATTTAAATAAGGAATATTTGACCCATCGATTTCCAACGATAGTGGACTATTGTAAAACGATAGACTTAGATCCAACAAGAGACTATATTCCTGTTGTTCCTTGCGCTCACTATTTGATGGGGGGCATCCCTGTCGACTTAAATGGGGAGACACAATTTCCTCGTTTATATGCTTGCGGGGAAGTTGCTTACACGATGGTTCATGGAAAAAATCGATTGGCGAGCAATTCACTGTTAGAATGTCTCGTCTATGCAAGCGGTGTCGCTGACGCAATCAACGGAAAGGAATTTAGAAATGAGAATAGATCATGTGGTAGATAGAATTATAAAAAATGCCTTGCTGGAAGACAGTTATAATGGGGATGTAACCAGTGAACGTATATTTGGGAAGACCGATTGTTGCACTGGACAGCTGATTGCAAAGGAAGATGGCGTTATTGCAGGTAGCGCAGTATTCAAACGGGTGTTTGACTTGTTGGATTCATCGATAGAAGTTGAATTTCACGTTTTGGATGGTCAGCAGGTAGCTGATCAGACACTTATTGCAACGGTCTCTGGACCGATAATTCCAGTATTAAAGGGAGAGCGAATTGCACTCAATATTCTTCAGAAAATGTCAGGTATTGCTACGCTGACAGATCAATATGTAAAGGCTACAAGTGGTTTGGCGTGCCGTATCGTCGATACTCGGAAAACATCACCGGGCCTAAGAGTGTTAGAAAAATATGCTGTAACGGTTGGTGGTGGTTACAACCATCGGTTCAACCTTTCTGAAGCGATTATGATCAAAGACAATCATATTGCAGGCGCTGGTGGGATTGTGGAAGCGGTGTCCAAGGTAAAACAGACCCTACCCCATACCATGAAAGTTGAAGTTGAAATTGAACGTTTATCGGATCTCGAAATTGCGATTGCATCTGGTGCGGATATCGTAATGCTCGACAACATGTCGGTTGAGGAGATGCGACGAGCGGTTCAGATTAATAATAAACGTGTGATTCTTGAAGCTTCTGGCAACGTTCGTTTGGAGACTGTGCGCCAAATTGCTGAAACAGGTGTTGATGTCATTTCCAGTGGACAATTAACACATTCAGTTTCAGCGCTGGACATCAGTTTGAAATTTTTATAAATCATTGAACAACTATGCTGCTCTCTTAGGTATATCGATTTGTACCGGTTGGGCAGTATTTTTATTGCCAACAGGTCTTAACGCCGACTTTTGGTCCATGCTTTTTTTAATCAGTCCTGTTGCGTGTCCCATTGGACAGATAATACACCATGTTCTTGGCTTGTAAACAAGGCCTAAAATAATACCCAGTATCAGTGACATCGTCATGAAACGAAACATTGAAAAGGCAATTTTATTGTAATCGCCACCAGTGTGAACCATTGATACTGTAAACACTACAAGCATAAAAAATAGCATGAAATTTTTAAACTGTTTGGTTGTCATAAACTTTGGATGATTGTTTTTCATGCTAATCTTATTTAAGAACTTTCCTAATAGAGAACCTCTTGGGCAATACTTTTGACAGTGTATTTTACCGTCACCTTTAAGCGCATGTGCAATGGGTGCCCCCATACAGATAAATCCTAAAATGCCAAATTTGAAGTCGTAAATCGACAGTGTTAAAAACAAGATCATGAAGATCCATGACCAATTCATATGGGTTTTCTTTTTCATATTTTACCCCTCCTACTAGGGGGTATTGTAGCACGAAAAAAACAAACTCGTCAAGAATTTTTTTCAAAAGAACATATTTTCGGTATAATGAGTATGGGTGAAGATATGGAAAAGATTATAGAAATCAGTGTAAGAAAACTAGTAGAGTTTGTTTTAAGAAGCGGGAGCATCGATAATACCTTTAGAGGGAACGATGTCATGCAGGAGGGGATACGTGCCCATCAAACTGTACAAAATGCTAGAGGTGAAGCGTATCAAAAGGAAGTGACCCTAGGGTGTACCATTGATCGTGATGATGTAACGTTTAAAATAAGCGGCCGATGCGATGGGCTGGAAATAGATAACGACCAGGTGCTGATTGAAGAAATTAAATCGACAGCGACACCATTGGATGAAATAGAAGAAACCCATAGTATGGTTCATTGGGCACAGGGTAAGTTTTATGCCTATATGTATGGTCTTGCCAACACATGTGATATTATTGACGTTAAATTGACTTACTATCATATACACAAGGAAAAGGAAAAAAGTTTTATTGAACAGTGCACTTTTGATGCACTGGAAGTTTTTGTGAATGAAATCATAGACCAGTATATCGCTTTCGCAAAGTTACAACTTGCTATGAAGGAGAAAGTCATAACAACTGCCTACCAATTGCAGTTTCCTTTTCCAAGTTATCGTAAAGGTCAGCGGGAGATGGCTATCGGCATGTATAGAGGGCTGCAAAAGGGGCAGCGTTTATTTATCAATGCGCCTACGGGGATAGGTAAAACCATGTCCACATTGTTCCCTACAATCAAGTCCCTTGGCGAGGAAAGTATAGAACGTTTTTTTTATCTAACGGCTAAAACGATTACGCGATCTGTGGCTGAAGACAGCATGCAAATGTTAATCGACAAAGGGCTAGACATACGCTGTGTCACTTTAACAGCTAAAGAGAAGATATGTTTCTTGGATGAAATGAACTGTACAAAAGATCATTGTCCCTATGCAAATGGGTATTACGATCGCTTAACGGGCTGTATTATAGAACTTCTGGAAAATGAGCAACTTATAACACGTGGCATAATCGAGACTTATGCTCAAAAGCATAAGCTTTGTCCTTTTGAGTTATCCCTGGACATATCATTTTATACGGAAGGTATCATCTGTGATTATAATTATGTATTTGATCCTCGCGTGTCACTAAAACGTATGGGAGCAATCGTTGAAAAAAGAGCCCTGTTAATAGACGAGGCGCATAATCTGGTGGACAGGTCCAGAGAAATGTTTTCGGCGGTGTTGTCGAAGCAAAAGACCCTTGAAGTGAGACGATCATTTCCAAAGTCCAGTGCACTTTATAAAAAGCTGTCGAAAATAAATACCGTTTTTCTTGATCTAAAGAAAGATGATGAGGGATTTTCGGAAAAAGGAGAAAGTGAGTTAGAGACAGCTGACAACCTCTACTATCCAGTGATGAATTTTATGGAGGCAGCAGAAAAATGGCTCAAGAAAGAGCATACATCCCCGAATCATAAAATGGTGTTGGATTACTATTTTGAATGTTCCAGCTTTGTGCGTATATTTAGAATTTATGATGAACATTTTACAACACTTTTGCTCAAGGAGGGTAAAAGCATTGCAGTCAAACTGTACTGTATGGACCCATCGGAGTTAATTAAGGAAATCACTAAGAGTAACCATTTTACTGTGTTTTTCTCAGCGACATTATTACCACACGACTATTTTAGACAGCTGTTCGGTCGAATGGACAGCGATCGTTCAATGATATTGGAATCCCCTTTTGATCATGATCAACAGAAGGTCCATATATCCTCCTTGTCGACCCGTTTTAAGGATAGACAGCGGACATTGCCATCTGTCAAAGAGTCCATAGAAAGATTTGTAATAGACAATCCAGGAAATTACTTGGTGTTTTTTCCATCCTATAGATATATGAATCAGGTGTATGAACTATTTGAGGAGCCAATTAAGAATACGGCACTTGATTGCCAGTGGATTGGTATGACAGAATCGGAAAGAGAGGATTTCCTACACGCATTCGAGGATGCTGGTGAAAATAACCGAGTCGCATTTGCCACCCTTGGGGGGATATTCTCAGAAGGTATTGACTTAAGAGGTGAGCGCTTGACAGGCGTTATCGTCGTCAGTGTGGGATTGCCACAACTGTGTTTTGAACGTCAACTGATCTCAGATTACTTCAGTCAACAAGGATTAGCGGGCTATGATTATGCATATGTCTTTCCAGGAATGAATAAAGTGCTTCAGGCAGGAGGACGTCTAATCCGCACGGAGACTGATTATGGTAACATATTGCTGATTGATGACAGGTACTTGACGAACAAGTATTTAAGGATGTTTCCAAAAAGTTGGCAAAATTTTAATAGATTTCCCCCTCTGTAGGGGGTATAATAAGAAATAAGAAAGGAAGGTGAGACGATGAAAGTTATTATCGAAGAACCTGTTTTGAATTATTTGGAGAAAAAGCAAAGAAAAGTTCTTACCTTAGGTATTCAAACTGTTGGAGGCGGCTGATGTGGAAGCACAAAAGTCCAAGGTATTGGATATAGTACGCCTGCATCTTTAGAACAGTATACACATCACAATGTTTCGGGAATAGATGTTTACATTTTGAGTAATGTGAAGGGTGAGACAATAACGTTCCAAATTCAGCGTGCACTTTTTCTGAAGTCGATTTATGCTGCTGGCATTGATCCAGAATGTATGCGTGTATAAACTAATTGAATAGAGAAATCGGTAAAAGAAGTAAATGATTATTTACTTCTTTTTTCTATGAAAAATTACTGGACATTGACTCTTTTAAGAAGTATAATGTCACTTATGGTCATAGAAACACAAGCAAAAATCAGTAACCATAATAAGTTTTTTAATATAAAAAAATAGTGTCGTTTAATGAAATAGGGGATGGTCACATCCCCTATATTCTTGTAAAATGTATATGTGCGAAAAATTTTATAGGGGGTCTTATGTACAAGCAAGGGTTTGATAATGAAAAGTATTTAAATCAACAATTTGAGAGCATTTTGGAAAGAGTAAAAGATTATGATGGTAAATTATATTTGGAGTTTGGTGGAAAATTGATGTACGATTTCCATGCTGCAAGAGTTTTACCGGGATATGATCCAAATGTTAAGGTGAAATTATTAAGTCGATTGAAAGATGAAGCAGACATCATTTTAGCGATTTATGCTGGGGATATTGAACGTAAAAAAATGCGTGCAGACTTTGGTATCACATATGATATGGAATGCTTAAAGTTAATTGACGATTTTAAGAGATGGGAACTTAATGTAGCAGGTGTTGTTATCACAAGATATGAGGGACAACCTGCAGCGACACAATTTAAAAATAAATTAGAACGTCGTGGTATTAAGACATATACGCATGGTTATACACAAGGTTATCCAACAGACATCAATAAAGTAGTTAGTGAAGAAGGGTATGGAGCAAATCCATATATTGAAACATCAAACAAGCTTGTAATTGTAACGGCACCTGGTCCAGGAAGTGGAAAACTTGCAACTTGCTTAAACCAGTTATATCATGATTCAGTTCGTGGTGAGAAGTCTGGGTATGCCAAGTTTGAAACATTCCCAATATGGAATGTTCCCTTGAATCATCCTGTAAATATCGCTTATGAGTCAGCAACAGCTGATTTAAGAGATTTTAATGTTATTGATCCATTCCACATGGAGGCTTATAACAAGACGACGGTTAACTACAACAGAGATGTAGACAGTTTCCCGTTATTAAAGAGAATTTTAGAAAAAATCACTGGTGAAGAATCAGTTTATAAATCACCTACAGATATGGGTGTTAATATGGTTGGGTATGGTATTGTTGATGACGATGCTGTACGTTATGCGTCTAACCAAGAAATCATCAGAAGATGTTTTGTGTATGAATGTGAGTACATGAAAGGTCTTGTAGATAAGGAAACAGTTGAACGAGCTGAACTAATTATGGAGAATCTTGGCCTTAAGAAGGAAGATAGACCTGTAGTAACACCAGCAAGAGTGGCTGCAAAAGAATGTAATCACAAGAATGATGAAATCGTTGCTTGTGGTGCTGCTATTATGTTAAAAGATGGTACGATGATTACTGGTAAAAATTCAGACATCATGAACGCCTCTTCAAGCGTTGTATTGAATGCAATCAAGCATATGGCAAATATTCCTGATAATATTCATTTATTGACACCGAGTGTTATCGAGTCAATCATCAGTTTAAAGACACGTTTAAAGGAGAATTTCGTAAGATTAAGTCTTCAAGAAACGTTGATTGCTTTAAGCATTAGTGCGACAACGAATCATACTGCAAAAGTTGCATTAGAAACAATGGAACAATTAGCTGGATGTGAATTACACTGTACACACATGTTGATTCCAGGCGATGAATCAGAAGCAAGAAAGATTGGTATCTCATTGACGAGTGATCCAGTTTTCCCAAGTAATGATTTATTCATGAAATAGAATAATTGAGACAAAAGTAGGAGCTGTTGCAAAACAGCTCCTTTTAATTTGCCGCGCAAAATTATATTTTGCGTTAAGAGGACATCCGACCTCGATGGCGGTGTCGCTTATTTGCTGTATAAGTGGTTTACTTGTCTATTGAAATCTAAAACTTACCATTTTACTGGACAAGGGTCACCCAGTTCAATACTGGTTTCTGTTATAACTGCATCGAAGGCCATAACGTTAACACCCTTGTCATCAGCTTCCTGTAGTGCCGCTGAAAATTTGGGATCCATAACGGTATTTGGGGTGAAGTAAGCAATCGGCTTGAGTTGTATTAGAAACATGACATAACTTTCGTAACCGTCCTTAATTGCTTCAGTAAGTTCTCTTACATGCTTGGCACCACGTTCAGTTGGCGCATCCGGAAAAGTAGCGTAGCCGTCTCTTTCCAAAGTGACGCCCTTTATTTCAATAAATCCCTCTTGGCCATTCTTTCTTTTATAGTATATGTCGAACCTGGACTTGCCATAAGTGACTTCTCTTTTTACAAAGGCCAAGTTTTCCAATCCCGATATTTGATTGTTGAGCAGTGCATCATAAATGACTTTATTTGGGACCTGAGAATCGATATTTACCAACATATCACCTTTATAGATACTGATAAGGGAATAGTTGGTTTTTCTATTTGGATTGTCTGATTTTTCGAGGAAAATCTTTTGCCCTTCGATGAACAATTCTTTGCAGCGTCCTGTATTTTTGACATGCACTTGTTCAAGAACGCCGTCTACATAGACATCAGCGATAAATCGATTGATTCTTTTTTTGAATATACCTTCCACAATGTTTTTGTATTCCATAAGGTGCCTCCATTTATGAATAAAATCTTGTTTTATTGCAAGTATATCATGAGATGACTTGCACGAAGCAAGAAAAATCAATATAATAGACAGGAGTTAAAAAGGAGACGTTCATGAAGAAAATAATTTTTGATTTTGACGGTACTTTAGTCAATTCAAATGAAGCGGTTATTGCTTCGTTAAATGCGACATTTTTTGAGTTTAAAGGCGAGATGCCAGATTATACGGATGATATTGAGCCGATATTAGGAAAGCCCTTAGAAATTCAAATTGGGAGCTTTGAGTTACCTTCAACTGAAGACGGGGTTGACTATTATCGTTCGTACTATAGAGATATTAGAGAAGAAAAGACGTTGTCGTATGAGGGAATCGAACCACTTTTACGCATACTGAAAAATAGAGGCTACAGAATGGGCATTTTAAGTAACAAAGGTCCTGATGGGCTGGAACACGGCATCAATAAGTTTGGTTATGGAGATTATTTTGATATTGTCGTATCAAAAGATGACGTCAGTGAGAAAAAACCGGAACCGGCTTGTTTTGATCCGATACTTGAGACAATGGGCGGAGATGTCTCAGAGTACATCATTGTAGGAGATAGCGTATCTGATATTGCACTTGGTCATAATTTAGGTATACCAAGTGTTCTAGTGAGTTGGTCCTTATTGCCCATGGATGCTTTTGATGGGTGTGAACCGGATTATGTTTTAGATACACCTTTAGAGTTGTTGAATATCTTAAAAGTATTGGAAGAATAAAACTAGATTAGATCAAGTAAAAAAGGATGTCCATAGAATCGTATGATTCCAGGACATCCTTTGTTTGTTTTTGGATAAAGGATTGATTTGGTGCGACCTACTAGATTATAAGCAAGCAATGATATGGTCTGTGAAGATTTTGATTTCATCAAAAATCAGGTTGTACTTTGGATTGTTTTCAGTATGAACAGAAGCTTTATTCTTAACATAAACATTCTTTACAGTTAAGTAAACAGCATCTTCATTGTAGATCATTTCACTTTGACTATACTTTGTACTTGTGAACCAGTTGTCAGTTACGACTTCCACATCATCGAGCAAAAAGACCAACCATCCAAGCTCGTGGATGTATACCTCCATCACCTGTTCTTGAGCCTCTATCTTTTTATTTCTCAATTTAATAATAGCATCTAATTTGTTTTTTAATACATTTTCCATAAACTGCCTCCCATTGGTATATATTCTGTTTGATTCATACCCTCTTTTATATAGTTTATCACAAAAAAATGAAGTTCAAGAGAACTTCATTTTAGGGAGTAAATTTTTACTACTGTGGGTTTGGGTTTAAATATATAATACGCCATAAATGGAAAGGAAATATAGCCAATTTGTTAATAGAGTGTAAATTCGCATGGCATGGTCATACCAAAGAGGTTGCATTGCGCAAAAAAAAGGATTACACTACTAGAGTTGAGAGGTGATCAAATGAGTATTTTTGAAATTATTATGTTATTGTGTTTCGGTTTGGCATGGCCACTATCTATCTACAAATCTTATACATCAAAATCAATCGAGGGTAAGAGTTTGTTGTTTTTGATTGTCATTTTGATAGGCTATGGTTCAGGTATCGTTCACAAAATGATGTATGCAAAAGATATGGTAATTATCTTATATGTCATTAATGGTTTAATGGTTACAGTAGATGTTTTATTATATTTTAGAAACAAGAAATTGCTAAACGAAGCTTAATATGTTATAGTACAAGTGCAAATGAAACACAGTTGTCTTCGGTACGACTGTCATACTTATAATCACTAAGGGTGCTGGGCAATGGCCGGCTGAGATAAAGAACCTATTCTTTGACCTTTAACCTGATCTGGATAATGCCAGCGTAGGAAAGTAGATAATGTGTTGATAAGCCACATACCTTTTTTCGCGGTATGTGGTTTTTTGCGTGATAAACAAGAACAGCATGCCTGTACAGTTCAAGAAAAATATGAGAATGATTTTTCATATTTTTCTTGAACTGTACAGGCATATTGGTCGCGTAACGCGACCAGGGCAATGCGAGCGAAGCAAGCATTGCATGGTGCTGTGGTGCACTGTCAAGAAACGAATGACCAGGGCAATGCGAGCGAAGCAAGCATTGCACGGTGCTGTGGTGCACTGTCAAGAAACGAATGACCAGGGCAATGCGAGCGAAGCAAGCATTGCACGGTGCTGTGGTGCACTGTCAAGAAACGAATGACCAGGGCAATGCGAGCGAAGCAAGCATTGCACGGTGCTGTGGTGCACTGTCAAGAAACGAATGACCAGGGCAATGCGAGCGAAGCAAGTATTGCACGGTGCTGATTGTTAATCACAGAAGAAGTGTTTAAGTTTAACTAAAAACTAAATTAAAAAGGAGCACGAACTCATGGAAAGAAAGTATACAACACAAATGGATGCTGCAAAGAAAGGCATCGTTACAAGAGAAATGACAATTGTCGCAGAAAAAGAAGGCAGACCTGTAAATGAAATCATGAAAAAACTTGCGAAAGGACGTATTGCCATTCCTGCAAATATAAATCACCATTCGCTGTCGCCAGAAGGTGTTGGGGAAGGTTTAAGAACTAAAATAAATGTAAACTTAGGCATATCAAAGGACTGTAATGATATAGAAATGGAGTTTAAGAAAGTCCAAATGGCTATTGATATGAAAGCAGAAGCGATTATGGATCTGAGTAATTACGGTAAGACTCAGGAATTCAGAGAAGAACTGGTAAAAAGATCGCCGGCGATGATAGGAACTGTTCCTGTATATGATGCCTTAGGATTTTATGATAAAGAATTAAAAGATATTCAGCCACAGGAATTTCTTGATGTGGTAGAAAAGCATGGTAAAGACGGTGTGGACTTTGTAACGATTCACGCTGGTATGAATCGTTCGTCATCTGAAACATTCTTGAAAAATCCGAGATTGATGAATATTGTGTCACGTGGTGGTTCGTTGATGTTTGCATGGATGCGTCTTAATAATAGAGAAAACCCATTCTATGAATACTACGATGAACTGTTGGATATTTGTGCAAAGTACGATATTACGTTGAGTTTAGGAGACGCTTGTCGTCCAGGTGCAATTGCCGATTCAACAGATCCTAGCCAAATCAAAGAACTTATCGAGCTGGGCGAATTAACAAAACGTGCATGGGCCAAAAATGTTCAGGTCATCATTGAAGGGCCAGGACATATGGCGCTTGATGAAATAGAAGCAAATGTGATGCTTGAAAAGAAATTGTGTCATGGCGCGCCTTTTTATGTATTAGGGCCACTTGTTACGGATGTTGCACCAGGGTATGACCACATTACAGGTGCTATTGGTGGTGCTATCGCAGCATCGGCTGGCGCAGACTTCCTATGTTACGTAACACCTGCTGAACATTTAAGGCTACCGGACGAAAATGATGTTAAAGAAGGGATTGTTGCTTCAAAAATAGCAGCGCATGCGGGTGATATCGCTAAGAAAATACCAGGCGCCCGTGCTTGGGACAACAAAATGAGCCATGCGAGACAAGCCCTTGACTGGGAGCGCATGTATGATTTGGCAATAGACCCGGATAAAGCCCGAGACTACAGAGAAAACGCTGACCTCGAAGACGAAACAACTTGTTCGATGTGTGGCAAGATGTGTGCAGTCCGCACCATGACAAAAGTATTAAACGGTGAAGACGTTAATATTTTACGTCAGTAATTATCCATAATTCTATCTTATAAAATAATAATCATGTGATGCTGTTGTTACATTTCATGGTTGTTGACCTGCTGATGTCCTTGATGAGCGACTTATGACCGAATGGTTATCGAAGGCGAAGAAAGGACAATCAGTTGGTCGACGTAACCATGAAATTAGTAAGTTGAATAGCATCACATTTTTATTTTATATGGTACAATTACAACTGGGGGTGGCATATGAGACAGTATAGAAGATGGTTTTCGTGGGGAATATTGGTTTTTGCGTTTGTAATTGTATTTTTTCATCGGCTTTCTATAGGGGCTGTATCAGATTTGTTAACAGCAGATTTGAATCTGGACAATATAAAGCTGGCCAATCTGACAGCGATGACATTTTATGCTTACGCACTCATGCAGATACCTGTTGGGATATTTGTAGACACCCTTGGTGTTCGTAAACTCTGTACTGCTGGAATGTTTGTGACAGCTATAGGATCCATTTTTCTTGGATTGTCATCAAGTATCGCAATGGCTTATATCTCAAGGTTTTTAGTAGGACTTGGTACTTCTGTGATAATAGTTTCGGTCATGAAAATACAAGCGACTCTATTTCCGGCGAAGATGTATTCCAGTCTTTCTGGACTAACATCCTTCTTTGGTAACTTAGGTGCATTTTTTGCCACGTATCCGCTGGCCTATATTGCGACGCATTTTGGATGGCGTTCTATTTTTATTATTCTAGGTGGCATTACCTTTGTATTGTCCGCACTGATATTTATTGTGGTAAAAGAAAGACCAAAAGCCTCTAGGGACAACTCCACGGTGGATATTAATGGTCTCGGTATATCACCGACTTTTGTTAAACAAGCTTTAAAAAGCGTTGTGTTTAACAAGGCTACATGGCCAAATTTCTTTGCCATGGTATTCTTTGTCGGATCCTTGACATCGGTTTTAGGACTGTGGGGGGTCAATTTCTTATCGATTACCTACGGATTTACCACTGAAAAAGCGTCTTATTACCTGTCCTTTATGACCTATGGTTTCATCATAGGCGCACCGATTATCGGCAGATTGGCCGATGTAGTTGGGGGGCATGTAAAAAGAATCCTTTTTCCTGCAACAATCATTTATGCAATCAGTTGGTTTTATATGTTGATCATATGTAAAGGTGCACCACCAGTTAGTCAGCTACCGATCATATTTTTTATCATGGGCTTGTCGATCATTGCACATATTTTGATATTCACAAATGTTAAAGATGTCAATGAACCGGAGTATACCGGTATTGCAACATCACTCGTAAATGTCGGTGAGTTTGTCGGTGGTGGATTAATTAGTTACGGAATCGGCGTATACATTCAAAGCAATGCCGGACAATCTGTAACAGCGGTTTCAGCCGAAATATTCAGAAACGGTATGCTGTTTGTCTTAGTCTCAGCCATATTAAGTATCGTCGCCGTTGCAAGCATGCAACCTGGCGTACACATAGAAGAATAAGAGAATGATTATAGAAAAAATACCCCACTCAACAGAATGGGGTATTTTTATGCCGTGGACATTGGAAGACTGCTTCTAAACCATGTCTTTTTTAAATCTGTAGCATGTACGGGGACTCATCCCTGATGAGCGACTTATGAGATCCGATAGGTCGAATCGGAGTCGAAGAAGGATAAGCTAACAACTGTTTATACATACGATGAATAGCCATGCATACTTCGTATGCATAGCTATTCTTGTTTGTCACGAAAAAAAGGCCATCTCATCACTGAGACAGCCTTCCAAGATTCTATTTTGGGTTTGCCAATACTTTCTCTGCCATTTCCTTAGCAAGATCACAAAGTTTCGCATATTCGTCATCTTTAGGTGTGTAAGTCGCTTCAATTGGTTCTCCAACTGTTTCCCACTTAAGTCTTTCCGACCATGGTACCAAGTTCTTAACACCGCCACCGCTCCAAGATTTGTTACCGAAGATTCCAAGGTAACGATTCTTAAGGCCGCTGTGCTCAATTTTGTTCGCAACAACTTCAACTGCAGGGAACATTTGAGTATTGTAAGCACAAGAACCCATGATAAGTCCCTTGTACTTCCAAATTTCAGAAATGATGTACGATACATGTGTTTTAGATGCATCAAATACAGTAACTTTCTTAACGCCATTCTCATAAAGAACACGTGCTAAGTAATCTGCCATCTTTGCAGTGTTACCATACATTGTACCATATACAATAACAACGCCTTCTTCAGCTTCGTAGCGACTCCAACGATCATAGTAATCTACAATTTTGCCTGGGTCGTTTCTCCAGATCGGTCCATGTGTTGAACAAATCATCTTGATTGGTAAATCAGCAAAACGTTTAAGGGCCTTTTGAACGATCGGGCTATATTTTGCAACGATATTAGAGTAATAACGTCTAATCTCATCTTCGTAATCTTCGATTTTCACTTCATCATCAAAGATACCGCCATCTAATGCACCAAATCCGCCAAATGCATCCATCGAGAATAGAATTTGCTCAGTTTGGTCATAAGTCATCATTGTTTCTGGCCAGTGGATCATTGGCGTAATGAAGAACTTTAATTTGTGGTGTCCCAAGTCAAGTTCATCACCTTCAGCAACTTCATGGAAGTTTTCTGTAATGTCATAAAAGCCTTGAATCATAGGGAAAGTTTTTTTGTTACCGACAATTTTCATGTTTGGGTAAGCATTTACAAGTGCTTGCATTGAACTCGAGTGATCAGGTTCCATGTGATTTACAATAAGGTAATCAACGTCTCTATCACCGATAATTTCTTTGATTTTTGTTAAAAATAAATTTGTCTTGTTGAATTTTACAGTATCAACAACTGCTATTTTCTCGTCATTGATAAGGTATGAGTTGTAACTTACACCTTTGTCTAAAGGCCAAAAGTTTTCAAATAACGAAGTCTCCCTGTCATTTGCGCCTATCCAATGAACCTTTTCTGAAATAGGTTGTCTACATTCCATAGTTTGCCTCCTAAGTTAAATATATTTAAAGGTAATTTGTATTCTTGTCCCGACATTGAGTGCGCTTGAAACACTGACAGCACAGTGATGTTGGTCAAGAATCCATTTAGCGATAGAAAGTCCTAAACCGTTACCGCCAGTCTCTTTCGTACGTGACTTGTCTGCACGGTAGAATCTATCAAAAATATGAGGAATATCCTCTGCTGGAATACCTATACCCGTATCTCCAATCCCTATTATAACATTATTTTCTTCTTTGTATAATAAAATTGAAACGGTCCCGCCATCCGGGGTGTATTTGATACTATTATCGACAAAAACACGTAATGCTTGCTTAATGGAATTTTGATCGCCGTACAATTGACCGTCAAAAGACAACTGGCTTTCTACCGTGTGATTAGGTGCAATCATTTCGGTTTCTTTAACAAGTTCCTCCATCAGTGAATGAATATCAAAAAACTCCTTGTCCAGTACAATTCGATTCTTATCTGCTCTTGCCAAGAACAGAAGCTTTTCAACCAGTTCTTTCATGTTTTCTGATTCGGTCCTAATGGCTGTCAAAGACTCGGCTAAAACTTCAGGATCCTCTTTCCCCCAACGATCAAGCATACTGGCATAGCCTTGGATTACGGCAATCGGTGTTCGGAGCTCATGGGAGGCATCTGAAACAAACATACTTTGTTTATCATACATTTCGTGAAGTTCATCCAGCATCCCGTTAAAAGCAATGGATAAATCCTTGAGTTCGTCCTTGGCTGTCGAGACGTTGAGGCGATTATCTAAACTATTACTAGAAATCTCCTTAATGTCTTCGGTCATTTGTTCAATGGGATTTAGAACTTTCTGAGCGACTTTAACACCAATGGAGATCATTATGAACAAACCGAACAGGATTGACAGTACAGCAGAGATAAAGATACTGTTGGCAACATCCATGTAATCAGAGATTGTCACGTTATTTATGAGAATAGCAATAAGCAAGTGATACAGGGCAGCAAATAAAATAAATACGAGTGAAAACACAAAAGTTATCTTAAAACTCAGGGACATTCGTATGAATTCAGTCGTTTTTCTGACGATAAAACCAATTAATAAAAGTGGTGAAAGAAGAATATACTTGGCTAAAAGTCCTACAAAAGAAACGATTTTGTAGACCATATAAAGAAGGTAATAGACTAAATAAAAGGGTGACAACAACAGCTTTATAATAAATGGATAATTTCGTTTTTCCTTTGTTGAAGTTTTCTTTCCTTTGCGCTTATGTTTAGTGGGACGTATTTTTTTATTCTTCAATTGTTTCTTTAAGTTTTCCTTATGGTGTTTATAGGGCGCATCTTCAAAAACAACATAGGATTCATCTTCGTCTAAATCGTTATCGGAAGATGCCTTCTTCTCATGCCGATTATGATTGTCCTTAGGTCGATAATACTTCTGAAAACGTCCTTTCATCCAATCGGTTTCTTCGCGAACTCTGGTCTTAAGGAGTTGCTCTGCATCTTTAACGAAATTTTCAATTTGGTCTTCCAAAGAATTTTTTTTCATCAGAGACTCCTTTCTTAGGTTATTCCTTAATCATATATCCGACACCTCTAATTGTGTCAATGAGCGATACGTCATAGACATTATCAATTTTACTTCGTAAGTATCTTATATAAACATCGACAACATTGGTGTCACCAAAGTAATCGTACCCCCAGACATTTTCTAGGATTTGATCCCTCGATAGGGCGATGTTCTTGTTTTCGGTTAAATAGAGTAGCAGATCAAATTCTTTTTTTGTTAAGTTAATATGTTCAGTATTATATGAAACAGAATGTTGCTTAATATCGATTGCTATCCCTTTTATCGTCAGCATGCTATGTTGCTCTTTTTTAACAGTGCCAGTACGGCGCATTGCTGTTCGTATTCTTGCGAGTACCTCAGTCATTTCAAATGGTTTTGTAATATAATCGTCAGCACCTGAATCCAGGCCGATGACTTTATCTGTCGTATCACTTTTAGCAGTTAAAAGTAATATGGGAATATCTGAAAATTGTCGTACTTTTTTGCAAACGTCTATACCGTTGATCTTTGGAATCATTATATCTAAAAGAATGAGGTCTAAGGAGTTGTCTTTTGCTAACGTAAGAGCTGCTTCACCATCATAAGCGACAACTACTTCATAATCTTCAAATTTCAGCTCCAATTCAATTAAACGGGAGAGTTGCTTTTCATCTTCTACGACGAGGATTTTACCTTTTGGCATAAAAAACGTCCTTTCTTTCTATATGTATTGTTGTGTTTATTATACCGCAAATCAGAGAAGTGGAAACCACAGGTTTCCACTAAGTCTTCTCTTATTTATCTTTATGTTACTGTTCATCTGCAGGCATTTCTTCTTTTTGATCATTTGTAGACTTGTCGTCATTTGACGCCTCGTCGCCTGTCATGTCGTGGATGTTCTCTTTGATGTCATCAAATACCTTTTTGACTTGTACGATTTCATCCCCTTTTTTAATTTGGAACTTATGACCTGTGATGATTGCAATACCAATGAAAATTACAAACAGCGGCAGTGTCACTAATGCAAATAATGCAGCGACTACCAATGGGATGTTGATGATGATATCGCGTTTCTTTTTAACTAGAAACTTTATGTTCATCACTTCGTTAAAAAAAGATTTGAAATTTGATTCATGTCTCTTTGCTCGTTCCTGACGTGATTTTTTGATTTTATCATTTTTTTCTAACTTAATAAGTGCCTCTACAACATCGTAATCACATGCTTCTAATGCAGTTTTTGCATCTTCATAGCTTACATTTGCCCGCTCTCTTAATAAATCAATTAATTCTAAATTACTTTTCATTTCCAATTCCTCCTCGTCTTTGATGATTTAAGTATAAGACGGAGAGATTAGACCATGCTTTGAAGAACATTAGAAAAAGATTAGAAAAATAAAATTAAGATGCTAAAATGGTAATAGTCACAGAGGAGGCATGATGTCAAACATAAAAAGTTATAAAGAAGAGTTTGAATATAGTGGATTAACATTGCCATTCAACATTACATACAAAAGTAATCAAGCAAATGGAATCCTAGTGGATCATCACTGGCATGAGTGGTACCAAGTGATTTTTATGATTGAAGGGGATGCTAGACTGAGTATTGAAGAGTGCACACAGACTGTTGTTAAGGATGATGTAGTCATATTAAATCAAGGAACAGTCCATTCGTTTTCTACGTTGGGAAATCCTAGCGCAACCTATATGGTCGTCATGTTTCATCCTGATATGATTCGGTCGATGGGGATGTCTTTATTTGAATCCAAATACATAATGGCCTTCTTAAATGACTTAAGTAGTAAGTCGTACTCCTTGAGGAACGACTTAAAAACCCATGGGAAATTGTTGAATATACTGAATGGTATGCTTGAGGAGTATCAAGAGCAGGATAGTGGCTACGAATTAGTCATTAAAGGTTACATTTATCAATTACTGGCACTTCTTATGCGTTGTGGTTTTTTCAGTGAAGGATATCACAATGACGCAGAATTACAAAAGTTAGACAAATTATTTCGGTATATTGAAGCACATTTTAGAGAAAAAATAGATATGAAGCAAGCGGCAGACTATTTAAATTTAAGTTATTCTTATTTTTCCAAGTATTTCAAATTGACAACGGGCAAAACTTTTAAGGGCTATCTAGACTTTGTTAGAATATCAGAGGCTGAACGACTGCTGATGAATGAGGGCTATAATGTAACTGAGGCTGCTTATGAAGTGGGATTCAGTGATGTTTCCAGTTTCAACCGGGTGTTTAAACGTGTAAAACAGTATTCGCCAAAGGAAGTGAAAAAGATAAAAAGTGTAAAATAATAAAGTAAATCATCAGTATTTTAATCATCAAAGATTCTTTATACTTCAAATAAGGAGTAGGGGGGGGATAGATGATTGAAGTATTTAATCAATTGACGAAAGAGATGTTAAGTGTTGAGTTTTATATACTGTTGCCATTTTTTATGCTGTTGATAGCGTTGATTTCGGGTGTGAGTCTTCAAAAATCGATAAAGGCATCCATTACATTGGGGATAGGCTTTATTGGCATATTCCTGGTATTTGATCACTTTGTTTTACAATTGAGTCCAGTGCTCGAAAAAATTGGTCAAACAATGATGCGTACCATGGATGTTTTTGATGTAGGATGGCCGCCTATGGCTAGAATTGCTTGGTCTTATGGCTATGTACCTGTGTTGTTGCTATTTATTATTGGCATCAACATGATTGCTTATAAATTTCGAATAACCCGGACGTTGAACATTGATATTTGGAATTATTGGCATTTCATTTTTCTTGGTCAAATGGTACACGCTGCGACGGGGAAAGTGATTTTGGCTTTTACAGCTGCTGCGTTTTCTGAAATCATTATCCTGTGGTTGGCAGATTGGAGTGCGGATGACGTACGCGAATTTACAGGTGTAGAAGGTGTATCTATAACGACATTGGCATGTGTCTGTTATTATCCTATTGGCGTATTTATCAATGACATGTTGGATAAGATAAAAGTTATTAATAGTATCAAAGCGGACCCTGAATCTTTGGAAAAGAGATTGGGTTTTGCAGGTGATCCCATAGCTATAGGATTTGTGTTAGGGTGTTGTCTTGGTATATCAGGGAACTATCCTTTTAAAGACATACTTGCATTAGGATTTAATATTGCTGCAGTCGTTTATATATTGCCTAAAATGACTCATATCATTAGTGAGGGCATATTGCCAATTTCTGAAGGCGTTAAGAAGAAATTAACTAAGAAAGTTGGCGGTAAAGAAAAGATCCATATAGGTATTCATTTTGCAATACTCTTGGGCGACTCATCGGTTATTGTTACAGGAATTATCATGATGCCAATTGTACTGTTGATGTCATTATCTTTACCTGGAATACGATTTTTACCAATTGCTTCTTTGCCTAATATCATCAGCATTGTGCCGATGATCGTTGTAGCATGCGGACGAAATATATTAAAATCGGTGATTGTCTCAAGTATGATTATGGTGGGCAATTTTTATGTTGCATCTGGATTAAGTGAATTTATTACAGCGCTCGGTGGTTCAGTAGGGTATAAAGTTACTGGATATGATGGTCTTGTAACGAGTTTTCTGGAAGGCGGAAACTTACTTCGTTTCTGGTTGTTAGAAGTATTTCAGTTCAGTTGGCTTGGTTTTATTATTCTACCGATGGTTATTATTGTGCTCTATTATACGAAAAGAGTTAAAAGTACTAATGTTGACCTAGCGCTAAAAAGACTTTAAGTGATCAGTCATGATGATCATTTAAAGTCTTTCGTTTTATATATCTTCTATTTGCCAGTCGATAGGTTCGACACCATGCGTTTTCAAAAATGCATTACACCTGCTAAAACACTTGCTACCCCAGAATCCTCGATAAGCCGATAGTGGACTAGGGTGGGGAGCTTCAATAATTAAGTGGTTCGGATTGGTTAACAAGTTCTTTTTCTTTTGTGCGGGTTTTCCCCATAAAAATATGACAATTGGTCGATCCTGTTGGTTGACGGTTTCAATTATTTTGTCGGTAAAAATCTCCCATCCCTTATTGCAGTGAGAAGTGGGCTCTTTTTCTCTGACTGTCAAGACAGTGTTAAGAAGAAGCACACCCTGATCAGCCCATTTTTTTAAAAAGCCATTGTTGGGTACATAGGTTCCCACGTCATCGTGTAATTCCTTGTAGATATTAACAAGTGATTTTGGTGTCTTCTGGCCTGGTAGAACAGAAAAACTAAGTCCATGGGCCTGTTTCTCGTTATAATAGGGATCTTGTCCCATCAAGAGTACTCTAACCTCATTTAAGGGGGTAAATCTCAATGCATTATAGATATCCTCTTGGGGCGGATAAACAGTATGGATAGCATACTCCTGTTCAATAAAGGATTCCAGTTGCTTGAAGTACGCCTTTTCAAATTCCTCGCCAATTGCATCAAACCAGTCGTTCTCAACATGTTTCATTTTTAAATTCTCCGTTTTATATAGTTTAGATAGTCTTTATTCAATTATAACAGGTTTGGTAGTTTGATGATAAATGAAACACCATTTTCTTCATTCTGAGCAAGTATTTGACCTTTATGGTTTTCAATAATTTCTCTTGTGATGGCCATGCCTAATCCGGTATTGCCGCGAGACTCGGTTTCATATCTGTCGAATATCTTTTCAGGATTCTCCAAGTGTGAGCCATCGTTATAGATTTCAATGATGAGTTCCTTGCCTATTGTTGTGCAGTTTAATTGAATGACACTAGTCGCAAATCGCAAGGCGTTTTCGAGTATGTTTTCGATTGCGACGGTGAATGTTTTTCTGTTGATCGTCATAGAGGTCTCATCAACAGTGCTCTTGAATTCAATGGCATCCGCTGTATATTGGAAACGTTTGATCAAATCGCCTAAGTAAGTGACACTGTTCACGGATTCAAAATTTTCATAGGCTACAGGTTGATTTCTGAGTGTGTAAAGATAAATCAAGTCCTTTATTTTATCATCCATTTTGATTGCTTCATTGTCTATTAACTGAATGCTGCTTTGAATATCCTCGCTGGGAATAACGCCATCTAAAACTGCTTGAGCGTAACTACGAATAACCATGATGGGTGTTTTCATATCATGGGAAACTGTTTGAATAAAGTTTTTCTCCTCGATATCCTTTTCCTTCAAAGTCGTTTGCATTATATTTGCTGAAGTAGCAAGTCGTCCTAGTTCATCTTTTCTATTAAGTTCAAGGTCCTCTTGCCATTCCTTATGTGCAATATGAGACAGTTGAATTTCTACTGCTTTTAAGGGTTTTGTTATTCTGTTGGCGATAAAACGTGCAATAAAAGAACTAATAATTAGGGAAACAAGCAGAACATATAGTATGGTGGTATTCATCGATTGGATAAGTCCCTTGGTATATGTTTCAGTCATGTAGGAAATCAAGTAGAACTCTTGCTCTTTAAGGGTAGTTTTAGTGACAACACAGTAAATCTGTTGATCCGTCTTGAAAATATACCTTTTGGTCGTGTCCTCTTGGGTCAATATAATGTTTCGCACCTTTGTGATGAAGGGCATATTTGTATTTTTCATCAGTACAGGTTGGGATGTTTGTAAACGCCTTTCAGTAATAAATAAATGGTTCACTGAGCGTTCATATTCTTTTGCACTGGCTGATGATGATAAATCTAAGATATCCTCATCGTCTTCTATGGAAAATCCCGATCTATCTTCTAGACTGGATATCCTGTTGGCCTGAGCAAATTCAATTGTATCGAAAGTTTGCTTTTCGAAGAAGTTACGAACGGATAAATTCATGACCCCAAATATTACAACTAAAACTGTAAACACAAGCACCGAGATCATAAACCATAGTTGAAAGCTAAGTGGTTTATTTTTCATTTAATGCACCATCCTATATCCGAAGCCGTAAAGCGTTTCAATATTCGCCTGTGGCAATTTCTTTCTAATGCGTCTTATTGTATCGTCGACAACTCTGTCAGAACCAAAGTAGTCCTCACCCCATACTTTTAAGAGTATATCCTCTCTTGAAAATGAATGTCTTAGATTCTCTGCAAGTAGTAAAAGTAAATCAAATTCTTTACTTGTTAGCTCAATTGGAGTGTCTTCCTCAAGGACAGTTCGATGTTCAACCATGATGCGATAGTCACCGATAGCTAGCTCATGATGTTCAACTGATCTAGATGGAGTGGACTGTATTAATCGATTGACTCTAAGAACCAGTTCTCTGGGTAAAAATGGTTTTGCAATATAGTCATCTGATCCCAATTCCAGGCCAATGACACGGTCGATGTCCTGATTTCGTGCAGAAATAAAAATGACTGGTTTATTAGGGTATTTAGATTTTACTTCTTTAATTAATTCGAAGCCATCCATTAGTGGCACCATTATATCGAGGATCCAAAGGTCGAAATCAGAATCAATGGCGTTGTAGGCATCTAATCCATTTGAAAAGCTGGTAATCTCATACCCTTCTTTTTCGAGATAGCGGGTCAATATAGTATTTAAACTTGTTTCGTCTTCCACAAGTGCGATTCGTTTCATTATACTCACTCCAATTCATGTATTTTTTATAGTATATACCACAATTGTGTGATGACGCACACAAAATGTGTGAAATCATGTGATTCTATGTACTATGTAAAAAAGCCATCTCCGAGGAGATGGCCTGATTGTTTGCTAGGAAAGTTAATTAAACTTTAAAGATTTTAACCGTATTATTCAGCTCAACAGCACGTTCCTTTAATCCGTTAATGACTTCTGTCATTTGCTCAAGTGATGCAGTTTGCTCTTCTGTCGAAGCAGCAACTTCCTCAGAATCTGCTGCAGATTTTTGAGAAATGCCATCAACTTCAGAGATGATATGAAGTAACTGGTTGCTGTACTCGTTGACGTTTCCTATCTCATCGGTTACTGCTGAGAGATTGGATTTCGTAACATCAAAGCTTTGAGAAATGTCTTCAAATGAAGTCATTACTTCTGCAAGTAAGGATTCACCTTTTTCTGTTTCTGTAGAGCCCTCTTCAATTGATTCTAAGGCTGCATTTGTACTGGTCTGTGTCTTTTCAATCAGTGTTCTGATATTATCCGTGGAATTCCTAGATTCCTCAGCTAACTTTCTGATTTCCTCAGCAACAACCGCAAATCCTTTGCCGTGCTCACCAGCTCTAGCTGATTCAATGGACGCATTCAGTGCTAGAAGATTTGTTTGTTCCGCAATGCTGTTGATGATTTCTACAATATTGCCGATTTCTTCTGATATATCCTTTAATTCATGGATCAGCGTCGAAGAAGCGTTGACTTGATCACGGATCTTAATCATTTGCTCAGTCATTGTAGTCATTTTATCTTCACCATTTTTAACAGTGTTACTCGTTTCGTTTGCGTTGTTGATTACTTTTTCCACACTGCTGTTTACAGTATCTAGCGAAGAAAGTGTCTCTTTTACATGTTCATTTGCCTTAGTTGTCTCTTCAACTTGTTTCTCAGCGCCAGCTGCAACGTCCTGTGTTGCGAGGGCGATTTGATCCGATGCAAGGGTTACTTGCTCAGTTGTTTGAAGAATGTTATCGCTACTGAATTCAATTTCACCAGAGACTTCCGATATTTGTTTTGTCATAGACCGCAAGTTAATAATCATATTGTTAAATGCCTCGGATACGGCACCGATTTCATTGTTATGGATAATATTGATTGTCTTTGTTAAATCACCGTTAGCGGCTAAATTTGCAGAATCAGATAGTTCCTTTAATGGATTTAACATCTTTCTCATTACACCGAATAGAATAGTACCTGTTATAAGCACTATAATGAGTGCAGACAGTGCAGACTTCATAATCATCGCTGAAATTGTGTCTTCAACATTTTGTAAGCTGATACCGACATTGATGGCGCCAATAATTTCACCATCAATTATGATAGGTGCAATGACGTCATATGTAGGCTTTGTATTGCCATCTTCTTTTGGGTCCCAGTCAAACACAAGTGATGCAGACTGACCTTGCTTGATGGCCTTTTGAACAACAGAGTCGCCAGATAAATCAAGGCCGATTCGTGATGGATTATTGTGATTTTCTGCAATCATATCCATGTTAACGAATAGTAGGTAGTTGATGATATCACTCTCAGATGTGTTTTCAATAATTGTTTGACGATCAAAATTAGCCTTTGTCGATGCTGAAATGCCTTTAATGTTTGATGCCTTTTCAGCAAGCGTAAAGCTTTCAACCAGTGAATTGGCTAAATCCATTCCACTTTTTTCAGAAAGTGCAAGCATGGATTTTTGTGTGTTGTAAATACTCAGTCCAGTTGTTATACCACTTGATAACAATAATATGATTATTGATAATAGCAGTAATCGTACGACTAGACTAGAATGTCGTTGCGTTCTTGTTGTAGAATCCTTTGTCATTGATAACCCTCCCATAAGCTTCATTGTAATTATATTGATTGATTCGTGTCGTACCCCTAACCGTTAAATCAATAACATAATACCAAAAATAACTGGTGTTTACTATACATTATTGGTACAAAGTTACAGAGGTGGGGATGCTTGTACTATGTAATGTAAAGTCTTTTTGGGAATGACTAAAAAAAGAGAACCGCAAAACGCGATTCCCTTTAAAACTTTAATTTTGATATATTTACAACATGAAATATACAACTGTATAAATGTTTGGTGTTTTATGACATTTTGAACTGCTTGATGGACTCTCTCAATTCTCCGATCATTTGCTCAAGATTTTGAATGACCTCGCTCATTTGAATAAATGATGCAGACTGTTCTTCTGTCGATGCTGCAACTTCTTCTGAATTTGCGGCAGATTGCTGAGAGATATCCTCAACGTGCTCAATCAGAGACAGGATGTTAAGGCTTGAAGAATTAACATCTCCCATACGATTGTTCACCTGATTTAAATTGCTCTTTGTCAATTCAAAACCTTCTGCAATTGCTTTAAAGGATTCTATAACATCTCCTAACAAGGCCTCGCCAAGTTCGGTTTCTTTTGTACCGGTCTGAATGCTGACGAGAGCGTTTGATGTACTCAATTGAGTTCTGTCGATAAGTGATCGAATACTTTCAGTTGAATTTGTTGATTCTTCAGCAAGTTTTCTGATTTCTTCAGCAACAACAGCAAATCCTCGCCCGTGCTCACCTGCTCTAGCTGCCTCGATAGAAGCATTTAAAGCAAGAAGATTGGTCTGGCCTGCTATACCGTCAATGATTTCAACGATGTTGCCAATCTCGTTCGAGATTTCTTGAAGCTCATTCAAAGTTTCTGAAGAAGCGTTGACGCTTTCCCGAATTTTGACCATTTGAGTCGTCATAATAGCCATCTTTTCTTCACCGCTGTTTACAGTAGTCGCTGTTGAATCTGCGTTTTCAACAACACCATCAATTTGTGTCGTTACGTCGCCGATGACAGATACAGTAGCTTTAATGGTGTCTGTTGCTTCCGAAGTTGCACGAACTTGTTTTTCTGCACCAGCAGCAACATCTTGGGTTGCCAGAGCGATTTGCTCAGATACTGCGTTTACTTGTTCTGATGTTTCGTTTAATGTTTTGCTATAATCAAAGACCTCAGTAGAGACCGTTGATATTTGTGTAATCATCGATTGTAAGTTGTCGATCATCAAGTTAAAGGATTTTGATACTGCTGCAATTTCATCGTTTGATGTTATGTTTACTTTTGCGTTAAGATCACCTTGAGCAGCTTTTGCTGCCGATTCCGATAAATTCATTAAGGGTTTCATCATTCTTGTTATAAAGACTTTAATAATTAAATATAAGACCAATAGCGCAATAACGCCGATACCTATAGATTTCATCATCATGTTGCGGATGTTTGCCTTAACATTTTCTGTGTTAACTTTTATGCTGGCAGCACCGATAATTTTATCATTTTTTGTAATCGGGAAGTATAAATTGAAAGTCCTTAAAGTATTGTCACCGACTAGGTGTGAACCATTTATAATTTCCATTTCACCCGTGTTCATCGCCGCAGATAAGGCTGTATCCTCGGAAGAAAGACCGATGTTTTCTACTGTTGTTTGAGCAATTACAGTATTGTCTAAGTCTGTAACTGTTATGTCCAGGATCGTCGTTCCATCTGTAAGCTGTTCAATAACTGTCTGAACGCTAGTTTTAGATAAGATCTGTTGGATATCATCAGCTTGAATGCCGATTTGAACAACATAGCCATTGTTAAGCTTTAATCCACCGTACTTGTATGACTTACCGTCTACAGTACTTTGACGAATATCCTCGGCAATGAACTTTTTCTTGTAGCTAAACAGTGGATCTAGTGCGTGGCCACTTGGGTAAACATAGCCTATGTTTGCGGGCATATTCGAATACATAATCTTACGATCGGTATTGACGATATTAACTTCCGCTACACCTAAATCTCTTGCGATACGTGAACAGTTCTGGTTATTGTAGGATTCCATCTGACCAAATATATATGCAACTGTTCTGATTTTGTCACTTAGAAACTCATTGGAAATTTCCTCAAAGTTCTGGCCGTTTTCGATACTTGTCGAAATTAAGGCGGTTAATTTCTGTACATCTTCTTTTGCCATGTCGTTCATGCCATTACCTGCAGAAAAAATGTTGACGGATGTCAATGCAAGTGATGTTACTAGTAGAACGATAACAACAAGAGATGTAACCTTAGCCACAATACTGCTTTGGCGTACTTGTTGCTTTTTTTGCTTTCTTTTAATCTGTGTTTTTTTCTTAGACATATTACGCCTCCCCTCGATGTATGATTATACCACTGGTAGATTTTATGAACAACTTGCGAATAAAAGGTTTATCTTTATTAAAAGAGGAAATACTCTATAATAGAGATAGAATAAAAAAAGTTTTTTTTATGTATATAAATACGATGAATTATTGAAAATGGAGGGAAAAAGTATGGAAATTAGAAAAAGAAGTGACATCGAATCTGTGAATAAGTGGAATTTATCAAGTCTTTATCCATCGGATAGAGAATGGGAAAAGGACTTCGAAAGTGTTGATAATCAAATAGATGAGGTTAAATCTTTCGAAGGCCAAGTACTCTTATCCAGTGACAATTTATTAAAAACACTTGAAACAAGTTTAGCCTTGGGACGTAAAGTGCGTAGACTGTATACTTATGCAAAGATGAAATCTGACGAGGATACAAAAAATAGCCTCTATCAGACATTGAATAGCCGTGCGGAATCATTAAGTGTAAAAGCCGGTGAAGCTGGCAGTTATATCGTACCGGAGTTATTGGCAGGTGAAGAAGGTCTTGTTGAAGCCTATATCAAAGAAAAATCAGAACTTCAACTGTATGCCCACTATATCGATGAGATATTAAGATATAAACCCCATACACTTACGACTGCTGAAGAGCGGTTACTTGCCCAGGCAGGTGAAGTCATGGCCACGCCTCACAATGTATTCAACATGCTGAGCAATGCAGACCTTGTATTTCCCTCAGTTCACGATGATGAAGGCAAAGAGGTTAAATTGACACATGGAAGTTATATTCCATTGATGAAATCCAATGATCGTGCTGTTAGAAAAGAAGCATTTGAGGCATTTTACAGCGTTTATGAAGGACATAAAAATACATTTGCAACACTTATTGATTCAGAAGTCAAAAAGAATGTTTTCCATAGTAAGGTCAAGCATTATCCATCGGCTAGGGACGCTGCATTATTCGGCAATAACATACCGACGGAAGTATATGATAGGCTAATTGATGCGGTACATGATGCGTTGCCGTCATTTTACAAGTATATGAAGTTAAGAAAACACCTTCTTGAAGTTGACGACCTGCATATGTACGATGTGTATCCATCGATCATAAAGGATGTGGACATGAAAATCGGCTATGATGAGGCCACGGAAAAGGTGTTGGCGTCCCTTGACACCTTGGGTGACGATTATGTTTCAACAGTTGCTGATGCCTATAAAGACGGTTGGATCGACGTTTATGAGAACGAAGGCAAAAGAAGCGGTGCCTATTCATTTGGAACATACGATTCCAAACCTTATATTTTATTGAATTACCATGAGACCTTGGACGATGTGTTTACCCTTACTCATGAAATGGGTCATTCGATGCACAGTTTTTATACAAGAGGGAATCAACCATACGTATACGGGAACTACAGCATATTCGTAGCAGAAGTGGCCTCGACGACAAACGAAGCGCTTCTAAATGATTATCTCTTGAAGACGATTGAGGACAAACAGGAAAAGCTTTATATTTTGAACCATTACCTTGAGCAGTTTAGAGGAACTATTTTCAGACAAACCATGTTTGCTGAGTTTGAACGAGAAATCCATCAAATTGTTGAGAACGGTGGGGCATTGACTGCGGATAAATTGAGTCAAGTCTATGGTGACTTAAATGCATTGTATTATGGCGGGGATGTTGTACAGGACGAGCAGATCAAATTGGAATGGGCAAGAATCCCACATTTCTATTATGATTTCTATGTTTTCCAGTATGCGACAGGATTCTCAGCAGCCATTGCCTTGTCTAAAAAGATGTTGGCCGAAGGGGAAGGCGCTGTCGAAGCTTACAAAACATTCTTGAAGAGTGGTTCTTCGAATTACCCAATCGAGGTCTTGAAATTGGCCGGTGTTGATATGACAACGGAAAAACCTGTGAAAGACGCCTTAAAGGTATTTGAAAATCTTGTAGATGAAATGGCAGAAACGCTCGGAGTAACTCTATGAGGAAGAGGTTAACAAAAAAAGAAAAAGCTGAAGTTCTGGAACTGCTTGCTTTAGAGTATCCCGATGCAAAAGCGGAACTAAATTATACCAATCCCTTCGAATTGTTGATTGCAACGATGTTATCTGCGCAGTGCACTGATGTTAGGGTCAATATAGTGACGGCAGACTTGTTCAGAGACCTGAAAAAGCCTGAGGATTACCTTGTAATCGGTGAAGAGGAACTAGGTAAAAGGATAAAAACTTGCGGTTTATATAAAAGCAAATCAAAAAATATCATCAAAACCTGCCAGCAATTAATAGATATTCATGGTGGCGATGTGCCCGAGTCTATAGAGACGATGACGACACTTCCAGGTGTCGGAAAAAAAACCGCGAATGTGGTGGCTAGCAATGCTTTTGGTATACCAGCTATAGCTGTTGATACCCATGTGTTTAGGGTTTCGAATCGTATTGGCCTTGTGAAGGAGACCACCGTCGAGAAAACCGAAGAAGCCTTGATGAAGGTCATTCCTGAGGAGCAGTGGACCAAAATGCATCATGTGATTATTTTCCACGGGCGGCGCTGTTGTAACGCAAGAAAACCGAATTGTGATGTATGTACGATTCAGTCGCTTTGTTTATACAATATTAATAATAAGTAATCTGTTGAAAGACATGATTTTTTTGCTGGTTTTTGATAGAATAATTAGATGAGAACAAGTTGAAACATTTGGTGTAAAAGTCTTATGTGTTGAGAAGGGTGATGTAAATGAGCAATCCATCTGTAGTGCAGTTACCGGAAGATATGATATTTTCTTTGGACATTGGTACACGCAATGTTGTCGGTGCAATTGGTCGTAAAATTGAAGACCGTTATGATGTTTTAGATTATGAGGTGATTGAGCATCCTGAAAGAGCGATGTTCGATGGCCAAATTCACGATATTGATATGGTTGTTAGGGTGGTCAATAAAATTGTTGCTGCCTTGGAAGAACGTTCTGGATTTAAAATGACAAAAGTTGCAATAGCGGCGGCTGGTCGTGCATTAAAGACAGAAAAAATTAAAGTATCCAAGGATATAGATGACACAAAAGAAATATCAAAAGAGGAAACCGATGCCTTGGAGATGGAAGGTATTCAACAGGCACAAGAATTGTTGATACAAGCCGACAAGGTTGCGACAAAATATTATTGTGTTGGATACTCCATAACTAATTATTTTTTGGATGATGGCATGATTATCAATCCAAGGGGACATAAAGGCTCTGCGCTGGAGGTTGAGTTAATTGCAACATTCTTGCCACATATCGTAGTGGATAGTTTATATACAGTGATGAGCAAAGCGGGTTTGGAGGTTCAAAACCTGACTTTGGAACCTATCGCAGCAATCAATGTAACGATACCGCAAAACTTAAGACTACTAAATTTGGTACTTGTTGATGTTGGTGCAGGAACATCCGATATTGCGGTGACAAAAGATGGCTCCATAGTAGCCTATGGCATGGTCGCAAAAGCGGGTGATGCAATAACGGAAAGATTGTCCAAGGAGTATTTGTTGGACTTTAATGAAGCTGAAAAATTGAAGACCAGCTTGAGTACAAATGAGCAGGTTCATTACACGGATATATTGGGGATGACGTCAACAAAAACATCGGAAGAGGTTGCGTCGATGTTGGAGCCAACAATTCAAGAAATTGCAGGTGATGTTGCAAAAGTTGTGTTGGAAGTAAATGAGAAACCACCAAGTGCAGTATTTTGTATTGGGGGCGGCTGCCAGGTCCCAGGATTTACAGAGGCACTGGCCAGCCAATTGTCATTACAAAAAGAGCGTACCGTTATAAAAGGTGCTGAGATGTTGGAGAAAGTACATTTTGCGACTGAAGCACTTAATGGACCAGAATACATCACACCAGTAGGCATTGGATATACAGCTTTTGAGGAAAAAGAAAAAGACTTCCTTCAGATAGTTGTAAATGACAAACCAATTCGATTATTTAACTCGAGACAGTTAAATGTATCAGATGCATTGATTTTGGTTGGTTATAACGCAAGAAATCTAATTGCCAGCCGAGGTGAATCCATTAAAGTATCGGTCAATGGTAAGGAAAAACAGTTCTTTGGTGAATATGGAGAATCGGCTAAGATATTCGTCAATGGTGTTATCAGTAGCCTAGACACCAAAATTAAAAATAAAGATGTCGTGCACGTTGAACCGGCAATTCCTGGTATAACAAAAGAAGTGAAATTATACGATATCGTTCAGCTGCCTCAAAAGGCGTATTACAATGACAAGTCTTTTGATTTGGTCAGAGGCTTAAAGGTAAATCAGGAATCAGTGAGTGCGGATATAACATTAAATAATAAGGATTTTGTCAGCTATGAAGAAACAAGAACGATAAACGACTTTGCTTCATTACTTGGTGAAGCAGTGGATGCGTATGCTTGGACTGTTAATGGACGTTCGGTCTCAGGATCGTATCAGTTGAAAAACGGCGATATTATTAGCAAGGAATATGTTGGTGTGCCTGTACACCCAGCTGATGATACAACTGAACAGTCTATTGCTGAAATGGCAAAAGCGTTAAATGACGAAAATTTTAGTGTAGCAAAAGAAGTAACACAAAAAACAGTAGATGAGCCAGTACAAACTTATGATTATTATTTAACTGTCAATGGAGAGGAACTTAATATTTCAAATGTTAAGAAGCCACTTGTATTTGTTGACGTATTTGATTATATTGAATTTGATTTATCTGTAGCAAAGGGCATTATTAATTTGAAATTAAATGGGCAACGCGCATCGTATACTGAGACATTAAAGACAGGGGACAATATAGAGATTTCATGGAGGTAGATGATGTCATCGTTGTATGATAGAAGCATCGCATGTCCAATATGTGATGTTAGTTTTGATAGTAAAAAAATTAAGAGGTCGGCCATACTGGTCGATCGTCGTGACTCGGATTATTGCGCCTATTATAAAGGGGATAATCCATTGTATTACAATATTTTCGTATGCCCAAGTTGTGGCTTTTCATCATTTGAATCTGAATTTGATGATGTAAAACGATTGGGAAATCGATTTAAAGATAGTTTTAGGAAAAAGGTGACTTCTAATTGGAAGGGACAAGAGTTCAGTGACGTACGGGACTGGAGAACCGCGGTCGAAACATATAAGCTGGCGCTCATAACTTATACTGCATTGGATTACAAAAAAAGTGTTATAGCCAAGGTTTTTTTAAGAATTGCTTGGTTGTATCGCCATGAAAACAATAAGCAAGAAGATGTATTTATAAAATATGCGAGAGATCATTTTATGATGGCATTTGAAAAAGAAAATACCTCTGATGATAAGGAACACGAGTTAGTTACCATGTATTTGGTAGGAGAGCTAAGTCGACGCCTCGGTGATTACCAACTCGCAGTCAAGTGGTTTGATAAATTGTTGAAGGATCCTGATATAAAGAAAAAAAGACATATTGAAATGAGAGCAAGAGATATGTGGGCTGAAACAAGTGATGCTTACAAAAATCAAAGAGACGAGGAAACGGTGACGCTATGAGCATAACACTAGTAACGGGCGGCGCGAGAAGCGGAAAAAGCAGTTTTGCAGAAGACTACATTCAGACCCTTGATGGAAGTGCGGGCTATATTGCGACTGCAGAGCCCTTTGATGAAGGGATGAAAGACCGAATCAAAAAACATATTGCTCAGCGACCGGATGCTTGGCCCACGTTTGAGTGTTACAAGATGATAAGTCCGGAAATACAAGAAATAAGCGTTACCTGTCAAACGGTACTACTGGATTGTATTACGGTCATGGTGACAAACTTGATGTTCGCCGAGCAAGATGATTGGACGACGATTAGTCGTGATAAAATAAACGAAATAGAGCAATCGATTTTATCGGAAATAGATGCGTTGATATTTGAATTGAAAAAGTATCAAATGAATGCAGTGCTGGTAACCAATGAGGTTGGCGCAGGGATTGTACCTGAAAATAGGCTGGCAAGAGTCTTCAGAGATATTGCTGGACGGGTGAATCAACGATTGGCAAAGCAAGTAGATGAAGTTTATTTTGTAGTGTCGGGCATTCCAATGAAAATTAAGTAGTGGAGGATTTGGATGAAACAACTTATATTAATGATTCAATTTTTAACGAGAATACCTCTCCCCATTTCGCTAGATGTAACAGATGAAGATTTTACAAAAGGATTCAAGTATTTTCCCGTTGTAGGAAGTATCATTGGTGGATTGATTTATGCAATCCATTTTCTTTTGCAATCCTATTTAATGCCTTTTACCCTAGCAGTTATCGTAACATGCTGCTATTTGTACATCACTGGCGGTCTTCATATGGATGGACTGAGTGATTCGGCAGACGGATTGTTTAGCGGGCGTAAGAAAGAACGTATATTGGACATAATGAAAGATTCTAGAATTGGAAGTAACGGGGCTTTGGCAATGATGTTTGTCGTCTTGTTGAAGGTGTCGTTTATGGCTGAGTTGTCGTCAGAACAGAGAGTGATACTGTTTCTTATGCCGATGATCTCTAAATATACGGTTGTGGTTATCTCAACTTTTTCCGTTTATGCCAGAGAAGATGGTATGGGGAACTGGTTTATCGGTAAGGTAAAGACAAGTGATTTTTTATTGTCGACAGGCTACACTGGTATTATCATTGGCTATTTTGGTTCTCACTACTTTGTGTTGCTAGTCGGGACACTTGTATTTGGTTTTCTATTTAGACAGTTTTGTAATCGAGCCATCGATGGAATGACAGGTGATACCATTGGTGCCTTATCGGAACTTAGCGATGTTGTTGTATTGGCCGTAGGTGCATTGATGTTATAAAAAGAGGGTAATTATGAAGATCATATTAGTGAGACATGGAGAAACCACAGCGAATGTAGGTAAACTTTTTTGTGGACATACTGATGTAGCGTTAACGGAAAAAGGGATCCATCAAGCTGAAGAAGCCGCAGAAAAATTAAAAGAGTATACCTTTTCTAAAATATATAGCAGCGATTTACGTAGGGCTTATCGTACGGCCGCTATTGTCAACGCCTATCACAGCTTACCCATTTGTCAGGAAGAGGGACTTCGTGAGATAAATTTCGGTGACTGTGAAGGTTATACTTATCAGCAGTTAGTCACAATGAATCCAGAAGCATTCAAAGGCAAACGTATGGGTGAATGGACATTTAAGTTTCCTGGTGGCGAAAGCCTGAAAGTGATGACGAATCGTATAATGAAGACGATGGATAGAATTCGCGGTCAAATGTCGGAAGAAGACATTGTGTTGATTGTCGTTCATGCTGGCGTAATCAGGTCGATTTTGGCGATGGATATTGCAAAAAATCCTGATGCTTATTGGCGCTTTGATATAGATAATTGTGGAATTGTAGAACTTAACTATTTTGACGAGTTTTGTATGATCTCAAAACTAAATGGTTAATGACGGAGGTAAAGATGAATTGTCCAAGATTTATTTTAGCGGGAACCAATAGTGGGGTAGGAAAAACCACTATAACATTAGGATTGTTAAATAGTTTTAGGAGAAAAGGTGTTGACGTACAGCCTTTCAAAAGTGGTCCGGATTATATAGATCCAGCATTTCATACATTTGTGACTGGGAACCATTCTAGGAATTTGGACGCATGGCTACTGCCTGAAGAACATATTCAGCGTCTGATGGTCAAGAATAGCAAACAACATGAATTGTCAATTGTTGAAGGTGTTATGGGCTTTTATGATGGTCATTCGGTACATAAGAAAGTAGGAAGCACTGCCCATTTATCAAAAATTTTAAAGGCCCCAGTTGTTTTGATTCTAAACGGCAGTGGTATATCTACAAGTGCCGCAGCTATTGTTTATGGTTTTCAGCATTTTGATCCAGAAGTTAATATCGCTGGTGTCATCATCAATATGGTCAATAGTCAACGACACTATGAAATTTTAAAGGAAGCCATTGAGGACATGACTGGTGTGAAGTGTTATGGCTATCTAAAGAAGAATCCAGAGATGAATTTAAGTAGCCGGCATTTAGGGTTAATCCCTTCGTATGAAGTCAATCAATTAAGAGACAAAATAGATCTGATCAGCGACATGATGGATGAAAGCATTGATTACGATGGATTGATGGCTTTGGCACAACAAGCACCGGATTTGGAGGAGAGAGTAGACGGATTTGCAGACCCTGAACCAAGAGAAGCTGTTAGAATTGGTGTCCCAATGGACAAGGCTTTCAATTTCTACTATGAAGATAATTTAGAGTTATTGTCGCTTATGGGTGCTGATATCGTTGAATTCAGCCCTCTAGAAGATACTCAGTTACCTGAAGGGTTGGATGGATTGTATGTCGGTGGTGGGTTTCCAGAAGTCTTTGCAAAAGAGCTATCTGAAAACAAGAGCATGCTTGCCTCGGTCAAGGCGTTTATCGAAAATGATGGACCTGTATATGCAGAATGTGGCGGGCTTATGTATATGTGTAATCAAATTGTTGATCTAGAAGAGAAGGCATTTGATATGGTAGGTGTTTTGGAGAACAATTCCATCATGACCAAACGACTTCAACGATTTGGTTATGTGGATGTGACTTTAAGCGAGGACACAATTATTGGACCGTCAGGTACGAAATTCAAAGCACATGAATTTCACCGATCCCAACTATCGGAGACACCTGCTGATCATACTGGGTATGCAGTAGAAAAAGACAGAGGTAATGGCGATATAAAGAAGTGGACATGTGGTTATCAGTATAAGAATTTCTTAGGTGGCTATGCCCATATTCATTTTTATAATAATTTAGAAATACCGGTGCATTTCATTGAAACGTGCCGCAAAGTAAAGGAGCAGAAAAATGGCTAAATCAATTATGATACTTGGAACAGGATCTTCAGTAGGAAAAAGCATTATTACGACAGGATTATGTCGAATTTTGAAACAAGATGGTTATGAAGTGGCCCCGTTTAAATCTCAAAATATGGCCCTTAATTCTTTTATTACAGAACAAGGCGATGAAATGGGACGTGCTCAAGTTGTTCAAGCTGAGGCTGCTGGTAAAAAGCCTCATGTTAACATGAATCCTATATTGCTAAAACCGTCTACAGACAAGAAGGCGCAAGTTATATTAAAAGGGAAAGTACATGAGAATATGTCAGCTGTAGAATATCATGAGTTCAAGTCTGACTTAAAGGATATGGTAAAAGAAGTATATGATGACTTGGCATCAGAAAATGATGTAGTCGTGATAGAAGGTGCTGGTAGTCCTGCAGAAATCAATTTAAGAGAAAATGATCTGGTTAATATGGGGATGGCAGAATTGTCAGATTCTCCAGTTGTCATTGTAGGAGATATTGACCGCGGTGGTGTATTTGCCTCTTTATATGGGACGATTATGCTCCTTACAGAAGAAGAGAAAAAAAGAGTAAAAGGCGTTATCATCAACAAGTTTAGAGGTGACGTTGAAATACTGAAACCTGGTATTGATATGTTGGAGGACTTAATCAAATTGCCTTGTTTAGGTGTGGTTCCTTATACGCATCTTCAAATCGAAGACGAGGACAGTCTGGCGGAACGTTTCCAACAGAGAACCGAAAGAGAAGGACAAATCAAAATTGAAGTGCTGTATTTACCACATGTTTCGAATTTTACGGACTTCAATGTGTTTGAAACTCAACCAGATGTTCAATTACGTTATGTAATGCGTGGTGAGAGCATTGGAGACCCGGATATTTTAATTATTCCTGGATCAAAAAATACGATTGAGGATTTGATTTACTTAAGAAATTCTGGATTGGAAGAGCAAATCATTCGATTGAGTAAACGTAATAAATACATTGTAGGAATATGTGGCGGCTACCAGATCCTTGGAGAAACATTGGAAGATCCACACCATACTGAAAGCGCTATCGCATCAACGAATGGTATTGGACTATTGGCGACGACAACAGTCTTTGAGCAAGAGAAGACGACAACTCAAATTGAAGGTGTGCTGGATGCGCAGATACCTGGTCGCCTTGAAGGTCTTTCTTCATCGCAGATTAAAGGTTATGAAATTCATATGGGGCAAACAACACTTAAAGAAGGGGCTAAGCCGTTTTTAACGATTGAGAAGAAATTAAATGAATCTGTTGCGATTTCTGATGGTGCAATTAATATGGCTGGGAATGTATTTGGAACATATATCCATGGTATTTTTGATGATATTCAGTTCACACGTGAGTTTTTAAATATCATAAGAAGAGAAAAAGGACTGGATGATGTTGAAAGTCAGGTAAAGGACTTTGAAGCATTCAAAGACAATGAATACAATAAACTAGCCAAGGTCTTACGTGAAACTTTAGATATGGATAAAATTTATGACATCATAGGAGCTAAGTAAAGTGACGGGGAGTATGATGGCACTCGTGTTGGGATTTTTTCTAGATCTAATATTCGGCGATCCTTATTGGTTGCCTCATCCGATTCGAGTAATTGGCAAATCTATAGAACGCGTAGAGAAATGGAGTCGTAAAGCGACTGATAGTCCAGAACTCACGAGAATAAAAGGTGTGGTTTTATTACTGATTATTTCTCTTGGGACAGGTGCGTTTTATTATGGATTAAAAATAGTAACTTATAATACACATTTTTGGCTGGGTGTAATCGTCGAAAGTTTGGTTATTTATCAAATATTAGCAATAAAATGCCTTAAAGATGAGACCATGCGCGTGTATAATGCATTAGAAGAGAATAATATCTTAGAAGCAAGAAAGTGGATTTCTTATTTGGTCACACGAAATACGGAAGAAATGACTGAGGAAGAGATTGTTAAATCGGCTGTAGAAACTATATCAGAAAATATCGTTGATGGCATTACATCACCATTATTTTTTATAGCCCTTGGTGGGGCACCGCTGGGGATGTTTTATAAAGCTGTAAACACATTGGATTCTATGGTCGGCTATAAGAATGAACGGTATATGGAGTTCGGTTGGGCATCGGCGCGAATGGATGATGTGCTCAACTTTATTCCTGCGCGACTGACAGGGCTGATTATTGTTGTTGTTGCCTTTATATTTGGCTATGATGGGTCAAATGCTTGGCGCATTCTATGGCGTGACAAGAAAAATCACTCCAGTCCCAACAGTCCGTATAGCGAAGCGCCAGTAGCTGGCGCCTTAGGTATTCAACTGGGGGGGAAGGCAACCTATTTTGGTGTCACGAAAGAGAAGCCTACGATGGGTGATGCGCTGGTTGCAATACAGCGAAATCACATAAAGAAAACCAATTATATAATGGTCCAAACGTCAATTGTTACAGTGGGACTATTATTAATAATCCAATATATTAGCTAATAGAAGGTGACAAAATGGACTTTACACATGGTGGTAATGTATACAAAGTATCAAGAGAAAAGAATATTCCAATAGAGAAGATTATAGACTTTAGTGCGAATATCAATCCTATGGGCTTAAGTGAAGCTGGGAATGAGCGCTTAAAAGCTGCTTGGTCAGGCGTAATGAATTACCCTGATCCCGAGTATGTTGCTCTTAGAGGTGAGTTGGCTAAATTCCATGGATGCCGTAAAGACAATATCTATTTAGGGAATGGTGGCATTGACGCTATCTTCTTTTTGATGGGAACCCTAGGAATTGAAAATGCGATGGTCGTTGTACCGACCTTCGTTGAATATGAGCGCGCCTTGTTGGCGGCAGGTGCTAGGGTAACGCCGTTTTATCTGAAAGAGGAAACAGGATTTCAGTTAGATATAAATGCATTGATGCATGCGGCTAAGGGGCAGGATAGTATTGTCTTGTGTTCTCCAAACAACCCTACAGGACAACTGGTTCCTAAAAGTGATATTAAGAAATTACTGGCGTATTGCACTGGCGAAAACATTAAATTGATTGTGGATGAAGCTTTTATGGATTTTGTTGATTATGATGAGCAACAGTCTTGTATTGATTGCATCGGCGAGAATGACCATCTGTTTATATTAAGATCTATAACGAAGTTTTTTGCTGTACCTGGATTGCGCCTTGGGTATGTTATTACAAGTAATGATGGGTTTGCTCAAGCCTATAAAGACAAGAAAGAGCCTTGGTGCGTCAATCATTTTGCTCAAGAATACACAATTGGTGCATTACACGATAGTAGATATATCAGGGACTCGAAAAAAAATATGATCGAAGAGCGTTATTGGTTCTTTACACAGTTGAACACTGTTAAACACATCAATGCCTATAAGAGTTATGGCAATTATGTATTCTTTTCCTATGACGGTGATAAGCAATTAAAAGAAGCCCTTGAGGATATAGGGATACTCATCAGAAGTTGCAATAATTATAGAGGTCTTGATGGAAGGTACTTTAGAGTAGCAGTTAAAAAGCATTTTGAAAATGAATTGCTATTGAAAGAAATGTCGAGGATTTGTAATGAAACAAGTAATTAAGATAAAAACGCCAGGATCCTGTGGTGAATTGATACAAGGATTTTACGGTCGACAAGAGATGTTGATATCCTACCCTATCGATTTATATAGTGAAGTGACTTTTAATATGAATGCTACGGAAATAATACCTCTTGGTAGAAAAGTACAGCAGGCAATTGCCTTGTTTTTTCAAAGGGAGATGGTTGATGCGTCACTGTTTTCCAACTACATGGTGTCTGTTGAAAACAATATACCTGTAGGAAAGGGCATGGCTAGTAGCACAGCTGATATTTCTGGTGTTTTGCGTGGTTTGTATTATTTATACGACATATCTGTAACTGATGAAAAAATAGCAGAAATGTGTTGTGCTATCGAACCTACAGATAGTACTATTTTTAGGCAGATAACGCTTTTTGATCATATCAATGGCGTGCGTATTGAGGAATTTGATTGGCTTTTGTCCTTTGATGTGCTGGTTTTGGAGCCGGAGTATCAAATAAATACAACGGACTTTAGGCAGGCGAAAAAAGAACAATTGATGCTTAAAAATCATCATTCGGACGCATTGGATATCTTTCAAAAGGCAGTGCAGGAACGGTCGTTGAAAAAAATGTGTCAAGCTACTTACATCAGCGCCAAAGAGAATCAGGAAATTTTGGAAAAACCATATTTGGAGACTATTCACAAAGTAGCTGATAGACATGGTTGTTATGGTGTCAATGTAGCCCACAGCGGGAGTATTGTGGCAATTTTATTTGATAAAACGGTTGTTGATGTAGACCTTTTAATGAAACAATTGGAGAATGAAAATTGCTTGACTTACTATAAGAAGCAATATATGACAAAAGTGATTCCAGGTGGATCACAAATTTTGGAGGAATAAGATGTTTGTAGATATAATAAAAGCTATTATACTGGGAATTATAGAAGGGTTGACAGAGTTCTTACCTGTGTCTTCTACCGGACACTTGATTATTGCAAATAAAGTGCTGGTTTTTGAAGGTGCCTTTGCAAATCTCTTTTCGGTTGTTATACAAAGTGGAGCCATTCTTGCTGTCATTATTTATTTCAAGGATAAGCTGCTTCCCAAGTTTGATACGAAAGAACACTTTATAAAGTATGTTAAGTTCATTGCAATCGTTTGTATAGCGATTATTCCTGCTGGGCTTATCGGTATACCGTTTGAAGAAGCGATTGAAGTATACCTATTTAATGAAACCACAGTAGCCATCGCATTGATTGTCGGGGCAGGCTTATTATTTATAGCTGACAGAAAAGGAAGAACGGTTAAAGTTAATGATGAACATCAGATCACAGTGAAGCAGGCGCTAATCGTAGGCTGTTTTCAATGTTTGGCAATGATACCAGGGATGTCGAGATCGGCATCGACTATTGTAGGTGGTCTTGTTGTTGGTTTTTCAAGAAGTGTAGCAGCTGAGTTTTCATTCTTCATGTCTGTACCAACCATTCTAGGTGCTTCACTGATTAAATTGATTAAAACAGACTTGATTTTTACAAGTCAAGAGATTATAGTACTGATTGTAGGCTCAGTCGTTTCTTTTGTTGTTGCATACTATGTCATAGCCTTTTTTATGAATTATATTAAAAAGAAAGATTTGAAAATATTTGCATATTATCGAATAATTTTAGGATTATTGGTTATATTACTAAAATAAGCTTGAAGTATGATATAATCTTCATGAGGAGGGCATGTAATGAAAGTAGAATATATAAATTCATTTATAAAAGCAACTTCGCAGGTTTTTAAAACCATTGCGAATTTAGATATAACTGTTGGTAAACCATATATTTCAGCGAGTCCATTTACAGCGAGTAACCTAGTGCTTATTGTTGGCATCACTGGTGAAATCAAAGGGCAGGCGGTTATTGGTTTGTCGGAGGACACTGCGAAAAAGCTTGCATCTGCAATGATGATGGGAATGCCTGTTGAAGCATTAGATGACATGTCAAAAAGTGCCTTACAGGAATTAAGCAACATGATTATGGGTAATTCTGCGACACTTCTCTTCAATGAAGGCGTTGTGGTAGATATTACACCACCATCTTTGATGACGGGTGAAAATATTGAAGTATCAACAGCGAGTATGAAAACAATATCAGTACCGTTACACTGTTCTGTCGGTGAGGTACTACTAAATATATCTTCAAAGGAGTAATGAATAATGGCAATTAATGTCGTTTTGTATCAACCCGAAATTCCACCCAATACTGGGAACATTGCAAGAACATGTGCAATTACAGGTGCCAAATTGCATCTTATAAAGCCATTGGGTTTTGATATTGATGAAAAAAGCGTAAAGCGTGCTGGTCTTGATTACTGGCATTTACTAGAGTTAGAAGTACATGAGTCGCTGGATGATTTTCTTGATAAATATGGAGATCGAGAAATCTTTTTATCGACAACGAAAGCAGATAAATATTATGCGGATGTAACGTATACAGAAGATTGTTTTATTGTATTTGGTAGAGAAACATCGGGTTTACCCGCAATTATGCATGAACGTTACAAAGATAATAGAATAAAGATTCCCATGCGCAATAATGAAGCTGCTAGATCATTGAATTTATCGAATTCAGCTGCAATTATCATTTATGAAGCATTAAGACAATTAGATTTTCCAACTTTGAAATAGGTAACGTCCGTCAACTTGGCGGTCGTTTTCTTAATGCTCACTTTTGAGCATATAGTCAATAAAAGTGGGAAATCTTTTATTTTTATTTTCTCTCTTAACACAATCTTAACAAAGACATGATATCCTTAAATCCGTGTTAAGAGAAAGTTAATAAAGCGAAATTTTTTAGTTATTTTGGGAGGTTATTAAAGTAATGAGTAACTCGGAAGTTGTGTCTATTTTAATGGCACTGTTTGGTGGTCTTGGTTTATTCCTATATGGTATGAACACGATGTCAGAAGGTCTTGAAAAGGCAGCTGGCGAAAGAATGAAGTCGATAATTGAAATGCTGACTAAGAACAAGATTATGGGTGTTATGGTCGGTGCTATGGTAACAATGATTGTACAGAGTTCGAGTGCGACGACAGTTATGGTTGTTGGTTTCGTTAATGCAGGTATTATGAATTTAACACAAGCGGTTGGAATCATAATGGGTGCGAATATCGGTACAACCGTTACAGCGCAGTTAGTTTCTATCAATTTGACAGCGATTGCACCAATTGCTATTGGTACTGGTGTACTGATAAATCTGGTGTCAAACAACGATAAGACGAAGAAGTATGCACAAATCTTAATTGGATTTGGTATTTTATTCTTAGGTATGGATACGATGAAACATGCTGTTAAACCATTAAGATCTTTTGAAGGATTCACTACGCTTCTTACTAGCTTTGGTAGCGGTAAAGCGCTTGATACAGTATTTGCGATATTAACAGGTTTCGCGATTACAGCAATTGTACAGAGTTCGAGTGCAACAACTGGTATCTTAGTAGCACTTGCCAGTGAAGGTTTATTACCAATTGAAGCTGCATTACCAGTATTGTTAGGAACAAATGTTGGTACTTGTGTAACTGCGATGATTTCGTCGATTGGTGCCAACAGAACGGCTAAGAGAGCAGCGGTTATTCACTTGATGTTCAACGTTATTGGAACTGTAGTGTTTGCGGTATTCTTGGCAGGTCCAACGATCAGCCTTGTAACAAGTATGGGCTCGGATTCAGCAAGACAATTGGCGAATGCACATACAATGTTCAACATCACTAATACACTTCTGTTGTTACCGTTTGCAGGTTTACTTGTTAAAATGGCACAGCGATTTGTTCCAGGAGATGTTGAAGCAGAAGAAGATGGAAAAGCATCTAAGTACCTTGATGAACGTATCTTAGAGACACCATCAATCGCACTTGGTCAGGTTATTAAGGAAACACTTCACATGGGAAATGTTGCAAAGGAATCTTATGTGAGTTCGATAGATGCATTTGTCAACAATGATGCGGCAAAAGCGCAGGCAACGTTTAAGCTGGAGAAACAAGTCAACTTACTTGAAAGTGAAATTATGGAGTATTTGATTAAGTTATCAAACTCTAACGTTTCGATTACACAAAGAGAGCAGATAGATGGACTTTTCAGTACAATCAATGATATAGAGCGTGTTGGTGATCATTCGGATAACATGGCAGAACTTGCTATCTATAAAATTGAAAAGAATCTTGATTTCTCAGAGAATGCTATCAAAGAAATTGAACATATGAGTGAACGTGTTTTCAAATCGTATGATCATGCCATAGACTCGCTTGCAACTGGTGACGTAACTTCAGCAAGAAAAGTACTTGAGAGAGAAGGCGAAATTGATTTGATGGAAAAGAACCTTCGTAAAAAGCACATCAAGCGTTTGAATGCTGGGGACTGTCAACCTGGATCGGGTATATTGTTCTTAGACTTAATCAGTAACCTTGAAAGAATCGGAGACCATGCATCGAATATTGCATTAGCGGTTCTTGATAATGTATCTGAATAGAAAAAAAAGAGTGTATTATATAAAAAATTTATAGCTATTTTAAAAAGTGCAATGATGAAATTGCACTTTTTTTCGTTAAATCAGGCTTCATTTTTTTGTCTAGGCAAGCGTTTTCAAGGCTTGTCAACGATTTAACAAAAAAACAATAAAAGTATTGATTTATTGGGATTTATTATATATAATCTTAATAGATAGAGAACAATCTATAAAGTTTTCTGATAATTTAAACTATCATCGAATTGATAGTCGCTGGATGACGAGTCAGGGAGAGAATCATTAAATTGATCGCCGAAGGAAAAAATTGCTATATTGCCGTATAGTGATGAAATTCTCAGGCAAAAGGACCGGGCTTTGACGGAACTCTGAAAAGTCTGTAGATGCTTACAGACACCCAAGGTGCAATCCTTCTATATTATAATGAAGGAGAATCTCTCAGGTTTAAAACAGAGGTGAATGGTTAATCCGTTCACCTCTTTTATTTTTGAAAAAACAAGTTGTGTGTCTAGTCTGATAATTTAATCACGATTATTTCATAAACATGTTTACAAGATTATATTTATCATATAAGATATATATGGAATCATTAGGAGCGAATCAATGAAGTGTAAAGTAATAACAAATAACGCAAGTCTTATTGAAGATGGCGCGTTAGATCAATTTGATATCGACGAAGTCATTTATATAGATACTTTAGATATCATTGAAGTGATGAAAACAGTGCGTAATTACATTCACAAAGGGTATAAGTTACTGACGCATCCTTTATCAGGCAGTGTGAAACCTGTAGAAACGCCGTTTAAATCTGTAGCAATTAGTGTTGACCCAACCACTTTAGACATGCAATCTCTTACGATTATGGAAGATGCCATTCAAATGGCAGAAAAATTTAAACGTACTGAGAACCGTGCACTAACAATACCAGAGAATATATTGGACGATTTCAGACTGATAGATTTTGGTTTAATCAGAAGTGGTTTAGAAGGAATAAATAATTTTTAAGGGAGGTAAACTATGTCAAAAGTTTACGACGTAATCATCATCGGTGCTGGACCAGCAGGTTTATCAGCAGGTTTATACGCTGCTAGATCTAAAATGTCTACACTGATTCTTGAGAAAGAAAAAAATGGTGGACAAATTGTTACAACAGACGAAGTTGCAAACTACCCAGGTAGTGTTCCAGAAGCAACAGGTCCAAGTCTAATCGCTAGAATGGTAGAGCAATGTAACGAATTTGGTGCTGAAATTAAAAAAGACCCAATCGTTGAATTATCATTAGAAGGCGACATTAAAACTTTAACTGGTAACAGCGGTGAAGTATATCAAGCAAGAGTAATTATTATTGCAACTGGTGCATCTCCTAGAAAAATGGGTTGTCCAGGTGAAAAAGAATTCACTGGAAAAGGTGTATCTTACTGTGCAACATGTGACGGTGACTTCTTTACTGAGTTAGAAGTATTTGCTATCGGTGGTGGTGACACTGCAGTTGAGGAAGCAATGTTCTTAACAAAGTTTGCAAGAAAAGTTAACATCGTTCATAGAAGAGACGAGTTCAGAGCTGCTAAATCTATCGTAGAAAAAGCAGAAAAGAACGAAAAAATCAACTTCATGATGAACAAAACAGTTGAGGAAATTAAGGGAGATGGAATCGTAGAATCTATCGTTCTTAAGGACACAGTAACTGGTGAATTAGAAGAAATTCACGCACATGAAGATGATGGAACATTTGGTGTATTTGCATTTGTTGGCTACCTTCCACAAACTGGTCTATTTAAAGATGTTATTACGTTAGATCAAACGGGATACATTCCAACTGATGATAATATGAATACAAATATCCCAGGCGTTTACGCAGCGGGAGACGTAAGAGTTAAATCTCTTAGACAAGTTGTTACTGCAACTGCTGATGGTGCAATTGCGGCGATCCAAGCAGAAAAATATATTGATAACAAATTCCACTAAGGAGGACTTCCAAAATGTTAGAGTTAAACAAAGAAAATTTTGAAGAATTAGTACTTAAGGCTGAAGGCAATGTAGTTGTTGATTACTGGGGAGACGGATGTGAACCTTGTAAGGCATTAATGCCAGACATCGAAGCTTTAGAAGCTGAGTTTGACGGAAAAGCTACTTTTGCAAAGTTAAATACTACTAAAGCTAGAAGACTTGCGATTTCTCAAAGAGTACTTGGTTTACCAACAATCATTCTTTACAAAGATGGCGAAAAAGTTGCTGAAGTAACTGGAAAAGATACAAACAAAGACGCTATCAAAGCAATGTTAGAAGGAAACTTATAAAAAATAGAGTATGGTTAATCGTTATTAACAAGCAAGCAGCTGTTAATAAGGTTATATGTATGTGTAAGTGCTAAGAACACAAAAAGTGTTTTTATAAATGGGTTAGGAGGTGAACCTTTTGCGTTTAGAACTTGGTGAAATACTGATCAAAGATGTTCAGTTTAGCGACGTATGTAAGGTTGAAAATGGTATTTTGTATGTAAACAAAGAAGAAATTTCTGCATTGGTACTTGAAGATGAGCACATTAAAAATGTGACTATCGATTTAGCAAGACCTGGTGAAGAAGTTAGAATTACACCTGTTAAAGATGTAATTCAACCAAGAGTTAAAGTTGAAGGAAACGGTGGGATTTTCCCAGGCGTTATTACTGAAGTTGAAACTGTTGGAGAAGGTAGAACTCACGTATTAGAAGGTGCTGCTGTTGTTACTTGTGGTAAGATTGTTGGTTTCCAAGAGGGAATCATTGACATGACTGGCCCTGGTGCAGAGTACACTCCATTTAGTAAGCAAAACAATGTAGTTCTTGTTATTGAGCCAGTTGATGGTTTAAAGCAATATGATTACGAGCATGCTGCTAGAATGGCTGGTTTAAAGATTGCTTCATTCTTAGGTGAATTAGGTAGAAACTTAACGCCAGATAACGTAGAAGTTTATGAAACAAAGCCTTTATTAGAACAAGCTAATGAGTATCCAAACCTACCTAAGGTTGGTTATGTATACATGTTACAAACTCAAGGTTTAATGCACGATACTTACGTGTATGGCGTTGATGCTAAGAAAATTGTACCAACAATATTATATCCAACAGAAATTATGGATGGCGCTATTTTAAGTGGTAACTGCGTATCTGCATGTGATAAGAACACTACTTTCCATCACTTAAATAACCCAATCATTAAGAAGCTTTACGCGCAACATGGTAAAGAAATCAATTTCATGGGTGTAATTATTACTAATGAAAACGTTTATCTTGCTGATAAGCAAAGATCTTCAAACTGGACTGCAAAGTTCACTAAATTCTTAGGCTTAGACGGTGCTATCGTATCTCAAGAAGGTTTCGGTAACCCAGATACAGACTTAATTATGAACTGTAAGAAGATTGAGGCGGAAGGTGTTAAAACTGTAATCGTAACTGATGAGTATGCAGGTAGAGATGGTTCATCTCAATCACTTGCTGATGCTGATGTTGCAGCTAACGCTGTAGTTACAGGTGGTAACGCTAACCAAATGATCGTACTTCCACCAATGAAGAAAATTATCGGTATGTTAGATTATACTGATACAATTGCTGGTGGTTTTGCAGGCAGTTTAAGACCTGATGGTAGTATTGAAGCTGAAATTCAAGTAATTACAGGTGCTACTAACGAATTAGGATTTAATAAATTAACTGCTCAAACTTTCTAGTTAGAAATAAAATAACAACACTTAAATGTTTAAAATAAAAATTATTAATTAAGGAGTGACGCAAATGAGTATTTTAGAAAATAAAAAAGTAATCATCATTGGCGACAGAGATGGTATCCCTGGCCAAGCAATTGAAGAATGTGTAAAAACTGTAGCGTCTGCAGAAGTAGTATTCTCTTCTACAGAATGTTTCGTCTGAACGGCTGCAGGTGCAATGGATTTGGAAAATCAAAAGAGGGTAAAAGATTTAACTGATACACACGGCGCGGAAAACGTTGTAGTATTATTTGGTGCTGCTGAAGCGGAATCAGCAGGACTAGCAGCAGAAACAGTAACAGCAGGAGACCCAACATTCGCTGGATGTCTTGCAGGTGTTTCTTTAGGATTAGCTGTATACCATGCAGTTGAACCTCAATTCAAAGAAATCGTAGATGCTGACGTGTTCGAAGAGCAAGTTGGTATGATGGAAATGGTTCTTGACGTAGACGAGATCGTTTCTGAAATGAGCTCTATTAGAGATCAATTCGCTAAGTACTAAATTTCCGCAGAATTTAGAACTTATTAACTTAAAATAATAAAAAAGTAGTTTTTTTGACCCACAAAAAAATGAAATTCCAAAATCCAAAAAACCAAAAACAGATACAGGTTGTATCTAAAATTAAGACGACGGAATGTCGCAAACGCAGATTGTCTGCAAAATCAACAAAAACTTAAACGAGACGTTAATTTATTAGATGTATTCGAAGGGAGGTACCCTAGAGTATTTTAGCTCAAGGACAAATTATGAGTAAATTTAAAGTAGTTCATTATATTAACCAATTCTTCGCAGGAATTGGTGGAGAAGAAAAAGCTGACATTAAGCCAGAAATTAGAGATGGCGTTGTTGGACCTGGTATGGCACTTCAAGGTGCAATGGGTGAAGATGTTGAAATCGTTGCAACAATCATTTGTGGTGATTCTTACTTCAATGAGAACGTAGAAGAAGCTCAAACTGAAATTTTAGCAATGGTTAAGAAGCATAACCCAGACCTTTTTATTGCTGGTCCTGCATTTAATGCAGGTAGATATGGTACAGCTTGTGGTACAATTGCGAAAGCAGTTCAAGAAGACCTTGGTATTAAAGCTGTTACTGCAATGTACATTGAAAACCCTGGTGTTGATATGTACAGAAAAGATTTATTTATCGTTGAGACTGGTAATTCAGCTGCAGCAATGCGTAAAGCAGTACCTGCTGTTTCAAAGCTTGGTCTTAAAATGTTAAATAATGAAGCGATCGGTAGCCCATCTGAAGAAGGGTACATCGAGCGTGGTGTAAGAGTTAACTACTTTGCTGACAAGATCGGTGCTGAACGTGCTGTTGATATGTTAGTTAAGAAGTTAAAGGGTGAAGAGTTCAAAACTGAATACCCTATGCCAGTGTTCGACAATGTTGAACCTGGAAAAGCAATCGTAGACCTTTCAAAGGCTAAAATTGCATTAGTAACATCAGGTGGTATCGTACCAAAAGGAAACCCAGATAAGATTGAATCATCTTCAGCATCTAAGTACGGTAAGTACGATATTGATGGTGTGATGGACTTAACTGAGGCAACTTACGAAACTGCTCACGGCGGATACGACCCTGTATACGCTAACGAAGATTCAGATAGAGTATTACCAGTAGACGTATTAAGAGATCTTGAGAAGGAAGGCGTTATCGGCGAACTTCACAGATACTTCTATACAACTACAGGTAACGGTACTTCAGTAAATAACTCTAGAGCATTCGCTGATGAATTCGCTCAAGAATTACTTGCTGACGGCGTTGACGCTGTTATCTTAACTTCTACTTGAGGTACTTGTACTCGTTGCGGCGCAACGATGGTTAAAGGTATCGAAGCTACGGGTATTCCTGTAGTACATGTATGTACAGTAACACCGATTTCACTTACTGTAGGCGCGAATAGAATTGTTCCTGCAATTGCGATTCCTCACCCATTCGGAAATCCTGCATTAGACATGGAAGAAGAAAAGAAAATCAGAAGAGAAATTGTAGAGAAATCTTTAGAAGCACTTACTGTGGAAGTTACTGAACAAACTATTTTTAAGTAAAAATTAGTTGAATGAAGGCAGCAGCATGAGTTGCTGCCTTCTTTTTATAAGTATAAGTAAAATTGCGGAGGTAATGAAATGAGCTATTCTGTTGTAAAAGGTTCAGGATATGTACTAGTTCATACACCGGACATGATTCTTCATAACGGTACTACTCAAACTATGGAGAAATTAGCAAATCCGGAGTCTGAATATTTAAAGAAAGTAAATGATCATTTAAGAAGCTTTGACGAAGTGGTTAAGTATCCACCAAATCAAACTTATATCGGAAACATCACACCAGCTGAGTTAGGCGAATTTGAAAAGCCATGGGTAGGACAAGGTACTGAAAATCCAGATCGTTTTGGTAAATTCGGTGAAGTTATGCCTCAAAATGAATTCATCGCTATGTTACAACTAGCAGATGTATTCGACGTTGTAAAAATTGAAGAAAACTTTGCAAAAGAAATCAAAGAAGCTTATGCAGCACATCCGCTAGCAACAGAAGCAGAACTTGAAAGACTTGGAGAAGGTATTGAGCAATCGGAAATCGAAAGATTAATTGCCGAAGAGCATGCAGAAGGTATTTACAACAACGGTAAAGCTGTTGGATGTTGTAAAAGAGCACATGACGTTGACGTTAACTTAAACGCACATGTTATGTACGAAAACTTAGTAGTAAAAGCATCAGGCGTTTTAGCATTTAAAAACTTAGTTGCTAAAAACGAAATGAATGTAGAAGACGTAGATTACGTAATCGAATGTTCGGAAGAAGCTTGTGGTGACATGAACCAACGTGGTGGTGGTAACTTTGCAAAGTCTATCGCTGAAGCAGTTGGTGCTGTTAATGCAACTGGATCTGACTTAAGAGGATTCTGTGCAGCACCTACACATGCCTTAATTTCTGCAGCATCTTTAGTACAAGCTGGCACATATGATAACGTTGTTATCGTGGCTGGTGGTGCAACAGCAAAATTAGGTATGAATGGTAAAGACCATATTAAAAAAGAATTACCTATCTTAGAAGACGTATTAGGTGGATTTGCTATCTTAATTAGCAAAAATGATGGCGTTAACCCAATCATCAGAACTGACTTAGTTGGTAGACATACTGTTGGTACTGGTTCATCTCCTCAAGCAGTAATTACATCGTTAATCACTGCACCACTTGATAAAGGAAATCTAAAGATTACAGATATAGATAAGTATTCTGTAGAAATGCAGAATCCTGACATCACAAAGCCAGCTGGTGCTGGAGACGTTCCAGAAGCAAACTACAAAATGATTGCTGCTATCGGCGTTAAGCGTGGTGAGTTAGAAAGAAGTGATCTTAAGACATTTGGCTTAAGACACGGTATGCAAGGTTGGGCACCTACGCAAGGTCACATCCCATCGGGTGTTCCTTACTTAGGATTTGCTAAAGATGACCTGACTACTGGTGAAGCAAACAGAGCAATGATCGTTGGTAAAGGTTCATTATTCTTAGGAAGAATGACTAACCTATTTGATGGTGTTTCTGTAATCATCGAAAGAAATAGTGGAGATACTGGTTCAACTTCAGGCGTAAGCAAAGATGAGATCAACTCAATGATTGCTGAAGCTATGAGAGGATTTGCCACTCAATTGATGGGCGAATAGGGGTGTTACTATGTCGAATGATAACGTAAAAAAGATATTAGGTAACGCATTTATGGATATCGCTACAGCTATCGAAACAGGTAACTTCGGAAGCCAAGCGAAAGTTGGTTTAACAACTTACGGTAGCGAACATGGTCCAGAAAACATGATCAAAGGTGCTGAATTAGCAGCTAAGCGTCTTTCGGACGTTGAAATTGTACTAATCGGTGCACCGTGTGAAACATCTTTAAGAGTAGTGGAAGCTGCTGATGAAGAAGATGCACACAAAATAATGGAAAAAATGCTTGATAGTGGAGAGCTTGATTCGTGTGTAACAATGCACTACAACTTCCCAATCGGCGTTTCTACTGTAGGTCGTGTTCAAACACCTGCAATGGGTAAAGAAATGATCATCGCAACAACAACAGGTACTTCAGCGACAAACAGAACAGAAGCAATGATTAAAAATGCTATCTACGGTATTGTTGCAGCGAAGTCTATCGGTATTGAGAGTCCTTCTGTAGGGATTTTAAATGTCGATAATGCTAGAACTGTTGAAAGAGCGTTAAAAGAATTAGATAAAAAAGGATTCCCAATTACATTTGGTGAATCTGGTAGAGCCGATGGTGGTTCTGTAATGAGAGGAAATGACTTATTAATGGGGTCGTGTGACGTTATGGTTACAGATACGTTAACAGGTAATATCCTTATGAAAATGTTCTCATCATTTAATACAGGCGGCAGCTATGAAGCAAGTGGTTACGGATATGGTCCGGGTATAGGTTTTGATTATAATAGAACAGTTTTAATCTTATCACGTGCTTCAGGCTCACCTGTAGTAGCAAATGCGATTCAATATGCAGCAGACCTTGCAAAAGGTAACGTTAAGGAAGTTGCTAAGCATGAACTTGATCTTGTTAAAGCAGTTGGTCTTGATGACGTTATCAATGATCTTGTAAGAGAAAGCCATGACAAAGTATGTACTGAAGAAGTTGTAGCACCTCCTAAGGAAGTTGTTACGGGTTCGATTTCAGGTATCGATATCATGGATTTAGAAGATGCATGCCAAGTACTTTGGGCAAAAGGTATTTATGCTGAAAGTGGTATGGGTTGTACTGGTCCTATTGTTATGGTAAGCGAAGCAAAGCTTGAAGCAGCTATGGATGAACTTGCTGACAAAGGATATGTTTCTAAAGAAGCAACACCGTGTTAAAAAGTTAGTGTTCAGTTTTGATTACTAACGGAGTAATCAGAATCTTTAAAAAGCTAGAATACTTTTGCATAAAAAAACGGCCTCCAAGGGATTACTTGGGGGCTTTTTTTGTATAATTACTATAAAATTTGATTTGTTTATTGAAGTTGGACACCGTTTTAAGTATAATAGGTATGTGCATAATTACTAAAAAGGAATCAAAGAAAACAACAAATGTCTCACCAACATGTTATCCCTGAAGTTTATGGGGTATTATTGTTTTATGATCTGTCAAGGATATATATTAAGGTAGAGACAAAAAAGCAAAACAAATTTGAGGAGGAAGAAAATGAGTAAGAGAATAATTTCTTTACTATTAGTTGCTATGTTAGTAATGGCTATGTTTGCTGGATGTTCAAAGCCTGCAGAAGAGCCAGCTACTGAACCAGCTGCTGAAGGAACAACAGAAGAAGCAACAGAAGAACCTGCAGAAGAGCCTATGGTTGAAATGGTTATGGGTATGATTACTGATACTGGTGGACTTGGTGACCAATCATTCAATGATTCAGGTTGGTTGGGTCTTGAAAGATTAGAATCTGATTTTGGTGTTGAAAGAAAAGTACTTGAGTCTGAAAGTGCTGACGATTACGGTTCAAACTTAACTTCTTTTGCTGAAGCAGAAGTAGATTTAGTTTACGGTGTTGGATTCTTATTCAACGAATCAATGGGAGCTGCTGCTGAGCAATTCCCGAACCAAAAATTTGCAATCATCGATTCAGTTGTAGAAGCTGACAATGTAGCTTCTATCGTATTCGCTGAGCATGAAGGTTCATTCTTAGTAGGTGTTATCGCTGGTATGACTACTGAAACAAACAAAGTAGGTTTCATCGGCGGAATGAAGTTCCCTCTAATTGAAAAATTCGAGTACGGATTCAAAGCTGGTGTTAAAGCAGTTAACCCTGAAGCAGAAGTAATTTCTAACTATGCAGATTCATTTGAAGATGCAGCAAAAGGTAAAGAAATCGCTACTTTACAAAACCAACAAGGCGCGGACGTAATTTTCCATGCTGCAGGTGGTGTAGGTATTGGTTTAATCCAAGCTGCTGAAGAGCAAGGTTTCTGGGCAATTGGTGTTGATCAAGATCAATCACACATTTCTCCTGAAAGAGTTCTTTGTTCAATGATCAAGAGAGTTGACGAAGGTGTATTCTCTGTTGGTAAAACTGTAGTTGAAGGTACATTCGAAGGTGGAGTAAAAGTATTCTCTATCGCTAACGATGGTGTTGGATACTCAGATAACGCTGGTAACTTAAGTGATGAGCAAGTTGCTGCTGCTGAACAATGGAAGCAAGCAATTGCTGAAGGTACGTTCGTAGTACCACAAACTGAAGCTGAATTCACAGCTTTCGAAGCTCCAGAGTTATAATAAATTAATGCACATGTAAATAATTGGGGTCAGTTCGTCTGGGACAACTGACCCTTTTTAGATTCTATTGCTTGTATAACATGAGCGGTAGAGCACAAATACCGGTAAAACGGTGGGAAGACGGAGGGAAATTATGGCTAATGTAGTCGAGATGAAAAACATTACAAAGGTTTTCCCAGGAGTTGTAGCAAATGATAATGTGAACTTTGCTCTTGAGCAAGGTGAAATTCATGTACTGTTGGGAGAGAACGGTGCAGGAAAGACAACACTGATGAATCAGCTATATGGGTTGTACGAACCAACTTCTGGAGAGATTTACATTAATGGAAAATTGACAAACATCAAGGATCCGAATGTAGCGATTAGTATGGGAATTGGTATGGTGCATCAACATTTTATGTTGGTAGAACCTTTCACAGTAGCAGAGAACATCATTCTAGGATCTGAGCCTTCTTTAAATGGCGGCGTTAAGCTAGACATGGAAAAGGCTGTTAAAGATGTTGAAGAAATTTCAACAAAGTATGGATTAAAGGTTGATCCAAATGTAAAGATTCAGGATATCAGCGTGGGGATGCAACAAAGGGTAGAAATCTTAAAAGCACTATACAGGGGAGCGGACATACTAATTTTAGATGAGCCGACTGCTGTATTAACACCACAGGAGATTGAAGAACTAGGTGAAATTTTAAGAAAATTAACAAAACAGGGTAAGTCGATTATTCTTATCACCCATAAGCTTAAAGAAGTTATGGCAATGAGTGACCGTGTAACGGTAATTAGACGTGGTAAAAAAATCGAAACACTTAAAAACGAAAATACGAATACAGATGAACTTGCTGAAATTATGGTAGGTCGTAAGGTAAATCTTGTTGTTGACAAAGATGAAAAGGTAGCAGGCGATGTTGTAATGTCGGTTAAAAATCTTGAAGCTTTAGACAATAGAGGGATTCCAGCGTTAAAGGGTGTATCATTTGAAGTGAAAGCAGGAGAAATCTTCGCTGTTGCTGGTGTAGATGGTAATGGACAATCAGAATTGGTTGAAGTTATCACTGGATTAAGAAAAGCAACTGGCGGATCTGTTAATCTTTTAGGCACTGATTTAACGAACAAGCCTACAAAATCTGTAATTGAAGCAGGGGTATCTCATATTCCGGAAGATAGACATAAGAGAGGGTTAGTGTTACAACATACACTTGCAGAGAACTCAGTTCTTGGGACTCACAGAGATGAACCTTTCTCGAAATCAGGCGTTTTGGATTATTCAACAATTCATAACTTCTGTTTAGAATTAATTGAAGAGTTTGACGTTAGAACACCAAATGAGAAAGTGGCAGCAAAATCGCTTTCAGGTGGTAATCAACAGAAACTTATTGTTGCAAGAGAATTATCTAGAAAGCCTGAGCTTTTAATTGCTTCTCAACCGACAAGAGGGGTCGACGTTGGTGCGATTGAATTTATTCATAAAAGATTAGTAGCTGAAAGAGACAAGAACAAAGCAGTTTTACTTGTTTCATTAGAGTTAGATGAAGTAATGGCACTTGCAGATAGAATTGCCGTTGTTTATGATGGACAAATTGTTGGTATCATAAATGGCAAAGATGCAACTGAAAAAGAGCTTGGTATCATGATGGCCGGCGGTAGCCAAAAGAAGTAGTGAAGGAGGAAAATCATGCAAAAGAAATTAAAATACTTGTTTGAAAATATTAAATACCCTTTACTTGCCATCGTTTTAGCCTTTTTAATCGGTTCTATCTTTGTAATTCTTACAGAGAATAGTCCAATTGTAGCTTACTCGGCATTAATTGAGGGAAGTTTAGGAAATATCCCAAAATTGGGAGAAACACTTTTAAAGACAACACCACTTATTTTAACAGGTTTGTCAGTAGCATTTGCTTTTAGAGCGGGTCTTTTTAACATCGGTGGTGAAGGTCAGTATCTTGCAGGTGCAATCTCTACAGTGACAGCAGCTTGGGTATTACAGGATCTACCTGGATTTATTCTTGTTCCTATTATTTTATTAGCTGGTGCTCTAGGGGGTGCTTTGTGGGGATCTGTTCCAGGGATCCTTAAGGCGAAACTTGGTGTTCATGAAGTTATCGTTACGATTATGTTAAACTACATTGCACTTGCAATGACGAACTTCTTAGTAAGAACAGCTTTGAACCCATCTACTTTAACAGGTAGTGAACAGAAAGCATATACAGTTCTTATACCAGAGCATGCAAGATTATTAAGGTTTAATACGTTTATGCCAGTGTTTGGCTATTCGTTTTTACATGTAGGACTTTTAATTGCGATTGCTTGTGCAATTGGTATTTGGTTCCTTCTATTTAAAACTAGCATGGGTTACGAAATTAGATCAGTTGGACATAACCCATATGCATCTGAATATGGTGGGATTAGTATTTCTAGAAATATCATTCTATCAATGATGATTTCTGGAGCACTTGCAGGTATTGCTGGTGCAACGACTGTTGCTGGATTAACGTATAAAGTTGATCAGGCCTCAGGATTACCAGGATACGGGTTTAATGGTATTGCCGTAGCACTTGTAGGTAAGAATCATCCACTGGGTGTATTAGCTTCAGCATTCCTTTTTGGTATCATGAGTAATGGTGCGAGAAAAATGCAGTTTGAAGGAATTCCTAAAGAAGTTGTTGGAATTATCCAAGGGATTATTATTATCTTCATCGCTGGTGAAGCAATGTTAAAATATATGACTACTCGTAAGAAAAAAGCAGATAAGAAAGAGGTGGCGTAATGATCGTTATATTAATTGCAATTATTGCATCAGCCCTTAGACTTGCAACACCATTAATTTTCGCCTCACTTGGTGGCGTATTTAGTGAACGCTCTGGTATCGTAAATATTGCCTTAGAAGGAATTATGATTATGGGTGCATTTTTCGCTATACTTGCTATGGAGTTTGTATCAAGTCCATGGATTGCTGTACTTGCAGCAATGGTAGTAGGTATCCTTACATCACTATTATTAGGTGTATTAGCAATCAACCTAAAAGGAAATCAAGTAGTTGCTGGTGTTGCTATCAACATGTTGGCTGGTAGTTTAACAGCATTTTTACTTGAAATGGTATGGCATCGTTCGGGTCAAACGGATACTGTTGCCAATGCATTAACAAGAAATCCTGAAGCGCTTAAGTTCTTAGAGGAAATTCCAGTGCTTGGTAACTTGTTTAGTGGATTAACACCATTTGTATATTTAGCAATCATATTAACATTTGTATCATACTATGTCTTATTTAAGACGCCATTTGGACTTAGAATCAGAGCCGTTGGTGAGCATCCTAAGGCTGCTGATACAGTAGGTATCAATGTTTATAAAGTACGTTATACTTGTGTTATGATTTCAGGTGCTCTTGCTGGACTTGCAGGTGCTTCACTTTCTCTTGGTACAGTAAACTTATTTAGAGAAGGTATGACATCTGGTAAAGGTTTCATCGCTTTAGCAGCAATGATCTTTGGTAAGTGGCATCCAGTTGGTGCCTTCTTTGCTTGTTTATTCTTTGGATTTGCGGAAGCGATTCAAATTCAAGCAGCATCACTTGGTCTTGGTTGGATTCCATCGGAATTCCTTCAAATGTTACCATATCTAGCAACAGTACTTGCGCTTGCAGGTGTTGTAGGTAGAGCGGTAGCGCCAGCGGCAAGTGGTCAGCCTTACGAAAAAGGTCATAGATAATTAAAAACTAATAATATCATCATTGTGGACATCCTTATGGGTGTCCACTTTTTATGTTTTTGAACTATGTATTATCGAAAACCATATGTTTGCATACGCTTCCCATTCTTCAGGTTTCGACTCGCGTGCTCGTGAGTCGCTCATCTAAGGAGTCGTATGCAAACATATAATCAATAACAACTAATCAAAATAAAAGTCCCCAATACGGATTTCATTGTTGATATTATAAATTCGTGATTGGGCAATTAACATGGGTTGTTATATATTGATAAATTGTATGTTTTTTTGCTTGACTTTTTTCTTTATGCAAGAAGGATGCCATTTAGCGGGTTGTGGCGTTTTGTTATTGGAAAAAACTTGAACTACGTACTCTGTATACAAGTAATGAACACAATTTCAGCAATTTGTCAAAAAAATAAATTGCTATGAGATTTATTAAAGTTCTGCTATAATATAGTTGGTTAGGTTATGTAGGAAGTAGGGTGAGTCTATGAAAATGAATTTTAATTTAAACTTAGTTCAAACTCAGAAGTTAGTGATGACACCTGAATTAAAGCAGGCAATCGAGATATTGCAGTTTAATTCAATGGAGTTAAATGATTTCATTCAAGATGAAATGCTGAGTAATCCGGTATTAAAAAATGAAAATCAGCCCAATACTCATGGTGAGGAACAACCAGTTCAACCAGTTGAGACACAAAAGACGTTAGATACAAAGGAAATTTTTGATAAGATAGATTGGAAAGACACGGCCGATGAGTATCGAAATGAACGGTATAGCCGTTACCAGGGTGGCGATCAGGACGAAGTCAATTACGATAACTTTGTAGCCAGCGAAGATACACTGATGGATCATTTACTTGAGCAACTTGAATTATCTAAGTTAGATGGCTTTGAAAAAGAAGTTGGTGCTTTCTTAATTCAGATGATCAATGACAATGGTTACATCGATGTACCGCTAGATGAAGTAGCTATAAGATTTGCAATGACTGAAGAAGAAGTGGAAGATGTATTGTTTTTCTTACAAGGATTTGAACCAATGGGTGTTTGTGCCAGAGATTTAAGAGAATGTCTATTGATTCAACTGTCCAATAGTACGATCAACAATCCAGTGGCAAGAGAAATTGTGGATCAATATTTAGATGATCTTGGACGTAACAAACTGAGCAAGATTGCAAAAGAATTATCAGTAGGTATTGAGGATGTAAAAGAGGCGATCGAAACAATTCGTACCCTTGAACCAAAACCAGGTAGAATGTTTGCGTCTTTAAGAAGTGTCAGATATATCACGCCTGATGTATATATAAGAAAGATGGAAAATGAGTATGTCGTTGTTGTCAATGATTCTGCGGCACCTAGGTTACGTATCAGCAATTTCTATAAGAAAATGCTGTCTGAAGGTGATGTAAATGACAACGCCGTTGAGTATATTAACAAAAAGTTAGTCGATGCGCTCAAGCTAATCAAGAGTATCGAGCAAAGAAGGAACACAATCTATAGAGTTGTGAATGCGATTTTGAAAGCACAATATGATTTCTTCGAAAAGGGACCTGTGCATTTAAAGACATTGACCTTAAAAGATATCGCGGATGAAGTAGGTGTCCACGAATCCACTGTGAGCCGTGCGGTTAATGGTAAATATCTTCAGTGTCCAAGAGGGCTTTACGAAATCAAATATTTTTTCCAAAGCGGTGTATCCAGTGTTTATGGAGATGGTGTATCGGCTGAAAGTATCAAGACTGTTATCAAGGATTTAATTGAGAACGAAAATCCGAAAAAACCACTGAGTGATCAACACGTCTCAGATGAATTAAATAAATTAGGAATTAAAATATCGCGTAGAACCGTTGCGAAATATAGAGATGAACTTGGAATCTTATCAACTTCAAAACGGAAAAGCTATTAAGTATTGAAATATATCTCCCAAAGTGCTATAATCTTTGTGGAGATATTTTTTTTGGATGTGGTGGGACACAAAAAAGAAACACGGGTTAAACGATGTCCCAGCGAGGTGATATTATGAATGTAAAAATGACAGAAAAAGAAGTAGACCAAGTATCATCATTGTTGAAGCGCGTAGCGCCTGAAATGGTTGAGCTTATTGAGACACGATATAACATTTTGAGTGTTGTAAGTTTTTTAGAACCAATTGGTCGTCGTATGCTATCGACAAAATTGAACATGACAGAAAGAGTCATTAGAAAAGAAGCCAATACTTTAAAGCAACAAGGGCTTGTAAATTTCACACTTGAAGGAATGACCATGACAGCAAATGGTGAAGAAGCCTTGGAGCTTCTAAGGATATTCTTTAGAGACCTAAAAGGGATCAGAAATTTAGAAAGTGTCGTTGCGGAAAAATTAAATATTCAAAAAGTAATAGTAGGAAGCACAATTTTGGGTAACAATGAATTAGCCCTTAAAGAATTGGGTAAAAGTGGAGCAGCGGTACTTGCTTCAAATATTTCCGGTAACAGTACAATAGGTATTACTGGTGGTACAGCTGTACATAGTGTCGTAGAGGAGTTTCCTGAGGAGGAATACAATCACACGGACAGTTATGTAATTCCAGCGAGAGGTGGTCTTGGTAAGCGCACAGAATATCAAGCGAATACCTTAGTTGAGAAGTTAGCTGGTAAAATAGGCAGTCATTACAAATTGTTATACACACCGGATGTATTGTCAAAAGCAACAATTGAAACGTTGAAAAACGAACCAGAAATTAAGGAAATCATCGACTTGATGGACAACATTGACGTCTTGCTATTTGGTGTTGGAGAGGCACAAGCAATGGCAAAACGTAGAAGTTTACCGGATAACCTGATGAAAGAATTAGAAGCAAAAGGCGCTGTATCAGAAGGGTTTGGCTACTACTTCAATAAGGCTGGTGAGATTGTACATGAAATTAGTACAATTGGTATCAGTTTGGAGCTGTATAAGAACCTCGGGTCAGTCATTGCTATCGCAAAAGGTCCGGAGAAAGCAGAAGCGATTATATCAATTGCCAAGCTAAATCCGAACTTGGTTTTAATTTCTGATGAGTCAACAATAAACAAGATTAATGAGTTAGTTTAAGGAGGATTTATAATGGTAAAAGTAGCGATTAATGGATTTGGTAGAATTGGTAGATTAGCATTTAGATTAATGTATGGTAGTGATGAGTTTGAAATCGTAGCATTAAACGATTTGACTGACGCTAAGACACTTGCACACTTACTTAAGTATGATAGTGCACAAGGTGTTTACAAGAAAGATTCTATCGAAGCAAAAGACGGAGCGATATCTGTTGATGGTAAAGACATTAAAATCTTTGCTGAAAGAAACCCAGAAGATTTACCTTGGGGTGAATTAGATGTAGATGTAGTTATCGAATGTACTGGTTTCTTCAGAACAAAAGAAGCTGCTGAAAAGCATATTACTGCAGGCGCTAAAAGAGTTATCATTTCTGCTCCAGCGAAGGGCGACATCAAGACTATCGTTTACAATGTAAATGATGAGATTCTTGATGGATCAGAAACAGTTCTTTCAGGTGCATCTTGTACGACAAACTGTTTAGCTCCAGCTGCAAAAGTATTAAACGACGAGTTTGGTATCGTTGGTGGTTTAATGACAACTATCCACGCATACACAAATGACCAAAATACATTAGATGGACCACATGCTGACCTTAGAAGAGGTAGAACAGCTGCTCAAAACATCGTACCAACTACAACAGGTGCTGCTGCTGCAGTAGGTCTTGTATTACCTGAATTAAAAGGTAAATTAGATGGTGGCGCTATGAGAGTTCCAACAATGACGGGTTCTTTAGTAGACTTAACAGTTGAATTAGAAAAGAAAGTAACTGCTGAAGAAATCAACGCTGCAATGAAAGCTGCTGCTAACGAATCATTCGGTTACACTGAAGATCCAATCGTATCAACGGATATCATCGGCTTAGAATTCGGTTCATTATTTGATGCTGAATTAACAAAAGTATTAGACGTTGATGGCAAGCAAATGGTTAAAGTGGTTATGTGGTATGACAATGAAATGTCTTACACTGCACAATTAGTAAGATTAGCTAAGAAATTTGCTTCACTTATCAAATAAATTATATTAAACTTAATAGCGGAGCTTATTGTAAGTTCCGCTATTTTACACTGTTTACAAACTGTTAACAGCGTGCTAAAAGTGAGTTTTCAATAGATTGTTATAGTGGGAATGTGAAAATTGATTTTTATTACGCTGTTTATGCGAATGGATAATATTTAGGAGGGAATCAAATGGCAAAGAAAATTGTTACGGATTTAAATGTAAAAGGTAAAAAGGTACTTGTACGTGTAGATTTCAACGTACCGATGAAGGATGGCGCTATCACAAATGATAACCGTATCGTTCAAGCATTACCAACACTGAAGCACCTACTGAATGAAGGCGCAAAAGTAATTGCATTCTCACACTTAGGAAAAGTTAAGACAGAAGAAGATAAGTTAACAAAAACATTGAAGCCTGTTGCGGCGCGTTTAGGCGAGCTATTGGAGCAAGAGGTTAAGTTTGTTCCTGAAACAAAAGGTGCAGCATTAGAATCGGCTATCGATGGCATGACTGATGGCGAAATTATCGTATTTGAAAATACAAGATTCGAAGCTGGCGAAACAAAGAATGATCCTGAACTTGGCAAGTACTGGGCATCACTTGGTGATTTATTCGTGAACGATGCATTTGGTACAGCTCATAGAGCCCATGCCTCAAATAAAGGAATTGCTGCAAACTTAGAAACAGCAGCAGGTTACCTAATGGAAAAAGAAATTAACTTTATCGGTGGTGTTGTAGACGCACCAGCTAGACCGCTTGTTGCAATCTTAGGTGGCGCAAAAGTATCTGATAAAATTGGTGTTATAGAAAACTTAATCGAAAAAGCCGATAAGATCCTTATTGGTGGCGGTATGATGTTCACATTCTTGAAGGCGTTAGACCAGAACATTGGAAAGTCATTATTAGAAGAAGATAAAGTAGAACTTGCTAAGAGTCTTATGGAAAAAGCAAAAGCGAAGGGTGTTAAATTAATTTTACCTGTAGACGTTGTTGCTTCTAAAGAATTTTCTAACGATGCAGACTTTAGAACAGTAGCAGTAGCGGATATTGCTTCTGATGAAATGGGTCTAGATATCGGTGCTGAGTCGATTGCATTATTCTCAAAAGAATTAGAAGGTGCTAAGACGGTTGTTTGGAATGGTCCAATGGGTGTATTCGAAATGTCTAACTTTGCAAAAGGAACAATCGGTGTATGTGAAACAATTGCAGGTCTTGAAGGTGCAACTACTATTATTGGTGGTGGCGATTCAGCTGCAGCGGCAATGGATTTAGGCTTTGCTGATCAATTTACGCACATTTCTACTGGTGGTGGCGCTTCACTAGAGTACTTAGAGGGTAAAGTATTACCAGGTATTGAATCTATTACGAACAAATAAAAAAAATGTGGAGGGTCTTAAAATGAGAAAACCTATTATAGCAGGAAACTGGAAAATGAATATGACAATTGCAGAAGGTGTGGCATTTGTTAATGATATTAAAGAAAAGGTGTCTGGCACAGATGTTGAAGCAGTTATTTGTGCACCAGCAACCTTATTAAAAGATTTAAAAGAAGCAACAAAGGGTACGAATATAAAGATTGGTGCACAAAATATGCACTTTGAAGATAATGGTGCTTTCACAGGTGAAATTGCGCCAGCGATGTTAAAAGAAATCGACGTTGATTATGTTGTTATTGGTCACTCTGAAAGAAGAGCCATGTTCAATGAAACAGATCAATCATGTAATCTTAAAGTTAAAAAGGCACTAGAAGTTGGTATTACACCTATTCTTTGCTGTGGAGAGTCTCTTGAAGAAAGAGAAGCAGGCAAAGAAAAAGAAGTGGTTAAAACACAAGTTGAAGCAGCATTTGCTGGTATCGACGCAAAAGACGTTTCTACAGTAGTGGTTGCTTACGAACCAATCTGGGCAATCGGTACTGGTAAAACAGCTACAAGTGAGCAAGCGAACGATATTATTGCTTACGTTAGAGAAGTTATTCAAGGATTATACAGCGATGCTGAATCTGAAGAAATTCGTATTCAGTATGGTGGTAGTGTGAAACCTGCTAATGTTGAAGAAATCATGAACGAAAGTGATATTGATGGTGCATTAGTTGGTGGTGCAAGTCTTAAAGCTGATAGCTTTGTTGAACTTGTTAACTTTTAAGGAGATAAAATATGAAAAAGCCAGTTGCGTTAATCGTACTTGACGGATGGGGTATAAATCACAAACATGAGGGAAATGCAGTATTTGCAGCAGATACTCATAACTTTGACCGTTATATTGCCAACTATCCAAATACAGAACTTCAGGCAAGTGGTTTGGCTGTAGGGTTACCTGAAGGTCAAATGGGCAATTCTGAAGTAGGTCACTTAAATATTGGTGCTGGTCGTGTCGTTTATCAAGAATTGACACGTATCACGAAATCAATTCAAGATGGTGATTTCTTTGATAAAGAAGAATTCATTGGCGCACTTGAAAATGCCAAGAAAAACAAATCGGATATTCACTTAATGGGTCTATTGTCTGATGGGGGTGTGCATTCGCACATGAACCACATAAAAGGCTTATTGGATTTCTTTAAGAAAAATGATTTTGATCGTGTGTATGTACATCCATTCTTGGATGGTAGAGATACACCCCCAACAAGTGCGATCGGTTACATCGATGAACTAGAAGCATACATGAAGGCAATCGGTGTTGGTAAGATTGCAACAGTTTCAGGTCGTTATTATGCGATGGACAGAGACAAACGTTGGGAAAGAGTTGAAAAAGCTTACGGTGCCATTGTCAACGCAAATGGTGAAAAAGCAACATCAGCCCATGACGCAATTCAAACATCTTATGACAATGAAGTAAATGATGAATTCGTATTACCGACAGTTATTGAAGAGAATGGTGCTCCAGTGGCACAGCTGAAAGAAAACGATTCAGTAATCTTCTATAACTTTAGACCAGATAGAGCAAGAGAATTATCTCGTGCAATCGTTGATCCAGATTTTGATGGATTCAAAAGTGATTACTTTAAAACGGAATATGTATGTTTAACAACATATGATGTAACGTTACCAAATGTAAAGGTCGCTTTTAAGCCTACGAAGTTACACAAGACATTAGGTGAAGTTTTAAGTGAGCAAGGCATGAAGCAATTAAGAATTGCTGAAACTGAGAAATACGCTCATGTAACATTCTTCTTCAATGGTGGTGTAGAAGCACCAAATGCAGGTGAAGACAGAGTCCTAGTTCAATCACCGGCAGTGGCAACATATGATTTACAACCAGAAATGTCAGCATTTGAATTGACGGATAAATTAATTGAAGAAGTTCGTCAAGACAAGTACGACGTTATTATATTAAACTACGCCAACCCAGATATGGTTGGGCATACAGGTGTCTTTGAAGCAGCTAAAAAGGCTGTAGAAACGGTAGACACATGTCTTGCAAAAGTAGTGGATGCAATTATCGAAAAAGGTGGCGCAGCTTTAATTACTGCTGACCATGGTAATGCTGAGACAATGGTAAACTACGACACTGGAAAGCCTTTTACAGCGCATACAACAAATGTTGTACCGCTTGTAGTTGCAGGACTTGGTGATGTAGACTTAAGAAATGATGGTAAATTGTCAGATTTAGCACCGACAGTTCTTGAAATTCTAAAGGTAGAAAAGCCTGAGGAAATGACTGGAACAAGTGTTGTTAAATAGGACTGTTAATGAACAAATTATAAAATGGAGGTAATTTTAAATGATTACAATTTCAGATGTATTTGCTAGAGAAATTCTTGACTCAAGAGGAAATCCTACTGTTGAAGTAGAGGTAATTTTAGAAGACGGCACGATGGGTAGAGCAATTGTACCATCGGGTGCATCAACAGGTGCTTTCGAAGCTGTTGAATTAAGAGATGGCGATAAGGAAAGATACCTTGGTAAAGGTGTTTTAAACGCTGTTGAGAACGTAAACGAGCATATTGGACCAGAATTAATTGGTATGGATGCGACTGATCAAATTGGTATCGACCAATTAATGATTGAATTAGATGGTACGCCAAACAAAGCTAAATTTGGTGCAAACGCTATTTTAGGTGTTTCTTTAGCAGTAGCTAGAGCAGCAGCTGAGTCTATGGGCTTACAATTATTCCAATACATTGGTGGAACAAACGCTAAGACATTACCAGTTCCTATGATGAACATCTTAAACGGTGGATCACATGCTGATAACAATGTGGATATTCAAGAATTCATGGTTATGCCTGTTGGCGCTGAAAACTTCCAAGAAGCATTAAGAATGGGTGCTGAAATTTACCATGCACTTAAGGGTGTTTTAAAGGAGAAAGGTTTAGCAACTGGTGTAGGTGATGAAGGTGGATTCGCTCCAAACTTGGCATCTAACGAAGACGCAATCAAAGTTATCCTAGAAGCAGTTGAAAAAGCTGGTTACAAGCCAGGTGAGCAAATTAGATTAGCTGTAGACGTAGCTGCAACAGAAATCTACAACAAAGAAACTGGTAAGTACGAATTATCTGGCGAAGGTGTTGAAATGACATCAGCTGAATTTGTTGATTACTATGCAGGCCTTGTTGAAAAATACCCAATCATCTCTATCGAAGATGGTCTTGACGAAGAAGACTGGGAAGGCTGGAAGTTAATGACTGAAAAGCTTGGTGACAAGATTCAAATCGTTGGTGATGACTTATTCGTTACAAACGTTGAAAGATTAGAAAGAGGTATCGACACTGATACTGCAAACTCAATCTTAGTTAAGTTAAACCAAATTGGTACATTAACTGAAACTTTAGACGCTATCGAAATGGCGAAAAGAGCTGGTTACACAACTGTAATCTCTCATAGATCTGGTGAAACATCAGATTCTACAATCGCTGACGTTGCTGTAGCGGTTAACTCAGGACAAATCAAGACTGGTGCACCTGCTAGAACTGATAGAGTTGCTAAGTATAACCAATTATTAAGAATCGAAGAATTCTTAACTACAACTGCAAGATACGATGGTCTTAAGTCGTTCTACAACCTTAAAAACAAATAAAACAGTGCATTTTTCGCGACACAATCCAAGTTGCTAAAATAAGCGGTACTCACCTTAGTGGGGAGTTACCGATATGTACGATGCTAGAAGGGTTACCTCACATTAGTTTGTCAGGTAACCCTTTTTAAATACTGATACGCATATCGACGGTTCTACGACCTTATATGATTTTGGTGAACAGATGCTACTGTATCGATATGACAAGGGTACAAAATGATTTTTAGAATGTAGAGAGGCATCTGTGTATAAAGACCTATATAAATGTAGAAATAGATTCACTGAAAATATTATAAGAAAAGAGATGTGAAAAACCAAATAAAATTGTTCACATTTGAAAAATAGACAGATTTAAAAAAGTACGATAAAATAGTAAATGAAATTCGCTTATCTTCTCTTATTTTGTACAGTGTGGTTTAACTAAATAAAACCACGTTTTTTATTGGAAATAGGAAAAGGTTTTCACTGGAAAGTATTGAAATTACTTATTGTAATCTCAATACTGCTATGTTAAAATAACTTTGTTAAACTTGTATTAAGGGGGTCGTGAAATGAGCACGTTCTTGACAGTTGTCTTTGTTCTATCTTGTCTTGTATTAATCGTAAGTATATTAATGCAGTCAGGAAGTAGAGCAGGTCTATCAGGTTCTATCGGCGGTGGCGCTGAGCAAATCTGGGGCAAGCAAAAAGGCAGAACATATGATGAACTATTTGATAAAATTACAAAAGTAGCAGCTATTGCTTTCATCATCTGCGCAATTGCACTTGTATATCTTCAATAGTATAAATACTGCTATGCAAATAGCAGTTTTTTGATGAAATCATTATTTAATTTTTTTTAGGAGGATAAGCATGAATTTCGACTTAACATTAGTAGCAGCTGGTATAGGGGCCATTGCATTATTATTTGCATTTTACCTATCGAGCTCTAAAATCAACAACGTAAGTGCTGGTAACGACAGAATGGTAGAAATCTCTACATACATTCAAGAGGGTGCGATGGCATTCTTAACAAGAGAATATAAGACACTAGTTATATTCGCAGGTGTACTAGCAGTATTAATCGCAGTAGGACTTAAGAGTGTTCCTACAGCAATTGCATTTTTAATTGGTGCAACATTTTCTTCATTAGCAGGATTTATCGGTATGCGTGTTGCAACTAAAGCAAACGTTAGAACTGCAAACGCTGCTAAAGAAGGTGGCATGAACAAAGCATTATCAGTAGCATTCTCTGGTGGTGCAGTAATGGGTATGTCAGTAGTTGGTCTTGGCCTTATCGGTCTTGGTCTTATTTACAAGGTATACGGTAGTCCGCAAATCTTAACAGGTTTTGGTCTTGGTGCTTCATCAATCGCATTATTTGCTAGAGTTGGTGGTGGTATCTACACAAAAGCTGCAGACGTTGGAGCGGATTTAGTTGGTAAAGTAGAAGCTGGTATTCCAGAAGATGATCCTAGAAACCCTGCTGTAATCGCAGATAACGTTGGTGACAACGTAGGTGACGTTGCTGGTATGGGTGCTGACTTATTTGAATCATACGTTGGTTCGATTATCGCGGCAATTACATTAGGTACTGTAGCTTACCAAGCTGCAGGCGCTATGTTCCCACTTGCACTTGCAACTGTAGGTATTGTGGCTTCTATCATCGGTACATTCTTCGTTAAAGGTGAAGAAGGTTCTGATCCACATAAAGCGTTAAAGAACGCAACTTACGTAAGTGGTATTATTGTAATCATTGCAGCTTTCGTAATGAGTAATATGTTCTTTGGAACTATGAACCCTGCATTTGCCATTGCAGCTGGTCTAATCGCTGGTTTATCAATTGGTGCTATTACAGAAGTTTATACTTCAGGAGAATACAAATCAGTTAAGAAGATTGCTCAACAATCTGAAACTGGTCCTGCAACAACAATTATTTCTGGTTTAGCTGTAGGTATGTACTCAACAGCATGGCCAATCCTTTTCATCTGTGCTGCAACACTAGTTGCTTATAGATTCGCTGGTCTTTACGGTATTGCATTAGCGGCAGTAGGAATGCTTTCTACAGCTGGTATTACAATCGCAGTAGATGCTTACGGTCCAATCGCAGATAACGCTGGTGGTATTGCAGAAATGTGTGAATTACCAAGCGAAGTTAGAGGAATCACTGATAAACTTGACGCTGTTGGTAACACAACTGCTGCTATCGGTAAAGGTTTTGCAATCGGTTCAGCTGCACTTACTGCACTTGGATTATTTGCATCTTACTCACAAGCAGTTGGTTTAACAAACATTGACATCTTAAACCCTAACGTAGTAGTTGGATTATTTGTTGGTGGTATGTTACCATTCTTATTCTCAGCAATGACTATGGAATCAGTTGGTAAAGCTGCATTCGAAATGATCGAAGAAGTAAGAAGACAGTTCAGAGAAATTCCAGGTATCATGGAAGGTAAAGCAACACCTGAGTATGCTAAGTGTGTAGATATTTCTACTGCTGCTGCTCTTAAGGAAATGATGATTCCTGGTGTTATGGCAGTTGCATCTCCTATCGTTATGGGCTTATTATTAGGACCTGAAGCTTTAGGTGGTATGTTAGCTGGTGCTCTTGTTACTGGTGTTCTTATGGCGATCTTCATGTCAAACGCTGGTGGTGCATGGGATAATGCTAAGAAGTACGTAGAAGAAGGCCACCACGGTGGTAAAGGTACTGAAGCACATGCAGCAGCTGTTGTTGGTGATACAGTAGGTGATCCATTCAAGGATACATCTGGTCCATCGATCAACATCTTAATCAAGCTTATGACAATCGTGTCACTTGTATTTGCTCCATTATTTGCATCTATGGGTTCACTTTTATAAGATAGAACATTACGCCTAACCGATTATCGGTTAGGCGTTTTTTTACGCGATGAAAAGAGAATAGCAGCTGAGAAAAGATAAGAGCAAAGACATGAATGCATTCATGTCTTTGCTCTTATCTTTTCTCAGCTATTAGGCTCGCTAACGCGAGCCAACGAATCGAAGATTCGTGGCTATTCACAGCATCTGGAAACATGAAATCTACCAACGAATCGAAGAGTCGTGGCTATTCACAGCATCTGGAAACATGAAATCTGCCAACGAATCGAAGATTCGTGGCTATTCTTAATACTTGAAAAAGCATCACAACTGTCAACGAATCGAAGATTCGTGGCTATTCCTAACGTAGCAAGCGTCTAAACTCAAAAAATCAACGGAACAGTGAGAATAAATTAACAAATCGCCGTCCGGAAATCTATATTCATACATTATTACGTAAATTTAATGCATTTATAATTGTAAATAGTAAAACAATTAAAAACTTTCAAAACACTGAAAAACCTGAGTTTTTGAGGGTTTTATTGTTTTTTTGAGTATGTATTTAATTTATTGAACTTTGTGAAAAAAATATCTTTATGCATGAAATATTCTTTGTTATAATCAAGTTGCTTAAGCAAAGTGACAGTACTGTGAAACAGGACATAATACAAAGGGGAGTAACAAATGATAGCAATTATAAAATTGTCGCCTGTCTTTTTAATGGCAGGGTTAATGATCTCAGGAATGGATGCGTTGTTGGCAGCGCCAATCGCAACAATCTATGCAGCAATTGTAGCACTACTTACAGAAAAACTTAGTTTTAACAATTTATTAGACGCAGCAGTAAACAACGTTAAAGAGATGCAACTTGTATTTTTCATTTTAATGCTTGCCTATGCAATGGCAGAATGTTTCATGTCAACAGGCGTAGGTGCTTCAATTGTAATTTTAGCGCTTAAACTTGGCTTGACGGCAAGAACGGTCGCTGTAACAGGATTGATTGTAACATCAATATTATCTGTTGCAACAGGAACTTCTTGGGGAACTTTCGCAGCATGTGCGCCGGTGTTCTTATGGCTAAATCATATCGTAGGTGGAGATGTGGCTTTAACGACGGCTGCGATTGCTGGTGGTGCATGTTTTGGTGATAACATTGGTCTTATATCAGATACGACTGTAGTAAGTTCTGGTATTCAAGGCGTAGAAGTTATTAAACGTATCAGACATCAAGGTGTTTGGTCGGTTCTTTGTTTAGTTGCTGCATCAATTACATTCTTTATAGTAAGTGTTGTAATGGGATTACCTACAGAAGTGGGCAGTGCTGCAGAAGCAATTAATCAAATTCCTGACGCTGTATGGACACAGTTAGGTGAAGCAAGAGCCTCAGCTGTTGAATTGCTTGTTCAGGTTCAAACTGGTGTACCAATGTATATGATTATTCCATTAATCCTTGTATTAATTGTTGCAGTAAAAGGCATACCAACTGTAGCATGTTTAGGACTTGGGATTGTCGCATCATTAGTATTTGGACTATTCGCAGGAACAGTAGAAAGTGTTTCTTCATTCCTAGGATTGATATCTACAGGATTTGAGGGTGCAGGTTCATGGGTAATTGTTATGATGATGTGGGTAGGTGCTTTTGGCGGTATCATGGGTACAATGAAGGCGTTTTCGCCTGTATCGAAATTTGTCGCTAAGATCTCTCGAAATGTTAGACAGCTTATGTTCTACAATGGATTAATGTCTATTGGTGGGAACATGGCATTAGCTGATGAAATGGCTCAAATTGTAACAATCGGACCGATTATCAAAGAATTAGTAGATGATAATGTTGAAGGTAGCGAAGAAGACCTTTACACGCTACGATTAAGAAATGCGACATTTGGCGATGCCCTTGGCGTATTTGGATCACAGTTAATTCCATGGCATGTATACATTGCATTCTATGTTGGTATCGCAAGTATGGTATATCCACTTTACCAATTTACACCGTTGACATTAATCAAGTACAATTTCACGGCGATGATTGCTGTGGGATCCATATTATTTCTGACATTGACTGGCTTTGATAGATTTATTCCATTGTTTAAATTACCAAGTGAACCAGATGTTCGTCTAAAGAAGAAGACAAAGAAAGAATATGAACCTTCTGTTGACGAAGCAATTACACAATAAATGAATGATAGACACTTGAGACAATTGCTAAGATTGATTTCAAGTGTCTTTTTTATAGATATGGAAGCGTGATAAATATATAACGATATATAGATGGGTGGCTGCATAATGTTTATAATTTTCAGTAAATTCACTCATATTTATTCAATGGATTTTGTAAGCGTTCAATTATTTTAGTAGTACAAATGGCTATATATCAATGTTTACATGCGTTATAAATCAAATATACAAAATGTACTAAATTAAATACGATATTGTGAAAAAAATATCTTTTCAAAGCCAATAAATGGTGTTATACTAACTTTGGCTTTAAAAATTATATTTTTTAAAACCTTTCATAAACCTTCCCAAAACCCCTTACAGACGTGTGAGGGGTTTTTTGTGTTCGTGATAAAAGAGAATAGCAGGGCTAGAAGCATAAAGGGAAAAACGAGAGAACATTTTCGTTTTTTCCTTTATGCTTCTAGCCCTATTAAGCTCGCAACGCGAGCTGATGCATGCGGAGGCGTGCATCGCTATTCTCGATTTATAGGCTGTAACTTCTTAGGAGGTCGCATATATCCTTATTCATCACCCGCAATACATGCAATAGTCATCATTTATATAACAATAATATAATAAACAAGTGTTTAAAATTGTGGTATAGTACTTATGTATTAAATAAGTAAATTTACATATAAAGGAGAGCAATATGAATATCAAAAGAATAATATGTATAGCTGCACTATTGATGGTTATACCATTTAGCTTTGCTGATGAAATGACAGTTCAGAATTATTATGACTATGATGCAGGGTTATATGGATTAGAGGATAAAAATGGTAGGGTGATTATGACACCTACTTATGATTATATTGGAGCGTTTCATGAAGGCTATGCGACCGTGACATTAGGCGATTATGATGGTGTTATAAACGACAAAGGTCAAGAAATCGTAAAACCGATGTATGACTTTGTCAGTCAATATAAAGATGGCTTGGCGATTGTCTATAAGGATGATATGGCTGGGGCGGTTGATACAACAGGAAAAGTGGTTGTTCCCTTTGAGTATACGGATATGTCCTTGTTTGTAAATGACAACGCTCTAGCGGTACAGAATGATAAAATAGGTCTTGTCTCAAAAGCAAATCAAGTAGTTCATCCATTTGAGTGGGATGATATCAACATGTACGATTTTGAAGAGGGGTATGAAAGCTTTGTGTTTGTTAGCAATGGTATGTATGGTGTCGCAAACTTCGATGGACAAGTACTGTATGGTCCGGTAGAACAACGGTTGTTACACATTGCAGATGACCGCGTTGTGTTTGGAAATGGTGATCAACTTGGTGTTATGGACTTTGACGGAAAAGTTCTTGTGCCTGCTGTGTACATGAGTGTACAAATTTCTGGGAATGGCTATATCGCCGAGGCAGATGAAGGGTATGTATTTTTAAATGCAGCCGGTGTCAAGGTGAGCGACTATTTCTATTCTGTACACGATGAATCAAATGAGTTTCGTGTGATATCGACGGATGACGGCTATGGTGTTTACAATAGCTACACGCAAAAGATGGTGCTGCCAGCCATTTATAATGATATTACATTCCTGGAAAATGAAGAAGGCAAAGCTCAATACTTCGAAATCGAATTAGATGATGCGGATAGTTGGTCTTATAAGATTGGGTTAGCGACGTTGGATGGAAAGGTTCTTCTCGAACCAAGATTCTATGGTATGACCTTTATCAATGATGACTTAATTTCCTATTATGATGAAGATTACCTTTATGGGTTCTATACTCTTTCTACAAAAGAGGATACTGGGACAGTGTATAATGATTTCCGTAACAATGATGACGGTTATTTGCTTGTTGAAACACAGGATGATACCTATGGGCTATTAAATACAAAGGGCGACGTTGTCATTAAAGCTGAGGCCGATTATATATATGATCAAGGACCTTTTTATTTAATTGAAAAGGATGACAAATACGCAACCTTCAATAAGACTACCCGAAAGATGAGTGCTTATAAATACGATGCTTTTTATGAATTTAAGACGATTGGAAAAATTAAAGCCGCTATTGTAAGTGTCAACAATAAATACGGGATTTTAAAAGAGGATGGCTCTTACTTAGTTGCACCATACTATGATGACATTGATTCCTTTTCAAATGGTTATGCAGTGGTGACCAAGGATGATTTATCTGGCTTCGTCAATGAAAAGGGACAAGTGATTGTAGAACCAACCTACTCTGAGATGAGAAGTTTTGAAAACGGATTTGCAATCGTTCAACTTGATGGGCGATATGGATATATCAGAACCAACGGAACAATTGCCATTCCATTGAAATTCGAATATGTCACTAATTTTAGTGAGCTTGGCTACGCAGCAGTACAAGTGAATGGAAAACTTGGTTTGATTGATAAAACTGGTCAATATAGTGTACAACCGGTATATGATGATATGGAAGCAATCAACCTAGAAACGGTGCTTGTGTATGATGCTGAACTGGATAAGTACGGTATCGTAAAAACAAGCGGTGAAGTAATCGCCAAACCGATTTATGACGAACTTGGCTACTTTGGTGACACAGGTGTGACGTATGTAAGAATAAATACAAAATACGCCTTGATTAATGACAAAGGTCAAGTATTGACTCAATTTAAGTTTGACATGATTGATACTTTCTACGATGGCCTTGCTGATATAAAAATCGGTGGTGCCTATGGTGTCATGAACAGGCGTGGAGAATATATATTGAAGTAATAAGTGCTGGTCTCCATCGAGGATGACCAGCTTCTTAACGCAAGTAATTCACTTGCGCGGTAAACTACGAAAGCAAGATCGAAAGGATCTTGCTTTTTTCATAGGAAATAATCAATCTTTTGTTATAATGTAAAAAGGGTATAAAAAGAGATAATAAGAAGATGGAGCTAAGGAGGCACCTGATGAAAATAAAAGAAAAAGTACTAGAATTATTAAAAGAAGTAGAGCGTCCGTTAATGGATGTTGAACTGGCTGAAATATTCGATATAGATAAGAAGCAATATGGTGAGTTTTTTGCAATCCTTGACGAGTTGGAACGAGACGGCGAATTGATGGTGACTCGTAAGAAGAAATACGCAGTGCTTGAGTTTTACGGCCTGAAGCGAGGGCGGATTCAAGGGACACAAAAGGCCTTTGCCTTTTTTATTCCTGACGATGGTAGTGGAGACGTGTTTATACCACCAGATGCGCTAAACGGGGCTCTTCATAATGACAAAGTCCAAATTGCCGTAACATCTACGTCCATAGAAAGTAAACGCGAAGAAGGGGAAGTTCAAAAAATATTGGAGCGTGCCAACACGGAAATGGTTGGTGTATTCCAAAAGGGCAAGACTTTTGGATTTGTCGTACCGGATGAAAAAAGAATTCCAACGGACATATATGTACCTGAAAGCTTTGTTGGTGATGCAGAGAACGGCGATAAAGTTGTTGTAAAAGTTATTAAATGGCCAGCAGGTGGCAAGAATCCTGAAGGTAAAATCATAGAAGTCCTTGGTAAAAAGGGCAGTAACGAAGCTGATATCCGATCGGTAATCCGTAAGTACAAACTCCCTGAGGCCTTTCCAAAGAAAGTGGAAGCTGAAGCGGAGAGTATTCCGACAGAAGTGCCAGAGGAAGACATGGCCGGCAGACGGGATCTGAGAGATGATGTTGTCTTTACAATTGATGGGGCCGACGCCAAGGATCTTGACGATGCCGTGTCTGTTAAAGTCCTTGAGAACGGTAACATTCTTCTTGGTGTGCATATTGCGGATGTTACCCACTATGTAAAAGAAAACTCTAAGCTGGGTAACGAAGCCTTGAAAAGAGCAACCAGTGTTTATTTAATCGACCGTGTTATTCCTATGTTACCAAAGCGATTATCCAATGGCGTTTGTAGTTTGAACCCACAGGTCAACCGATTGACATTAAGTATCAACATGGAAATAGACGGCACGGGAACAGTGGTGAATCACGAAATTTATGAATCGGTCATCAAGACTGTTGATCGATTAACTTATACAGATGTATCCGATATTCTAGAGGATGTAGATCGCCCTGAACTTTCTAAATATGACTATCTTGTAGAAACTTTTAAAATCATGGAAAAACTGCAAGGCATCTTGAGAGAAAAGCGTAGTAGAAGAGGCATGATTGACTTCAATTTCTCTGAAGCAAAAATCGTCCTTGATGAAGAAGGACATCCAATTGATATCATCAAGCAGGAAAGACGTATTGCCAATAAGATCATCGAGGAATTCATGCTCGTTGCCAATGAAACCATTGCTGAGCACATGCACTGGATGGAGCTACCTTTTATCTACCGTATCCACGAAAATCCAAGTGAAGAGCGTATAACGGCATTCAATAAAGTGATTCATAACTTCGGCTATTTCATCAAAGGACAACATGGGGAAGTACACCCTAAAGCGATTCAGAACCTTCTTAAGAAAATTGAAGGCACAAAGGAAGAACACCTGATCAGCAAGTTGATGTTAAGATCATTAAAACAAGCCAAGTACTCACCGCTTAACGAAGGTCATTTTGGATTGGCGTCTGAATACTATTGTCACTTTACATCGCCAATTAGAAGATACCCGGATTTACAGATCCACCGTATCATCAAAGAAATGTTGGCATCAAAGTTGACGGAAGGTAGAATCAATAAATTAGAGAACATCGTTGCGGAAGCGGCATTACAATCTTCGGAGCAGGAACGTGTAGCAGAGCAGGCAGAACGTGATACAGATGACTTGAAGATGGCAGAATACATGAGCCAGTTTATCGGAGAGGAATTTGTTGGATTCGTATCGTCTGTAACATCTTTCGGTATGTATATAGAGCTAGAAAACATGTGTGAGGGACTTGTACATGTCAAAACATTAAATGATGACTACTACAACTATGATGAAAATACATTGTCACTTGTTGGAGAGCGATCAAAAAGACGTTATACAATTGGGGATGACGTTGTTGTACGTGTAGAAAAAGTAGATGTTGATGCAAGAGAAGTAGATTTTATTGTTATAAAAAAGATAGAAGTATAAGAAATAGGATGTGGACAAATGTATAGATTAGTCGTAAGTGATATTGATGGTACACTGTTAAACAATGCAAAAGAAATTACACCTGCCACGCGACAAGGGATTCATGATATTATCGACAATGGCGTGAAATTTGTGATTGCCACTGGGCGGGTTCATCCAGCAGCAAAATGGCCCTATATCGATTTGGGAATCAATGGCCCATTGATTTCATGTAATGGTGCCCTTGTGAAAGATACCGCTACAGATGAAATAATCTATGAGCGTCCTCTGGACAGAACACTCGCAAAAAAAGTCAGCGATATTTGTGCAAGATATGATGTGTATTTTCATTATTACACTGAGAATGCAATTCATGCGGAGAAATATGATTTTCTACTTAAAAAATTTGCTGAGCTTTCAAAAAAACTGCCAGAAGAAAAGTTTGTGCCAACAGAAATCTTGGACAGCTACAACGAGTTTTTAGAGCGGGAAGAGACAATCTATAAAATCGGTATCTTCTGTGATGGTGGAGAACTGTCTAAGCAACTGATTGCAGAAATTATGGAGATAGAGGACATCTCATGTTACAAATCCCTGGACACTTCATTCGATGTTATGGCAAAAGGGGTCAGCAAAGGCGATGCAGTGGCTCATCTAAATACCTACTATGATATCCCACGTGAGGAGACAATTGCTTCTGGTGACAATGAAAACGATATTGACATGATCAAGTACGTTGGTCTTGGTGTTGCAATGGAAAACGCTGTAGAAGCCGCTAAAGAAGCAGCAGATTATATAACGGTGAGCAACGAAGAGGATGGACTGCTTAAGGTAATCAATGAGTTTGTATTAAATAAATAGATCAAATGGAGGCTGACGATGAAAAATTTATGGACGACTATTATGGTAAAGGATATGGAAGAATCACTGGCCTTTTATATGGATGTTTTAGGCCTTTCCATCGATAAAAGATATGTATCTGGTTCAGGTGCTGAAATAGCTTTTTTAGGTGACGGAGAAACAAAATTTGAACTGATCTGTAGCGATACACTGGCGGGGATTAGTTATACGCCTTTCGTTTCAACGGGATTTCAAGTAGACAGTGTCGACGACTATATGAAATACCTAGAGGGAAAAGAGGTAGAAATAGTGGAAGGTCCTTTTGAACCGTCTCCAATGATTAAGTTCTTTTATATAAAAGATCCTAATGGGTACAAAATTCAATTGGCTGAGTTGAGAGGTTAATGAGAGATATATTAAAGGCAAGGTCAGTTTTAAGTGACCTTGCCTTATTTTTATGATGTTAGTTGTTATTCCTCTAAGATGTAATCCCCTTTGGTGTTGATAAATCCCCGCTTGCCACCAATGATGATGTTTGCAAAGCCTTTATTGAAAAGGGTCATGTCATCAAAGATAAACTGCGTAAGTACTTCTCCCTTGGTGTTGATGAGTGCATATTTCCCGTTGATTTCAATGAAGGTTGTTTTCGCCTTGAAGAAGGAGCCAAAATCATCATAGATCATGTTGCTGATCACTTCACCTGTTGGTTTCAAGACACCATATTTTTTTGTGACACTGTCCTGAACAACGATAGAGTCATCTCCAATAAAGGTTAATGACTTGTAAATCGGTTCTAGAAAATACTCGCCGTTTTTTTGAATAATACCTTTACGGTCATCCAGTGTGACAACAGCGTGACCGGCTTGGTTAAAAGGTTTTACATGATCAAATTTGGGAGGGATGACAAAGCGACCGCTGGTTTGAATAAATCCGTAGAGACCATTGCGCTTGGCAATTGCAAGACCTTCGTGGAATGACGAAACATCTTCAAATTGAGGCGCTACAACAAGGTCTCCTTGGGTATTAATAAATCCATATTGGGCATCTTTTGTTATGATGGCAAAGTCATTTACAAATTCGTTGATGGCATCATATTCTGGTGGTACAAGGTAAGTGCCATCGGGTTTCAGTAGTCCCCATAGATTGTCGACAGAAATAATAGCCGCTTCAGTTGATCCAAGGTTTTGGAAACTGAAAATACGGTCAAATTTATAAGGGGTCAATTGATTCTTTTCTTTTGAGTAAAGGGCTTTTTTATCATCTTTTTCAGCGATATAAAAATTCCCGCTTTCGTAAATATAATCGGTAGAGGCAGGGATTAGAACTTTACCTGAGCCGTTAATAAGTCCGTATTGGCCGCTACGGGCGGTTACGACACCATAAGTACCTGCCGTATCGAACTTAAGGGTTTTATATGCCAATCCACTATCTTCGTGAGTTACAAAGTTATATACGCCTGCAACGTTTTGTGGATCATAATAGGCGAGACTTTCTTCATTGATAAAGCCCAGCTTAGCGTACAGTGTTGGAATAAGGATGTCGCCATCTAAATTGGCTACCCCCTTATAAGAAATGCCTTTGTTAATAGTCGACAATTGTGTCAGTTCAAAATACTGTTTTGAGGTATCGTGTGGATTCTTAAGGAGTTTGATGGCATCATAAACCGGCTCTAAAACCACTTCGGCGATAGAAGTATCATAGATGCCCTTTAAGTTGCCCTTCATAATAAAGTATCTGTGATCCGAAAGTCTCATGACCTGATCATAAGGCTGGCTGAGCAAACCCTTGTCTAAATCGAAGAAATAATAAAGGTTTTCACTACGGCAAATATATCCATCACCTGCGATATAAATACCATCATATGCTGGTGGGACAAGAATCTTTTCATCATGGGTCATTACGCCTATCTTGTTGTTTGAAACAAATGCGACTTGGGAGTCGGAAATATGGAATAACTCCTTGTCTTGAGGCTTCATTAGGATGGCACCGTTTAAAGAAGCCACACCGTAAGTGTTGCCTTGCTTGAATACAAATGTTCTAAAATCCTTGTGAAAATCCAACATTTTGGCTTCATCCCATACAAAGGGGTGGATTACCTTGTTGTTACTTGAGATAATACCCAGCTTTCTATTTTTAAAGGCCAAGGCGTTACCGTTGACGAAATGAGAAATGCTGTCGTACTCAATAGGCACCACAAGTTTTCCGCTTGTGTCCAGTGCTCCTGCAGAATCACCCTGGTGTACAATGGCATATCCATCTTTATAGTTGGTTATATATTTATACATTGGCGGGACAAGTTCAACGCCTTTGGTGGTAATAACGCCAAATTGACCGTCCTTTTGTACGATTGCAAGTCCGTTGTTAAATTCTGCGATGCCGTCATACATATTCATCTGAATGGTATCCCCATTCACGTCTTTTAGTCCGTAAGAAGATGTGGTACTATCATAATAAGCAATCGGTGTCGTCGGCTCACCAAAACTGACTGGCATCAGACACGCGATACATAAAATGCACGTAATTAATTTTGTCTTCATAAGATAAACCCCTTTCTATTCTACTTTATCATAAAATCTGTGAATTTAGGAAGGCTTCTGGGTAAAATACTAATATAGAGGGAGGCTACAAAATGAAAGAAATTTGGGAAAAACAATTAATGACAGGTGTCAAGGAAATTGATGTGGAACACTTAACGTTAATTGAAACCGTGGATGAACTTTACGAAGCCATGCAATCAGGAAAAGGCAAAGAAGAGGTCAAAGGCGTGGTGAACTTCCTTCAGAATTACGTGAGGATTCATTTTAAACATGAAGAGACCTTACAGGTTGAATACAGTTATCCAGATCTAGAAGCACACAAGGTCATGCATAAGGAGTTTGTCAAAGAAGTGGCTAGTTTAGCGCTATTGATAGAGGAGGATACCTCAACGACCAATGCCATGAAAGTAACCTACTTCTGCATGGAATGGCTAAAACAGCACATCGGTGTTGAGGATAGAAAGTTGGCTGCTTATATATTGGCGGAACGTGGTGATGAATAAGACGGCCCGATGACAAAGCCTTAAGAAAGTCTAAAAATGTTAAAAAATCGTTACAGTGGCAAGCCTGTATTTGACTTAGGTTGAAATAGATGCTAAAATCTAAAACAGACTGAGGTAAGGAGGTGTAATCAGTGGGTAGAAAGATTATTGCAAATAATAAAAAAGCCAGATATGAATATTTTATTGAAGAAACATACGAAGCAGGGCTTGTTTTAACTGGTACAGAGGTTAAATCAATCAGACTTGGTCATGTTAATATCAAAGAATCTTATTGTGATATAAAAGGAGATGAAGTATTTGTCGTAGGGATGAATATAAGCCCTTATGAAAAAGGCAATGTTGCAAATGTCGATTCGTTGAGAGAAAGAAAGCTTCTCCTCAATAGAAGAGAAATTAATAAACTTATTGGTTATACAACACAAGACGGTCTTACACTGATTCCACTAACTATTTATCTAACGGATAAAGGGTTGATTAAGATGGAACTTGCTGTAGCAAAGGGTAAAAAGCTTTATGACAAACGTCAAACAATTGCTGAACGCGATTCAAAACGTCGTGTACAGCAAGCCTTAAGTGAAAAATACTAGGGGGCGTACAGGTTTCGACAGGGGTATAGAGCATCAGTAAGCGAGCCGTGTTTCTTGGTCTGGGGTACACGTAAAAGAACTGGACCACTTAAATTAAACGCAGATAATAATTTAGCGTTAGCTGCCTAATCGCAGCCGTCCCTCTCAAGGCCTTTATCTCGTGCCGCCTGAGACTGGACCAATCTTGCATGGGATCGAATTTCGACAGTGTTTCGGGTCGTTAGGGTTTAAGAAACTGGTTAGTATTGTAGTTTGTCATTAGACGACTCTACTAATAAGATTTAAATTAATGACTTTGCTCGGAGAAAGCTTTTGTGAAGTGCTTTTGGACAGGGGTTCGATTCCCCTCGCCTCCACCAAAAAAAGAAAGAACCCATCAGTGAACTGCTGATGGGTTCTTATCTTTTTTGGTTTTAGCAAGGAATCGAACAAGAGCGTCAAGAAAATGGCCCAGTGAGCCATTTTTAGCGATCGGCGTGAAAGTATAACTGGTGCGACCGAAGGCACCAATTGTACGGAGCGATTCCCCGAGGGGGAGTTATCTTAGTGCAAAAATCAGGGCTTCCCACATTTTTCCCACACAAGTTTTCAGATGATTATAAATGCCGTAGATCGTACAGCGTTAAAGGCAATCCAGATGACAATGCTGTTATCGAATCATTTCATGCAATCTTGAAAGAAGAAGAAGTTTACCGCAAGGTCTATCGTGATTTTTCTGAAGCTCAGAAATCAATTTTCAAATATACCGAAGGCTGGTATAACAATCGCAGAATTCACGGAAGTATTTTCTATATGACACCAAATGAATTTGAAGCTTTGGCAGTGCAATTTCTCACTTTATGTGTCCAACGTATTGACCTAGATCCAGTGATGAAATTGAAGTATTACTAGCCATTAAATTCGATGATATAAATGAGCTGCAGGAACTTCTACCTGACGAGTACTTTGAGGATCATGGAATAAAAGGTGAGGTACAAGGGAAACACTTCTATGCAGATATAACCAATATCATGAAATGCATGGACATTAGTATTGAAGAGTTTGAACATAAATTAGCAGAGCAGGACCAGGAGCAATATCGTAATTGGCAGCAGAACAATAATGCAAAATCAGCGTAAAGGAGTGAGTGGCATGTGCAATCAGATTGAAGAATGCAAGAAAACGACAGATAAATTAGAGCTTGAAAAGAAGATTGATGAAGTAATACAGTCCAGTAATTTAAGTTATGGTGATGTAAGCTCTGTATTAGATAAATTAAAAGTGACTTACATGGAAAAAGGAAATAACCTTCTAAATGCTACACACATTCAGAAGGTTATTGAAATACGGCGGTTTAATCGCTAAAGTTGCCATTCATACTTTCGTATGTATGCTGCAATTCAGAAATGATTATATGAAGCTTTCTCAAGAGATTATCTTGATCTAGTTTAGTAATATCTTCTCTGCTAGAAAGCAAATGAATTGCAAGTGTACCAAGGCTATCTCTGAGGACGATGTTAGGCGTTCTTAGGGCATGGTCATTGTTTTCGAATAGATCTGTTGTTAAGTTAGACATTATCATCACCACCTTTCTATTTGAATTATACATTAATAGGAAATGTGGACAAAATAAAATGCAAAATCAGCTTAAGAAATAGAGAAAATATTAAGGGGGTGCTGACTTGCAGAATATAGAAGAAATGCTGAAAGTTTATTATAAGAAGCAGAAGAGAATCGAGTACTTGAAGGGAAGATACACAGTGCTTGGTGACAATATAAGAGAGATTATGCAATGTATTTCTGAGACAAGACATACTTTAGAGATTATCCTTCCGGCTCAGCGGTATGATTTGGAGAGAGTCAGCACTTCAAAAACAAGGACAAGTCCTCAGGAAGAAGCACTTCTTGATTCAGAGCGGAGGATGGAGTTGAAGATACGTGAGCTCCAACGTGATCAGCAAGATAGTTTGATTGAGCGTTATGAACTTGAGGGGGAGTGTGAGCAGATAGATAAATTAATCCTATCACTGGAGGATGATGAGCGCATAATCTGTGAAATGAAATACAGACACCGAAAATCATTGCGATACATAGGTAATGAGATATGTGCAGATCATTCAACCGTTCGTAGACGACTCGATAACATACATGATAAAATAACCGAGGAATTAGGCCTAACAGCCTAGTTCTTTTCTTTTTCCCCAGAAACACCCCAAAATCCACCACTTTAGAAACAGGACTCGCCACAATCGCTCCATATACGCAACATTTTTGGTGAAAAACGGTGGTAGGATTATATTGTGAAAGATTACAATTCTATATCCCATATCCGCGATAATAAACAGGTGTACAAAAAAAATTTCTGTGATAATATGTAAATAGAAGTAATAAATACATATTTATGGAGGTTGATGTGATGAAAAGAAGAATTATTGCTATGGCGTTAGGGCTAACTCTATGCATGAGTTCATTTGCATTTGGAGAAGCTATAAGCCAAGATGAGTTTGATCGATTAGCAAAAGAAAATGAAGAGCTTCTAGGACAGATTGAATCTTTAGAGGCGAAGTTAGTTCCAGTAGATGTGGAATCGAAAGTTATGACGAATTTACCTTCTGGTTATTATACTATATGTCCTAGTATTTTAGACTCTAATTCAGTTGAGGTTAAATACACCGGAGAGGTTATCGATGGCATCCCTAATGGTAAGGGGATTCTTGAGATCAGTGTTAAAACCTATGATGATGATAACAATGTATATGAATATAATTACGAATTAGATGGTACGTTTAATGATTATTATTTATTAGGGAGTGGTGATTCGACTACTACCATTGAAAGAAATGGTGTAATAAGAAGTGTTTTTAAAGAAAATGGTAACTTTCATTACGGAAAATTAAATGGTCAAGGGAAGTATACTGATTATATTTATAGTAATGGCGAGGTTTATAGAAGTTGTGTGTATGAAGGAAATTTTGAATTTGGAATTAAAGAAGGAAAATTCAAGGTGCTAAAGACGAAATATTTAACGAGCAGAATAGATATTTCAGAATCAGAAGGTCAATATTACAATGATTATGAAACTGGATATTGGAAAGAAGAAAAAATTTCAGAGGACGGAAATGTTTTATCAGCTTCAGAAGGACATTATGGTAGAGGTTATCAAGTTGGTAAATGGATGTATCGTAACAATGATGGTGATATGAGTATTCGTGAATTTGTATCGTATAGTGATTTTGGTGAAGAAATTGATTAATGGCAGGGAAAGAAGCGATATTTTCGCTTCTTTTTTATTTTAAGGTAAAGAAGTGATAATATGAATTTTGTTGAACCAATAAGATCAAAAGAAACCTTAAATGGTATTCTTAAATATTTAAGAACAACTAATGAACGAGATTATTTATTATTCCTAGTAGGTTGCCACAGTGCCTTAAGAATATCTGATATATTAAAGTTGAGAGTATCTGATGCATATGATCAGAAGATTTATGTATCAGAGAAGAAAACTGGTAAGTATCGTTTAATCAAGTTGAATACTAAAGTTAAGAAAGCATTACTAGAATATGCTCAGGGAAAAGATCCAGACGATTATCTTTTTAAATCAAGAGAAAAGTATAATAGACCTATAAGTCGACAAAGAGCTTGGCAAATTATTAATAGAACCTGTGCGGAGTTTGGAATAGAAAATGTAGGAACACATACCTTAAGGAAAACCTTTGGGTATTTTTTTTACCTTCAATATAAAGATATTGACACGCTTAGGAAGATTTTAAACCACAACACCTCATCCTATACTGCAAGATATATCGGCATAGAGCAGGAAAAAATAGACGATATGACGAGTGATTTCTGTCTATTTTAGTGTGAATTATAAAATAGTTTTACATATTTCGTTAACGTTAAACTCATTTTTAAACTAAGTATCTATAAGAGTAAATTAATGTTGAAATATAAACGATTGTAGGCTGTTAAAATAATTAATTTTGAGTTTTACACAATATACAATATGTCTAACTCAATTAGTAAGTAAATGGAAATTAAGGTGATGAAATGGCAAGAAAGACATTAAGACCATGTGCAAGGAATGGATGCAACAATTTAACCAAAGGTACGTACTGTGATGCGCATAAGAATGTCCTTCAAAAAGAAGCTGATAGGAAACGTCCTTCAGCTGCCAAAAGAGGATATGATTCCAAATGGAATAAGTATCGACTATCTTTCCTATCTAAACCAGAGAATATGTTTTGTGTCAGATGCAAAGAAAGAAGTGTTATGACAGTTGCAAAAGTAGTTGATCATATCATCCCACATAAAGGAGATAGAAGGTTGTTTTGGGACACGAAGAATCACCAAGGATTGTGTGAAAGGTGTCATAATTCTAAGACTGCACGAGAAGATGGTGGTTTTGGGAATAAATGATTGGTATAATGAGTTGGGGTGATTTTATGTATTATGGTATAAGAGATTTTGATGAATGCAACTCATTTAATGATATTATTGAAGCTATTAAACAAATGAATCATGAGCAAGTTTTCGAAATATCAGACATTAAAAACAATTACTTTTTAACAGATAAAGAAATTGATTATGAAATTTTAGATTCTAGTTATAAGTTTTTGGAATCGATCAATAAAGATCCTTGGTTATTGTCAATTAAGCTTGGAAGAAAAAATATAGATTTATCTCCTAAGAACTTTGAAACTGCCGTAAATCATTTAATTATAAAGAATATTTTAGAAATAGAAAATAAAAGTGAAAATATAGAGATTATACAAGCTATTGATGATAAGTTTGAAGAAGCAGTGAATGCGACAGATAGTTTAATGAACTTTGAAGAGAATGAAATTGATGATAGAAAGTATGTATTTAGAGGTAAGCTATATGTTATGGTCAATACATACTTAGCTATTATTGATATTTCAAAATATCAAATGACACCCTCAGGAATTTCATATTATCATAATTTGAAAAATGAAAAGGTGTTAGACCAAATTAAAGAACTAAAAAATCAAATTGAATTGCAAGAAGGAAAGGTTCAAAGTAATTTAATAAATATTTCTGGTTTAATGATAGCATTGTTTTCAATAATAGGTTTTAATATATATTCAATCAATAAGACATTATCAGTGCCTGCAATATTGATGATGAATGAATCAATCCTTTTGGCAATATCAGTTATGTTTTATCTTATTGAGTTGATAGTGATGAAAAAAGGAGAGACAAGTAAAGTGTTACCAGTAGTTATTTGGATGGTTATACTTATTCTTGGAACGATGATAGCATATAATTTAAGAGAATTTATACCAGGGGTGGTTTAAATCTCTTTGAAGGTAGTCCAAAAGACCATACACCGAGTCATGTTTTTGTATGCGCAAGTTTTCAGATAGGGGTATTGAATGAATTATATTTTTAATTTTTATAAAGAGGTATCTGGATTGACATTGGGTTCATTTGCTAATCAATTAGTAGGAGCTATTTTAACCATTATTATTGGTTTTACAACGTTTGTTATATATCAGCAATATAGGAGCAAAGAGGATAAAAGTAAATTATATTTGAATCTTATAAGATTGCAGAGAGAGCTAGGGAAGAATAATTCAAAAGTAGAATATTGGCTAAATAAAAGAGATGAATTGAAACATTTAAAAAAAAGGTTCGAGATATCAGAAAAGCTAAATGCTCAATTAGTAAGTCTTTTTCAAGTAGTAAATGGATTATCTATTTATTCGATCTATCATCAAGATGAGTATGGTGATATAGATATTGAATATCGGTCTACCCCTGATGAAGCAATTTATGAATTAGAAATGGAATACAACCATGGAGATGGAGACCAGGATACTTATTATCAGCTGATGGATTTAAAAAAGATGCATATTGAAAATGAATTAAAGCAGATAATAAGAATATGTGATACACTCATGCTTCAGCCTAATTATATGTATAAAGAAGGAGTAGTGTTTTTATCTAATTTAGTTAAGAACTACTTGGCTCTTGAAAAGGATAAAAGAAGAGGAAAAAACCTACAGGTTCTTTGTTGCAATATGCTTGAGAATTCGAATGTGTGGGTTAATGCATTAGAAGAATTTAGAGAGCTAAAAAGAATAAATGATGAGATTAAGAAAAAACCAGCTATTCAGATCAAAGTTATTGAATGGGAGAAGAATGATTTCAATTTGTTGGTAGCGTATAATGTTCATACATACTTAAAAATTGAAGAATATATTGGAAAATTAAATGGATATACAATAATTTTCGATCAAGATGATTCTATGAAAGATTATGAATTACTAGATAAAGGATTGACTCTATTAATTGATTCACAAATTGAGACTATTGGAAAATCGTTAAAAAGAACTAATTGGTTATATAGAGGAGTTTAAGGAGCCGTGAGGCTTCTTTTTTGTTGGAGGTGAATACATGGGAAAGCGAGGACCAGCGCCAAAACCTACAAATCTTAAAGTACTTGCTGGTAATCCTGGTAAGCGCGAACTCAATATGAATGAGCCAAAGCCTGAGATTGAAAAGGAATTACCAAAGCCTCCAGCGTTCTTAAGTACTTATGCTAAGAAGGAGTGGAAGCGAATAGCACCGGTGCTACATGACATGGGCCTATTAACCAAGGCGGATTATGCAGCACTTGCTGGATATTGTCAGTGTTATGATCGGTGGGTTACTGCAGAGAAAACCATTCGTGCAAAGATGAAAGCTAATAAAGGGCAATTAACATTTGCTACTGAAAGTGGTTATGTACAACAGATACCAGAGATAGGGATATCCAATCAAGCCATGAAGGAGATGCGAAACTTTGCTAAAGAGTTTGGATTAACACCAAGTTCCAGGACAAACCTTCACGTTGAGAAACCACTTGAAGAAACGGATCCGTTAGTTGAATTTATGAAGGGTGTTAAGTGATGGACCGCTGTACTAAATATGCAAAAGAGGTTGTTGCAGGGAATATCGTTGCCGGTGACTTAGTTATTAAGGCATGTAAGCGACACTTGAATGATTTAAAAAGGTCTAAGACAAAGAAATTTAGGTTCTTTCCAAAGTTAGTTGATTGACGATGCTAAAAATGATATAATAGTATTGAAAATGCTAGCTTTAGGAGAAGGAAAATGGATGAAATTATCAAGTTGTTAGATCCAGCGCTCAGTTATATCGGTCATAAAATTAAAGAAGACGTTATGTACATATATGTGGAGTCAAATCGTGAAAGTTTTGGATGTCCACATTGTGGCAAACCATCAACAAAAGTGCATTCACGATACGAAAGAAGTTTTCAAGATTTGCCTATTCAGGGATACAAAGTAATGATTGTTTTAACAAACAGAAAATTTTTCTGTAAGAATCCTGAATGCCCTAATACTACCTTTATTGAGACGTATTCATTTATAAAGCACAAAGCTAAAAAAACAACTCGTTTAGAAGATGAAATCGTACGCATCTCGACGAATGTAAGTTCAGTCGCAGCTTCAAAAATACTAAAAAATCAGATTGCAGATGTTGGCAAAAGCACCATATGCAATCTTTTAAAAAAAAGAAACACCAATAATTGATAAATCATTAGTGACTAAAATTTGTATTGATGATTTTGCATTAAAGAGACGTGAAAAATATGGAACCGTTATGATTGATATAGATAGTCATAAGATCATTGATATGATAGAATCAAGAGAATTAGATGCAGTAAAGACGTGGCTATCAAGTTACCCAAATTTGAGTGTTATATCGAGGGATGGTTCGATAACATATAAGAATGCAATATCACAAAGTCATCCAAGTGCAATTCAAGTTTCAGACCGTTTTCACATACTAAAAAATCTCACAAACTATTGCAAAGACTTTTTAAAGAAACATTTGAATAGTAGAGTAGTCGTTGATGAAGTTGAGCAAAGTGATATAACATTAAAGAAAACACATAAGGCTTACACCTTAAAGGAAAAATATGAATTGGTAGCGCGTGAAATTTTAACGGGTATAAAGAAATCAAATGCTTGTAAGAAGTATCATTTGGATATTAGGGTTTATAATAAAATTGTTGGATTTACAGAAGATGAGCGTCTAAAATATTTCATAACCAAAAGCGAAATAAAATCAGATGACAAAGCAGCAAATAAGATGAAGTTAGTTTTTGAAGTCAGAGAATCTTATAAAGAAGTTGGTTCAATTAGGCAAGTAGCTAAACTACATGGACTTTCAAGAAATACTGTAAAGCGTTATTTAGAAGAAAATTTTTCATCAATATCTGCGAGTAAAGGTGTAAAAAGAAAAAGTATCCTTAATTCTTATGAATCTACAATTGAGTCATATATACAACAAGGAGTTAAATCTTCAATAATTGAAGAAGTCATACGTGCACAAGGATATACTGGTTCATCGTCAACAGTTAGACATTACATTTCAAATTGGAAGAAACAAAATAGTAAGCAATCATTTTCATCGAAATCAGTAAAGTATGAGTATATTGATAGGAACAAACTTACGAAGTTACTATTCCACAAAGTGAATAAGGTAAAAGGCTTAACCAAAGAAATAGTAGAAAAAATTTATCTTAAAGATGATTTGTTTAGACAAATTATTCAATTAGTTGAGGCATTTCGAAATTTGATGAGAAATAAACAAGTTGAAGAATTAGGGGTGTGGATTACAAGAGCACAAGCATTAAATATCTCTGAAATAAATTCTTTTGTTAATGGTGTACTACGAGATATAGTTGCCGTAAAAAATGCGATTATTTATGACTATAATAATGGATTAGCTGAAGGAAAAGTGAATAAGATAAAGGTAACGAAAAGAATTATGTATGGTCGTTGTGGTTTTAAGTTGTTAAAAGAGAAATCATTGCGGCTTGAATTTTGACATACAATCAACTAACTTTGGAAAGAACCA
>PPCM01000145.1_pt1:0-100000 | contig 105651 bp, 85 predicted proteins | sample 1555541 | NCBI WGS metagenome assembly PPCM01 (sample SAMN05284479, study PRJNA326546) | Marine sediment metagenome, whole genome shotgun sequencing project. | isolation source: marine sediment | place: Germany: Wadden Sea | collected 2012-09-05
GTACTGGGACTTACTCTTTTCTTGGTCGGTCTTGAAAATGCTCTGTTTCCCCTCGGCAAAATTATGGCTGCACAGCTTACCAATCCAGAATTTCTCAGTCGGGGTAAAGAAGCTGTTGATCTTACAGATTGGTCAATTTATGGCTGGATATATGTCTTTGCCGCCGCTATCGGTTTTGCAACAACAGTTGCCGAACCATCACTCATTGCCGTTGCCTACAAGGCAAATGAGGTCTCAGCTGGTTCAATCTCAAAATGGGGGCTTCGTCTCACTGTGGCTGTTGGTGTTGCCTTTGGCATCAGCCTTGGGGCCTATCGCATTATTTCCGGCACACCACTCTACTTATATATAATGGTTGGTTATATTATAGTAATAATACAAACATTCTTTGCACCTAAAACGATTATCCCACTGGCATATGATTCGGGTGGAGTAACAACCTCAACTGTGACAGTCCCTATAGTTACAGCTTTAGGTTTAGGCCTTGCCAATTCGGTACCGGGAAGAAACCCGGCTATTGATGGTTTTGGTCTCATTGCTTTTGCATCACTCTTTCCGATCATCACCGTACTCGGTTATGCCCAGTACATTCAGTGGGCTGCTACCAGGGCAAAAAAACAATAAAGGAGCAAGATCCTATGCGCTTTAAAGTCATCTTAGCATCAGTTAAAAGTGACATTACCGATAAGGTTGTCGATGCAGCCAAAGAAGTTGGTGCAACCGGAGCAACGATTATTCCTGCCCGGGGTACTGGAATTCGTGAAGCAAAAACCTTTTTTGGACTTTCGCTGGAAAAACAAACCGATATTATCATGTTTCTTGTAGAGGAACACGCATTGGGCAAAATTATGGAAGCTATTGGTGAAGCTGGTGAATTCAGCAAACCAGGTACGGGTATAGCCTTTTCTCTACCTGTCGATCAGGTAATTGGTTTAGAAAGCCAGATTGAACGGTTCAAAGAAGAAGCGCGAAATCAATATTTCTAAAAACCGGAAATCAGTAACCACTGAGGGAAACAATGACAGAAGAAAGCAAACTAGTTCGAGCACGAGACGTAATGATAACCAACGTGCCGACAATTGATGGTATGGCGACAGCGCGTGAGGCAGCAGCTTTGATGAAGAAACATCAGGTTTCTTCCATCCTTGTTAATAAGCGACATGAAGATGATGCTTGGGGCCTTGTTTCAGTACGTGATCTGATCGGCGGAGTGCTTATCCCTAGTAAAAACCCTGAAATGGTTAATGTCTATGAGATTATGACCAAACCAATCTTTTCAGTTGCCGCAGATATGGACATTCGCTATGTAGCACGACTAATGCAGCAAATTGGATTACGTCGTGCTCCCGTAGAAGAAAATGGTAAAATGGTTGGCATGGTTACTCTGCCATCCTTGGTACTTGAAAACGATTTATTCTAACTTGCCCGCAGCTCATTGAGCTTATCGAGCAAATTTTACCTTCGCTTCGATAAGCTCAATGAGCTGTGGCCCAGTGCCACCTCTCATATCCAGTTTACTACCTACTTTTTTAGCCCCGCCATAATGATATGATTTACGCAATCATCTGATCTTTTTCAATAGTCCGGAGTTAGCATGTATTATTTCACCCGAAAATTATCATTTGTTTTAGCTTTACTAGTCTATCTTTTATGCTCAACGACCACTGCTTTTGGCCTAGATGGTACCATTCAATTAACAGACACCGAGCGAGAGTGGTTGATGAAGGTCGACTCAATTACCATCTCTTATGACCAAAGTAATCCGCCCTTAAGCTTTAAAAACGACAATGGTCGCGCTGATGGTGTAAGCGTCGATTATTTTACTCTCGTCGCCAAAAAGATTGGTCTTCAGGTAAATTTCCTTGGTTCTTCGTGGAATGAAACACTTGGTAGAGCGATGAACCACGAAATCGATGGTATACTAGCTGCTGCCGGCAAGAAGGGTGAAGATTTATCCCTGAACCTCACAGAGCCTTTTTCCACAATTCCCCTTGCTGTTGCAGGCGACAAACATTTCCCAGCAATTTCAAAGCTGAACGATTTAGATGGTAAACGCATAGCTATTGTTAAAGGCTCAGCTCGTATATCACTAATGCAGGATCATGCCCCCCAATCCATCATAACCGAAGTTGATTCACCGGAAGAAGGCATCAAGCTTCTTAGGGGAAATAAGGTTGATGTATATTTCGATGCTCTACCGGTCTTTGAGCATATTATGACCAGTCAACGATTCTCTGATGTTCATATTAGACTACTATACTATTCCGAACTTGGTTTTCTACGAGCAGGGATCACGAGTGATCACCCTGAGCTGACAAGCCTTATAAATAAGGCTATTAGGGCAATCTCCCCACAAGAGCACAGAGCCATTGCTAAAAAGTGGTTCAAGCTTCACGACCATATCCCGAAACAGCAGGAACTACACCTCACCGTTAGAGAAAAAGAGTGGCTAAAAAATCATCCGATTATTCGAGTGGGCGTAGACCCCTCCTTTGCACCTCTTGAGTTTATAGGTAAAGATGGCAGCCACCACGGTATTGCCATCGACTTTTTAAAAATGGTTGAAAAGGAACTGGGTGTAACATTTAAGATACAGGACGGCCACAGCTGGGATGAGCTCATTCAAATGGGTATCAAGCGTGAGCTGGATATGTTTCCCGCCATGCTTAAAACCAGCAAACGTGCTGAACACTATTTATTTACAACACCATACACATCTTTTCCCATCTCTATATTTGTTCGTAATGATTCAGATTACGTAAACAGTATTAAATACTTAGGAGACAAAAAACTTGCTATCATCAAGGGAAATGCCACTGAAGAGTTTATAAGGCGTGACTTCCCAGACCTCCCTTTACTACCCGTCGAATCAACCGAGGCTGCTCTCAAGGCAATCCAAAAAGGGGATGCCTATGCGATGATCAGCAACCAAGTCAGCGCCAGCTACTACATCGCCAAGCAGGGTATATTAGATCTAAAAATTGGTGGCGACACCCCATACAAATTACAGCTCACTTTTGCTTCCCGCAGTGACTGGCCGGAACTGAACTCCATTTTACAAAAAGCACTGAATACAATCAGTGAAGAGCAAAAAAGAGCATTTTATAAAAAATGGTTCAGCATTACCTACGAACATCAAATCGATCAAACTACTATTTGGCAATTCACCGCGTCTTTTCTCATACTTATAATAGTTTTTCTTGTTTTAAGCTTAATTGTTACCCGAAATATGGCGAAACAAGCAGATGCTATAGACCTTATACGAAGACAGCTCCAGGCAGCACTTGATGCCTCTCCTGCAGGTATCGCGATCGTTGACAGCCAAACCGGACAAACTCAATTCATTAATAAAGCTGCAGCGATGATGAGAGAGTTTTCCACTTCAAATAAGGACACTTGCAATACCCACTCCGATCTCAACTGGACTCTCTTGCTGCCCAATAAAACACCATATCCGCTGGATCAGCAGCCACTAACAAGAGCCTTAAGACTCGGTGAAACGACAACTAATCAAGAGTGTTTACTCGCCGGCAAAGATAACCAGAAAAAATGGGTTATCATCAACGCCGCTCCTGTACGAGATGAGCATGAAGTGATTGTTGCAGGTGTAGTCATTATCAGTGACATCACCAGCAGTAAACAAATTGAAGAAAAGCTGGCCCAAAAAGAAAAACAACAGGCCCTGCTTCTTAATTCGCTACCGATGATTTTTTACTCCTGCAGTATTGAGGGAACCCTTCTAAAACCAAACTGGGTCAGTGGCCAGTTTGAGAAAATAACAGGGTTTAAACCAACTGATTTTTTGAAGGACAAGGCCGTCACATGGAGAGCAAGAGTACATCCCCACGACAGAGATTTTGTTAATCAGGAATTTGCCAAACTCGCCGAAACAAAAGAAATATCCATCGATTACCGGTGGAAGGTCGAATCTGGAGACTATCATTGGCTTCATGAAGATGTTGTATATGTAACCAATGAGCTAACGGGCACTGCAGAAATTGTAGGCATTCTCCTTGACATCAACGAACGTAAAACCCAAGAACATGAACTTATTCTCACCCAGCAGTCAGTTGATAATAACAGTGTTCCGGTCATCTGGGTTGATGTCAAAACAAGAAAGTTTATATATGTCAACAAGGCGACCACAGAACTATTTGGCTATGATCTGGAAGAATTTCTTAACACACCTCCGCACCTCCTTCACCCCCAACAAACTGACGAATACTGGAAACAACTGTTACCAATTTTGAAAAAAGAATCGCGCCTCACTAAAAATTTAACCCTTCGAAAAAAAGACAGCATATTATTTCCGGCACTTATGCATGCAACTTATTTTTCTATTAATGAAAATGAGTATATTTTCCTCACACTTTCGGATCTTACAGAATTTGAAGCTATGGGCAAAAAACTCCAGCAAGCTCAGAAAATGGAAGCTGTTGGCACCCTTGCCGGAGGCATAGCACACGATTTTAATAATATTCTTTCAGCAATTTTTGGCTATAATCAGCTTGCACAGATGAGTAAAGGAGAAGAAAAACAGCTGGCTAAAGCAACAGAAGGGATTTTCAAAGCCTCAACGCGGGCTAAAAAACTGGTTAAGCAAATTTTAGCTTTCAGTAGGCAAGGAGAACAGGCTAAAAAACCAATGAACCCGGCCCAGGTTGCAGGTGAGGCTTTAGATCTTCTGCGGCAAACAATACCTTCCACAATTCGCATCGAGCAGGCGATTGTAAGTAAGCAATACATCTTTGGTAATCCAACCCAAATGCATCAGGTGTTTATGAATCTGGTAACCAATGCTTATCAAGCTATCAGGATTCAAACAGGTGGTGTCATCACTGTTACTCTTGAAGATGTTACATTTACTGAAGATAACCCCGTCGAAGGCATCACAATTCCGCAGGGGCAATACATACTTTGCACAGTCAAAGACACAGGACCCACTATACCTAGGGAAATTATCCATAAAATATTCGATCCCTATTTCACAACTAAGGCTCAACAGGAAGGAACAGGGCTTGGCCTCTCTGTGGTACATGGCATCATTACTGACCACAATGGTTTTATCACAGTCAAAAGTGAACAAGACACAGGTACTGTTTTTTCTCTCTTTCTACCGGTTATAAAACAAAAATCCTCCATGGGTACCGAAGAAAAAACAACCATAGCAGGTCTGGGTGGCAACGAAAGAATACTGTTTGTCGATGATGAGGAGGTCATCCTGTCTATAGTTGAAGATATATTCGCCAAATACGGTTATAAAATAGATGTTTTTATAGATCCTGAAGCAGCGTTGGAACACTATTTGGCATCACCTGTGGAGTACGATTTACTTATAACGGACATGACTATGCCTAATATGACAGGAATCGAACTGATTAAACGAGTACGAAAAAAACAACCAGAAATTCCTGTGTTTCTCTGTACAGGCTACAGTGCTAAAGTGCCGAACAATGCATTAGACAATTTGAATATAACAGGCTTAATTGATAAACCTTACCCTGTAAAGACACTTCTTCAGAAAGTAAGAAGCGGGCTGCAAACGTGCTAGACCATGAATAAAACGATACTTTGCATGGATGATGACCTGATGATTCTTGATATCATCAAGAGTTATTTTGAAAGTCATGATTACACTGTTCTCACTGCTGAAAATGGCAGAGATGGATTAGATCTCTTTAAGAAGCACAACCCTGATATTGCCCTAATTGATCTTAACATGCCCATCATGAATGGTTTTGAAGTGCTGACCAGACTCAAAAACGATTCACCTGATACTCCCACAATAGTCATCTCCGGTGAAGGTGAAATGGCTGATGTTATTCAAGCACTCCATTCCGGTGCCTGGCACTATCTCACCAAACCCATAGAAACCTACGACATAATCAAACACGCTGTAGAACAGGCATTAGGTAAAGCTCTGTTAATACAACAGAACAAAGCTTACCAGAAAGGGCTTGAAACAAAGCTCTCTACGGCACTTGAGCACTTTCCCGGCTTTGTTTATACCTGCGATAAAGATTTCAAAATCACCTATACGAATAAAAAACTTTCTCAGTATTTAAAAACAGATATGGCAGGGCAGCCTTGTCACCAGGCCATATTCGGTTCTGAAACAACCTGTAGCTGGTGCCCAGCCCAGACAGATACAAGTCTTGAAACGGTGCGGCAGGAAATAGAGCATCCAACAAATGGCTGTTGGTATGACATGATAATACAACCCATCCTTGATCAACAAAATAATATCATCGAATATCAAGTTGTGCTCATAGACATAACAGCTCAAAAACAGCAACTTAAGGAAGCAGAAGAACGAGAAGCTATTCTGCTGGAAGAAAAAAACCGACTGACAGCATCTTTAGCAGACAGATATAGATTCGGAAAAATACTTGGTAAAAGTAAACCGATGCAGGAGGTGTATCAAATTATTATTGATGCTGCAGGTTCCAATGCCAGTGTTATCGTATACGGAGAGTCCGGCACAGGAAAAGAACTTGTCGCTCAGGAAATCCATAATAACAGTCCACGAGCCGACAAGCCCTTCATCAGTGTTAATTGCGGTGCTATTCCAGAAAATCTGATTGAAAGTGAGTTTTTCGGTTACAACAAAGGTGCTTTTTCCGGGGCAGAGAAAAATAAACAAGGGTATTTAGATGTTGCCGACGGCGGCACTCTCTTTCTGGATGAAGTTGGGGAAATCCCGCTTAATCTACAAATCAAACTCCTTAGAGCCATCGATGGTGGCGGCTTCACCCCTTTAGGTGGGAATGAGATAAAAAAACCCGATGTTCGTATTATTTCAGCTACGAACCGCAACCTTACCCAACTGGTAAAAGAGGGACAAATGCGACAGGACTTTCTTTACCGTATCCATGTAATTCCAGTCTATGTGCCAAAACTCAGTCAACGTAAGGAGGACATCAACCTACTCATCGATCACTTTCTGGATGTATACCAAACAGGAAAAAATATTGAACTGTCTGCAAAAACACGCAGAGCATTAGCTGATCATTCATGGGTCGGTAATGTCAGAGAATTACAGAATACTATTCAGCGTTTTGTGACTCTTGGCAGAATTGATCTTTTGGAACTAGACCAAGGCGATCAAAAAATCGAAATACCGAATAACGAACCACATTCACTTCCCGAAATAATGGAAGCTCTGGAAAAGCAAATTCTCCTCAGTCGATTTGAAAAACACAACTGGCACCAAAGCAATACAGCCGCTTCTCTTCAAATAGATCGGAAAACTCTCTATCGAAAAATGAAGCAACATCAGATCAACAAGCCAAAGTAACAGGGCAGATATGCCCCAAAACGTCACACCCTTGCCCCACAACGTTTTTTCTCCATATATTTCAACACATTAAACAACAACCTCTGCCTTACCACAACCACATCCCCCCTGTTTCGCCCCAATCTCTCAAATTCACCCTACTTCTCATTCTGGCGTTTTGTGCCTTAATTTCAAGAGATTACCCACATCGACATAAACAGGCACAGCCCATGCAATAATAGAACAGGTCTTTCTGAATAACCTCTATATACGGCTGATTATGTCTGAAATAAATACTAATGCCTCGTTACTTAATGATACTCCCTTTAATGTCCGTCTAGTTGAGGATGATGAGCAGGTTGCAGAATTATTACTCACAGTTTTGCATGTTTAGATCAACTCACAAATCATGCCACTGCCCCCCCAGCAGCCACAGAACTGCTCCAGAAAAATCAATACAGTCTTATTATAGCAGATATCGAACTTGGCAATGAAAACGGTATCAACATGCTAAGAAATATCAAAATGGAACACCCGGAGATCAAGCTGATAACAATGTCCGCAAACAACTTAGAATCCATCACATCTAAAGCTCGAGCATTTTGCGTTCTTTACGACTTTGTAAAACCACTCAGTATTGATGAGTTTACATCTGTAATTAAACACGTTTCCAACAAAAATAATTAACGAGGACAACATGCAAAACCAAATTATGCAGTTACATTTTCAAAAAGTACTTTCTGTGTTTCTTGTGCTTGGATTTTTATTTATTGCACCAGTCAGTATCATGGCGGCAAGTGGTTATTCTAGCACACATAGTGACGACCAAGCTCAAGTCCGGGCAATTGTACAACAAATTGAGAGCCAGGTTCCAGAGACGACGAAGCATTCAAAAACTATACAGAAAAATGGCATCAGCAACTCTTTAATCTCTATTGGCATACCGCTTATAGTTCTAGTGTTAGTGGGTCTGCTCACATGGTTTTTTTCAAAAACAAAAGATTCTAAGGGTAATACCCGATACCAGTTTCTCCTCGGCTCAAAGATGATGTTAAGTTTTGGTGCCCTCGTTGCCCTAGCAACCTCTCTCGGCACATACTCTATCACCAACCTCAATATAATTGGTGGAAATATAGAAGAAATGGCTGAGGAGGTCATCCCAGTATTAAACTCAGTGGCTACTATTGAAACGCACCAGCTACAGCAGGTAATTGCCCTTGAGCGTGTCTTCAGATTTAGTGAAATGGAAGGAGAACAGGCAGAAAAAAACGTAAATAAATCCTTTAAGATGTATGTGAAATACGCTCATAGAGTTGATAAGGAAATTAGCGACGCCATAGCACTACTTGACAATATTCCTGCAACAAACAGAGAAGATGCAGAGGAAATGGCAGCAGTAACCAATGCACTGGTTACCATCCAGAGAGAACATCTTATTTTCGATAAGCTCGGTGAACACACCTTAGAACTTTTAAAACATAAGGAGATGTCTCAGGCTCACATACTTGAAGAGTATACAGAAAAAGCTGGAGACCAACTCAACCATGAACTAGAAACTCTTTTAAAAAGTCTTCAAGAGCGCATAGACTCAGTTGCCCATCATACCGAGGAAGTTGAGAAGAAGGCAGCGTTCCGAATCACCATTTTTACAATTGCTGCCACAATCATTGGTTTTGCAGCAGCAATTTTTCTTACTATCATAATTACCACTCCAATCAAAAAGGCTGCCCTGTATGCACAAACTGTTGCAAGCGGTGACATCTCAAAGACAATTGTCCATCAAGGAACAGATGAGGTTGGTGCACTTGTTTCTGCAATGAACGCAATGACCGTCAGCCTTAGAAAGATGATGACTAACATTTTAAACAGTGCCAGTGAACTTTCAGACTCATCAACAGGGTTGTCAGCCACCTCAACCCAAATGTCTGGAAACGCCAATCAAACGAGCCAGAATTCAAATAGTGTTGCGGCTGCGGCCGAAGAGATGAGTGTCAATATGAACTCAGTTGCAGCAGCAGCAGAGCAAGCTGCCACAAATGTACACATTGTTGCTGCAGCCGCTGAAGAGATGACATCTACAATTGGTGAAATTGCTGGTAACACAGCAAAAACTAGCGATCTTACCTCTCAAGCTGTTAGCCAGGCAGAAATAACATCGACAAAAGTCAACGAACTTGGCACTGCGGCTCAGGAGATTTCTAAAGTCACTGAAACAATCACTGAAATTTCTGAGCAGACAAATTTACTGGCACTCAATGCTACCATTGAAGCAGCCCGTGCAGGTGAGGCCGGCAAAGGTTTTGCTGTTGTAGCAAATGAAATTAAAGAACTTGCCAAGCAGACCGCCCAGGCAACTCTTGAGATCAAAAGTAAAATTGAAGATGTACAACAATCAACCAATGGGACTGTCTCGGAGATATCAGGTATTACTCAAGTAATCGGCGATGTGAACACCATGGCAAATTCAATTGCAGCCTCGATTGAAGAGCAATCTGCTGCAACCCAGGAAATTGCCAACAACGTTGTTCAAGCATCACAGGGTATCCAGGATGTAACTAGGAATGTTGCCGAAACATCTGTTGTTTCTGAGGATATAGCAAGCCAGGTCGCAGGAATCAATCAAATGGCAAACGAGTTATCAGAAAACAGTTCAAACGTACAGGTAAACGCAGAAGGCCTTTCAAAGCTCTCTAACAGACTCGATGAAATGGTAAACCAATTTAAATTGTAGCACGGTTGGTACATTTCTACATAGTACCGAGTTGCAAAGGGGGGTCAGGCTCAACCTCACTCCCCTTTTTTCTCTGGTTGTTTACATTTTTATTCTGATGGCATTGCTGCTCACTCCTGCACCTTAACAATACAGAACCAAGCAGCTGCACCATATAAACCAACTAATAGCCACTGGTGAACAAGTAGATCAACTATATTGTGCAGTCCCGCACCTAATTGATTAATTTTTAGAAATGCATCAATTGCCGGAATTACAGGGGCAAACTGAACGATAAATGTAAGCCAAACGGGAAGTTCCTCAACAGGCCATACAAAGCCGGAAGCAAAGATTAGCGGCAGCGATGAGAGTATTACAACCAGAATAACAAGCTCCGGCCGTGGCAGGATTCGTCCTAGGAGGATACCGAGAAACAGTGGGCCTAAAATGAAAGGTAAACCAACCATGAGCAACCCGCCCATTCCCGCAAGGCGTGGAACTTCGTTATAGGAGAGGCAAAAGCCAAAATAGTAACTACTCAAGATGATGTAAATAAGACCAAAGGCTACTCCTCGTACAAAGAGGAGCTGCCCTACAGAGGCCTGTTGCCAATAGGCATCTTTTTTGTGACCACCTTTCTGCCCACCTGTTAATAGGCCAGTACCAATTATCAAAGTATGATGAAGAATAAGGACAAATATCGCAGGTAAAATATAGTTCAAATATGCTCCGGTAGAGTTAAAGACAGGGCAAACACCCAGCTCTACTGGTGTTATTTCCTGTAGAGCCTGGGGAAGCGGTTTTCCTGACAGCATCATTTTGTTTACCTTGACCCTTGCTGTAAGCGTCGCTCCCGCACTGCTCAAGCCCTCAAAAATCGTGCCGTAAACGAGGAAGTATGAGGCATCGCCACTGTAGGATAAGGTTGGTTGTCTACCGAGAAGAGTATCTCTATAAAAATTATCAGGGATCACAAGGATTCCAGCTAATCGATTCTGTAAAAAATATTCTTCAGCCGCAGCAAGAGTGGTGACTCTTTTTACAATGTGGATCTGAGGTGTAGCATCCACCATTCGCTCTAGTTGCCTGCTCATTTGACTATTATCCAGATTTGCCACGACTAGGCCAAGTTCTCGTGGTATCTGCTTTGCATATGGCTGAGGGTATAAAAAGGAATAGAAAATCACTCCGACAAAGACACTGAGTACCACGGCAGGATTGGTTAAAATTGCCCGAAATTCATGTTTAAAGAGCTGAGCAAAACTCATGCTGGAGCCCCCTTGCTAACTTTTGGAGATTTTGTGCGAAAATGAGCTAGACAATAAACAAGAATGAATAGCAAGCCAAAAGAGACAAGGGAGGTGAGGGGTCGCTCTATCTGAGCAAGCGTTGCACCATAATTGGCAACAACCACCTGAATTTCAATATAATTGCTCACCGGCAGCAAACTGCGCCAGACCTTTGCCAGTAGGCTCATGTCCGAAACAGGAAATGTGATGCCCATATAAGCAAGCCCCGGTGCTGTATAGGCAGCCGACAAGCTCATTGCTCTTGTGGTATCGCAAGTAAGCAGAAAGAACAAACCAGCTGCCGCCTGGCAACCTAGAATGGTGAGTAAGAGCGCAACAGCCAGAATCACCCAACTTCCATGCATAGGCCAGCCGATAACACCAAACATTGCCCATAAAAAAAGTATGCCCTGCAACCAGAATACAAGGGTAAGAGGCAAGAGCTTGGCGGCAATCTTTTTCACCATATTCCTCTGCAGCCAAGTCTCTATTCCAATACATCTATGGCTTGCCCCAAAGGACATCACCGTCGCCATGACAATCAAAATTTGCCAAGCTGCAGGAATCATTGCAGTGACCAGAAACTGACCATAATCCGCGTTATTATTGCCAAGGGGAGTGAATTGAACTGCAATTGGCATTGCTCCGGCTAAAGCCGCCTGAAAAACGGGCTGCCCTGAAACCAGATTTCTCCCAATATCAAGACGAACGGTCGTTGTGCTATGTGCTTTTTGCAGAGCTGAGTTTACCTGTTTGCCCACCAGAAGATACTGATAATTGATAAACGCTGTTATCTTAGGTTGCAAACGTTTGGTTGTATCTTCCTCAAGTCCTGCCGGAATAAGCACAACACCATACACCTTTCCTGTGCGCAGGTCGGTTAAAGCTTCTTGTTCATCGATATATGATTGAAGAGCAATGGTCGGTGAGGCATCATAGGAGCGAATAAACTGTCTTGATAACGAAGTTTGATCATAGTCAATAATTGCAACCGGAAGATTTCTGCAGACACCGTCTGAAAAAAGCGACCAGAGCAAGATAAAAAGAACCACAGGCAGCCACGAAACAACAGCAAACAACCATCTGTCTTTAACAAGAAGGGAACACTCTTCTTTACAATAATCAACAAACCCCTGAGGCTTCACGCTACTTCGCCTCGAAAATGACTGACATTCCAGCACGGAGACTTACTATCTTCTCTATTGGACGTGCCTCAATTTCAAAAGTACGCATATCAAAACCACTCTCACTGTTCGTTGTACGCCATGTGGCAAAATCTCCCATTACAGAGACATAACTCACACGAAACCTGTATGACTTCTCAAAGGCAGGTACATAGGCCTCAAACTCAGTCCCTTTTTGAAAACGACTGAGCAAATCTTCCCGCACATGAAACAGCGCCCAGGCATCATCCATATCAATAACAGTTGCCACCGGAAACCCCTGAGGTGCAAGTTCACCTTCACGCAGCAGAACAGAGGTTACTTCACCGCTATGTGGGCTGTAAACAAGACTGTCAGCAGCATACACCTCAACCTCATCCACAACACCGGCAGCCATTTCCGCCTGCCCTTCAGCTGCTTTTCGATCCTCATCTCGAGCACCATCTTTTGCCATGCTGTACATTTGAAAAGCCGCATCACGAGCATGTCTGGCCGCCTTTAACTGGGCGTAGACCTCATCTTTTTTCTGTTCGGGAACAACCCCGTCATTATAGAGTGTAGAAACACGTTTATATGTCTTTTCAAGAAGCTCGGCTTGAACCTTTGCTCGTGCCCACTGATCCTTAGCTGCTGCTACCTGTTGCTCTCGTGCACCGTTTCGTGCTTTTTCAGCCAAGGCCTCTGCCGCTTCCTGACCAGCCTTCGCCTGAGTCAACTTTGCTTCGATTTCAGGGCTATCGATAGTAAAGATCAGCTGACCGGATTCAACGAGATCCCCCTTTTTTACCTCTACCCCCTCAATTCTTCCTGCAATCTTCGACGACACATTATACTGCTGTGCCTCTATCTGTCCTTGTAACTTTATTGGCTTTGGTTGATATGCTTGCCTGAATGTGTAACCGACCCAACCAACAATGGAGATAAAAAATAAAAAGATAAATATCTTACGCATAGGTTCCTCTAGTTTTCTTAAGCAAACTCTTTATAGGGTGGCAGCTTTTGCTTGATACTCAGCAAATTGATTAATATCGCCTGACAAAACCAGCAATTTTGACAAGAATCTTATGTAATTGTAAACAGCAAAGGATCGTTGAATCTTTACTCCGGCAAGAAACATCTCTGCATCCACAACATCAAGAGATGTTGAAAGCCCCTGGCTAAATGATTTATTTCTTAGTTTGACACTTTCCTGCGCCAACTCGAGGCTTGACTCAAGACCATGAAACTCTTCAATAGCCTGCATTGCCTCTCGGTAATTTTGCTCAGTTAGAATTGACAAATCCTTTTCCGCTTGTGCAATCAGCGAATCTACCTGACGAATTGCTATTCTGGCAGACTCAAGTTTTTCTGAACGCCCATCTCTATCAAAAATAGTAAAACTCACACCAACCCCCACAAACCAATCAGGTGCAAGCTCTGTTGTGAGACTGTTATTGTCGTGCACCATGTAATCACCCATCACAGCAACTTCTGGATGATATTTGCCTGCTTCTACATCAACCATACCTGTAGCCTGATCTTTCTTAGCTTTGAGCATATTAAGACCTGGATAACCAGAATGTGTTTTATCAATGAAGTAATTGAGATCTGGTAGAGTAACATTGATAAACAGTGCATCAACTGGAATGACACCTGAATCTGTTTTCAACATTTTTGCCAGAGCAGTACGAGCAATTTCAAGCTGCCTCTCTGTCTTTTTACGCTCAACTCGAGCCTTATCTGCCGAGGCTTCTGCTTGAAGGCGCTCAACTTTTGAAATTTGGCCCTGTTTTTCGAGAAGAATTGCATTGCGCAGGTGGTGCTCTAAGCCATCCTCAACACTCATTCTAGTCTGTACAACCTGCTCAGCAAAAACAACACCATAATACCGCTCAACAAGTTCTTCAAACTGTTCTCGCTCAACCATATTTCTATGTTGAGCCGCCTCACGATACTGGCCTTTAGCAATATCCTGAGCCGCATCAATACGCCCACCAGTATACACCGGCCAAATGGCAGATATCCCTCCCATCAAATTATCCTGATCCAGTACATGGGTTGTGGCTGCAGAGTTTAACTGAGCAGGTGTCACTCCCATGGAGCCACCAATTGCACCAATCATATGGGAAACAGCCTCACCATCATTCATGTTATCAAATATCATTTCTGGAGTGAGATCGATATCATCATCGAGGTGAATATACTGGGCACTGATTTTCACTTCTGGAAAATACATAGCCTCAGCTGCTTCTACATTAAGATTTGCCCTTTCAACACCTGCATCTTCAGCGGCAAGCTTATCACTTATTGTAAGTAGCCTTTGCCACGCAGAGACCAAACTAAAATCCTCTGTTGCTCCTGCATAGACGTTATTTGAAAACAACAGCACCAAACTCATTATTAAGATGCTCTGCTGTACTATTCGTAAAACCAAATGATTATCTCCCCTCACATTTACACTTCATAACACTTTCAAAAATGGCTCCACTATACACCCTATCGCTTTCTGTTCAAGTGCAAATTTCTCTGAAAAAACCGACAATTAGTCAATTTTTAACGCATCTGTTCTTACAAAAGAAAAGCATTAAACCAAATTGCATCGCTATAATTTAATGAGTGATGTAGGTTAGAACCTCATCAAGATATGGTCACTATTTACTAAAAAGGTTTTTTATGGATTATCTAGTTAGTGTTGACGACACAGACATGCCAGGGACAAAAGGTACAGGGTGGATCGTGCAGGAAATGTGCGAACAAATGGAGGGAGTTATTGCTCATTGTTCAGCAATTAGCAGACACCAGCTTTTTTTACATGACGATGTCCCATACACCTCTCATAATTCAGCAATGTGTTTTGAGATGAACTTACTCAACTATAATCTTTCTGAAGTAGTAGAAGAGATGATCCATTTTATTAAAAGCCGTGCAGAAGAGGGCTCTGACCCAGGAGTTTGCGTTGCTAAAAAAACTGATATACATAAAAACCAAGCGTTGTTAGATTATGGTAGAGCCGCCAAGAAGCAACTTCTCTCAAAGGACATAGCATACAGTTTGGCAGAAAAGATGGACATCCATCTCTCAGAACATGGCGGTACAGGAGATGGTGTCATTGGTGCACTTGCAGCAGTTGGCCTACGACTGAGCGGCAATGATGGAAGATATCGAGGTTGGTATCATCTGGGAAACCCGGGCACCATTGTCAGTGTTGAAAAGCTCTGTGGTTATTCATTTGTCGATCAGGTCATCACAGAATCTGGTGAAGCTTTGTCGACAAACATATCTCTTGCAATAGGCTCTGAAAAAATTAAAACAGTGCGTAAAAAACACCTGCAGGTAGTTGTGGTTAAGGAAATATCAGAAGAAGACGGACTACCTCTGGATCTAAAATACCGCACCATCACCAGTAGAGAAGCTAAAGCATATTAAAACTAATAGTCAGGGCTATTAAATTTTGGGAGACCCTGCCAGAAGCATCTCTGCGATTGTCATTTTTACCTTTGGTAATTCGGCTCGTTTATTTTCACAAACCTCATCTTCAATACCAATAAGTTTGGAAAGGTATGGTGCACGATCAACATGTGGTGCATGGTCAGTTCTTACAAAACGGGCATCAATAATTTCCTGACACCTGAAACACCCCATAAAATGTCTGTTTTGACCATTTGGAAAACGTATAACAGCTGGAACACCATGGGTGCGACAGACAAGCAGACGATGTTGATAAAGAATGCATAAACCGTTTTCATTCAGCGGACACATAGCCTGAGGGCGCTCATCAGCCTCTTCTGCTGCCTTGCAGGCTGCAACATACTCTTCACATCTTTTGAGGATTTGCTGCTGTTTTTCTTCATCTACCATTGAAAAGCCAAGCCAGAGATAAGCCCACTCCACATAGGTATGGTGCATAAAATGTGAATCACAACAATTATCAGGACAACCTTCACAGGTAAAATCAAGTTTGGAAGCTACATCTTTATAAGCGGCCTCCATATCTTCATATAAAGACTCAATACTTCTAACCAGTTTTGTAGATAAAATAATCTCAGCCATGCACGTCTCTTTAAAGTGTTGATCTTTCATTCTTATAAACAACTACAACTTGAAGGTCAGCAATCTAACCGATCTGCACAACTTTTTAAACAGTCTCGATTAGAAACAGGAAAATTGTAATATTAAGCTGCCTTCCTGTGGATTTTCTGTAACCTCTCAGTGGTACCTTCAAGAAGTTCTGTTAAATCGCTGGATATTTCACTGGCCTGTTGAGCAACAGTGCCGGAAAGTTTTACTGTTCCAGAGGCTGCCTCACGTACCTCACGAATATTTTCAGAAACATCCTGGGTGTTTATAGAGGTGTCACTTACCAGCTTAAATATTGTATCAACATCACTTTTCTGCTTTTTCAAGGAAACATTAATGCGCTCAGTTACATCACTCAAGGCCAGGGTGCGATTATCGATATCTTCGCTCGAATCTATTAGCTTCTGACAAACCTGAATCATTTCTTCAACCTTACCCCGTATTTCAACTGTTGCCGATTCAGTTTGCAGTGACAAACCTTTAACTTCACTGGCAACGACTGCAAAACCTTTACCATACTCACCAGCCTGTGCAGCCTCTATGGTTGCATTCAGGGCCAGCAGCTTTGTCTGATCACTGATTTCACGTACCAGCGATACCGTTTTCTTTACCTGTTCAATCGCCATTTTCAGTTCACCTATGGTAACTTTTGAAACGTTAGTACAATCGCCAATGGCTTCAACCTCTCTGGATTGACGATTAATCTCTTCATCAATGATATTTACTGCAAGCTGCAGACGCTCTGTTGACTCGGTGACCACAACGGTATCGGAGGCGGTCTTTTCCGCCACCTCAGCAACAGTAACAGACCGCTCTTCAGTACTGCCTGCAAGCCCCTCCACTTCAACCGCCATGCTGTTAAGGTTTTTTGCCTGATCTTCCAACTCATTAATGGTGGATGTAAGGATATCTAGAGTTGAATCGATATGTTCAGATTCTCGAATCTTACGCTCATCTTCTTCCATTTTCTCCACCAGCGATTCCCTGAGATTACAGACAACACCTGCCAGTACACCTATCTGATCTGTGCGTTTCTGCATTGGTATCTTTTCAACAACCGTACCTTGTCTAAGTTGTTCTATAGTGTTGATCAGACTACTGAGTGGGCGCTCAATTATTATTTTGATAAGAACAAAAATTACCCCTAGATTTATCAGAATAATCACCAGACTGATCCCTAGTACCATCTTTTCATTCTGCTTGCGGATTGCAGTCAGTTCCTTCTCTTTGCCTTCAATTACCTCAACAATGTTAAGAATCTCGTTGCGTTTTCGCTCGGCTGCAATAGCCTCATCGGCAATAACTCCTTCAAGTTCAAAGACCTTTTGTTTAAGTGCGTCACCCCCCGCTAAGCTTTCCAATAGCGTTGCAACATGTGCTTTGACACTCTCGACCGTATCATCAGGCCCTTTTTTAAACTCAAACACCTCTACATTGTTAAGAAAGCTTCCTTGCTGATCAAATACACCAAATGATATAGAAAAATTCTCCCCTGCTTCCTTTACAACAGCCCTTCTCTTGCTTAAATCACGACGTTCCGTTCGGTTATATTTTGATTTATACGCTTCACGACCTTCAAGAATCTTTTTCTCTTTCAAGGAATAAATGGTAAGAAGGTTGTCACGCAGCTCTTTATCTGGTTGCACTTTCAAAAAAGAGCGAATGGAAAGCATTCTCTCCTGCAGTTCAACAATCGCCTCCCGAAGGCCGGCTGAATCCTCTGCCCTGATCTGCATCAGTGAATCAACATTCACCTTAATATTTTCATTTGCCCTCCACACACTGTAAACAAGACTTCCAATGCATATATTTGAAGTGATTGCCACTCCTATCAAGATTTTAAGACCCAGAGTAAGCCTGCTCCTCCGTTTAGTTTTTTCATTTTGCTCTCTACTCATTTACTTCTCCAGCTCCAAGACGACTTGACCGCCTATCTACCTAATATTTGGTTTAATAATAATTCTCAAAAAATTATCTCTGCTAAGATCTAAAAGATTCTTTTACTTGAGTTTTGTTTTAAACTTATTAGAGCACGATTACTTTTGCATGAAGCTGGAACTCCATATGTTGGTTACCCTTCACCATATTTCAATCTTTTCTGATTAAATTCTCTTTTCTTGACTTGTGTCAAAGTTTTTGAAAGGATTCTCAAGTAAGCTCTTTTTAACGATTGAGAAAAGAGCACTTCACCAGACCCATCTTTTCCAATCCTTAAAAAATCTCGCTTACTAAAAAAACTCAAAGAGGAGAATAAGAAATGCTTTGTAATCAATGTGAACAAACTGCAAAAGGTACTGCCTGTACACAAATTGGTGTCTGCGGAAAAACTGACGAAGTCGCTGCACTACAGGATCTTCTCACCTATTCCCTTCAGGGACTCTCTATCGTAGTACAAGAAGCACGTAAAAATGGGCCGATTGGCGATGATGTAAACAGATTTTTAGTAAAAGGCGTTTTTGCTTGTCTGACAAATGTTGATTTTGATCCAGCACGTTTTCAAGAGTGGATTGGTCAAACCGTATCTTACCGCAACGACCTTCTTGCAAAACTTGGAGATGCAGGTAAGGAACTTGCTGCAAATAATGCAACAGTTGCTCTTACTCCTGCACTGGATCTTGGTGGTCTTATCACGCAAGGTCAGGCACTTGATCTCATTAACTCTCTTGATGCCAACGAAGACCTTCGCTCTCTCAAGCAAATTATTCTTTATGGCCTCCGTGGTCTTGCTGCATATACAGACCATGCTGCGGTACTCAATGAGGAAGACAAGGAAGTTTACGACTTCATTTTCGATGCCCTTGCAGAAATTACTCAGGAACTCACACTTGAGCGCCTTGTAGCACTTTCCATGGAAGTTGGAAAAGTAAACCTCAAGGCAATGGAACTCCTTGATAAGGGTAACACAGAAACTTATGGTCACCCTACCCCTACTTCGGTACCACTTGGAACTAAAGCTGGTAAAGCAATCCTTGTAACAGGCCATGATCTTAAAGATCTGCAGCTTCTTCTTGAGCAAACTGAAGGTAAAGGAATCAACATCTACACCCATGGTGAGATGCTTCCATGTCACGGTTATCCTGAATTGAAGAAGTATGATCACTTCTTTGGACACTACGGAACAGCATGGCAGAATCAGCAGAAAGAAATGGCTGAATTCCCAGGTGCTATTCTCTTTACTACCAACTGTATTCAGAAGCCTCGTGATAGTTATAAGGACAATGTTTTCACAACCGGTCTTGTTGGTTGGCCAGATGTAGCACACGTTGATGATAACAAAAACTTTGCTGCAGTAATCGAACGTGCACTTGCACTACCAGGCTTTACTGCTGATGAAGATAAAGGTTCCGTTCTCTCTGGTTTTGGTCGCAATGCAGTACTTGGTGTTGCCGATAAGGTAATTGACGGCGTAAAAGCTGGCGCAATCAAGCACTTCTTCCTCGTTGGTGGTTGTGATGGTGCTAAGCCTGGCCGTAACTACTACACCGACTTTGTTGAACAAGTTCCAGAAGATTGTGTAGTTCTTACTCTTGCTTGTGGAAAATTCCGTTTCTTTGATAAGGATCTCGGTGATATTGGCGGTATCCCACGTCTGCTTGATATTGGTCAGTGTAACGATGCTTACTCTGCAATTCAGATTGCAGTAGCACTTGCTGGCGCATTTGAGTGTGATGTGAATGATTTACCACTTTCCATGGTACTTTCATGGTACGAGCAGAAGGCTGTCGTTATTCTTCTGACTCTCTTGAGTCTTGGAATTAAAGATATTCGCCTCGGACCTAGTCTGCCTGCTTTCATCACCCCAACTGTTCTCAATTTCCTCGTTGAAAACTTTGAGATCAAGCCAATTGCAGAGACTGCAGCAGAAGACCTCAAAACTATTCTCGGATAGTTTTAAGTATAGCTCTACCTTGGAGGCAGGCAACTGCCTTCTGATGAAAGAATGGTAATACTCCAACAAAAAAGCCCCTTGTAGCGTAATGCTACAGGGGGCTTTTTTGTTATTTTTCTTACCTACTCTTCAAACCTCTTCAATAACAGCCAGAAAAGCTTTAACCACTTCTGGATCGAAGTGAGTTCCACTTCCATCCATAATTAGCCCTATAGCCCTCTCATTTACCCAACCTTCACGATATGGTCTAGTGGAAACTAATGCATCCCAGACATCTACAACAGCAAGTATTCTCGCATTAATATCAATAGACTCTCCTTTCAACCCATTCGGGTATCCACTACCATCATATTTTTCATGATGTTGTTCTACCATGGCTAAAATATCACTAAAAGCATCAATAGGTTCTAAAATTTTTGCTCCAATGGAAGGATGAGTTTTAACCTCCTCATACTCTTCATCCGTTAACCGGTCTGGCTTATCAAGAATTAATAAAGATATTCCTATTTTACCAACGTCATGCATTAAGCCACCACGTTTAATAAGGTCAATTTTTTCCTCACTAAATCCCATTGCTTTAGCTACTTGACCTGATAATTCCGCTACCCGCTCAGAGTGACCAGCTGTCCAAAGGGATTTTGCATCAACTGTCCTAGCAAGTGCTTCTATTGTTCCACTTGCTAGTCTCTCAAGGTTTTCAACAAGGTAAGAATTAGATAAGGCAACAGAGATTTGATCTGCAATCTGTCTTGACTGCTCAAGCTCACTTTCCGCAAGTTGATACTCCTTTTTCCAGCCAATGAGCAATATACGCTTAACATTGTCATCAACTATAATGGGTAACCCAAGGTATTGATTAACACTGGTTGTTATTTCATCTTGCAAAAAAGATGGTAGCCCATTCTCTCTTTTAAATATTTTATATTTTATATCTGATGAAAATAATTCATTTCGCTCGTCACTGGTTATATTATAATATTTTACCTTTGGATCTTCAGCTCTTCGTCCTTTCTGGATATAAACTTTCAGAAAATCCTCTGAATGCTCAGCAGTTCTTGCAAACAAGACAATATCACAGTTGAAAACCGATTGTCGCAATCTGCGAAGGGCCGTCTGTATTATTGATACTTTGTCAATTGAGGCGAGAATGGCACGATCAATCTCGCTGACGGTTTCTATAGTATGGATCTGTTGGCCAATTGTGTGGGTCATTGCATTAAAAGCGTTGCCAAGATCAGTAAACTCATCATTTCCTGGGATATCAACCTTGGTTGAGTAATCCTGTTGCGCAATGCGTTTGGTAGCCAATTTTAAAACGCTAAGAGGTTCTAGAGCCTTACATATGAAGCGTACGTATAAATATAAAATAATGAGTAAAAACAGTGACATAATTAACGGAAAAGTGGTACGAAACTCATCTAAGGCTGACATCATATCAGTACGTTTTTGTGCTAACATTATTTTCCATCCCGTACGCTGGAAACGTGATTCAAAAAATACGTTAGCAACACTCCCCCAGAAAGTTTCCCCACCTAATTCAAAATTAAAAACATAACGGTTTTTAGAGTTGTGTTCTTTGTCTAGCGCACTGTATTGAGAAATACTCTCTACTGATGTTCCAACAAGACTGGCTCCTTTATCGTTAAAAACCAATAACTCTGTCATAGGTGGCAGGAGATGCTGCTCGCCAACACCCCAGAGAAAATCAGATCGTATTTCACCGACAACAGCATAAGCCCAACTCTCTTCGACAAAGATATTTATACCAATAAAAAATCGGCCAATATCACCTTCCTGTACACTGTCTAAAATAAATGGTTTTAAAGATAAAAGGTGAACTTCGGTGACAAGTTTAGTGATTAACTCAGCCTCCCCCTCCCCCCAGTGTGTTGTCAGTTGTCCATTTGAAGAAAAAAGACTCACATTAAGTAGAATGTTTGAGTAACTCCCAAGCTCAGTAGATAAATCTTTTTTTACGACTCCACTCTCTGTAAAAAAATTCTTTGCTATATGCTCTAAATCGTTTTCTGCACGAATCAACCTATCATAAACACCAAGACCATAAGCTTTAGTTTCACGTTGTAAGCGAGTATAGCTTTGCTCTTCTAATTGCTCGACTACTCTGTTGTAGGAAATATAAGAGAGAAAAAAGATGGGTAACAGAGCACAAAGAAAAAACAGAAAGAAAAATCGACGTCCAACTTTGCTTTGTAGAAAGGAAACCTTTAAGTTCATCGCATCCTCATTATATTAATAATCCGAAACCTTGCCGATAAACGCACCGTTATTAGCACGGACAATATCATCACGACTTGCCTTGGCTGTAAATGGGGCTTTAGAATCTCCATCTGGTCCCATACTGTACAAGTCAAAATCAGAGTTAACAGGAACTAAACTACGATCTTTTCGTTTTTTACCATTACCTTTGATTGTAGCCATATTAAGATACTGGTATTGGTTCCCCCATGGGTCTTGTAGGCTTCCAAAGCCTACTTCACCTAGGTCATCAGGATATCTACCATATAGTATGTTAAACCCAGTAATTTCTTTATCAAGAGTGTTCATGTCAGAAATGACAACGGTGTATCTAGTAGTTTCAATATAACTTCTGAAACTTGGAACTGCGATAGCAGCAAGCACACCGATGATAGCCACCACTATCATCAATTCAATGAGAGTAAAACCCGCATGAAAGGGGTAAGAATGATACTCTTTATAAATCTTTAATTTGGTTATTACAGAACGAATCAAATGCCTTAACTCCTTTCTCTAACAACATCCTACAGCACAAACCACACCCATTTAGTAATAATTATTATTTTATTAAAACCTATCATAATAGTCAATTAATACAATTTTATTTACAGGAACTTTTGATCACCAACAATAGCCTATAGTAGCAAGTAAATACATGAAATCCTAGCGAGCCTAGAATGTTCATTTAGCAATTGTAAGGTTTGAAAGTAATTAGAAATGTTAAAAACAGGAAAAGAAAAATATACGAGCACTTTTCTTGGTATTGAACCTTACCATTCAATACCAAGGGCTATTGAGTTTATACCCGAACCAATCCCAAGCATTACTCCACGTTGACCGGGTTTAAATACGCCTTCTTCCATTGCCATTGCAAGGGTAATGGGGGCTGAAACTGTTCCAACATTACCTAAGAAAGGAAGCGTCTGAAAGTTCTTTGACTCGGAAAGACCAAGTCTGTCAAAAAGCATACGAAAGTGAGCAACTCCAACCTGATGGCAAAAGTAACTATCGATATTTTCATCTGTCCAATCAGGCGAAACAAATCTATCCCATGCCTTAGCAGCCGTTTCAACACCACGGACAAGCAACTCTTCTGAATCAGTTTCCATAAGAGTTTGCTCACCACCTTGCACATCTCCCTGACAGAGGTGAATGTGATCTGTATCTGTCTGCCACACACCACGTACAAGTTTCGGTTTTTTCTCTCCCTCTTCTGCTCTTCGCATAAAACAGGCGACCGAACCAGAACCTATGGTAAGGGAGGCAAATGAACCTTTGATTGTTTTTCTAGTAAGGGTCTCATCCGCATTCAAAGCATTGATGGTTGATTCAAGCAGGTCTTCTGCTGTTTCACCGGAGACAACCAAGCCATTTCGTACCTGACCAAGCTCTATCATATTGGCGAGTGTCACCATACCATCAATAAAGCCGAGACAAGCATTTGAAATATCAAAAACAAGACATGATTTAGGCAAACCGAGCTTATTGTGTACAAAAGAAGATGTAGCTGGCTCCATCATATCCTTGCAAACCGAGGTAAACAGTAAGCAATCAACCTCGCTAGGATCTATATTACCCTTCCTGAGTACCTCTGCACCTGCGGCAGCGGCAGCCTCACTGGGTCTTGTCCCTTTAGGCCAGAGTCTGCGCTCACGAATGCCGCTCATTAATTCAAGACGGCCTTCCGGTAAACGTAGACGTTTATACACAGGCGAAAGCTGGCTTTCCAGCTCCGCAGAAGACAAAACCCTGGGGGGTAATGCGTACCCCAGGGTATCAATACAAACATTGGAATATTTAAACATAGAATTTACTGCGTTATTGTCGCTGTGCTACCTGCACTAAAAAAAGAATCAATAGTGGTTTGGACCTGTTCTTGTGCTACAGGTCGCTCAATCAGTGCATCAAGAGGAGTTGATGCCTGAGATCCGTTTGTCTCACTGGAAAGACCCACAATAATCGCCCGTCTTCCAGAGTATTGTTCAAGTTTTCTCAGTACCTCAATCACCGACTCACCTTTAAAATCTGGAAGATCAGTATTGAGGAAAAATGCATCAAAGTGACCTAACGATGCTTCATACAACGCCTGCCTACTGGTCTCCGCTGTTGTTACACGCCAACCAGCTTCTATCAATGTGCGCACTATTGTTTGGGAACTCTCTAGATTATCATCCACAACCAGTGCAGAGCGAGTCAAATATTCGCCAAGCATCTCAAGAAACTCCTGCTTCTGAACTGGTTTAGCAAGGTAATCATCCATACCTGCCTGTAAACATTTTTCACGATCAGCAATCGCTGTCAGTGCAATTATCTTGGTTCTGACACCGCTTCCCTTTTCATGTTCACGAATTTTCCTAGTTGCTTCAAAACCATCCATTACTGGCATCTGAATATCCATCAACACCAGATCAAATCTTTCATTCTCTAAACACTCAAAAGCTTGTTTACCATCAAGAGTCGCCACGACCTTGGCACCCTGCTGCTCAAGCATCTTAGTGATAAGAATACGATTGACCATATCATCTTCAGCAAGAAGAATTTTCTTCTCCTGTAGCACAGAGTAAGGCTGTTTGGATGGTTCGATGTCTTTTATGTTCTGACTTGTTGCAACAGCATCCTCAAAGGGCAAAGAGAACCAGAATGTACTTCCTTGTTCATTTGATTCCACACCAACCGTGCCTCCCATTATTTTAGCCAGTTGAATAGCACAAACTAGCCCCAAGCTGGCATCTCCTGCAGCCAACGGATGGGACTTGCTTGCTTCCATGTTTCTTGCCATAAAAGTTGTCAGTGCTTCAAACTGCTTTTCTTCAAGCGGTGTTCCTGTATCGGTGACTGAAAAACGAAGAAGTATTCTATTCTGAGTGTCATAGCCGTCGGAGCTTACATTGACTGCAACTGCACCTTCATCTCGGGTATAACGGATTCGGTCTCCCACAAGACCTGCAACAATTTGAGAGAGACGAAGTCCATCGCCTCGCAGACTCTTGGGTACATCCGAATCTATATCACAACTAAACTCAATTTCACGACCATGAGCATCAAGACTCAGAGCGTAAAAATCACTATCAAGTGCTTCTTTGAGGTTAAAGCTCTCGATGTATATATCAATATCGCCGGATTCAATTCTGGCTACATCAAGTACTCTATTAATATTTTCAAGAAGTCGTACAGCCTCAGATGCGGCCATATCTACGTATTCTGCCTGTTCATCAGACTCAGCAAAGGTATAAAGTACATCCAGTGCGCCAATTATGGAGTTTAACGAAGTACGAATTTCGTAGCCTGAGCCAGCCATAAAATCGTTTTTCAACTTACTCGCCTTCTGTACACGCTCCAGTAAATCACAGCAGGAATGTTCCTTCTGCTCTGCAAGGATATTGGAAAAAGCCTGCTTTTTCAGAGCATTATTAGTTCCTTTAATCTCCTCCAACTCATCCTCAAGTGCCTTAATACGCTCTTTTAGCAATGTAACTTCTGACACTAATCAACCTCTCATGTTGTATTTTAATAAAGAACTTTTCTTCAGCCTCAAACAACATTATTTTTTACCAATACTTTCAACAACAAACCGTCCTACTTATTACTTAACTCCCAACAATAATGTATTTTACTGTTTCTCTTAAAGTCAAAAGGAATGCTGTTATCCGTAATTTGTTTTATTTGGAACTGTTCTGCAAGCTTTTTATCGAGCTTAAACCTTCTGAAATTAGTGGAGAAAATGAGAATTCCGTTTTGATCAAGTCTTCTCATCGCCAATTGCAGTAGTCTAACATGATCCTGTTGAACATCGAAAATTCTCTTTTCTTTCCGGGTGTTAGAAAAGGTTGGAGGGTCTACAAAAATGAGATCATAGAGCTCTTTTTCTTCTGCCAGCCAAGCCAAACAGTCGGCTTTTATTACCCTGTGATTATTTTCAGCAAAACCGTTAAAAGATAGGTTCATCTGAGCCCATTGAAGATAGGTTGCAGATAAATCGACTGTTGTCGTTGAAGCCGCTCCACCAATAGCTGCATGCACTGTAGCAGCTCCTGTATAACCAAAAAGATTGAGAAAACGCTTACCCTTAGCCTCCCTGCCCAAACGCAAACGAGTAGGCCGATGATCAAGAAAAAGACCGGTATCAAGATAATCTTTAAAATTGACCAGCAGATGCGCATCACCTTCACGTATCGGATACATCTTTTTGCGGTTATCTTGTTTCTGATACTGTTGCTTCCCTTTCTGACGTTCACGTTTTTTGACAAACACACGATCAGAACGAACACCAAAAATTTCTCGTATTACTCGGAGAGCACCATTTAACCGTTCTGAAGCTACTTTCAAATCAATACTTTTGGGTGGGGCATACTCTTGTACGTTGACCCACTTTTCGTATAGATCTACACTAAAATTATAATCTGGAAGATCACGATCATAGACACGAAAGCAACTTACCTGCTCCTTTTTTGCCTGCTTAAGATACTTTTTCAAATTTTTACGTAAACGATTAGCAAAATCAACCACCTCTGGACGTGGTTCAAACTCTTTTAAGTGCCAAACAAAATCAGTTTGCTCTTGCTCGACAAACTTGCCTATCAGTAAACGACAAGCAATGGAGCCATTGTACAACCGGTGCTTATCCTCCCAGTTTATCTTAAAACTCTCTGCAAGATCAGGGTTTGAAATAAAGGCGCCAAATTGCCAACCACGAAATTTTTCACGACCAATACGCCCCATAGCACCATAAAGATGTCGAACCTTTTCTGTTTCAGATAACCGCTCACCATACGGAAGGTTACAAACCATAAAACCATTCTCTGCAGGTGCACCCAGAGAGGCAAGCTCTGCACATTTTATCTGGATAACCTCATCAAGCCCGGCTCTTGCAATATTCTTTCTAGCAGCACTCACGACAACGGGATCAGCGTCATAGCCCATGATAAACGGCCACTCTCGATCAAGTCCAACATCTTCGCGAGCAACGGCCTCATCAATGAGTACATCCCAAAGGTTTTGATCGTGTCCTCTCCAACCCAGAAAACCAAAATAAGAACGAGATAAACCAGGTGCAACATCACCTAATATGAGTGCCGATTCGATCAGTAGTGTTCCTGTACCACACATTGGATCGACAAGAGCTGAAGTATCCTTTTTTTCAAGCAATCCACATAGGCCAACTATACCAGCCGCTAGAGTTTCTTTTAATGGTGCCATACCTCCAGCAACACGATAACCACGCTTATGTAGACTTTCGCCCGAGAGATCAAGCGATAGGCTGGCCTCATTACCATCGAGATGTAGATGAAAGCGAACATCCGGTCTAGTGGTTTTTACTGATGGCCTCTCACCTGTTTCTTCACGAAAATAGTCAACCAAGGCATCTTTCACTCTCAAAGAAGCAAACTGATTATGGTCAATTACCGCATCACTAGACAAAGTACAGTCGATAGCAAAACTGGCGGTTACATCCATATGGGCAGTCCACTTGAACTGTAAGCATTTCTGATACAGTTCATCGGAGTCGGCTACCACAAAATCCATCAGATTCATTATAATTCGTGATGAAAAACGTGACCATAGACATGCCCGATAACCACTCTCTAAACTTCCCCGCCACTCTACGGTTCCTTTACCTGCGGTAACATCTAGCCCACCACACTCTTTAATTTCCTTAACAATAAGTTGTTCAAGGCCGAGCGCACAGTTTGCAAAAAATCTATATTCATTTTTTTTCATCATTTACTATCTCATCTTTTTGGGAGTGCTTTTGCGTTTTTTGATATGCTCTTCTACATCACGCAGTTCAAAGTTTAGTGCTTCTACAGAGAGATGAATCTCTCGCAAAGATAACCCTAGTGAGAAAAGAAAAAAGAGCAGACTCAAACCAAAAAGCATATGACCAACTTCTAGAAACCCTGCAAACATAGAAAACATACATGAAACACAGAGAAAAAGTCCGGCAACTCCGAACCCCTGCATATATCGAATAAGAGCCATTCTTTTTTTGAGACTTATAATCTGATCAAGCAGATCAACACTCTCTGTCTCAAGATACTTTTCATGCAAGAGCCGTATACGATTGCCAAGCGCCAAGAAACGGTTGGTGTAAGCAATTAATAAAAAGGTAACCGCAGGAAACAAAAATGCGGGTGTTGTAAGTGTGATTGTCATTAGTTTACCAAGTAAAAGAATTCAATTGATCAGTACAGAAGTCACATAAACATGTCCGTACTCGTTAAACAAGAAAGATATCTCTATTCCTACCTTTTCAAAGATTTTTGTAGCGTTATATTAACAGAAAAACAAGCCAACCATCTTTGTAATCAGATATTGAATTATGATTATCCTGACATAATGATACAGATACCTTTTCAAGTAAAGGAAAGTAGAGTACCATTTGGACTGATTGTGGATCTGACAAAGATATTTAATTTAGAGAACAGTATACCAACAAGATTTTTTCAAAACTATTTGAAACTACTCACAAAAAGGGAGATATTCATGAAAAGGAAGTTTTATGCAACCCTCTTTTTTTCGACTCTCATAGGCTCTACCCTTCTATTTAGCAGCGGCTGTACCCAAAAAACAGTTCTGCCTCCACCTACAGCTGAAACAGCTGGACAATCCGGAACCTATGATGGACCTGATATTCCTCCAGCTCTGGGTGATGGTGAATATTCGGAGGAAAACCTTCCTACGGAAGAAAGCCTTGATGCTACAGCACAAAATGGCTCTGACCTCAATGCCGAAGTTGAGCAAACACCAGAATATCTCATGGAACATGGTAGATCATCTATCCAATTCAAACCTGTATATTTCAGCTTTGACCAGACTATCATTCAACCAGATATGCGCTCAGTAATTGAAGCCAATGCCAAGTACATGAAAGATCACCCAAGTATCTATGTAATCATTGAAGGTAACACCGATGAGCGTGGTACTAACGAATATAATATGGCACTTGGTGAAAGACGTGCAATCAATGTTTCAAAGTACATGATTTCACTGGGGGTCGAGAAGAAAAGACTTCACACAGTCTCTCTCGGTGAAGAGCGTCCACTTTTCTTGGAACAAAGCGAAGAAGCCTTTAAGTACAATCGTAGAGCTGACTTTAGAATTAAGTAACATAAAAAAGGGGTTGTATCATTTCTGATACAACCCCTTTTTATTATTTTGCCATATCCGGGCTCCAACCGAGCCACGATTCCTTCATCTCATCATAAAGGGTAAAACGCTGTCCCGCTTTTGCCTGTACACCTGTTTCTTTTTCCGGGGTCGCAAAGGCTATTCCACCTGCTAGAATTGTTTCAAACGACTCAGTATACACATTAACACCCGAGAAAATACCAGCATCCACACTAATACCACTGGCATTCCAGAAATGAGTGTTTTCACGAATCAATGTTTTATATTTATCCTGAATAGTCACATAGATTTCAACATATTGAAATGTTGAGGAAAGATTGTAACCAACAACCTCACCTACCTGCACCTGTCTATAGTAGACTGGTGAACCAATAGAAATTGAACCACGGCGCGGAGTTTCCAGCACAACCGTAAAATCATCCACCAGAGCTTTAACCGGTGGATCATCAAGTGCTTCAAACTCTGTTTTCAATGATCCTTTTCCTGGTAAAAAGCCAACAGATGGGCCAAAAACAATAGATTGCAAGTTACTCATTTTAGTCAGGCCAATTTCTGCCTGTTCAAGCCAAATTTTTGTTTTAGTTCTGAAAAGAGCTTTAACCTTGTCATCTACTCGAAGTTTGGCATAAGCCGATGCTAGGTCATCACCCAGTTTCAGTGTGGTTACCTCACCAACTTGCACCCCGTGATACATTACAGGGGCACCTTTTTTAAGACCAGCAAGATCCTTGAAATGCACAGTAATCAATTCATCATCAGCCTCAAAAGCATCCTGAAAACTCTTATAGAGGGGATAGGGTGCTCCTCCTTTTTTAGGCTTACCCTGTGATGCTGTAAAACAGCTCACACCACCTGCAATGATGGACTGCATGGAACCTGTCTTAACATCGAAACCACTAAGGCTCCCACTTAAGGTCACACCACTCGTATCATAAAACCTCGTTTTTGAGTTAACGAGCTTTTCATACTTTTCTTCTACAAAACACTCAATCAATACAGCTCGTGCGCCCTTTGCCAGATCAAAACCTACAACTTTTCCAATGTTTACGTTTTTGTGATTAATCGGAGAACCCAAGTGCAGTGTAGTGCCAGCTTCTGCGTAGAGTTTGAAGAACTTACCAGGCACCTGAAGAGTTGGAGTTGCATCAACCGCCTCCTTATAACTTTGATACAACGTAAAGCGTTGATCTTCCTCTGGTGGTTCGTTTTTCTTCTTCTTGAGTTTATCTGGAGTTGTAAAACCAACACCTCCAGCCATCACCTTTTCCAGAGGACTCATGTCAAGATCAATCCCTGAAAAATCAGCCTTAAACTTTACTCCACTAAACCGCCAAAAGACTGTATTGCTACTGAGAAGATTAAGGTGCTCTTCATAAATATAAATTTGCGTTTCAACTTCACGACCAACCTTTCTCAGCTTAACATCAACCACCTCACCAACCTTAATAGACTTAAAGTAAACAGGAGCCCCTCGAGAAAAATCAGCATCTTCTGATACGAGATAAAATGATTTACCATCTCGAAGTGGCTCAATTGCAGGTGGAACTGGCATAATTTCGAATTTATTCTGATATGGTGCATTTACATCCTCAGTCGGTTCAAAGGTAATATATGAACCACTGATAAGTGTTTGTAGATTTTCTATCCCTGTAGTTGAAATCTGCGGCTCGACCATCCAAAATCTACTGCCTTCTCTTAGAAGTTTTTCAGCGCGAGGGTCAAGGAGGATTTTTGCTACTATATGCCCCTTACCGGTTTCATTGCCAGGATACATATCTACTTCTCTCACAAAACCAAGCTCAACACCTCGAAAAATGAGCTTGGTGGAATTCTCTACAATATCTGAACTAGAAGGAAACTGTAGCTCAAGCTCGAGGCCAAACTCAGCATCTTCAAGATCTTCATACAAATCAAATTCATTACCATTTTGAGCAAGCGGTGTATACAGTAACTCCTTTGGGGTGTGCAGTAAAATTCCACCTTTTAACAGTGCGGCAAACGATTCAACATGTACTTGAATATCAGATAAACTACCACCAATAGTCAGGCCACTGACATTGCAAAACCTGCTACCAGAATGAACCAAATGAACGTAATCTTCTTTGATATAAATATCCAAAGCAACCCCTTGTTCACCATCAAGAGTAACTTGTTCAACAGAACCAATTTCAACGTTGCGATAATAGATGCCTGTACCTTTTTGTATAGACCCCAACTTCTCTGCCTTTATGGTAAGATGCAAGCCCGGTATTTTTTTACTAATCGGTGGTGAATGAGGCGCTCCCTGAAAAATATATCGTTTAATTTTTGAACTACCTGTTTGAACTCCGATATAACTACCACTGAAAATAGTATCAAGCCCTTCAACACCCGCAGCAGAAAGTTCCGGACGAACGACCCAAAAAGTTGTATCTTCAACAAGGTAAGGTGCAACGACCTTATCTATATTGACGATGGTTTTGATCTTTTTCTTCTCAAAATCAGGTTTAACATCCTTTACAATCCCCACTCGAATACCTTTAACCATGACAAGCGTCTTATCTGCCACGATACCGCTGGCATCATCAAAATATATCTCAATATCAACACCGGCATTTTGATGGCTTTGATAAAGTAGCCAACCACAAATTGAAAGGGCTAAAACAGGTAGCAGCCAGACTACAGATATTCCACGACTCTTTTTTACAACTGGTTTAGTACTCATAGTTTTATTTTTGGGATCTTGAGACTTCTAATTTATCTGTTTGGGATGAACCAGGCGAAAGAGGCTGGCACCTATCCCACATTATACGTGGGTCATAAAAAATAACAGCACACATTGTAACAACCACCACAGCGCAAAAATAACTCGCTGCTGTATCTGCATCAATGGAGGTAAAAAAACCAAAGTCCACCAGAGCAGCAAGTAGGCCAATTACAAAAATATCAAGCATCGACCAGCGGCCTATAAAAGCAATCATACGAAACATTACCGCTTTTTGTCTCAGCCCGTCAGCTAAATTAAATCTAATTGTTAGGAGAAGAATTCCCATTCCAACAACCTTAAAAACCGGAACTAAGACGCTTGCAGTAAGAATCACTCCGCCGATAAAATATGAACCTTCATCAAAGAAGTAGATAATTCCATCCATTATAGTTGACGCTGCAGGTGTACCAAGAAAGTCGACTTTCATTATTGGCAGTACATTGGCTGGAACTAACAACAGCAGGGAACTAAGAACAAGCGCCCATGTTCTTGAAAGACTTGATGATTTTCTCATATGTAATGTGCTATCACACCGAGGACAAAGCTCATGACCATCTTCCTCTGGAACAAGTTTATGACAATCATGACACTGGATAAGCCCAACAGAAGCTGCTGTTACAGGCTCACTGGTCTTGGTGTAGACCTCTTCCGAGTCAGGGATTAAGCCTTTATACTCAATAAGTTTCCAGAACAAATCTCTATCCAGCACACTGTTCATGGCAACTGCCATCAAAACGAGCAACAAAAAGCAAAAGAAACCAGCCTCATAACTCACCTGTGCCATCCCTTTCATTTTTATAATGGCGATAATAATACCAAGTAGATACACTTCCAGCATTGCCCATTCTTCAATGTGTATATAAAAACGAAAAACCTTCTTTAACCATTTGGGATAACAACCACAAAAGAGAGAAACAGAGAGTAAAAAGACAGATCCGATCAACAAAAGAGGAAACAACATAGCTGAAAAAGCAAAGACAAAACCAACAAAATAATATCCACTCTGTCCAAAAACAGCTATGCTTTCAATGACGTTTCCACTATCATGAAGCCCTAAAGCTTCCAGGTTAAGAAGTGGCAAGAACATAGCTGGTATATATAAAAAGAGAGCCGTCACGCTCAAGGCGAGAGTTTTTGATACGGAATTCTCTTTGGCTTTGCCTAGAGAATTTCCACAACGAGGGCAGGCAAGACTATGACCTGTTTTCAAGTTGGTTCTTTTCAGCAGAAGATCACAGTCACTGCATGCTATGAGATGATCGGTTGAAGAGTACACACTTTCCCCGGTAACAGCCAATGCTCGCTTTTATATAAATGCCTTTAGACATATAACTATGTAAGGCACTGATCAATGATTGAAGATACTCCTGATTGTTAATATAGCATTAAATTTCAAGAAAAAGGAAAGGTTATCAATGGTTTCAGCAAAAAAATGGATAAAATTAACAATTACAGCAGACCCTATCCTTGTGGAAACAGTTGGCGATTACCTTGTCGGCATACACAATATGGGTGTTGAGCTTGCAACTCAAGATGAAATTCCTACCGGTGTCATAACAGCTTTTGCTGAAACCGAGAGTCTTCAATCCAGTGATGGTGATGCTCTAGCACAGCAAGTTCTTGAGTATACAGAAGAAATGGCTGAACTTTTCAAATGTAACCGTCCCATAGTTGCATGGGAGTTTTTTGAAGAGGAAGATTGGGGTAAAAAGTGGAAGCAACATTTTAAGCCATTTGCAATTGTACCGGGTCTAGTTATTGCTCCAACCTGGGAAGAGTACCAAAAACAAGAAAACGAACTCGTCATTGAAATGGATCCTGGTATGGCTTTTGGCACAGGTCATCACGCCACAACCAGCCTTAGCCTAGAGTTTATTCAAGAAATCATTGCTAAAAAACGCTGTAAAACAGTACTTGATGTAGGTTGTGGCACTGGCATCCTTACCATGGGTGCTGCACTTTTTGGTGCTCAGAAGTGTCTTGGCATAGATAATTGTCAAGATGCTGTAACCGCAGCAAAAGATAATATTACTCACAACAATCTCCAAGAGATAGTTGATATTGCCATAACTCCTGTTGAAGAGGTTCGTGACACATATGATCTAGTGGTTGCCAATATAATTCACGATGTATTGGCATCAATGTCGAACTCACTTGTAGCAGCAACCAAAGAAGGTAGTTACCTTATTTTATCAGGAGTATTAAAGGAAGATCAGGCTGATTCAATCTCTGAAATATTTGGAAGCAAGGGTTTTACTCTTATTGAAAAACGGGAAAGAGATGAATGGGCTGCTGTGTTGTTGGAGAAAAACTAAAGTAGACTCTATACTTCCAGGCTACCAGGCTCCATTGGAGTAATAGTATAATCTTTATCAAAAATCACAGCGACACCACCTTCTTGTTGGCGAATGACTATACCGGTAGTGCTGATCCATAATGTTGATTCTTGATTTAACTGCCGTAGGCTATCAACAGAAAGTATAAACTTTAACATTCTAAGATGTTGTAGGCTTACTAAAAACTCAATCTGCAGTTTGGAGGCCATGGGGAAAGGGTGGTTGCTTTTAATAAACGCTCCACCCTCACTAATATCGGCACTGACTGTTTCTATAATGGGTGACTCATCACGATGGCGATATATTACTCGAGCTTTGAGCTCAAGTGAAAAACGTTCTCCTCGGCGGCGTTCGTCAGTCATGGTATCAGTTGTTGTTAAAGTTAGTTGTCGTAAGGTTTTGTTCACTATATCGCAAAGTAAAACACATAACTAGCACGTTTTTGATCAAAGCATGTTTTAGTGCATAATCCTAGTAAATCTCTTATAAACACAGCATCACAGATTCATTTAAAGAGTTGTAATCTGCGTGTTATAATATATAGAAAGCTCACTAATATCCTAGAAAAAGATTAAAATGAGACGATTTTTTATTAGTAAGGAACAGATAGCCCAGCCGACCATTACGCTTTCAGCTGACGAGTCAAAACACATTATCAGAGTGTTGCGTCTCACAGTCGGAAAAGAGGTTGAACTTTTAGACGGCAGTGGCACTGTTTATTTGGCAAAAATTATAAGTGCCGAAACATCTGTTATTGTTGAAGTTATCAGCACACGAAAAGATGAACCCCAGAAAATACAGGTACGAATTGCTCAAGGGATTTTAAAAGGGCAAAAGATGGATCTGGTTGTTCAAAAGGTCAACGAGTTGGGTGCAGACCTCTTTATTCCATACCACTCTTCCAGATGTCAGGGCAAACTTGATACCTCACCTAATAAACGAGAAAGGTGGCAAAAAATTGCTTTAGAATCTTGTAAACAGTGTATGCGTCCACAACCCATGCAAATAATATCACCTGTCACTTTTAGCGATCTGATTAAAGAGTCTAGTAAAGAGCAGGATAAGTTGAAATTACTCTTCTGGGAGGAGGAACAACTACAAAGCCTACAAACTTTACCTCCTTTGCATAACTTTACAGGTATTGATATTATTCTTGGCCCCGAAGGTGGTATTACCCCTGATGAGGTTGAACTTGCACTTCAACATGGTTGGAAAACTGTAAGCCTTGGCAAAAGAATCCTACGTGCTGAAACTGCTGCAATATCAGCAGTCACGCTTGTTCAGTATCTCGCTGGGAATTTATCTTGAAAGACTGACAAGCAAAGATTATGGTTGGCTCAACTTTTTACCGCCTTTAACTGGTTTTTATTATGGTCTCAGCCCCTTCAACAAAAGAAATACTCCAAAACGCAGAAGACGTTCTGTCATTTCAGCAGCTCAAACCAGAGCAGCTTGTAATTGATGTACGTACCCGTGCTGAATACAGCGAGAACTCTCTTCCTAATGCTGTTAACTATCCACTTTTCGATGAAGAAGAACGATCAATCATCGGCACCCTTTATAAACAGAGTGGCAAACAAGAGGCAATTGAAGCGGGTTTTGACCTTATTAACCCTAAACTTAAAACAATCCTTGATCACTTTGAGCAATACCGTGATCGTGAAATTGTTATAAGTTGTGCACGGGGCGGTATGCGTTCCCGTGCTGTTGTAAACCTATTGGCTGGTGTTGGCTTTAAGGTTTCTCAGCTCGAGGGTGGTTATAAAGCGTACAGACACCATGTCATAGATACCATTCAGGAGTTTAAACCACAGGTCATTGTCCTGCATGGGCTCACCGGAATCGGCAAAACAAGACTCATTGAGCAACTTGATAACGCCATCGACCTAGAAGCCATGGCTATGCATCGCAGCTCACTTTTCGGTGCACTTGATCGCACCCCCAATAATCAAAAGTGTTTTGATGCTGAACTGTACAAAAAAATCACCGAACTTCGGAGCGAACCTTATTTTATTGAGGGAGAAAGTCGTAAGATCGGTCAGGTTTTTATGCCTAAAAAACTTGCTGAAGCTATGAAAATAGGGCGAATGGTCTATATCTCGGCTTCCATTGAAACCAGAACAAAAAGGATTATTGAAGATTACCCAATGGATGATCCGATGGTGCGTGAAAGCGCAAAAGAGGTCATAAAGTCACTGCGACAACGTCTAGGCAACAAAATTGTCGATCATCTCTGTGAACTACTGGAAAAAGATCAACTAGACGAACTTGTTCAGATCCTTCTTTCTGATTACTACGATAAGCGTTATTCAAACTGCATGCAGGAATATCAATATGATCTAGAGATATCGTCTGAAGATATCCCTACTGCTGTAGCACAACTCGAAGACTATAGAACAAGCCTGTTAACCTCTTAGTTAACCCGACGTCAGCCACCAAACAGCAGTCTTAAAACTCCCTTATCAATACCACTTAGGTTATTCGTACACCTATCAATCCATCTCACTTATGTTGTAAGCATTAAGTCACTTTGCCCACACAGACCTAATCATCTCGCCAACAAGTTTAATTGAAGGTTCATCCTTACGACTTTTCAAACATCCAACCGACAAAGGTACCTTAAAGGATTTATCCGGCCAAATAGTGCAACACCCCTTAGCTACAAGATTTTCTGCATCATCTTCTCTTAGTAAGCCAACACCTTGACCATCAACAAGTAACTCCTTTACAACAATCTCATCTGTTGCATCAATAACCTTATTGACTTTCAGGTCAGATTTATCAAGCTCCTGCTGAACAGCGACATAATACGGACAACCACAATCACCCCAAATCCATGGAAGCTCTACCAGTTGTTGTAAACTCACTGATTGCCTATCCCCGTACAATGATTTTGGAATAACAATATGAACCACAACATCGGTTAGTTGTTCACTGATAATATCCGGGTCACTTGCTGTGCCAAAAAAGAAACCAACATCAATATGATTCTGGCGCAACATATCCGGTGTGCACATGGTTTCACTGGCTAGAAAAATCAAGTCAACCTCTGGTAGCTCCTGCCTTGCACGTCTACTAAGGTGCCCAACCTTCAAAAAACCAGCATCTGTATTCACTCCCAGCTTGAAGGTACCGTTTATCTTTCCAGACAAACTAAACGCCTGATTAATCAACTCACTGGCCTTAACAAGAACTTCTTCTGCATATGAAAGAAGGATTCTCCCCTGATCTGTAATGTGCATCCCTCTAGGACTTCTACTAAACAGGTCCACCCCTAGTTCCTGCTCCAAAAGCTTAATCTGAGTGGAAAGTGCAGATTGACTTATATGTAAAGACTCTGCAGCTCTTGTTAAATTCTGTAGCCTTGCAACTTCCAAAAAAGACTTTAGTTGATATATTTCCATAAGCTTCACAAATCCTATGTTCTGTTTTTTCGAACGCTCCGTTTCGATAATTACTATGGAATAATAGATTACAAAGGAATATATAGATACTCTTCAATCGATTTTAACAATACATGATAAAAAATCACTGTCTATAAGAAAATGAAACACAAAAAGTTAGGACCTATTTTATTAAGTGGCCTTATGATAGGGCCTATTCTCGGATCTGGTATTATTATTCTACCACCACTGGTCTATCAAACTGCTGGAAACTGGAGTTTTCCAGCTTGGTGTCTGATTATGTTCTTAGGCTTCTTTTTCGCCCAAGCCTTTGGCAAACTCACGATTCTCTTTCCCGGAGAAACCGGGGTTAGCCAAGCCGCAGAACACGCCTTTGGAAGAAGAATTAAGCTTATTACCTCACTCTACCTGATCGGTGCGACTCTGTTTGGACCTGCTGCGGTAATACTCACAGCAGCTCAATACCTACCCTTTGATATGGACCCAGCATTAATGGCTATACCACTTATGTGTGTGAGCTCTCTACTGCTTTTAAAAGAAGTTTCCTTTATCGGAAAAATTTCTTTTCTGCTTTCATCTTTTGCTGCAATCTCTCTTTTTCTTGGCGGTGCACTCACCCTCGTGGGCGTACCAGCTACCGAATATTTTGTTCTCGATGAGTTTTCTTCTAGTGAAATTGGTTACTCTTTACTGCTCTTGTTCTGGACACTGGTTGGCTGGGAAGTTGTTGGCAACTATAGTGGAGAAGTTGAAAACCCAAAACGCAATATTATGCGGGCAGTGTATATCAGTTTTTTCATCATAGCTGTAATAGGTTTAACAGTAGCTGCCGCTATTCAGGTAGTACAGAATGAGGAGCAGATTACCCCAATCCTTATTCCGCTTTATGGCACGTTTAATAAACCTATTATGATTACTCTCACCTTATCACTCTGCATCACGACCTATCTCATGTTTGTTGGCGGGGTTTCACGGCTGATGGGAGCACTGAGCAGAGAACAAATGTTACCAGAATTTTTATCTAAAAAGAATCGTAGCGGTGCTCCTCTAGGACCTGTTCTTTTTTATATCTGCTTTTACACCCTTATGTTTTTTGCTGTTTATAAAGGAATCTTTGATGTAGCAAAACTCGTAGCCCTGGCCGATGGTTTTTTTCTCGCTAACGCACTTATTGGCCTTTTCACCGCCATTAAATTATTGCCGGGAATCTTTTCTAAAACTATAATAACCTTACTATCGATAATTTTTATGGGAATACTCCTCCACTCATCTCTCTGGGTTCTCTGTGCAATAGCGTTGATTCCTCTATGGGTTATGAAAAAGGTGCCCACTACCGCTAAACCATTATAGATCAATCAATTATGCGCTTTTTTATTAGCCTGCTTACTCTTTTATTCTTTGCTGTTCCACTACATGCCAAAACCATCTCGGGTACAGTCGTTCATGTTTCAGATGGTGACACAATTCGGGTTAAAGATCGCGCAGGCAAAGAACATGAAATACGCTTTTACGGTATAGACACACCTGAGACAAAGCAAGCTTTCGGTAACAGTGCTAAAAGGTTCACCTCAAAAGCCACATACAAAAAAACAGTGAAGGTTGAAGTCTATGATGTGGACAGATATGGTCGCACCGTTGGTGTCGTAGTGTCAGGTAATACCAATGTTAATCAAAGCCTGATTGAAAATGGTCTTGCCTGGCAATATAGCCGATATTGTAAAGAATCATTTTGTGACGACTGGAAAAGACTTGAACGGCTGGCACAACAACAAAAGCGAGGTCTCTGGGTTGATAACGATCCCACACCACCATGGCAGTGGCGTAAAGAACAAAAAGAAGGTAATGATTTTATTAATTTTTTAAGAGATATGGAACGATTTCTTAAATGGATTTTACGGGTTATTGATCAGGTAGAAGAGATCATCAATCCACCTCTGGCATGCTCTAAACACCGGCCTGCACTTATTGCGTCAGGAAGGTAAAATCAAAGAGATGATGGATGATTATCATAGAGGCAAGTACGAGTTATAGATTCTGAAACAGATGTCGTTATTATTAGATGACATTCACGATTACCACTCCCTCCCTGTTCTTAAACATAGAGTCCCTCTCAAAGTCCTCATCATTATGTTTAAAAAAGCAACTTAAACCTGTAATCGCCTCAATAAGATTCACAGACATAAGTAGGTCTTCACTCTCTCCGTGTTTACTTCCCCTTGATTACAATTTAGTAATGTTTCTGAAAGGTTAATGCAATCTTCTCTTGTTATGATAAATAGTGAAGGTTAGCTCTGATACCTCTAAAGCAAATTAATCGGTGAAAACTATGTTTGGCACAAAAAGAAAAGACGATTCCACTGCAGCTTTAATCACTCCACCACCTACCCCAGAAGGCGATGTGTATAGCTCTGTTCAAAAAATAACAGATAATGTTAATAGTAGTTCTGTCTGGCTTGAACCCATGCGTCAGGAAATCGCAAAGGTGATTGTCGGCCAAGACCATCTCGTTGAAGGACTATTAATCGGGCTGCTTACGGGTGGACACATTCTGCTTGAAGGTTTACCTGGCCTTGCCAAAACCCTTGCTGTAAATACCATTGCCAAAACCATACAAACCGATTTTAAGCGTATTCAGTTCACGCCTGATATGCTGCCAGCAGATATTATCGGTACAGAAATATACAATCCGCAACAGACAAGCTTTGAGATTAAGCAGGGGCCGATATTTTCCTCTGTGATTCTTGCAGATGAAATCAACCGTGCTCCGGCCAAAGTACAATCTGCCTTACTTGAAGCAATGCAGGAAAAGCAAGTGACCATAGGTGATACAACCTTCAAACTCCCAGAACTCTTTCTTGTACTTGCCACCCAAAACCCCATAGAACAAGAAGGCACCTACCCTCTTCCAGAAGCTCAGGTTGATCGTTTTATGCTCAAGGTGATTATTAATTACCCAAGCATTGAAGATGAGCTGAGGATTCTTGAAACGGCTGATAGTATTGTTGATCAACCTGTTATGCCTGTGGCGACACCTGACGACATACTAGGAGCACGTAAGGTAATCTCCTCCATCTATATGGATGAAAAGATTAAGCAGTATATTGTCTCTCTTGTCTATGCGACCCGTACACCAAGAGAGTTTCAGCTTGATATTGGTGATTATATAGACACAGGGGCATCACCGCGTGCGACGCTCAATTTGAAAACCGTATCCAGAACACTCGCCTTTCTTGCTGGACGTGGCTATGTAACACCTGATGATGTAAAACGTGCAGCCTTAAATGTTATGCGTCATAGAATCCGTATCTCATACGAAGCTGAGGCAGAAGGCATTTCAAGCGAAGATATAATCCGTAAAATTCTTGATACTGTCCCTGTACCTTAACCTTTTTTGACCTTCAGTTATTCCGTTATGATGGAAAACGAGCTTAACAAAGACATTCTCAAGAAAGTCAAACAGATCGAAATTCATACCAACAGACTTGTAAACGATAGTCTGGTAGGAGACTACCACTCTGTTTTTAAGGGTCGTGGAATGAACTTTGATGAGGTGCGTGAGTATGTGGCTGGAGATGATATACGTACCATCGATTGGAATGTTACAGCACGCACAGGAACACCACATATTAAAAAATTTACTGAAGAGCGGGAACTGACCTTAATGTTGATGATCGACATTTCCAGTTCAGGTAATTTTGGTTCAGGAGACACCATTAAACGTGAAGTAATGGCAGAACTTGGCTCAGTACTGGCCTTTTCTGCGGTTAAAAATAACGACAAAGTTGGCCTTGTTCTTTTTACTGACTTTGTGGAACTCTACATCCCACCGAAAAAAGGGAAATCACATATTCTAAGAGTAATACGAGAGATTCTTTTCTTTCAACCCAAGGGCAGACAAACCAACCTAGAAGTGCCTTTGCAGTTTTTAAACACCGTCTGTAAAAAAAGAGCTGTAACATTTTTGCTCTCAGACTTTCTCGTCCAAGATGAGCAACTGGAACAGCTGCGCCCAAAACTTCAGGTTACAGGCAAAAGACACGACCTGATCGGTGTAATTGTCCATGATCCACATGACAGAGAACTTCCCAACCTTGGCTGGATTACCTTTGAGGATGCCGAAACAGGAGAGCAGCTAGAGTTGGATAGCTCTAGAGAAGATGTGCAAAGGGAGTTCAAATACCTTTCTGCAAAGCGACTTGGAAGAATCAACAAACTCCTCAAGGCAAGCAGTATTGACACCCTCGACCTATTAACAAATGAACCGTATTTACCACCACTTCTCAACTTTTTTAGACTAAGGAGAAGGAGGGTTAGCAGATGAGAGTGCTCCTTCTTCTGATAACATATATAACGGTTTACCTAGTTCCCACATGTGTAATGGCGCAAGCAAGTCAGGTACAACCGCCCCTTGCCTTACCATCACAGCAACAACCTCAAACAGGACCGGTAGTACCTGCTGCTGTCCCTCCACAGCTCGAAGATATTGCTGGCCCTGTTTTTATTGAAGAACAACTCCCTTGGTTAATCATAATATCCGCCCTGATTATCGGGGTTATCGCTTTAACCCTGCTAGTTCTCTTAATAAAGAAACTTCGTAAACCCCAACATCAAACAGTATCCCCATCAACCCTTGCCCTCAATCAACTAGATCAACACAAATCCACCTTTACTGAACATGGCAAGAAAAGAATTTATATTGCCGAGGTTACCGAAACAGTTCGTAAATACATTGAAGACGCTTTCCACTTACAACCGACCAGCCAAACAACAGAGGAGTTTATCAAAACTCTTGGTGAACCATCTACAATCGGTGAACTAGACCAAAAACTCATTAGTCACAAAGATCAATTAAGAGAAATACTGGAACTTTCTGATAAAGCTAAATTTGCCCATAAACCACTTAATGAAACAGAGCTTGAAAATATAGACCAGGCAGCACGCACATTTATCCAGTTGAGCTCGATTAGAGAACAAACTGAAGCTGGAGGGGAGGTATAAGATGCGCTTTGTCCACCCTGAATTTCTCTGGCTACTTTTAGCTCTGCCTGTTTTTGCCTTTTACTGGGGAAAGCGTGGTACTGCGCCTTCTATGGTCTACTCTACAACACTACTGCTTGGTCAGCTATCCTCTGTTCGTAAAACAAGCCGTGGAAAAATCGGCATGTTGCTCAGACTACTCAGTCTAGCCCTTCTTATTACAGCTCTTGCAAGACCACAGATTGGCAGTAGTAAGACGGAAGTCGAAGCCAGTGGAATTGATATTCTTCTCGCCGTTGATGTCTCCATCTCCATGGAGGCAATGGATTTTACCTTAAATGGTAAACGCACAAACAGACTCGAAGTTGTTAAAAACGTTGTTGCAAAGTTTATTGAAGAGCGACCAAACGATAGGGTTGGCTTGGTCGCTTTTGCTGGCAGACCGTATATGATCTGCCCACTTACCTTAGATCATGACTGGCTCAACCAAAGGCTTGAATCGCTTTCAATCGGTATAATAGAAGAAGACGGAACGGCAATTGGATCAGCAATAGGCAGTGGTGTCAATCGCCTTCGGGATCAGGAGTCGAAATCCAAAATTGTTATTCTACTCACTGATGGTATTAATAACGCTGGAAAGATTCCACCAGTTGCAGCAGCAGAAGCAGCAAAGAGTTTTGATATCAAGGTTTATACAATCGGTGCTGGAACCAGAGGGATGGCTCCTGTTCCGGTAACAGATGCCTTTGGTCGCAAAAAGCTGAGAAAAGCACGAGTTGATATTGATGAACGCACTCTCAGTCAAGTGGCTGATATGACTGGTGCCAGATACTTTAGAGCAACAGATACAGAGTCGCTTGAACAGGTCTATGAAGAAATCAACTCCATGGAAACCACCACCAGAACTATAAAAAAGTTTGAAAATTACCGAGAGCTCTTCCATTACCTGATTGGACTTTCTCTGCTACTACTCGGCTTTGAGATGCTTTCAAACAGAAGGAGGTTGCCATGAATTTCCCACTTCACTTTCATCAACCTCTCTGGATTGCAGTAGGCCTTGTGGTCTGCATTCTACTTGTTAGCGGTAACCTCTTGTTTAGCAGAAAAAGACAGAAAACCCTGAGAAAATTTGCAAGTCCGAAGATTCTTGCTGGGCTCATTCAAAACGTATCCTTAACAAGAAAGAAAATTAAAATTTCACTTATAATTCTTGCAGTCTTCTGTCTCTTTGTAGCTCTTGCCAGACCACAATACGGTTTTCGCTGGGTAGATATTAAGCGTAAAGGTATTGATATACTTTTTGCTATAGACACATCAAAATCTATGCTTGCTCAGGATATCAAACCAAACAGACTCGAAAGGGCAAGGTATGGTATCCTTGATTTTGCCGAAAAACTAGAAGGTGATCGTGTGGGACTTATGCCTTTTGCTGGTTCTGCCTACCTGATGTCTCCGCTTACCCTTGATTACAATGGTTTTGAGACGTCTCTTGCCGCAGTTAACACAAATACTATTCCAAAAGGCGGCACCAACCTTGCCGAACTCATCAGACTAGCTGATGAGACCCTTACTAACAACGCCAATCATAAGATCCTCATAGTTCTCACCGATGGCGAAAATCTGCAAGGTGATGCTTTACAAGCTGCACAAAAGGCGGCTGAGAACGGAATGACCATCCATACCGTTGGTGTGGGCACCCCTCAAGGTGAACTCATCCCAACCGGCACAAATAACACCTTTATAAAAGGTGATAATGGTAAATATATTACGTCAAAACTTGATGAAGCAATGCTTGAACGCATCTCCTCTGTCACCGGAGGAATATCTGTTCTTCTTGGAAATAGTGGCGCTGGCCTTGAACAAATTTATCATGAAAAGTTAAAGCTTATACCAAAAGAAGAACTCAAAGAGAGAAGGAAAAAGGTGGCCATTGAAAGGTTCGAGTACCCACTTGGCTTAGCCCTGCTTCTACTCTGTTTTGAGTTTCTGATCAGAGAAAGCCCTGTTGGTACAAGAAAAAAGAATGGTGTTAGCTCAGCCTTTACAGTTTTTCTTCTCTGTTCGCTTATTGGCTTCAACTCAAACAGTTATGCTGGATCAGGAGAAGAGGCCTACGCAGAGGAGAATTACCTGAAAGCTGGTGAAATATATCAAGAACAACTCAGCAAAAATCCATTTGATCACAGATTGCACTATAATAGCGGAACAGTTGCCTATAAAAATAATATGATAGATGAAGCAATTAAATCTTTTAATAAAAGTCTTGAGTCAACTGACATAGAGTTACAGGAGAAGTCATATTATAACCTTGGTAACTCACATTATCAAAAGGGACTTGAAAGTGCCCAGGCAGACCCTCAAAAAACAGTTGAACAATGGGAAAAATCAATTCAATCTTTTGATGCAAACCTTGCTCTTAACCCCGAGAACAAAGCTGCTGAATCAAACAGGAACATTGTTCAAAAGATGCTTGATGAATTAAAAAAACAACTGGAAGAGCAGCAAAAAGATCAACAACAATCATCCGACCAAAACCAAGATCAGAACAAGAGTGATAAAAAGGATGAGGGTGATGAAAACAATTCTGATCAACAGAACGCGCCTGAAAACAAGGACTCAAAAGACAAGAGCGAAGAGCAGCAACAAAACGAGAATAATCAAAAAGATCAGAACCAGAATAAAGAAGGTGAAAAACCGTCCCAGGAAAAAGATAACAATACGGAGCAACAAAAACCTGATAAAAACAGTGATAAGGGCGAAGAAGATAAATCAGCTCAACCGCAACCACAAAATGAGCAAAAGAGCGGAGAAACTGACACAGGAGAAGGCAAACCAGAAGGACAAATGAGTCTTGCAGAAGCACAAAGGCTTCTGGATGCGCTTCGTGATAGTGAAGGCGAACTTAATTTTGTTCCAGGGCACTCTGGTGAACAAGTTGAAAAGGACTGGTAGTTATATGACACATTTCAGAATATTTTTAACTCTTATTGTCTGGATACTGGCAACAACACCATGTTTTGCTAAAGATGAACCTACGATTATCGCACAGCTAAACACAAACTCAATCTCGGTTGAAAAAGCTGCACTTTTGACAGTTACCGTTACCGGCTCACGCTCGCCAGACCTGATCATGCCCCAGGTACCCGGGCTAACATTTCATAGCCGTGGAACTTCAACAATGATCAATATGGTCAATGGTAGTTTTAGTAAATCATCCGCCACGAAGTATGTTGTTCAAGCTGACCAAGAAGGAACTTATGTAATTCCTCCAATTGCAGCTGAGGTTAAGGGAAAAATATATAAATCTGAACCACTGAGCTTGATTGTTACTGACAACAAAGCCAAATCAACCGGCAAAGCTGTTTCAAGTGACTCAAAACGTAATGAAATTGCCTTTATTGAACTGGAGATCAAAGGTGATCACTATGTTGGAGAGCAAGTGCCTGTGACCATCAGGGGCTTTTTTAACGAACGATACAAAATCAGCCTAGAATCTGTGCCTGCTCTTACCGGAGATGGGGTAATCATGGCACCTTTTAGCCAACAACCAACACAGGGTCGAGTGAGAGTTGGAAACAGAATATATGATGTGGTTGATTGGAAAACAACACTCTCCGCAATAAAAGAAGGGGAACACAAAATCCAGATCAGCCTTAATGCAGCTGTTTATACAAGAGAACAAAACAACAGCAACCCTTTTAATGATCCATTTTTTGATTCATTTTTCAACAGCAACAAGAAAACACCACTTGAGGTAAGTAGTAATGAAATTGTATTTAATGCACTTCCTCTACCAAAAGATGGGCAACCAGAAAACTACACTGGTGCTATTGGAGATTTTTCCATTCACCTAGAGGCTGACCCCATTATAGTTGATATTGGCGAACCCATCACCATAACGACAACGGTTACTGGCAAGGGAAGCTTTGATAGTGTTCACGCCCCAGTTTTTGTGGAAAATAAGGATTGGAAAACCTATAAACCTTCAAATCTAGATGTTGAACAACAAGATAGGAATACAAAGAAAATTTTTCAACAGGTCATTATACCCAGAGTAGATGGTATAGAAGAGGTACCACCTATCACCTTTAGTTATTTCAACCCTGAAACAAAGGCGTATGAAACCAGTAAAAGTATGCCTGTAGCCATCCATGTAAAAAAGAGTAAAACTGTTGAAAACCCTACTAAAACTATTGTTGAAAACAAACCTGAACAAAACAATCAGCTGAAAACAGAAAGCAAGGTAACTAAGAAAAAACTCTATACCAACCTAGTTCCACAACATCTTGAAACAGGAGTTTTTCATTCCAAAATTGAGCCAGTCTTTGAAAGGACCTGGTTTATTGTTCTTGTAGTAATCTGTTTTCTTTTAATACTTTTCTTTTCTACCTATCACATTTATAACCACTTTAAAGACACCAACCCGGAAAAAGAGTTGAAAAGAAAACAAAAAAGACTGTTAGACCAAAACTTCCCAGAGCTTGATAAACTCTGTGAAAACAAACAGACTGATGACTTCACGAATCTTGCCAAAGACACTGTTCAGCAATTTTATAGCATAGAACTTAATCTGCCACCACAGGCTATTACAGCAACAACCCTTGAGTTTAACAAACTTAACAACACTGTTGCTAAAACCATTCTTGAATCCGCTGATAAGATTGCCTTCAGTGGCGAAAGACCCGGCCCCAAACAGATGGAAGACTGGCTCAAGCGACTAAAGGAGGAACTTACCAAATGATTTTTTTCAGAGTTTTTCTTATCCTAATATTTACCACTTTCTTAGTAGCACCAACCTATGCTAATTCTCTTTTCGATCAGGCCAACGAAGCCTTCAGCAAGGATAATTATGCTGAGGCTATAACCCTTTACGAGCAATTAGCTACAGAAAAAGGTCATTCAGCCTCACTCTATTTTAACATTGCCAACAGCTATGCTCAGTTAGGTGAAAATGGTAAAGCTGTACTGAACTACGAAAGAGCACTTCGCCTAGCTCCAAATAATGCTGATATAATAAAAAATTTTTCTTACTTTAAAAAGGAAACCGGACTTTTCATAGAGGAACAACCGACACTGGATAAACTATTAAACCTTCTAACCCCTAACCAGTGGAGCTTGCTAACGCTTTTCTTTCTTGTGGCGACTAGTACCACTGTAATATTATGGAAAAAACTATCAAGTGGCAGCACACCACGAGCAATTGCCACTCTTTCTATCTTTTTTACTCTTACAACTGTTAGTAGTCTTGCTTCCGCACAAACCTATCTATCCACAGCTTCTTATGTGGTTATTAACGATCAAAAACTGATGGTTAGTCCATTTAAAAATGCTGAGTCAAAAGGACTTATTAAAGGTGGGAGAACAGCTTCAGTTGGAAAAGAATATAAGACTTACATACATATTGAAGGTGAGACTGGTCAGCAAGGTTGGGTAGAAAAGAAGAGCCTAGAGCCCGTTATTCCTGAGTAAAATAACTATATAGCCTTAAAAAAAACCTTTTGTGTTTTTATCTGCTCATATCCTCTCTTTTCATAAAACATGTGCGCCCCTTCTCTTGTTGCATTGGTGCGTACCCTAATCTTATCAACTTGCTCACCAACCCACTTTTCAGCTTCACTTGTTAAAAGAGTTCCTAATCCAAGTCCGCGAGCTTTTTTTGAGACCACAAGGCTTTTGATTTCACCATAAATTCCCTCAGCTATGCTAGCGCTAATAATTACAGTTACACAGCCTAAAACTTCATTATTTCTTGTGGAAACAAACAGTTGACCACCTTTTTTCTGGTAAGAAGTCAGGTTTTCATTCAACTCATCAGCTGTTAGTGGATAACCTAACTCATTAATTAAATTCAACAATTCATTGAAATCTTCTGGTCGGTATTTTCTGCATTGAACTTTCATAGCGTATAATCAATAAAAAAAGTCAGTTGTTAAATTATAAAAAACAAAAAGATAACGAAACAGGGAAGGATTAACGCTCGTTTTATCTCCCGATACTTTTACAGAGTGTCATAGTATCGGGAAATAAAGCTTTTCAATAAAAGCAGTTACTAGTTAACTTATAATTTTTGAAGAATTGAAGCAGACACTTCTTCAAGTGTCTTGTCGCTAGTATCAACATACAGCGCATCTTCAGCTTGTTTAAGGGGAGCAATTTCACGCTCACTGTCATTCTTGTCACGAATGACAGTCTGTTCAAGAATCTCCTCATAAACAGGACTTTCACCCTTTGCTTTCAGCTGTTTAAAGCGTCTTTCTGCACGTATTTCTGCTCGTGCATCGAGGAAGAATTTGTTTTTTGCCTGGGGGAAAACTACTGTTCCCATATCTCTTCCTTCAGCAACAATCTTTCCTTTTTCACCTAAGGCTCTTTGCAGTTCTGTCAGTTTTGTTCGCACCACACCAATAGCAGAAACATCTGAGGCAATCATGCTTGCTTCAGGTGTGCGGATACGACTGCTCACATCTATACCGTTTATAACAACACCGGTATCATCTTGCATAGACACAGCAGGAAGGAGTTCAAGCACAATAGTGGGTAACTGAGCTGCAACATCTTCTTCAACACCAAAGTCGACACCAAGGTCTTTCAGGTATATACCAACAGCCCTATACATTGCACCTGTATCTAGGTATGCATAGCCTAATTCAGCTGCAACTCTTTTACTAACGGTAGACTTCCCTACTCCTGATGGACCATCGATGGTCACAACAGCAATAGTATTAACATCACTGGACATAACCAAGGTTCCCTAAACACGTTGAAAGTGCCTTTAAAAATCTATCGTTTTCTTCTCTGGTGCCAACAGTTATACGAACACAGTTTTTAAAGCCATATGCACTCATAGAACGAATAATGACACCTCTATGGAGCATAGCTTTATAGAGTCTATCTGCATCACCCTTCACATCAATCATGAAAAAGTTTGTTTGAGACGGATAGGCTGTACAACCCATTTTTTCGACAGCCTCATGCAAGTAAGTCATCCCTTCACGGTTAAGTGTCAGTGTTCTATTATAAAACTCCTCATCGTCAAGGGATGCCAGAGCTCCAATTTGTGCAAGAGAGTTTATATTAAATGGCTGACGAACCTTATGCAGACACTCAGCAATTTCTTGAGGCATTATTCCGTACCCAACACGTAAACCAGACAAGCCATAGGCTTTTGAAAAGGTACGTAAAAATACCATTCCACATCTATCTGTTGTGTTACGAATGAGTGAATAGACATCAACCCTCTGATCCTCTGCCATAAAATCTACATAAGCTTCATCAAGTGCTAGAATTACATGTTCTGGCAGGTTGCTTATGAAGTTATAGAGATCCACAGGGGCTATATTAGTTCCTGTAGGATTATTTGGGTTATCAAGAAAGATGAGTCTTGTTTTCTCGTTTACCGCAGCCATTATAGCATCAAGATCATGCATCATGCCTTTAAGTGGAATGACATGATTTACTCCGCCACGGATTTGAACAAACTTCTGGTACATCAAAAAGGAAGGGTGACTGGTAATAACTTCATTGTCACTCTGAACAAAAGCCTTTACAAGAAATTCAATGAGCTCATTTGAGCCATTACCTAAAACGATTTCCTCTGGTGCCACATGCTGCTGCTCAGCTATTGCCTGTGTTAGATAGTATGAAGATCCATCAGGATATCTATGCAAATCACTTAATGCATATTTGATAGCCTCCATAGCTTTAGGAGATGCACCAAAAGGATTTTCGTTAGAAGCAAGCTTTATTGAATCAGTAATTCCATACTCACGCTCAAGCTCATCAAGAGGCTTCCCGGGTGGATACGGCTTTATAGTTTTTATATTTTCAGGAATAGAAAGTTTCAAAGTTTTACCCTTCTTTTCTTATAAAACAATTAAATATCGAGTTTACCTGGTTTGATATCAAGTAGTTTTTCTAAATTATAGCCAACCTTAAACAGCTTTTCTTCCTGGAAATGCGATCCTTGAAGCTGAATTCCTACCGGCAAACCTTCTGATGTAAAACCACCAGGTACAGACATACCTGGAATACCTGCAAGGTTTGCTGAAAGAGTCAATATATCTGAGAGATATAAGGCTAATGGATCATCAGCTTTTTCACCAATCTTCCAGGCTGGGGTTGGTGTTACAGGAGAGAGCAGTACATCACAAGACTGGTAAGCCTTTTTAAAATCATTCAGAATTAGCGTACGAACCTGTGATGCTTTTTTATAATACGCATCATAATAACCGGAAGAAAGAGCATAGGTTCCAATTAAAATTCTTCTTTTTACCTCAGCTCCAAAACCTTTTGATCTGGTATCTTTATACATATCAAGTAAGGTTTTGGAATCCATATCACGATATCCATACAGAGCACCATCATAGCGAGCAAGGTTGGAGCTAGCTTCAGCTGGTGCAATCAGATAATAAACAGCAACACAGTAATCAGTCAGAGGTAGGGATATATCAACAATTTCTGCCCCAGCATCTTTTAGTACATCTATACCATCACGAACAACTTTATTAACTTCAGGGTCTAAACCTTCACCAAAGTACTCTTTTGGGATCCCTATTTTGAGCCCTTTCACACCTTCTGTTAAAGAGTTTTTATAATTTGGCACAGGCTCATTTGCAGATGTTGAATCCATCTCATCATAACCAGCAATAGCATTTAAGATAGTTGCAGCATCTCCAACTGTCTTACACATCGGGCCAGCCTGATCGAGAGAGGAGGCAAAAGCTGTAAGGCCATATCTTGAAACTCTGCCATAAGTTGGCTTCATTCCGACAATACCGCAAAGAGCAGCTGGTTGACGAATAGAACCGCCAGTATCGGTACCAATTGAAAATAAAGCTTCTTGGGCAGCAACAGAAACGGCTGAACCACCTGACGAGCCTCCAGAAACATAACCTTTTTTCCAAGGATTTTGAGGAACACCAAAGGCACAAGTCTCAGATGTCGAACCCATGGCAAATTCATCCATGGTAACTTTACCGAGAATGACAGAACCAGCCTCTTTTAGTTTTGTTACCAGTGTTGCATCATAAGGTGGGTTGAAGTTCTCAAGCATCTTTGAACCACAGGTCATAGGTAAACCTTTAACTGTCAATAAATCTTTGACTGAAACAGGAATACCCAACAAAGGACTGTTATTTCCAGCAGCTCGACTCTTATCAGCTTCTTCTGCCTGAGTAAGCGCTCCTTCTTTATCCACAGTTACAAATGCTTTTACCCTACTATCTACTTCATCTATTCTATCAAGACAGCTTTGGGTCAGCTCAACAGAACTTAACTCACCTTGTGCTAACTTTTCTGCTGCTTGTTCAACAGTCAGCTCAAACGCTTTCATATAAACCTCAAAACAGATCGTAAATGATCAAATTTATTAATATATTAACCCAGGTAAACTGGATATATGGATTCTAAATAACTCTTGGAACTTGAAAAGAGGTACTATCTTGAACCGGGCCATTTTTGAGAGATTCATCTTGAGGCAGTGATTCTTTTACTACATCTTCACGAAAAGCATTCACTTTTGAAAATGCATGTGTAGTCGGTTCAACACCTTTTGTGTCAAGTTCTTCCAGTTTATCCACATAGGATAAAATTGTGTCAAGCTGCTCTGTCATAAGATGTAACTCTTTCTCCTCAAGATGAAGCCTTGATAGATGAGCTACATGTTTTACTTCTTCTTCTGTAATCTTCATTTTCTAACCAGGTATAGTCTAATAGGTACCTTGCAAATAAATATTGCAGGTTTCAATCAGCTCTATTTTATTGTTTTTTATTTCATATTACCAACAATAAGGTACTAAATACCTATATCATCCAAATAACCTTCAAGTGGTCTATCCGTTGCAAAGCTACCGCTTGGAGTAAAATCCACAATACTTCTAGAAAAAAATTCGACTATTTCTGCGTCAAACTGAGTTCCAGCACATCTATGAAGCTCCTCTACAGCCTGCTCCATTGTCATGTTTTGTCTATAGTTTCTCTTTGATGTCATAGCATCATAACTATCAACAACTATTATAATTCTTGTCAATTCACAAAGTTGATCACCCTTTAAACCATCTGGATAACCTTTTCCATCAAGTCGTTCATGGTGATGACGAATAATATCCCCTTCTCTATCCATGAAACCGAGAGGTTTTATAATATTGGCTCCTACTTCAGGGTGCTTTTTAATAAGCTGCCATTCATCAACATTAAGTGGTCCTGCTTTTTGAATACATGAACAATCAATGACCAATTTTCCAACATCATGAAACTGAGAAGCTCTCCTGAGAATAGAAAGGTCATTTTCGCTAACTCCCATGGCAAGACCAAGCATAACTGCGTATTCTGTAACACGCATTGTATGACCTGCTGTGTAAAAGTCTTTTTCCTCCATAGCATTCTGAAGGCTTGTCATCAGCTGAATAGTAGCATTTTCAAGACTATTACTATAATCAACTAGCAACCTATTTTGTTTTTCCAACTGTATAGCTTTTACACGAACATCATCTTCAAGAGATTCTTTATACTTTCTCTCTTTTAGTATAAAAGTTCTCTTTTCAACTGCTCTTTTTATCTTGATATTGAAAACATCAAGGTCATCAATTGGTTTAGTTAAAAAGTCGTATGCACCTATATTAATGGCTTTGACAACATAATCCATGGAACCTGCACCGGTGAGAAAAAGGACTGGAATGTCAAGATCCATTTCGTTGATCTTTTCCATGGTTTCAAAACCGTCCATGTTCGGCATGTTTATGTCGAGAATTATTACATCATAACTATCGTTGAGCATTTCCAAAGCTTCAATACCGCTTTCAACAGCTTCAACTTCATAGCCGAACATTTCAAGAATCTTGGATATCGTTGTTCTGACAATCCTATCATCATCTGCTATTAATAGTTTCGGTTTTTTATTGTTTAAAATATCCATTTGGCCTTTCTAAAAACAACAAATTCCTAAAGTGCAGTTTCTTTGCTCAGTAACAAACCTACTTTTCTAACAGTATTAAATTCTTTTATCCATCAAATATTAAACTACCCTACTTTAACGACATCCTCTTCAGTAAAAATATAATTCATTTTTATATCATGCTTTTTTTGATCTATATTGTCAAAAAGTTGAAAACCAAAGCATAAACCTATTTTTATAACTCCAAGGAGTTCTTTCTTACAAAGAAACCTGTCGTAATACCCACCACCATAACCAACTCTACCACCATTTCTATCAAAAAGGCTTCCTGGACAAATACAAATGTCAATGTTTTCGAGGGCTGATGGTTTATTTTTCAAAATTTTATCTGCAGGTTGTAAAATACCATATGGGCCGGTGACTAAATTTTCTTTTAATATTTTTTTATCAACACTTACTGGAATTATTTTTTTTTCGTTAATAGATGTCCATGGAATGGAAACACAAATACCTGAATCCAGTAATTGAAGTATAAGTGATAACGTTTCGACTTCATTATTATAATTTAAATAAGTAAAAACAGAGTTAACTTCTTTTAAAATATTACTCTCTAATAATTTTCTGTGTATTGAATAACTTAAATCGCTTATTTCATTTTTTGTTAAATTTCGTCTTTTAGAAAGTACCTCTTTGCGATTTGTCATATTTAACCCTAAAATCAACTCAAGTTTTTCATTATAACATCGTGAAAATTAGGCCTGAATATTTTCATTTGTTTAAGGGATTCAGGGTAATAAGCCCTATTCGTTAAAAGAATTATAAATATTTGTTTTTCTAGATCAATCCAAAAGGAAGTACCAGTAAAACCAAGGTGACCAATACTTTTTTTACTAAAATACTTACCCGATGACGAATAAAGAGTAGATGGTGTATCAAATCCACATACCCAGGTAGAGTTTTTCTTTTTATTAAAAAATCCACTCAGTGAGCTATTTTTTATAAAAAGATCACTGGATTCATTTCTTGCTGTTTTAAAAATATTCTTAACTAAACTATAAACACCTTCTAAGTTGCCAAAAAGCCCAGCATGACCTGCAATGCCACCCATTATACGACAGTTGTCATCATGTACACTACCGCAATGGACTATATCTGGATCAACTAAATTTTTTGTAAGACAACAGTTTTCAGTGTTTAAATTATTATCTCCTGAAAAAGTAAAATTATCTTCTAATTTAAGTGGCGAAATAATTTTTTCTAACCAGTATTTTTTTATATCTTTTCCTGTTATTTTTTTTATTATTTCACCAAGTATAATATAACCTAAGTCACTATAAACAAAAGGGTTATTTGTGGTATTATTTAAATCTGTATTGAATATCTTTTCTACAACAAAATTAATGCAGTTACTCTCACACTCTTCATAAAACTTAAAATGAGCTGGTAACCCAGAACTGTGTGAAAGTAGATCTCCAATAGTTATTTTTGCTTTATCAGAGTTTTTTAGATCAAAAAACGTCTCAAGTTTTGTTGTTAAGCAAACACGCTCTTCTTCCACAAGTTTCATAAAGCATAAAGCTGTAACAAGTGGCTTTGTAAGAGATGCTAAATCAAAAAAAGTGTTCCTGTTAACATGGTACTTTTTAAACTCTGCTTCTGTCGTTCCATACCCTTTCATAAACTCTAGTTTTTCAGTCCCTGACCACACAGCTATTGAGGCACCTGTAAAGAGTCTATCTTTAACACCTTTTTTTATCACATTTTCAACAGGTTCAAGCATGTCTAACTCTTAGGTTATAGTATTTATTATTTTATTGAATTTTTTGCATTTTTTTACTACTATAAAAGTTGATTTTTACGGTTTTATATAACTGTTTTTTCGGCAAAAAATAAATACGTATTTTTTCTTGTATCAACAAGTTATCAACACCTTTTAAAAAGCGCTTTGTTTAAAAAACATTAAAAACCTTTTGATAAGTCTGTTGATAACTCAATATTAACAAAAAGCCTCATTTAAAGAACATATCTTTTTTTATATTTTTTGTTTTGAAAACATATACTTATTGTTTTTATAAACATATCAACGGCTTTAATAATAATAAAAAATATAAAATACTTATAAAGGAGTTTTCATGTCCCTTCAGTGCACAGTATCGAAGCAGGATTTCTTAGAAGGTTTAAGTAGCCTTCAAAACATCACGAATAAAAATGGCACTATGGCCATCCTTTTTAATGTTCTTATCGAAACTTCTAGTGGTGGTATCACTATTACTGGAACTGACCTTGAGATAGGATTGAAACTTTTTATTGAAGCTGATGTTCAAGGAGAAGGCTCACTGACACTTCCTTCAAAGAAAATATTTGAAATTGTACGTGAATCTGGATCTGAAACTATTTCTATTGAAGAAAAAGAAAACAGCTGGGTGGTTATTAGAGCAGGTCAGAGTACATATAACCTTGCTGGAATGGCTAGTGATGAATACCCTGAATTTCCAGAATACGATGAAGACAACTTTACAACTTTTGAAAGTTATATTTTCTTAGAACTCATAGAAAAGGTTATTTTCTCCGTAGCGAATGAACAGGAAAATATCTATACCTTGACCTCTGTTCTCTTTGAAAAGGAACAGGAGGAGGACAAGAGCTACCTTAAAATGATTTCTTCTGATGGTCATAGACTGTCAATTATGAGAAAGGAAGTTCCTGTTGATCTAAATAATTTTTCCATGAATCCTATTACCCTTGTTCCTAAAAAAGGTATTCAGGAATGGAAAAAATTCTGTGACAGTCGTGATAGTGTTGATGTTTCCATCGAAAAAGAACAACTTATCCTTCGTGATAAAGAAGCAGTAATGGTTATTCGCCTTAGAAAGGGTGAATTTCCACAGTACAACTCGATTGTCAATGCAGTACAACTTGAAAACCACCTTGAAATACCAAGAATTCCATTTCTTGACTCCTTAAAGAGAATTAACCTTTTTACAGAGGATGTTTTTCATACAATCCAGCTCAAAATAGAAGAAAACTATATGGTTCTTTCCTCACAAAACGCTGATCTTGGTAATGCAAAAGATGAGCAGCAGATTGTGTATGGCGGTGAGCCTTTAAAACTTGGTTTTAATTGTCGATATTTTATCGATACACTTCAGGTTATGGAGTGTGAGAAAATCAAGGCATATATCAATTCAAGCAATAGTCCGTGTTTAATAAAATCGGATGATGATGTCGGTTTTACAAGTATTATCATGCCTATGCAGCTGTAAATATCTGTAAATGTTTATTAACAAAGTAGGTTTTAATACTTTTCAAAATAATAGAAGTTAAAAAAAAGGAATCATAGTGACTGAACAAACAAATTATGATGCTGAACAGATAAAAGTCCTAGACGGTCTTGAAGCTGTACGTAAAAGACCATCGATGTATATCGGAAATACAGGTGTAGAAGGTCTTCATCACCTGATCTGGGAAATAGTTGATAACAGTATCGACGAAGCTCTAGCCGGTCATTGTAATCTTATCAAAGTTACAATTCATGAAGATAATCAGATAACAGTTGAGGATGATGGACGTGGTATCCCTGTTGACATCCATCCTGTGGAAAAAATATCTGCTCTTGAACTGGTTATGACTACCCTGCATGCAGGTGGTAAATTTGATCATTCAAGTTACAAGGTTTCAGGTGGTCTTCATGGTGTTGGTGTTTCAGTTGTAAACGCCTTATCAACAGTTGCTAAAGCCACTGTTAAACGTAATGGTAAGGTTTATACACAGTCCTATGCTTATGGTGATAAAACCAGTGAACTTGAGGTTATAGGTGAATCTGATAAATCTGGATCAATTATAACATTTCAAGCTGATTCTTCTATTTTTACTGAAACCACTGTTTACGATTACGATATAGTTCGTAATCGATTGCGAGAACTTGCTTTTCTTAATCAGGGTGTGAAAATAAAGCTCAAAGATGAGAGAAGTGGCGCTGAAGATAAGTTTCCTGAAGAAGATTTCAAAGATCCAGGCGGAATAATTTCTTATGTTCAATACTTGAATCGTAAGCGTACTCCGGTTGTTAACGAGCCTATAGCCATTTTTGGAGAAAAGGATAATGTTGAAGTTGAAGTAGCTTTTCAACATTTTGATGGATACTCCGAGAGGTTATTCTCCTTTGTTAATAATATTAATACAAGAGAAGGTGGCTCTCACGTTGCTGGCTTCAGATCTGCACTTACCAAGTGTATGAACAGGTATGCAAACGATGATATTATTCCAAAAAATCTTCGTGAGAAGATGAGTGGTGATGATATTCGTGAAGGTCTTACTTGTATTGTTTCTGTTCGTGTACCTAATCCACAATTTGAAGGACAGACAAAAACTAAACTTGGTAATACTGAGGTTAAATCGATTGTTGAATCGATAACCAGTGAAAAACTAGCCCTTTTTCTTGAACAGAATCCTCAAGTAGCTAAGAAAATTTTATCAAAGGTTGTTGATGCAGCCCGTGCTCGTGAAGCAGCAAAACGTGCCCGTGATTTAAGTCGTAAGAAAGGGTCAACAGCTCTTCTTATGGCAGGAAAGCTTGCCGAATGTCAAGAAAAGGATCCTGCAAAACGTGAGATTTTCATAGTGGAGGGTGATTCTGCGGGTGGATCTGCTAAACAGGGCCGTGATAGATCAATTCAAGCAATCCTGCCTCTTCGTGGAAAAATTCTTAATGTTGAAAAAGCACGATTTGATAAAATTTTAGGTAGTGAAGAGATCAAACAACTTATAGCAGCTCTTGGCTGTGGTATTGGAAAAGATGATTTTGATCTAGAAAAACTCCGCTATCATAAAGTTATCATCATGACTGATGCTGATGTTGATGGTGCTCATATTCGTACCCTGCTTTTAACTTTCTTCTATCGTCAGATGTTACCACTTGTTGAAGGTGGTTTTGTATACATTGGTCAACCACCACTGTACAGACTGGGAAGAGGTAAAAAAGAAAAATATTTCTTAGATGATGAGTTACTCAATAGCCATCTTTTTACTGAAGCAAGTGAAGCAATGAAGGTTGTGCGAGTAAATGATGATTATTTAATTGAAGGTGAGGAACTTATTAGTGTTTTAGGTAAGTTATCAGGATATCAAAGGATTGTTGCTTTTATGAATCGTTTGAATATCCTTGAAGACATGCTTTATTTCCTTCTTGAGAATAACATTAAATCCGCTGATCAATTTAAAGATAAAGAATTTGTAGAATCCTTAGTAGGTAAACTTTCTGACGAAGAATACATAATCGGAAATATCAGAATTTGTGGATGGCGAGAAGATTGCTATGAAGTTGATATTGCTGTTAGAGGAAAGGTTCAAGTTATGATGACCTTAGGGCCTGAAATACCTCTTATCAATGAATATAGATCTGCTCTGGAGCTTTTTAAAACAATAGAACCATTACTCAAGACGGCTTTTGTTGTTAATCACACCAATAAGAGTGGTGGCGAAAAGACATTTAATGCTGAAGATTGGAATAACATGGTTGAAATTATTCGTGAAGAATCCTTTAGAGGTAGCCATCTTCAGCGATATAAAGGTCTTGGTGAAATGAACCCTGAGCAATTATGGGATACAACTATGAACCCTGAAAACAGAGTACTTGTTAAGGTTAATGTAAATGATGCCGAACAAGCAGATGATGTTTTTACAACTCTGATGGGTGATAAAGTTGAACCAAGACGTGAGTTTATTCAAAATCACGCTCTTGAAGTATCTGATCTCGACATTTAATTAGGCGCAAATAATATGACTATAGAAAACGATGTAGTACAGGAAGAGTTTCCTACAATATCTATCGAAAAAGAATTGCAAAAATCGTATCTCGATTATGCAATGAGTGTAATCATAGGTCGTGCTCTCCCTGATGTACGTGATGGTTTAAAACCAGTACATAGACGTGCTCTTTTCGCCATGCGTGAGTTAGGTGTTAGCTATAATAGACCTTATGTAAAATCTGCACGTATTGTCGGTGATGTAATTGGTAAGTACCATCCACATGGTGATACAGCTGCTTACGATACAATTGTAAGAATGGCTCAAGATTTTTCCATGCGTTATCCACTAGTTGATGGACAGGGTAACTTTGGTTCTATGGATGGTGACTCTGCTGCAGCTATGCGTTATACAGAAGCACGTATGACCAAGATAGATACTGAAATTGTTACAGATCTTGATAAAGACACCGTAGATTTCATACCTAACTATGATAACTCCATGACTGAACCATCGGTTATGCCAAGTAAGATTCCAAGTCTTTTGGTTAATGGCTCTTCTGGTATCGCTGTTGGTATGGCTACAAATATACCTCCACATAACTTAACAGAAGTTATGAATGGTTTACTTGCTCTTGCTGATAATCCAAATATAACAGTACATGAGTTGATGTCTGTTATAACCGGACCAGATTTTCCTACAGGTGCTTTTATCTGTGGTAGAGCAGGTATACGTGAGGCGTATGAGACTGGTCGTGGCGTTGTTATTATGCGTTCACTTACTCATATTGAAAAGAGTAAGGATGGGAAGCGAGAATCAATTATTATCACTGAAATCCCATATCAGCAGAATAAGGCTGTACTGGTTGAGAAAATTGCACTTCTTATAAAAGATAAGAAAATTGATTCTATTTCAGAGGTTCGTGATGAATCTGATAGACATGGTTTAAGAGTAGTTATTGAGCTGAAAAAGAATGAGATGGCGGAAGTAACGCTTAATCAGCTTTATAAGATGACACCAATGCAGAGATCTTTTGGTATTAACCTTCTAGCTATTGTTAATAACAAACCTGCAGTTCTTAATCTCAAACAGATCCTTGAACATTTTCTTATTCATCGTCGGGTTATTGTTTATAGAAGGACTGCATTCGAACTTAATAAAGCAGAAGAAAGAGCACACATTTTAGAAGGCTTAAATATTGCTATCAATAACCTGGATGAGGTTGTTGAGCTTATTAAAAAGTCTGCTAATCCAAATGAAGCAAAGGTACAACTTATTGAGCGTTTTGAACTTAGCCCAGTCCAAGCACAGACGATTCTAGATATGAGACTGCAGCGCTTAACAGGGCTTGAAAGAGATAAGATTGCCTCTGATTATGAAGCAATTTTAAAAGAAATAGAAAGACTAAGCGCAATTCTTGCAGATGATAAATTGGTCTTAAATATTATTAAAGATGAATTTGTTGAGATAAGAGATAATTACGGTGATGATCGCCGTACAGAAATTATAGATGCTGTTGATGACATCTTACCTGAAGATATGATTGCTCCTGAAGATATGGCGGTAACTGTAACTCATACCGGATATATTAAGCGCAATCCTGTTGCTTTATACAGGTCACAACATCGTGGTGGTAAGGGAGTCAGTGGTGTTAAAAATATAGAAGAAGATTTTGTATCTGATCTTTATGTTGCTTCAACCCTTGATACATTTCTGTTCTTTACGAACCACGGTAAAGTTCATTGGCGTAAAGTTTATCAATTACCGCTTGTTGGTAGAACTGCACGTGGTAAGGCAATTGTTAATCTCCTTCATATTGAAGATGGTGAAAATATTGCTGCTATTCTACCTGTTTCATCATTTGAAGATGAAGATCAATCAAAAACCATTCTTATGGTTACCAAGCAAGGCCGTGTAAAGAAGACAAGTTTACAGGAATTCAAGAGACCACTTCGCAAAGGAAAACGTGCCCTTACAATTAATGAAGGTGATGAAATAATCGGAGCCTATATTCTTAATGGCGACGATACAATTCTCCTTTTCACCAACAATGGTAAAGCAATTCATTTCCATGAATCTGATGTAAGAACAATGGGAAGAACCGCAGCCGGTGTAAGGGGTATTATGCTTGCTGAGGATGATTATGTTGTAAGTGCAATTGTTGCCGCATCCGATGATTCCATTCTCGTTGTAACTGAAAATGGGTTTGGTAAACGTAGTCCTATTGAAGAGTATCGTATTCAAAAACGTGGTGGAAAAGGCATTATTGGTATCAAGCAATCAGAGAGAAATGGTGATCTTATATCTGCTGAACAAGTTAATGATGATGAAGAAATCATGATTATTGCTGATTCAGGTAAAATGATTCGCATGAACCTTGGTAATGTACGAATTATTGGTCGCTCAACACAAGGTGTTAAACTCATCAACCTTGAAGACAATGAAAAAGTAGTAAGTATGGATACGGTTGCAAAAGAAGAAGGTGATGATGAATTATTAGAAGAAGATCAACCTATTGAAAATACTTCTGAAGGTGACGTAATTGAGTCTGAATAATGTAAATATTGCTGTTATTGGTGCCGGTTCTTGGGGCACTTCTTTAGCACTGCTTCTTGCAAGCAAAGATTATAATATTAAACTCTGGGATTTTAGCTCGGAGCATCTAGATCAGCTCGAAAAAGATAGAGAAAATAAAAAGTATATTCCAGGAATTGCTTTCCCCGACTGTATTTCAATCACTTATTCTCTTGAAGATGCTGTAAGTAGTGTTGATCTGGTTTTAATGGTTGTACCAAGTTTTGGTTATCGCTCAGTTTTTGAAAAGCTTGTTCCGTATCTAACTGCAAATACTCCTGTTGTTTCCGCTGTTAAAGGTATTGAAAACGATAGATTATGTACTATGCACATGGTTATGGAAGAGGTACTTGGTGATAACCATAATATTGAGCTTGGTGTTATATCCGGACCTTCATTCGCCAAAGAGGTGGCCGAAAAGATACCCACCGCTGTAACTGTAGGCTTTTCTAATATAGATACAGCAACTAAAGTACAGGGGTTTTTCAGTACTGATTATTTCCGTGTTTACCGTTCAACAGATGTAGATGGTTTAGAAATAAGCGGTGCTTATAAGAACGTTATAGCAATTGGTGCTGGTATCAGTGATGGCCTTGGTTATGGTCTCAATACCCGTGCTGCTCTAATAACACGTGGTTTAACAGAAATCCAGAGACTTGGAATGGCTATGGGAGCAGAAGCTGCTACTTTTGCAGGACTCTCAGGCTTGGGTGATCTTCTTTTAACCTGTACAGGTGATCTTAGTAGAAATAGAAATGTAGGTTTACAACTTGGAAAGGGTCATAACATTGAAAAGATTGAGAATGAGATGTTTATGGTTGCTGAAGGGGTAAAAACAACTCAATCTATTTTTGATCTTGCTAGAAAACTTGATGTAGAAACACCAATTCTTGATGAAGTTTATAATATAATTTATCAAGGAAAGGATCCAGATACAGCTGTGAAAGACTTGTTGCAAAGAGATTTAAAGTCAGAATAAATTGTTTAAAATCTACCTATTAAAAAGGCATTTTTATTTAAAAATAAAAATGCCTTTTTTCGTTTAGAACCTTTTATTGACCAGTCCAGTCATTATCCATAAATTGATTATGATCAGGTTTTTCAGGTTTTTCCTCTTCAAGTCTTGAAGTGAGCCACTTTAAAATTTTTGGTGCTTCTTCCTTAATTTCAGCAAGTGCCTTTCCACGATGGCTAACTTTATGTTTTTCTTCACTTTTTAATTCAGCAAAGGTTTTACCTAACTCTTCATAATAGAAAAGAGGATCATAGCCAAAACCACTCTCACCACGTTTTTCTCCTAAAATAGTACCAAAACACTTTCCTTCATATGTAAGTGCTGGGCCGCCAGGTGTTGCAATAGAAATAACACAGGTGAAGTTAGCCTTTCTGTTCGTCTTACCATCAAGTTCTTTTAGAAGTTTCTGACAATTTGAATCATCAGTAGCATTTTCTCCAGAATATCTCGCAGAATAGATACCAGGTGCACCATCTAGAGCTTCCACCTCTAAACCTGAATCATCAGCAATAGCCGGTAAACCTAAAACCTTCGCAGTATGAAGCGCTTTTTTATAGGCATTATCATCAAAAGTATCCCCATCCTCAACAGCTTCAGGAATTGGCCCAAAATCCGCTAGTGATTTTATTTCTATTGAGAAATCTTTTAAAATTTCTCTGAATTCTTTTACTTTATTTTGATTTCCAGTTGCTAGAACCAGTATTGGTATCATTTATTTTTCCTCTTTCTAAAACGTTTATCATATCTTTCCTGCTCACTATATATACAACCACAATAAGGTTGTCTGTACATATCACGAGCAATTGATTCATCTATACCATCTTGCCAACCAACGCGAAAATCTGAATAGTAAAAATCTATTCCATATTCATGGGCGAATTTTTTACCCTGGCTTATTAGGAGGCTGTGATTTTGATATTTAGAGTAAAGGAGTGTAGAAGAAAAAGCTTCAAAACCATTTTTTTTGGCATACTCAGCGCAGCTTTTTAGTCTTACTGAATAACACGAAGTACAACGTTTTTCTTCATTGAAAACAGCATCACGAAGAAACTCTTTTAGCTCATAATCACGACAGGCTACGAGAGGAATATTAATATCTTTTAAATAGCTTTCAAGGGTATTCAGCCTTTTTTTAAATTCTTTAAAAGGGTGAATATTATGATTATAAAAATATACTGTTACATCAAAGTCATCTTTTAACTTTGATAATGGATAAACAGTACATGGTCCACAACAAGAATGTAATAATAAATTATTCAACTCAAACCTTGTATTTCTTTGGATCTATATCGTATTGATGGATTTTATAATTAATAATCCTAAGACTCGTATCAAGAAATTTTGAAGTTTTTGTCTGATTACCATTACACCTTTTTAAGCCTTCTATGATTATTTCTTTTTCAAAATTTTCAACTGTTGTTGAAAGAGAAAGAGGTTTATCTGTTGATTTTCCAGATTGAGATGTTTGAAGGGTAGGGGGCAAATGTATTCCTTTTATAGTATCACCATCACAAATAATTACAGCTCTTTCCATGCAATTCTGAAGTTCTCTAACATTGCCAGGCCAATGATACTGTATAAGCATATCAATTGCAGATGTTGAAATTCTCCTAATTTCCTTTCCATCTTCTTTAGAAAATTTTTCCATAAAGAATTCGGCTAGAAGAAGAACATCAGTTCTACGTTCCCTTAACGGTGGCATATAAATTGGGAAAACATTTAGTCGGTAGTAAAGATCTTCTCTAAAAGAATTATCTGAAACAGCTGATTCTAAATCTCGATTAGTTGCAGCAACCAGTCTCACATCACATTCAATTTGTTTATTTGAACCTAAACGTTGAAAGTTTCTCTCTTGCACAACATGTAGTAATTTTACTTGAACAGAGTTACTTATTTCACCAATTTCATCGAGAAATAGGGTACCACCTTCCGCTTGTTCGAATCTTCCTATTTTTCTTTCAGTCGCCCCAGTAAAAGCACCTTTTTCATGACCAAATAACTCACTTTCAAGAAGTGTTTCAGGAAGAGCCGAACAATTTACTACCACAAATGGTTTTTCTTTTCTTTTACCGTTATAATGAAGAGCTTTGGCAACAAGTGTCTTACCTGTACCTGATTCACCCCTTAGAAGGACTGTAGCGTTGGAATCTACAACACGGTGAACCATATCATACACATCTTGCATTCTGCTGGAATTACCAATAATATCATTAACTTTATTCTTTTCTGATAATTCCCTTTTAAGTTTTAAATTCTCACTATAAAGTTCTTCTCTTTCCCTATTAACTTTTTGGATTCTTACAGCTGTTTGTGCAATTAAACTACTCAGAACAGTTAAAAATTGTAGGTCTGTGTTTGCCTGCTCACTAATACCTTCTGCATAAATTCTATCAATACTTAAAGCACCAATAACCTGTTTGCTACTCTTTATAGGGACACAGAGAAATGATCTTTTTTGATTATTAATATCGCCACGTGATTGGGTTCGATTCAAAAAAAGAGGCTCTTCAGCAATGTGTGGTACAATAATTGGTTCTCCAGAAGCAACAACTCTACCAGTTATACCTTCACCAATCTTATATTTACCTCTTTTTCTACCTTCAGCAGTTATACCGTGAGCTACTTCAATTTCAAGTTTACCTGTATTGGGGTTAACTATAGTAACAGTACCGTTTTCCATCCCCTTCATAGAAGCTAATGTTTGCATAGTGTTTTCTAAGCAATCCTTTAGTTCTAACGACGAGGCAAGGTTTTTTGTGATTTCGTATAAAGCGGATAAATCTTGTAATTGAGCAGCTACATCATTATGTTCATGCATCGTTTAACCTATAAGCCTTTTTATTTCAAATATGCTTTGTTTGACTGTAATAAGAAGACTATAACAGTTGTAACTACAAAACACGACTTTATATTACAAATATGTGACTAAATTTGAATAAAAATGTTTTAAACTCTATTCATTTAGTTGACATTTTATTTAGGCAATGATAAAAGAACTGAGCGTGGAGGAATGGCCGAGTGGTTGAAGGCGGCGGTCTTGAAAACCGTTGTACGAAAGTACCGTGGGTTCGAATCCTACTTCCTCCGCCATTTTTGTTTGGAGGGGTGACCGAGAGGCCGATGGTGCTCGCCTGCTAAGCGAGTGTGGGGGTCAAACTCCACCGAGGGTTCGAATCCCTCCTCCTCCGCCAGAGATTAAAAAAGGGATAATTATTGCACGCAATAATTATCCCTTTTTATTTTTAAAAAGAAGGATCTATTTAGAAACCCCATAGTAGAGATCTTTTGACCCAACCTACAATCTTTTTGTCTTCGTGTTCTACTTTTGCCCAACCATTTTCCTGTTTGATTGTTTTAAAAACTACACCATAACTTGCATGTGCAATTATATCTGAATCCGTATTAGGGGATTTGCGTACATTAACTTTACCTTGACCTGTTTTGTTGGCTTTCACAATAACGTGTGGATCTTTATCAGTTAGACTATTATGAACCCAACCTTTATCACCCTCAAAATCTTCAATATTTAGCCACTGTCCTTCGTTTTTTATTACCTGAAGGGGAAAGCCTTTACCATATTCCCAGATGATATCATGACCCTTTCCAGGCCCAGATCTAACGTTAACGTCGTGACTTTTTATAGAAACCATCTCTGCTAAAGAAGGGGACGCCAAACAAAATACAATTAATGTAAGTGTTACACTATAAATAAAATTTTTAAACATAATAAAAACAATTAGTTATTCAGTAATTAAGCCTATAACTCGCTCAAGATCGTCTTTAGAGTAGTATTCAACTTCTATAGTGCCTCGTGTACCACTCTGGTTAAATTTCACCTTTGAACCAAGCCTTGTTTCAAGTTGGTTCATGTATGTTGTTATGTAACTATCCGATAATTCGAGAGATTTGTTGCTTTTCTTAGTTTTTATAGAACTAGGGCTAGTAAGGAGCTTTCGCACAAGCTTTTCTGTTTGACGTACAGATAGAGCATTTTTAATTATTAAATCGCGGATTTCCTTTGCACTTGCAGTATCGTCTTCAAGTCTCAGAAGACAACGCGCATGGCCTTCTGATAATAGATCATTACTAATATCGTCTTGTAAAAACTGAGGTAACTTTAAAAGCCTAATAAGGTTACTTATTGTAGATCTTTTTTTACCAACTTTATTAGCAGTCTCTTCCTGTGTGTAACCAAATTTATCAATAAGCTTTTTATAAGCTTCGGCTTCTTCAATTGGGTTTAAATCAGTTCTTTGAACGTTTTCAATTATAGCCAACTCAAGAAGTGTTTCTTCGTTTTCAACTTCTTTTACAACAACTGGGACTTCTTTAAGACCAGCGAGCTTTGAAGCCCTCAATCTTCGTTCACCAGCTATAAGTTCAAAGGTATCTTTTCCTTCCCCTTCAACCCTCATAACTACAAGAGGTTGAATTACACCATTTTCCTTAATTGACTTCGATAACTCTTCAATGTCTATATCTTTAAAGACCAACCTAGGTTGATGTTTATTTGGAACGATCGAATTAATATTACATTGGAAATAAGATTCTTTTTCCTCTTCGGTATCACCAAAAAGAATATCAGCACCTTTTCCTAAACCTTTTCTCTTTGCAACCATAGCTATACCTATTTTTGTCTTTTTAGGAACTCGTTAACAACTTTAGCGTAAGCAACAGCACCTGTTGATTTACTATCATACTGAAAAATTGTTTGTCCATGACTAGGACTTTCACTTAATCTTACATTTCTTGGAATAGGAGTTTTAAAAAGCTGATCTTTAAAATGTTTAGAAATCTCACTGGCCACTTGATGAGTTAAGCGATTTCTTTTGTCAAACATCGTTAAAAGTAGGCCTTCTATATATAGGGACTTGTTGAAAGATTTTTTTACTGATCGAATTGTTTTGATGAGCTGAGCAAGTCCCTCCATTGCAAAATACTCACATTGCATAGGGATCAATACAGATTTAGAGGCTGTTAAGGCGTTTACTGTTAATAAACCAAGTGATGGTGGGCAATCAATAATAGCAAAGTCATATTCTTTTTCGACTGACTCAAATATGTTTTTAAGATAAAATTGGCGGTTAGGATCTGATACCATCTCTAATTCAACGCCAACTAAATCAATATTTGATGGAAGGAGATCAAGGTTTTTTGTAGATGTTTCAACTATGGCTTCATTAACATTGCCATCACCTGAATAGATATCATACAAATTTAAATCTTCATTAACATCAAAGCAACCAACACCGCTTGAAGAGTTACCTTGAGGGTCAGAGTCGATTAGAAGAACCTTTTTTCTTTTTTTTGCTAGAGCAGCAGCGATATTAACAGATGAAGTGGTTTTGCCAACACCACCTTTTTGATTTGCAACAGCAACAATCTTCATTTTTTTCATAAAATCCTCATTGTTTAACTAGTTGTTCACCTCTTATTAAACTAATAAAGGCAACACAACAAGAAAAAACTAAAAAAAACACTAAAACAAGCAAAAAAAGTTTAAAAACTGTAATATCTCATTGTTCAATGTTTCACGTGAAACGTTGAACAATGATTAAAACAAAAAGTGTTTCACGTGAAACATTGGAGAAAGTTAAATGAAAAACAAATATATAGATGTTGATGTGTTGGTCGTTGGTAGTGGAATTGCAGGACTGTCTTTTGCACTAAAGGTCTCGTCGCTAGGAAGCGTTGCGGTTGTAACGAAGAAGCAGGAAGTTGATACGGCAACTAATTTAGCCCAAGGTGGAGTTGCAGCTGTCTTAGATGAGAGTGATAGTTATGAAGAGCACATAAGAGATACATTGATGTCGGGTGATGGACTTTGCGATGAAAGTGTTGTGAAGATGGTTGTTGAAGGGGGACCTGAACAGATTAGAGAATTAATAAAAATTGGAGTTGATTTCAAAAAGAATGAAGACGGAAATCTTGACCTGGGAAAAGAAGGGGGGCATTCAAAAAGAAGGGTAGCCCATTCTTATGATTTGACTGGAAGAGAGATTGAAAGGGCTTTAGTTGAAGCTGTAGATAAGAAAAAAAATATATCAGTTTTTGAAAACCATATGTTTGTTGATTTGCTTATGGTCAAATTGAAAGGAGAAGAGTCAAAAAAAGAATGTGTTGGGGCCTATATATTAAATGAGCAAGGAGAGGTTGTTCCATATCGTGCTAAAGTAACAGTGCTATGTACTGGAGGGGCAGGGAAGGTCTATCTATATACAAGTAATCCAGATATTGCTTCAGGTGATGGAATTGCAGCTGCATATAGAGCAGGTGCTGAAGTTTCTTGTCTAGAGTTTGTACAATTTCATCCAACCTGTTTGTTTCATCATAGAGCAAAAAACTTTTTGATATCAGAGGCTGTTAGAGGAGAAGGAGCCTACTTGGTTGATAAAAGTGGATATAGGTTTATGGAAAAATATGAACCGGAGATGATGGAATTAGCCACAAGAGATAAAGTAGCAAGAGCTATCGATCATGAAATGAAAGAGAACGGTTATGATTGTGTTTATCTTGATATAACCCACAAAGGTAGAGACTTTTTACAAAAAAGATTTCCAGCAATTTATGGAACATGTATGACTCTTGGTGTTGATATCTCAAGGGATCCTATCCCGGTAGTACCAGCAGCACACTATATGTGTGGTGGGGTTGTGACGGATAAGGAGGGTAGAACTTCTATTAACGGTCTTTATGCTCTAGGAGAAACAGCTTGTACTGGATTGCATGGGGCAAACAGATTAGCCTCAAATTCACTTTTAGAAGCTGTGGTTTATGCAGAAAAACTGTTTAAATATTGTTCAAAAAACTGGAGTAAAATATCTAAAAGGAACATTCCACCGGTAGACCAGTGGTCAGCTGGAACAGCCATTGAGTTAGATGAGGAAATTTTGATAAACCATAACTGGGGTGCTATCAGAAGAATCATGTGGAACTATGTTGGGATTGTAAGGAAAAAGTCTCGTTTAAAAATGGCTTTAAAAAGAATTGGAGATGTGCGAGAAGAAATAGAGGCTCATTACAAAAACTATTTTGTAACTCCAAATATGATAGAACTCAGAAACATCAGTTTGCTAGCGGAGCTCATAATTAAATCAACACTGCAAAGGGAAGAATCACGCGGGTTACACTATGTCCTTGATTATACAGAGAAAAAGACTGAAAAAGGTGTGGTTTATACTATGAAAAAATAGCTGTGATGTTTGAGGTTTTATATACTCAAAAAAGTAGGTCAATAAAGTCTTTAATAGAAATAAAAAAGGGTTTAGTGAGAAACTCACTAAACCCTTTATTACCTTGGCGTCCCCAAGGGGATTCGAACCCCTGTTGCCGGCGTGAAAGGCCGGTGTCCTGGACCTGACTAGACGATGGGGACTACGTTGCTGGTGGGTCGTGCTGGGCTCGAACCAGCGACTCTCTGATTAAAAGTCAGATACTCTACCAACTGAGTTAACGACCCACTGCGAGCGAGGTATATACAAAGATATTTTAAGGGTGTCAACACTAAAATACAAGAAAAGTTGTTTTTATTTATGTGGAAATGAGTTTAACTGGTAGATTCTTTGTTTGATAATCATGTATTTATAAAGAGTTATGCTTCTTAAAGAGATATTTCTAGGTATTCATAAAAATAAATATGCTTGTGGTAGAATAGCAAATACTATAGAAATTACTGTTCGTTTTAAGGTTATTTGTTTTCTACGAGGTGAATTATGGGGTTGTTAAAAGGTTCTGCGAGTTTTGTCCGCTTTGGGGTTGAGGGAGAGCTTCCAGAAAATGCGTTAGAGTATATTGCCGATAGGGTAATTTCATTTTCTTTCCAAGATATTGATGATACTTATGATGAGTATTCAATAGGTTGGGTTTCAGTTTATAATATGTTTGATACTCAGTTTAACTTTGGTTCATATGCGGCCGGAGATTATATAACTTTAACTTTGCGTATCGATGAAAGAAAGGTTTCTCCATCTATTTTGAACAAGTTCGTTCAAAAGGAGGAAGAGCGGGTAAAACAGGAAAAACAGATACCAAAAGTTTCTAGAGCAATGAAGGTTGAAATAAAAGAACGTGTCAAAACCGAATTGATTCGTAAGTCGGTCCCTGTACCTGCTGTTTTTGATATATGTTGGTCTCTATCATCTTCTTCGGTGCTGTTTTTTTCAACTAACAAAAAAATTCATGCGGTAATAGAAGACTTTTTTAAAGATTGTTTTGGTGTGATGTTAAAACAACAGATACCATATATAACTGCAGAGAAGATGATTCCCGAAGATAGATTGTCGAGGCTAGAAACTATAACTCCCGACATATTTATATAGCATTTTGACAGTCTAACTGAGGTTTATTAAAATGGATTTAGTAGATTTAATAGCAGAAAAACGGTTTCTTGGTCAGGAGTTTCTTACCTGGCTTTGGTGGAAAAGTGAAGAGCGTGGTGGAACGATCAATATCCCTGATCGTGGTGACATCGCAGTTATCTTTGAAAAACATATGCTTCTTGAAGTTGGTGAAGGTGAATCTAACGAGAAAATTATATGTTCGGGTTTACAAGCTGAACTGCAGGAAGCAAGAACAGGGCTCAAGGTTGGTAAAAAGCTGGAGCAAGCTAGAATTCAAATTGTTCTAGGAGATTACGAGTTTAATTTCACCTTTGCTGCAGCCATGATGGAGTTTCGTTCAGTTAAGCTTCCAAAAACAGCAGAGATGGAAGGTAATGAAAATAATCCGGAAGAACAGGAAGGAATGACACTAGAGCGAATTTACCTCTTTGAAGAGCTGGTAAAAATTGTTGATGAATTATTTAAAATGTTCATTGATGTTCGCACAGGTGATGACTGGCGGGATGAGCTGTTGCGAATTAGGGAATGGGTTAACCGAGGTTAATCAGCAGTTATTAGTTAGCAACTCTTTCTTGTTATTGAAACACAATTCAAGTTCTAATTTTTGCAATATTAATTTTTAAGCGAGTAAATTGAAATGGAGTTTGAAACAGTAATCGGGCTTGAAATTCATGCCCAGCTAAAAACGAATACAAAAATATTCTGTGGATGTTCAACTAAATACGGATCAGATCCAAACAGTCAAACTTGTCAAATTTGTCTTGGGATGCCTGGGGTATTACCCGTTCTAAATAAAAAGGTAGTTGAGTATTCGATTAAGATGGGCCTTGCAACTGGTTCTAAAATTAATCAGTTTAATCAGTTTGCAAGAAAGAATTATTTTTATCCAGATTTACCGAAAGGATATCAGACTTCTCAGTTTGATTTGCCGATAGTAGAGCATGGCGAGATAGATATTGAAGTTGATGGCAAAACAAAGTCAATCGGCATAACTAGAATGCATATGGAAGAGGATGCTGGAAAGTTAGTTCATGATGATGTTGAGCCTGTTTCCCATGTTGACCTTAATAGAACAGGTACACCGCTTTTAGAGATCGTTTCAGAACCAGACATGCGCTCTCCAGAAGAAGCTTATGCTTATTTGAAAAAGATTCATGCAATTTTAAGGTACCTCGATATCTGTGACGGTAATATGCAGGAGGGGAGTTTTCGCTGTGATGCAAATATCTCACTTAGACCGGTGGGACAAGAAGAATTAGGTACACGAACAGAGCTAAAGAACATGAATTCCTTTAAAAATGTTCAGGCGGCATTAGAGTATGAGATACGTCGTCAGCGTGATCTACTTCTTGATGGGGGAGAGATTGTCCAGCAAACACTTCTCTGGGATCCAGATAAAAATCGTACCGAATCTATGCGTGGGAAGGAAGATGCCCACGATTATAGGTATTTTCCATGTCCTGATCTCATACCAATAGAAATTAGCGATGAGTGGATTGAAGAGTTGAAGGCTGGCTTACCAGAACTACCAGATCAGTGCAAGCAACGCTTCATAGAGGAATATGAGTTGCCTGAGTATGATGCAGTAATTCTGACAGGTGAGCGTGATTTAGCCCTCTATTTCGAAGAAGCAGTCACTTGTGGTGTCTCACCTAAGAAAGTGTCAAACTGGATAATGACGGAGCTTTTACGTGATTTAAAAGGCGAACCTATTACTGTGTGTCTAGTGAAGCCTAAAGAGCTTGCAGCGTTACTTATGATGGTCGATAAAGGAACCATTAGTGGTAAGATTGCTAAAACTGTTTTCGTTGAAATGATGGAAAATGGTGGAGACCCTGAAGTTATTGTAAAAGAAAAAAATCTTCTTCAAGTTTCTGATGAGGGAGAACTTCTTGCAATTGTTCAGGAAATAGTTGCTAGCAATCCGGGACAGGCTGAAGATTTTAGAGGTGGTAAAACAAAGCTAATGGGATATTTTGTTGGACAGCTTATGCAAAAAACCAAAGGCAAAGCAAATCCCAAGCTTGCTAATGAGCTTTTCAGTAAAGAGCTGAATAAATAAATTAGTTTCAGACTTATGAAAAGTGTAGTTCATAAAACCGGGTGATTTCACCCGGTTTTCTTCTTAATACAGGTTCAGCTTATGGTTGAAGATATAGAGAAGAATAAGTGGAAACAAAAAGGTGCTGGGCACAGGGTGCGTTTGCGTGAGAGGTATCAGGATAGAGGTTTAGATACTTTTACTGATGCTGAAGTACTAGAACTACTTCTTTCGTTTGGAACACCAAGATCAGACTGTAAACAGCAAGCAAAGGATCTGCTCAAAGAGTTTGGAAGTTTTGCAAAGGTATTGGAGGCTCCATCACCAGCCTTGCAAAAAATTAAAGGGGTCGGTCCAAAAAATAGTTTTGCTATTAATTTTATCCATGATGTCTCAGCCAGATATTTAAAAGTGCGCCTTGAAGGTAAGAACTATCTTCAGTCATCAAAGGATGTAATCAAATACCTTACGTATCAATTACGTGGTTTGAAAAAAGAAGTTTTCACAGTAGTTTTTCTTGACTCTTCCCATGGGATAATTGGTTCTGAAGTCATAGCTGAAGGAACTTTAAACCTTAATAATATTTACCCAAGAGAATTAATAGCAAAAGCTATTGAATATCACGCTGCTGCAATAATTATAGCTCATAATCACCCCTCAGGTAGTCTTAAACCATCCAAACAAGATATCAGATTAACCCGCCTTCTCTTTATGCTGTGTAATTCAATGCAGATTCAATTGCTCGACCATATTATCATAGGGGATGGGGCCTATAGTTTTGCAGACAATGGTCAAATTGACATAGCCAAAAAGGCATGTTCTCTAGCAAATTCAAAGCTTCTGGAGTAACAATTGAGTTCGTTATATATCCATATTCCTTTCTGTAAATCTAAGTGTCATTACTGTGCGTTTAATAGTTATCCTAATCTTGACTTACTGTTTGAGCGTTATTTTCAAGCAATAAAAGTAGAAATAGCATGCTTAAAGGTGACTCACCCCTTCAAAACAATTTTCTTTGGTGGTGGGACTCCAACTGTTTTGGGTGCAAAAAGGCTTTGTGGGTTAATTGACAGTTGTACTAAACACTCAATTGACAAAACAGTTGAGATTTCGATTGAGGCAAATCCTGAAACTATTGATTTAAAAGGTTTGAGAGAGTTAAAAGATGGTGGTGTGAATCGTATTTCGTTTGGAGTGCAGAGTTTTAATGATGATGATTTACAGACACTGGGTCGAGCGCATAAGGCTCTGCGAGCGATTGAGGCAATTGCAGAGGCCAAGTCTGTGGGTTTTGATAATGTTAATCTGGATTTGATGTCGGCTTTGCCTGGCCAGAATCCTTCTATGTGGAGAAAGGTTCTCAAGACAGCTTTAAGCCTTAAGCCAAAACACCTTTCAATTTATCAACTTACCCCGGAAGAAGATACAAAGTTTTTTGATGATTATGTCGCTGATAAGGTATCACTACCCAGTGATGAGATAAGTCTGAAAATGGATAGCATAACAAAGGAATTGTGTTTGGAAAATGGTTTAATTCAATATGAAATTTCTAATTATGCAAAAATTGGATATCAATGTTTGCATAATATAAACTACTGGAAAAATAACGATTACTATGCGGTTGGAGCCGGAGCGGTAAGTTATTTTGAAGGATGTAGAGAGAGAAGAGTCGACTCACCAGTAGAGTATTGTGACAGAATAGCAAAAAATGAGTCGGTTATCGTTGGTGAAGAAAGGTTGGATAGTGAAAGTTCGTTTCGAGAAACGGTAATTATAGGTTTAAGAATGATAGAAGGTGTTTCTGTAAAGAGTTTAGAGAAGAGATTTAAAATTAAACCAATAAATTATTATGGGGAAATCTGGCAGCAGTTTGAGCAAAAAGGTTTGGTGGAAACAAAAGATGGTAATATGCGAATTACGGAAAAGGGTAGACCTCTCTCAAATACTATCATGGCGGAGCTTGTGTAACGATCCTTCCATCAATAGTTATTAGAAAATTGACAATTATTTTTATCGGCCTAGGTTACTAAATAGAAGAATTGATAGAGGATAAAGTCGCGATTGCTATGTTGTTACGTAATAACTGAAATGGACAAGTCTTGACTTATTGCAATGTTGATACATCTTTATGTGAGAAAAGTTAGAAACTGTTGATTGCACAACAGTCGTAAAGACTTCTCAAAAAATAATCACAACTTTTGGAGATATCATGGCTACAATCACGTTTAAAGAAAACCCTGTCAAAACTTCCGGAGATATACCTGCAGCTGGAAATGCAGCACCTGAATTTATGCTGACTGGATCAGATCTAAGTGATATTACCCTTGCAAACTATAGCGGTAAAAAATTGATTCTTAATGTTTTCCCAAGTATTGATACCGGAGTCTGTGCAACTTCGGTTAGAACATTCAACAGTAAAGCATCTTCCCTTGAGAATACTGTTGTTCTTTGTATTTCTAGAGATCTTCCTTTTGCTCAATCACGGTTTTGTGGTGCAGAAGGTCTAGATAATGTTGTGTCATTGTCAGAAATGAAAGATCGAGATTTTGGCAAAGTATACGGGATGGAGATGATTGATGGGCCGCTTAAGGGTCTTCTTGCTAGAGGAGTTGTAGTGGTTGATGAACAAGGCAAGGTCATTTATTCTGAACTTGTGCCGGAGATTACTCAAGAACCAGATTACGAGAAAGCTTTGGAAGCATTATCATAGTTTTTCTTCTGCTTTTGACCAGCCTCTTTTGTATGTCACAAAAAGGGGCTGGGGATTTAAAGTTTATAGAGGCTGAACTCTACTCCTGATCCTTCCATTCAGAGTATGGGTACCTGGAAAGTCGCGCATTATAGTACCTCTTGTCTGATGTTACTTCCTCGCCTATCCAGGATGGTGTTTCAAAATGTTGATCTTCATGTTCGAGTTCGATTTCAGCAAGTATTAAGCCTTCATTATCTCCATAAAATTCATCAACTTCCCAGACAAAACCTTTGTGTTGAACACGGTATCGAGTCTTGCTTATAATGGGACCAGAGCAGAGTTTTTCAATCATCTCTTCAGCATCTGCCTGAGGGATAATGTATTCAAATTCAAGTTTAACTGAACCGAGTTTACCAGCGTGTTCTGTAGGTTTTCCTTTAATTGTAAGATAAGAGTTCTCTTCTGTTATACGTACTCTTACTGTTCTTCCGGGTTCTTGGTTGATGTAACCCTGAACATATTTTTGTCCTTGAGCATTATGTCGCCACTCGTCACTTGTAAGAAGAAATTTTCTCTCAATTTCAATACCCATTTCCTATTCCTTGGTAGTAGTTGGTACATGTTGTTTGTTGAAAATTTCAATAGTGGCAAAGTTCAAAGTTGCATGAACAGTCATTATTGGAAAAATCAGCGCCATTCCGAAGATATTGATAAATGGAATTAGACTAATAACAGCAGGAGCAAGTCCTATACGAAGAGCTACTATATTATTGTCTCGAATCCATGACATTTTCCGCGATAGGGTCCACCTTCGCCTTGAAGCTGGGTAATCGATAAAGATCAGAGTCGAATAGAAAGTGTAGATTAATAGCAGGGTACCCTGACCTATTATAGGGATAAAGTTGAGCCAGAAAGCAAAAAGAGTTACAACAACTCCTAAAAGTGCAATTTTTACACCTTCCCATAGGTCGATGAGTATACCTTTGAGGGTAAATGCCGCATCTGGGTCGAAGTCTTTTCCGGCATAAATTTTTTCTGCAGCATGACTTAAAAAGAAATAACCGGGACAAGTGATACAATAAGCTAAAAGAAATGAGAGGTAGAAGCAGACTATTCGTGTACCAATAATATAAAACCAGCTTATTACAGCCCAACCTTTGTCTTTGATAATTTCCCACCAGCCAACAGGTGATGGTTGATCGGAAAACATCTCAAGATACAGTAAATCAAGGTAATGAGTAGCAAGGGTAAACGCACCCCATGTAACACCAATGGTCAAAACAACAAGCATGAGCGACCAGGTAAAAACTCGTTTACTCTTAAACATGAAGCCAAGAGAAGTTGAAAGAGCTATCCAGTTGGGTTTGTGTTGAGCTTGCATGACTTTTCTAATTGTATGGATTTTTCTGGTTTTTCCTTAGTTAGGTCGTTATCTTTAGTAACGTTCTAGTAATATTAATTTCTTTTCAATAAAAAAGCAGGAAAAAGAGTGAAACAGAAAAAAACAAAGATAATATTTTCCTGTAGTGAATGTGGTTATGAAAGTAGCAAATGGCTTGGGCGCTGTCCGGACTGTGGTGAATGGCAGACCTTTGTTGAGAAACAGAGTTTAACTACAAAAGGTAAACTGGGTATAGCCGCTAGTCATCCAGTTCCTATTAATCAGGCATCAGAAGACAATGTTAGTCGACTTTCCACAGGTCTTGCAGAGTTGGATAGAGTTTTAGGTGGTGGGCTTGTGCCGGGGGCAGTTATTCTAGTTGGTGGTGAGCCGGGCATTGGAAAGTCTACACTTATGCTTCATATTCTGTCAGCTATTGGTAAAAAAGAGCTTGATGTTCTTTATATGTCTGGTGAAGAGTCAATTGGCCAGATAAAAATGCGAGCAAATAGACTGAATAGTGTTAATGAGCATATCTTTCTTGCAACAGAGAACAGAGTTGAAGCCATCATTGAGATGACCGAAAAAATGCAACCTTCACTTTTGGCTGTAGACTCTATTCAGACACTCATAAGTGCTGAAATAGGTTCAGCACCAGGGTCAGTAACTCAAGTGCGAGAGTCTGCGTACAGGCTACAGGAGCTTGCCAAAAAGAGAAATGTACCTGTTATTCTGGTTGGACATGTAACAAAAGATGGTGCGTTAGCTGGACCTAAGGTTTTAGAGCATACTGTCGATACAGTACTATACTTTGAAGGGGATCGTGGTAATGCCTTTCGAATTTTACGCACAGTAAAAAACCGTTTTGGCTCCACCAATGAGATTGGTGTTTTTGAGATGAAAGAAGAAGGGCTTGTTGAGGTGAGCAATCCTTCTGAAATTTTTCTTGCAGAGCGACCAATAGGAGAACCTGGATCTGTTGTTTTACCGAGTTTAGAGGGAACCAGACCCATTCTTATTGAGGTGCAGGCACTGGTGAGTCCAACTAATCTTGGTACTGCTCGCAGAACAGCTATTGGTGCAGATCAGCAGCGCCTATCTCTTCTCTGTGCTGTACTCGAAAAAAAAGTTGGTCTTGATATGTACGGGCATGATATTTTTCTTAACATTGCCGGTGGGATACGTGTTGATGAACCTGCTCTTGATTTAGGCGTTATTTGTGCACTTGCCTCTAGTATGACCGAAAAGCCAATCCCTTCGACAACTGTTGTTTGTGGGGAGGTTGGCTTGGCAGGGGAAGTTCGAGCGGTGAGCCAAGTGGATATGCGGTTGCGTGAAGCTGAGCGTCTTGGCTTTACCAGATTTATCATGCCAAAGAGCAATAAAGAGCGATTAACGTGGAAGTCAAACCTTGAAATTATAGGTGTAGCAACTGTTTCAGAGCTTCTTGATATCGTTTTTAATTAGAATGATAAGTAAAAATAGTGTACAAGGGAATATAGGGTTTATTCAAGTTTGCTAATTCTTTGTTCGTTTAAAGGGATCACTTTGCAGTATGACAGTTCCAGCAGATACTAATATAACAGATGAAGTTGAGCGTCAGGTCGTCGTTATGATGACAGACATGGAGCAGTATTCCTTGAAAACTGCCACCATGGGGCCATTGGAAATACGTGATTTTCTTATGGAGTACCATGGTACTATCCATGATGTTATTGATGTTGTTGATACTCACCCTCTTGATATCGAGCCTTCTGCTGGTGATGGCAGTCTTATTATTTTTGATAGATTCCCTGGTGAAGATGTTAGTGCTATGTGTAACAGAGCTCTACGTGCTGGAGTGCGTATGGCTCAAGCAATTGAGGAAGGTAAATTACCACCTACTCGTATGGGTATTCTGATTGGTAATATTATTGAAGCCCGAATCGGTAATAAAATTGCTAAATTTGGTGCGTGTTTTTCAATTGCTAATAGACTGGAGGAGTTGTGTGGGTATTTTGGTTGTCATTTGCTGATGGATCGTGAAGTTGCATTGAAGCAAAACCTATATAACAACTATTTGGTCAATGTTGGCAAGGTGAGTATTACCAGTGTTCATCACCCGATGAATATTTTTAGTATTTATATGCCTGGTACAATGAATTGGCCAAAGGTTCTTAAGGAAGAGGATCTGTCTACTTTTATTCAAATGAAAAATACAGCGATGGATAGCTTTTCAGGCAACCAACTTATTGGTTTGGTACCTGATTTCCCGCTTGTCCGTGAAAAGCTACTTGAAGCGCAAGAGTTTTATCTCGAAAAGGTTGGTGTTGAGGACCGCGCTATTTCTCAGATAGTTCGTTATATAAGTGAAAAGCCAGAACCTGATAGTGATTTTAATACTCACGGTATGCGTATGACCGAGAAGAAGCGTGATGTCTTCGGTGAGCGTATTCTTCATATGTCCTGTGGTTTTTTAAAAGCACTTGATGAACAACTTTATCATGCACTTATAGAGGAGACGAGTTGGGAGCGTGCTTTTAAGCTTGAGTGGCATAGGAAGGGAGATAAAATTATTGAAATAGGTGACGTTGCCGATGGTGTGTACTATCTGGATAGCGGAACCTTACACACTCTCAATAAAGAAGGTGAAACACTCTCGACGATTGGAGAAGGTAGCGTGTTTGGTGAAATCGCTTATCTCTATGGAGAAAAGCGTAGAACAGCAACAGTGATCGCAGAAACGAATGTAGTTTTACGTAGGATCTCCACTGAAGACCTTGATAGGTTCCCAGAAATTAGAACTATTTTTGAAGCAGTCGCACGCAAGAAGAAAGAAGAATTGCCTGATATAAATTAACACTCCTCTACGTTTTTCTAACAATCCTCCCCATTGAACAGAATATTGCTAGAATACCAGCAAAGGTAAAAATGATCATGGCGGTCTGCATGGTTTGTAAGAACTCCGGCATTGTCTGTAAACTTACCTCTTGGTCTCCTAAGTAGTGAGCAAGAAGCCCTGTTGTTATTGTCATCGCCACAAGCATTCCTACTGTTCGCATGGTTGCGAGCATGGATGATGCCATGCCGTAATCCATCTTTTCAACACTTGCCATAATGGCAGCACTGTTGGGTGTTGAAAAAATACCAAACCCGAGACCCATAAAGATTAAAATTGTATAGATAGTTGTTAGTGACGTTTGCTCGTTTATAGTTGCGACTCCAACTATTCCTATGGTGCAAAGTGTCATTCCTATTGTTGCAATTGGTGCTGGAGAAAATCTATCAGACAGTTTCCCCGCCTGTGGTGCAATAACTGCTTGGATAAGTGGTTGCACCACAAGTATAAAACCAGCCGTTTGTGGTGAAAATCCTTTTATAATTTGTAGATAGAGGCTGAAGAAGAAAGTTACACTAAAAGATGCAGCATAATTTAGAAATGATGCAATATTGCTGAGTGCAAACACTCTATTTTTAAGGATTTTGCCAAGGGGTACAATGGGAAATGATACTTTAGTCTCAAAAACAAGAAAAGCTGAAATAGCTGCAATTCCTAGGAAGAGCAGGTAGGAACCACCAGGAACTTGAGCTTTTCCGAGTGAACCTAAAATGATTCCAGAAAGCCCTATCATGTATAAAAGAGAACCAAAGAGATCAAACTTTTTACCCTTGGCATCAGCCCATTCACCTTTCATAAAAGTGAAGGCAACGAACATTATGAAAAGTTGAATGGGAATTGCGCAATAAAATATCCACCTCCAGCCAAGGTGTTCGACTACAACTCCGGAAAGTGTAGGGCCAAGGGAGATGCCTAAATAAACTCCACTTACCACTATTCCCATTGCCTGACCTCGTTTTTCTGGTGGAAAGACAGAGGTAAGTATGGCAAAGCTTGTTGAGGTGATCATTGCCCCACCAATTCCTTGTATAAAGCGGAAGCAGATGAGTGCTGCAATAGAGCTAGAAAACCCAAGTGCAGCTGTGGCAATGGTCATTACAATAATGCCTGAGAGAAAAATCTTTTTGCGACCATAGATATCGGCAAATCTTCCCATGGGTAGCAAAAGCATCGCATTTGCTAATATATAGGTCATGTTAATCAGGCCAAGATCTGCGCCAGTAGCAGAGAATTCGAGACCAATACTCGGTAATGCAATGCCCAATGCTGATAGCATAAATGGGGTAAGAAACTGGACTATTGCAATAACCCAGAGGATAATTTTAGGTGAGGTCTGTTTTTGCATTTGTTTTGAAATATCGTGGTTTTTTGTTTTTATTGGTACAATAAACCCATTAGATTCAATTACATTTTCGCAATAGTCAAAAATTATATTGTACTATTTTACGACAGGTTTACATTAGAACCATATAGATTTATTTCAAATATGCCTAAAATCTCTTAACCAGCTCAGCTATGTTTGCTGTTTAGGTAACAAACAATCATACCAGTCTTTTAGTAAAGAGCATAACAATGTTAAATATAATTCTCGCATTTTTTGGATGTGTATTAACTGGCACACAAACAATACTTATTGTCCTGAATAAGGAGGCTATCTGTTTCAATGATGGTTGTAGTATTGTTGAAAGTTTAACGAAAGTACCGCCTTTCTTTTTTAATATTGCTGGGTTTCTCTATTTTTTAACTATTTTTTATGTTTTGGTTAAAGCACGTAAGGGGCTAGACGGATGGCGCCAGTTTGCCTCGTTATTACTATTAGGTGGAATGGCAGCTGAAGGTGTGTTGGTAGCTTTTCAACACTTCATTGTTGAGGTTTTCTGTAGTTATTGTCTGATTGTTTTCTGTTTCGTTGTTGCCTTGAATCTTTTTGCAGGTTTCAAACAGTTTTTCCGTGGCGTAACAGCCTTTGCAGCAGTTTTGATAGCCTTTTCTGTGCTACAATTTTCAGCACCACAAACCAAACCCATCTCAGCAGGCACTTATGGAACCGTTGCAGGTGAACAGCAGCAGGGGAAGCTGGTTTTGTTCTTTTCTGAAACCTGTGTTCATTGTGAAGAGGTTATTGATGGTCTTCGAGAAAACAATACCTGTCAGATTGAGTTTAATCCGATTGGCCCAATAGTTAATTGGCAGTTTGAGGGGCTAGAGAAAAACACGAGCTATGACCCTTCTCATAACATTAGTTTTCTAGGTAATCTTGGTATTAATGAAATACCCGTGATGGCTGTGTATGAAAATGATTCTGTATCTGTTTTAAAAGGTAAATTTGCCATTAAGGACTATTTGGCAAAAAATTGTAGCGATACTGAAGTCATTAATGAAGAGCAATCCACAATTGGTCAAAGCAGTAGTCAAGAGTCTTACAGTGGATCAGATGGTCAAACGTATCTGTTTAGTGATGAAGAGGAAAATTGCGACATTCCAGGCAATACAAGTAGTACTGATTGTAATTAATATTTAACTATAGACGAACACAGGTGTTGATATGAGTAATATCCCATTAAACGAGCGAATTATTGTGGCTCTTGATCTTGAAACTCCAGAACTTGCAAAAGAGATGGTTAAAAAATGTGAGTCTGAAACATCTTTTTTCAAGATTGGTCTGCAGATGTTTATGGCTGACTATTTCAACACTGTTGATTGGATTTTAGATCGTGGTCATAAGGTGATGCTTGATCTGAAATTCTTTGATATCCCAGAAACGGTAAAACTTGCAGTCGAACAGGTGAACAGTCGAGGTGTGTCATTTGCAACTATCCATGGCAACGATGCGATCGTAAAAGCAGCAGTTGAGGCAAGAGGTGATATGAAACTGCTTGCTGTAACTGTGTTGACAAGTTTTGGTGAAGATGATTTACGAGCAATGGGAATGACTCAATCTATAGAAGATCTCGTATATTTTCGTGCTAAACGTGCTTTGGAGTTGGGGTGTGATGGTGTCGTTTCATCAGGCCTTGAAGCAGAACGAATGAGAAATGACCTAGGAGAGAAACTACTTATTGTGACTCCTGGTATTCGCCCTGGTGCAAATGTTACTGACGGATCGGATGATCAGACACGTATAGTCACAGCAGGAGCAGCAATAAACAATGGTGCTAATCACGTCGTTGTCGGCCGACCTATTACTAAATCTGATAATCCTGCTGGTGTTATAGCCTCTATGAAACAGGATATTGAGAATAGCTGTTCTTAAGTGTAAGCGGCGCCACCTTCCACAGTATTTTGTAAGTAGGTATAGCTTTATTATGGGCCCTACTTGCAAAAACTTCGAATCTGACTCCAGTCGAACTTAAGAACCTTACTTGAGTTTAAGCAAATTTAGGCAACATGTTATAACTGTTGCAAGTTACACCTTGGGCTAACCCAGCAAAGCTGGACTCTACACAGTACCCTCTTTGGGGGTTGTAAGTTCCTTTAAGTAGATTGTTAAACAAAGAAATTAACTTGTAGCAACCAGTAGCCCTTCAAACGCTATGAATCCGTTATCTATTGCAAATGTTTTTGGCACACTTCTGCTTGTAACAGGTGGTTCAATGTTACTGCCAGCATTGTGTGCGCTGTACTATAAAGATGGTGATGCTAAATCTCTTTTTATTTCAGCAGCTCTTATCCTAGCAGCGGGATTTCCGCTAAAAAAAATATATAAAAATAACGACCAGCTACATATTCGTGATGGTCTTTTCATCGCCACATTCGGCTGGGTGATCATTTCTGCTGTTTCAGCTCTTCCCTTTGTCATTCATGGAGTAATACCAAGTTTTACAGATGCTTTTTTTGAAATGATGTCTGGTTACACCACCACTGGCGCAACAATTTTGAACGATATCGAAGTTGTCCCCCACGGCCTTTTGTTCTGGCGAAGTCAGACACATTTGCTTGGTGGAATGGGATTTTTAACCTTGACCTTGATCTTCCTTCCCCATGGTGTGGGCGGAGTTCGTATCTTTCGCGCTGAATCAAGCCCTGGACAGGTGATTACTGGGGATCGTTTTATGGCCCGTAATCGAGATACTATGAAATGGCTCTGGGGTACTTATATTGTCTTGAACATTGCTCAGACCATCCTTCTTTGTTTAGGAGGTATGACTCTCTTCGACGGTCTTTGTCATGCCTTTGGAACCGTTTCAACATCGGGTTACTCTACAATGAATGCAAGTGTTGGCGCTTTTAAATCCAGCTATATTGATTGGGTTACAATCATTTTCATGATTTTAGGTGGGGTTACGTTTGTACTCTACTATCAGTTAATGCGTGGTAACTGGCGTGCGGTCTTGAAAAATACTGAGTTTTGCTGGTATCTGTCTTTACTCTTTTCAATTTGTTTGTTGGTGAGTTTTGTGCTTTATTTTTCCGGCACTTATGACTCTTATGCGGACTCGCTGAGATTTGGAACATTTCAGGTTGTCTCTATTCTCACCACTACAGGTTTTGTTACTGCGAATTATCTTGATTGGCCACAACTCGCCCAGATGTTTATCGTTCTAGTCTGTTTTATCGGGGCCTGTGCTGGCTCTACCACCAGTGGTATTAAGGTAGTACACTATGTGCTCATCTTCAAATATATGTATGTTTCCGTGAAACGGATCTTTCTTCAACCCATGACAGTTGCCACTGTGCATTTAAATCGTAAACCTGTTGAGGCGTCAGTGGTTGATCTGGCTGTGTGCTATTTTATTGTCAATATGGTGTTGATTGTATTTGGTGCTTTCGTACTTCTTTTGCTTGAAGATATTGATGTTGTGACAGCGATGAGTGCAATTGTCTCAACTCTTATGAATATTGGCCCAGGTTTTGGACAAGTAGGGCCAGTGGACAATTTTTCATTTTTTAGCGACAGCAGCAAGTGGTTTCTATCATGGAATATGTTGGTCGGCAGGCTTGAGATGTTTTCAGCATTGGTTATCTTCTACCCAGCATTTTGGAAGAAGTAACGGTTGGTCAAAATCTGATAGTTGAAGTGGAAAAGAAATGAGAACTTTTACAGTTTACCAAATAGACTCTTTTACCGAGGAAACTTTTCGCGGAAACCCTGCAGGAGTTGTAGTAAATGCTGATGGTTTATCCGAACCAGAAATGCAAGCAATTGCCCGTGAACTTAATAATTCTGAAACGGCATTTTTACTTAGCCCCGAGAGTGATGACTGTGATGGAGTAATTAGATATTTCACTCCAACCGTTGAGGTCCCTATTTGTGGTCATGCCACAATTGCTGCCATGTATGCCAAGGCAGAGCAAGAAAATCTAGGTTCATCAGTGCTGAGAATGAAGACTAAAGTTGGCGTATTGCCTTTTGAAATAATTAAGAAAGGTGATGAAGTAAAAATATGGATGACGCAGGGCACGGTGCAAGTAAAACCGGAGCTACCAGGAGATATACAAGAGCAGATACTGAGTAAATTGGGGGTAACTCCAGGTGACCTTGATAATAGCTGCCCTATGCAAATTGCATCAACCGGGCACTCTAAAGTAATGATCGGTATTACAAGCCGGACTTTGCTGAATTCCCTAACTCCAGATTATGTGGGATTAGCGGAGTTGAGTCGAGTTATTGGCTGTAATGGGTATTTTGTATTTACCTTAGATAACACTGAGAATGAGATTCTTAGTCATGGCCGAATGTTTGCACCTGCAATTGGTATAAATGAAGATCCTGTAACTGGTAACGCAAATGGCCCATTGGGCGCTTACCTTATTCATAATCGAATTGTTCAATTGGAAGAGGGGACATTTCATTTCAAAGGAAAGCAGGGAGAGGCTATCGGTCGAGATGGAGTTGTTGAGGTTGCAGTTTCTGTTCGGGGGCAGGTGCCTGTCCAGGTTAAAATAGGTGGAAAGGCTGTAATCGTCTTTAAAACAACAATTAACCTGTAAAACATACTTAGCTGTAAGGTGATGCAAATTTGTTAAATCATAAAATACCTCCACCCGTTGTTGCATTCATTGTAGCTGCATGTGCATGGTGGGTAACAGATGTTCATTATGTACTCAATCCTTTGCAATGGCAGTTTTGGGCAACCGTGGTGAGTGTTGGTCTTGCCTTGTTGTTTGATTTACCTGCGCTGTATCAATTTCATAGTGTAAAAACGACTATAAATCCTTTGCAACCCGGAAGAGCAAAGTGTCTTGTAACAACTGGTATTTTTAACTTTTCAAGAAACCCTATGTATGTAGGGCTCGTATTCTGGCTCCTTGCCTTCGGTTTTTTTATTTCGTCCCTTTGGATTTTTCTCAGTGTCATCTGTTTTATTGCTTATATTACTGTGTTTCAAATACTACCTGAGGAACAAGCGCTAACTATAAAGTTTGGCAAAGAGTTTGAAGAATATAAAAAATGTGTGAGGATGTGGCTCTAATATGATGGAGGCGGTAGAAGGTGAAATTTGACATCACGACAGAACCTACAAAAGAAGACGTACAGGATATTCTGAATGGGCTTATTCAGTTTAATTTGTCGAAAATAAAAAAGAAGGTAACAAAAACTGAACTAGCCTGTTTTTCGTATAAAGAAAATGGTGAAAAGTCCGGTGGTATTGTTGGCAAGGTAATGGCTAACTGGCTGGAAATAAAGTATCTATGGGTAGACGAAACACTGACCAAGCAGGGAATTGGCAGTGAGCTGCTGACTCGGATGGAAAGAGCAGCCATCGATCTTGGCTGTGAGTTTAGTCTTGTTGATACGTTCAGTTTTCAGGCCAGACCTTTTTATGAAAAAAATGGCTATGTGTGTCAGCTTACTCTGGATAATTATCTTGTTACACATGAAAGACACTATTTGGTGAAAAAACTAGATAATAGTTTCGAGTAACTACAATGAAACCTTTTGATCCGCTAAAAAATTTCTTTTATTCAGCCAAGAACGCTTACCACACAGGTAAAGGTTCGAACTGTTTAAGAAAAAAGGATATCAAGCAAGGGCTCTATCACTTGAAAGAAGGGCTAGTTTGCTCCGAGAAAACAGGTAATATGGCAAATGTGGCCTTTAGTCACGAGATACTTGCAGATGCCTACCTATGTGCTAAAGATTATCCTCTTGCTATTAGGCATGCAGAGCAGTCGTGCAGTATATATGAAAAATTTATTGATAAGAATGCCAGTGATCTTTTCTATAAAAGATTGCAGAAGATACGAGAAAAGCTGCGTAAGATTAAGTTTCAAAGCTCACTTCAAAGTTAGTTCTCATTTCTCATAAAAACGTGGAGAGTTTCCACTTCAACCAGTCAGGTGCTGTAGGTTAATGAGTATAATAAGTAATAACCGTAAATTAATAGGTGTGCTGTGTGCAATTGGAGCCACTGCAATCTGGTCTGGAAATTTTATTGTGGCAAGAGATCTTAATGAGACAATTCCACCCGTGAGCCTTGCCTTTTGGCGGTGGGTGGTCGCTGTATTAGTTTTTTTACCTATAGCGTTAAAACCGATGTTGGCGCAGAGACAGCTGATTAAAGATCATTTCTTCTATTTAATAGTTACAGCCTTTTTAGGAGTCACTGTTTTTAATACTCTTATCTATATAGCAGGGCATACGACAACTGCCTTAAATCTGTCACTCATTGCTATTACCTTCCCTGTTTTTATTGTTGTGTTGTCACGGATATTTTTAAACGAGTTTATTACCGGATTTAAGATAGTTGGTGTTTTATTAGTGGTCTTAGGAGTGGTGTTGCTTATTACTAAAGGAAACCTGCTACTGTTAAAAGAGATCTCTTTTGCAATTGGTGACTTTTGGATGTTGTTGGCTTCAGGAATTTTTGCAATCTATTCGATGTTACTGAAAAAGAGGCCCAAAACCATGAGTATCTGGACCTTGCAGCTCAGCACTTTTCTCCTTGGTCTCAGCTTACTGATGCCATTTTATCTCTATGAAAGAAGCGTTTCAGCACCAGTTGACTTTGATACTAAATCAGTGCTTTCTATACTTTATGTCGGCGTATTTGCATCTCTTACTGCATTCTTGTTGTGGAATAGGGCAATTGAGATAGTAGGGCCGTCAACAGCTGCAATGATCTATTATACATTACCGCTTTTTAGTGGGGTGCTGGCCTTTTTCTTTCTAGGAGAGATAATCACAATGACTCATTTTTATAGTGCTTTGTTCATTATTTCTGGAATTGTCATTGCTAACTATAAGAAAAAAGTCAGATCACTTGAGTGAGTTGTTTTGTAAGGATAATCAGCTCAGGTAGGTAGTCTCGTTACCTGAAATACTATTTTGAGAAGGACATAGGGAAATCAATTATTATGGAACAACTATTTACCAACTATCTGGCTGAGTTAATCGCCGTTATTTCAATCACTATATTGACAATTGTTACCCCAGGACCCGATTTTGTGATTGTTGCTCGCAATAGCCTTACTTATTCACGGAGATCAGGTCTGTTTACTGCTATTGGCGTGGCTGTAGCTGTTTGGATCCATATTTTTTATACTCTTGCAGGAATTGGTATAATATTATCCAAGTCGATAATTCTTTTTTCCATAGTGAAATTTTTGGGTGCAGGCTACTTGATTTATCTTGGGATTTGCTGTCTGAGAAGTGGTGGTAAACTTGAAGAGCCGTCTAGTGGTGGTGAAAAGCGAACTGTATCTGATTTTGCTTCTTTTAAGATGGGGTTTATTAATAATGCTTTAAATCCTAAAGCGACACTTTTTTTCCTGAGCCTTTTTACCCAATTGGTAAGCTCATCTACACCACTTGCAATTCAGCTGCTCTACGGTGCAATTGTTTCAATTTCCTGCTTTATCTGGTTTAGTTTGGTTGCACTCTTTCTCAATCGTCCTGGAATAAAAAAGCAATTTATTCGTCTACAAAAGTATGTCGAAAAAGTTATGGGCGCAGTATTGCTCGCCTTTGGGATAAAAGTAGCCTTTTCGGCCACCAGTTAATTTGTAGACTTATGCGCTAAAAAGCTTACGAATTATTTTAAGATCTTTAGAGGCACAGATAACGATAACTCTTTGTTCACACTCTATAATCGTATCGCCAACACCGATCTGCCAGCTATCATTTTTATAAACAGCACCAATGATCATTTTATCCTGATGATACGGATCAAGTTGTGAAAGTGGTTTCTTAGTGATTTTTGATTTAGGCGCTGCAACCAGTTCTACGACTTCTGCGTCAAAGCCGTGCAGGTGAGCAACAGCACGAAATTCACGACGACGGATATATTTTAATATTTCGTTGGCAGCCATCACCTTTTTATTAAGGGCGATATCAGAGCCAGTAGATGAGGCAAGAACTAAATAATCTTCCTTACTTACCAGAGAAATTGTTCGAGTTTTATTGGTGGCTGAAAACTCGTTTTTATTTTGAATAAGATGCTTGGCAAGGAGGCAGGTCATTATGTTGGTTTCGTTTTCACCAGTGAGAGTAACTAATGTGTCAGAGCCGAAAAGACCAGCCATCGCAAGAACCTCACCATCTGAACCGTCACCATTGAGTACTTCGGTGTGTGGTAGCAGGGTTGTAAGTTCTTGAGCACGTGTCTCGTCTTTTTCAACAAGAATAACCTGAACAGTTTTCTCCAGTAATGAAGCAACCCGGCTACCTACCAGTCCACCGCCTAGGATGAGCACCTTGTGCTGCTTTTTCTCCTGTACACCGATAAGTTTCATCAAACTTGGTAAATTTTGTCTACGAACCATTATGCACACATGGTCACCGGGGAGAAGTTCATCATTGCCCTGTGGAATAATCGTTTTGATGCCACGAGCGATGGCAACTACACGAAAGTAAAAGGAGCTATGGTTTTTTGAAATAGTGATGAGATTTTTATGGGCCCATGGTGAGAGGCTATCTATCTCTGCTGCAAGCAGTTGTATTTCATCATCAGCAACTTCAATAACTTCATTTGCTGAGTTACGTTCAATAAGTCGGACAATTTCCTGTGCAGCTAGTTCCTCAGGGTAAATAGATAGATCAAGTTTTAAATCCCGTGCGTTTACTATTGATTGAGGTTTACCAAATTCAAGAGAGCGGATCCTTGCTATTTTTTGCTTTATCCCAAATTTATGGGCAATGAGTGATGCCATCATATTCACGGCATCATTGTCTGTGACTGCAATCAAGTAGTCAATTGAATCAGCGTTTGCCTCACGCCAGCACTCAAGCGACATGCCATCACCCTTTATAAGGCGTGCATCAATTTGATTGCTTGCCTGTGCCAGAAGCTTCCCATCAGATTCTATTATAGTAACAGCATATTCTTCATCTACCAGACGCTTGGCTAAATAGAAACCCACGCCGCCAAGGCCTACAATGAGAATTTTTTCTGTCGGTGATTTATGTCTGCTGAACATGGTGTGTTGCCTTTGGCCAAAATAGTTTCATGAATGGATTATAAATGCTAAGAATGGCTTACCTCTTTCAGTGTGCTTTGTCAAACAAAGGGTGTGAGATCAGACTGGTTTGCTATGTATTAATTCACTAAAACTTTCAGTGACATAATTCGCAAGTACGTTTGCCGCTTGGGATAATGAATTATTCGTTTTTAAAAGAGTGATTGCGATTGAAGGAAGCTCGGGAAACCCTTCTTTAGGCTCAAGTATTCGAACATCGTTTGGAAGAATGCTTTTTCCGGAAGCTGTGATTGCCAAACCACTCTTAACTGCAGCAATTATACCCATGGTATTCTGGCTAGAATAAGCAATACGATAGTCCTTATTTGCTCCTTGAAGAGATTTGATTGCCACTTCACGATATTTACAACCAGGGCTATAAACAGCGAGAGGGACTGGATCTTGCTCATGAGCAAGATGTGTAGAGGATGTTATCCATACAAGTTGGTCTCGACAGATTATTTCTCCACGTTGAGGGACGTCGCTATTACTGTTAATTAATAAGTCCAATTCTCCTGCATCAAACAACTGTAGCATGTTAGCGGATGGCTGACAGGTCACTTCAACCTGAACATGCGGGTGTGTTTTGGCAAATCGGGAAAGTAGAAGCGGCAATAAGGGTTCTGCATAATCATCGGGAGCTCCTAGTCGAACTCGTCCAGAAATCTCAGGTTGTTGCATAGCTGAGATGGCTTCATCGTGGGTCTTGAGGATACGTCGAGCATATACCAGTAGATTCTGCCCTTCTGGGGTGAGAATCATTTTTCTTCCGTTTCGTACAAAGAGGGATTTCTCTAAAAGTTCTTCTAGTCTCTTTATCTGCATACTCACAGCAGATTGCGTTCTATGTACTATAGCTGCGGCATCCGTATAGCTTCCGCTATCTGCTGCTGTTACAAAGGTTCTTAGAATGTCTGTAGGTATGTCCATTTCCCTTCCTGTTGTCATATCAGCGCTGTGAATGGATAAGATGAAATATATTCGTTTCTCTTATGTGTAGGTTTACCTTATCTTCTAATGTAAATCAACTAGGAGGTAAGATGATGAAAATACGACTAAGAAAAGGCAGTGTAGTAACTTGTGTTATGGGACTATGGCTGTGGAAATTTTTCAAATGGTTAGCTATAAGGCCAAAACCGAGGAATGTAATAGATAGTTACTCGCTGACTGACCATTTGTTGGATGATCTTGGTTTTGATCAAGAAGGTAATCCTGTGTCATGGTCAAGTTATCGGAAATCTCCCTCGTTCCATCACAAAACACACGCTTTAAAGACGAAAAGATGCAAAGATAATATTATGGGATATAGGTTTGAGAAGAAACCAGACAAAAGTTACTGAGTAACGCTGTCCGCAACTGATGGTGTTGACCTATCGTATGTAGTTGGTATTTTCACAGTTTTATGATTCCATGAAAAATATGTATCTTTTGTAACGGTTATTCAGCAATATGATACTGTTTGCCAGTGTATGATTATCACTTTTATAAGAGAAATGGGACTATGAACAATAAAATTATAGCAGGTGCTCCCTGGAGTGACTGGGTTAATAAATACCCACAGTTAAAAGAAATAGTCGGTCAAGATGAGACGCTCTGGTGCAGTCCTCAATATGATACCTTTCAACGTGCTCAGGAGAAGGTATCAATTTCTGAAAAAGATATTCAAGACGCTGAAGAGCGGCTCAATCGCTTTGCTCCGTATATTGCCAAGGTGTTTCCAGAAACAGAAGCAACAGGAGGGATTATAGAATCCCCACTGAAAAAGATTTCCGCAATGCAGCAGGCTTTGGCAGAACAGCTCAATAAAGAAATAACCGGCGATTTATTGCTTAAGTGTGATAGCCATCTTGCCATATCAGGTTCAATTAAGGCACGTGGTGGTATTTATGAGGTACTAAAACATGCTGAAGATCTCGCCATTCAACATCAACTTATTTCCACAAACGATAATTATGAGGTAATGGACAGTGACGAATTGAGGAAATTTTACGCTCAATATTCTATCTCAGTTGGCTCTACAGGAAATCTGGGTTTAAGCATAGGTATTATCAGTGCTCAACTGGGTTTTCAGGTTTTTGTACATATGTCTACTGATGCGAAGCAGTGGAAGAAGGATCTCTTGCGCCAAAAAGGCGTTCAGGTTGTTGAACATCAGTCTGATTATAGTAAAGCCGTTGAGGAGGCAAGGAAACAAGCTTCCGCTGATCCTAATATGCACTTTGTTGATGATGAAAATTCTACAGATCTATTCTTAGGATATGCAGTGGCAGCATCAAGGCTTGCCACACAGTTGGAAGAGTTGAATATAAAAGTAGATGCAGAGCACCCACTCTTTGTTTATCTGCCCTGCGGCGTCGGTGGTGGGCCTGGTGGGATAACGTTTGGTTTAAAACATCTGTTCAAAGATCATGTACACTGTTTTTTTGCTGAGCCGGTATCTTCACCGTGTATGCTTATCGGTTTAATGACGCGCTTACATGATAAAATCAGTGTTAATGATTTTGGTCTGAGCAATCAAACAGATGCAGACGGTTTGGCTGTCGGCAGGGCTTCAGGCTTTGTTGGTAAAACTCTAGAGCAAATGATAAGTGGTGTATATACAATTACCGACAGCACACTCTACAGGTTACTGGCCATGCTTTCTGATTCTGAGAAAATATTCCTTGAGCCTTCAGCTCTTGCGGGAATGGCTGGGGTGTATAAGTTGCTCTACACTGTAGATGGGAAAAACTATTTATCACAACATGGCTTAAATCAGTATATGCATCAAGCAACGCATATAGCGTGGGGGACAGGGGGGAATATGGTTCCTGCCAATATTATGGATGATTACTACCAAGAAGGTGCTAACTGCCAAAAGGCCTTAATGCTGTAAATGCAAGGTTTGTAGTTATTTTTACCTCTACCCAACAGACGGTATAGAGTTGCGATAAAGGGATGCCACCTGCCAGAAGGCATCGATAATTGGCTCCTTCAGTTTCTTTGCTGTAGTACAGGCACCCACTGAGAAAGGTTGTAGTTCTGGGTGTACTTCCATCAGTTCAACCTCTGCTGACAGTGGACTGTTTTCCCAGACGAGTTTAGGGACAACACCTATGCCACACCCCATACTGACCATGGCAATAATTGCTTCATTGCCAGCGACCTCTGAGTAGATGTTTGGACTGATGTTTTTTGCAGAAAACCAGAGGTCGATGCGTTGTTTACTCAAGCCTCGTTTTGGCATGATAATTGGGGTGTCCAGCCAGTTCACTTCATTATCGTTTATTGCCAGTGCATCAGTAAAGCGACCAGGTTTTATGAAGATAAGAGGGGTCTGTAAAAATTCAACAAATTCAAGTTTTTCTGAATGTTTATCGGGTAGGGCTATAATTGAGATATCTGCTTCGTTATTATGGATTTTTTGCTGGGCATCAGCGGCATCTCCAGTCTCAATTCGGATACGTACCCCGGGCTGTTCGCTTCTGAATTGCCTGAAAATTGCAGGAAGAATTGAAAGAATCGCTGTCACTGAACAGTATAGTGAAATCTCCCCTTGTAACGCCTCTTTTCCTGAGAGTGAGGCTTGTAGCTTATTCCACTCTTCGATAGCATTATCGCAATACTCACAAAAAGTTAACCCTGCAGCTGTGAGCTGTACCGAACGCTTATCACGGTGTAGCAAAGTTTGACCAACTTCGCTTTCCAGTCGTTGTATGGTACGAGTCAGGCCGGACGGTGTAATATGACACTCCCTGCTGGTTTTGCCAAAGTGTAGAGTGTTTGATAGATGTCTAAATAACTTAAGTTCTCGTATATTCATGCTGATTTCCTTTGTGTTGCAATAATTGCAATACAGTATCACGAATAAATCACTTGACGCAATAGAGGAATATCAATATATGAAAAGGGTAACAGATAATTATGTCTATTAATGCAACACTAACGAAAATATAGGGAGATAAAAAAATGGGTGAGAATTATTTCAACACATTGCCACTTCGTCGTCAAATCGAAGAGCTTTCAAAATGTCGTTTCATGGACTCTACCGAGTTTGATGGTGTTGAGTACCTTAAAGGTAAGAAGATTGTAATCGTTGGTTGTGGCGCTCAAGGTCTTAATCAGGGTTTGAACCTGCGTGACTCTGGTCTTGATGTATCATATGCGCTTCGTCAGGCTGCAATTGATGAAAAGCGTCAGTCGTTTAAGAATGCTTCTGAAAACAACTTCACCGTTTCTACCTATGAAGAACTTATCCCAACTGCTGATCTCGTGATCAACCTTACACCAGATAAGCAGCATACAAATGTTGTAAGTGCAGTTATGCCACTGATGAAGAAGGGCGCATGTCTCTCTTACTCCCATGGTTTCAATATTGTTGAAGAGGGAATGCAAATCCGTGAAGACCTTACCGTTGTAATGGTTGCTCCAAAATCTCCTGGAACTGAGGTTCGTGAAGAGTATAAGCGTGGTTTTGGTGTGCCAACTCTTATCGCTGTTCACTCTGAGAATGATCCAAATGGTGAAGGCTGGGATATAGCCAAGGCTTATTGTTGTGGTACTGGTGGTGATAAGGCTGGTGTTCTTGAGTCTTCTTTTGTTGCAGAGGTGAAGTCTGATCTTGTTGGTGAGCAGACTATCCTTTGCGGTATGCTTCAGGCTGGTTCACTTCTCTGCTACGATAAGATGATAGAGAAGGGAATTGATTCAGGTTATGCGGCTAAGCTTGTTCAGTATGGCTGGGAGGTAATTACCGAATCTCTCAAGCTTGGTGGAATCACCGCTATGATGGATCGTCTTTCTAACCCAGCGAAAATCAAAGCTTTCCATCTTGCAGAAGAGCTTTATGACCTGATGGCTCCACTCTACGAAAAGCATATGGATGATGTTGCATCTGGTTACTTTTCTGAGACTATGATGGCAGACTGGGCAAATGATGATGTAAATCTTCTTACCTGGCGTAAAGAGACCGGTGAGACTGCTTTTGAGAAAGCTGTAGCAGGTGATATGGAGATTACAGAACAGGAATTTTATGATAACGGTATCCTGATGGTTGCTATGGTTAAGGCTGGTGTTGAACTTGCTTTTAATACAATGGTCTCTGCTGGTATTAAGGAAGAGTCCGCATACTACGAGTCATTGCATGAGCTGCCACTTATTGCAAACACAGTAGCCCGTAAGAAGCTTTATGAAATGAACGTAGTTATCTCAGATACTGCTGAGTACGGAAACTACCTCTTTGCAAATGCCTGTGTACCTCTGCTTGAGGACTTCATGAAGGGTATTGATACCAATGTTATTGGTAAGACCATCGAAGTAAAAGATAACGGTGTTGATAACCTTGAGCTTATTGAAGTAAACGAGGCAATTCGTTACACCGCAATCGAAGCGATTGGTGAAGAGCTTCGCTCTTACATGAGCGATATGAAACCAATCATGTAAGTCAGTGATTGCAGGTTCATAGTCTTTAAAGGGCTGTCAAAGCGTTACGCTTGGCAGCCCTTTTTTGTTTTAATATCAGGTGCATCTAAAAGATAAGGTAAAGACCTAAAAAGTATGCTGCAAGAACTCCAATTGCTACTCGAGGATATGGGAGTGCAATATATTTACTAAAAAGCCAGCATGCACCAATGACAGCTACACCTTCAATTGCAAACTTAATTGAAAGACCCATGTTCAACGGAACAAGAAGACGTTGAGCAACCACAATTAATGGTAAGTGCAGTAGGTAGATGTCATAAGAGCTCTTGCTCAGACTTGACCGCAAGCGTCCAGGTTCACTCCACCATAATTGCATTCCCTTTATAAGAGTTACTAAACAACTCAATGCTCCAAATGTCCTGATTGTGGCATGCAGAAGAGCTAAATTGAAAGGGGAAGAACCTGTTACCATGGAAAGGGTTTTACCAACAGCAAGAAAAACAATATTGAAAATCACACTTGCAACAAGCCAAAGCCAGAATGATCCTGGAATATCAACTTTTTGGAACCATTTCGAATGTTCTGCAACTACTCCCAGTAGAAAAAAAGCCAAATAAAGGCCCAATCTAGAAGGCTGGAACATAAGATAGCCACCGACTTTTACCCAAACCCAGGCTGGAATAGTCATTGCACTAGCAGTAAATGCAGTGATTGCCAAACTGCATGCTACGGTAATTTGTATAACAATTGTCCAAACGGTAATATCTGTTGGTGTGAGCTTACGGAGGAAATTATTGATGATTCGACTGGTAGCTGCATAAATAAAGAAAAAGATGAGCAATAGAGAAATAAACCACAGATGCCATTGAGAGAGGTCATATGCATGGGGTATTGATGTAGCAGGTGAATCAAAAACGACAAGCTCTGGACGCCATGCTGTTGAAAGCTGAAATAGCCAGTGACTCAAAAAACTTTGTGGTGAAGGAACATTTGCCGTGTAACCAATGAAAGTAATTAGGGGTACAAAGAAAAGTGAGAGTAGGACAAGAGGAATGCCTAGTCGTTTCCATTTATTTATGATGAAATCGGACATTCCATGTCGTTTGAGCGACTTTGGTGCAAAAAAGCCAGCAATAAAGAAAAGTGATGGCATGCAAAACAGATCAAGCAGGATGATGAGGATTGTAAAAGCTGCGGTGTGTGGTGTCTCGCGTACCGGCCACCATGGAATGATCACTGAATATGCACAGGCAGCGTGTAAAATCACAACCAAGAGCACAACTAATGTGCGAACTCCGTCTAGAAAAAACAATCGTTCCTTTTGCATTACTTTTTCCTCTTGTTTGTTAGAATTCTGGGGTAGTTAGTTCTCCAGCTTCCCAAGCCCGTTTCATTTCTTTTAGGCCCGCCAACGAGAATCGACAAACGTGGTCAGCTAAATGGTTTTTATAGGTTCCCATGCCAGGATGTGTCGGATTGACTCGACTGTAAACTCGCCAGGTTGAGGAGTAATAAATAATTTGACTGAAAATACTAACACCACAATCTTGCAGTAACCATCTGGGAGCATCTGGGCCAAGAATTTCACCCACGACCTCTAAGATTGTGTTGTTTTGGTCTATTAGATGGCGATCAATAAGTTCATTGAGGTATGGCGACGGTTGAGCCATTTCATTATTAAATATTGCTTGAATGGCTTCTCCGATGGGGTTCTCAGTAAAAAGCATTTCACAATACACCTTGATAAAGCAACAAAGCTGCTCTTCTCCCTTCAAGTTTGGTGTGTTGATCGCATTGTCCTGAATCATTTTACCAAATTCAGAGAACATCATTTCTAAGATGACTTTATATAGATTGGCCTTTCCACCAAAGTAGTAATTGACTGCATTCATGTTGGAGCTTTTAGCTAGCTTACAAATCTGACGAACCCTGGCTCCCGAGTAGCCATGTTTTGCAAAAATATGAATGCCAGCAATGAAAATTCGATCTTTTGTTGAACTTTGGTCAAAACTCATACTCTCTCCATTTAGGTTTAATGCACATGTATTAATACAGTTGCATTAAAAAGGGTCGTTGTCAACTAGAAATTGTCTCATAAGTAATTAATAGAAGTGCTATCTGTTTTGTTTTACGTTGTTTTGTGTAAGTAGTTGTTTCTGGCGGGCCCGGTTTTTTCTTAAATTTTTGATCCTGTCATCCGATAGGAATGTGGTTGCTCTTTTTAGAGTTCATCTTAAAAAGAAGGAGAAATGTATGGAAATACCAACTGTCGGTCACTCGAATCGAACACAGGACAATGCCTCAACTAGCTTTTTCACCGCTGATGATACAAAGGATGCTCCGTTTAAAACTATTTTAGAAGAGGTGAGAGAAAAAGGACTTGTAGAATATGCTGCAGAAAAAAGACTAGAAGAACTTAAAGAAAAAATTCTTGATAAACTAGGGATTACAGAAGAGAAGCTGAAAAACATGACTCCGGAACAGAGAGCTGATCTTGCCAAAAGAGTCGATGAAGAAATTCAAAGATTAATGGCAGCAGAAAGAGAACTCGACAAGAATCAGGATGAGTGGAACTTTCTTAAAATCAATCAAGTGAACTCACCCACCTTTCTTACTGGCTTTGATATGAATGATGGTGTGGTTGGTGGAAAAGTTGAAGGGAGTCAACCAATAGATCTATTTAAAGTCTTCAGTGAGATGGATAAGGCTGAAAAAGATGATGAAGAGGACTATGATCGCGTTTAACTTTATCCATCAATGACATTTTTTTCCAAAGAGATCTCTTCTTTACCAGTTCAGGTATAGCTACAATAAACTGTGGCTATACCAACACCTCATGATGTGTTGGTGGTTTTCACCGTAGATTACAATTTATTAATATCCTAGAACCGGTAATCTCTTTTCCTCTCAGTAATTTTAAATGATGTGAACATGTAATAAAACACGACGTTCTTTTTTGGGTGATATAAAGACTTTTTGATAAGAAGTGGTTCGGCTAGAGGATTAAAATCAAATAAAGTAGCTGTGTGTTACTAATATTTGTAATAGCAAGGGTGCTGCTATTAATGATTTAAGGATTGTGACTTGGGTATTTTATTATAAAAGATGGGATATTTATAATAGAGGTGTAGAAGTTAATCCATATATATATAGGTGGGGTAATAGACAGAACATATAGTGGTTATGCCTGTACTGTTTTTTATCTTGTTGTTATTCTGTGGTTTTGGATTTAAATAGAAAAAAATAACAAAAATCTGTTGACTCTTACCATCGATTAGTTTACTTTCGCCCGGTCTTCGAGGCAGCCGGATTCGTTCCGAACATGCTGAAAAGGCAAAACAAAAAAAGTTAAAAAGAGTTGTTGACAGCAATCGGAAAGTCGATTAGAGTCTGCGGCTCACGGCGGAACTCGCACC
>PPCM01000145.1_pt1:102500-105651 | contig 105651 bp, 85 predicted proteins | sample 1555541 | NCBI WGS metagenome assembly PPCM01 (sample SAMN05284479, study PRJNA326546) | Marine sediment metagenome, whole genome shotgun sequencing project. | isolation source: marine sediment | place: Germany: Wadden Sea | collected 2012-09-05
CTAATCTTAATAGTTTAATCAAGTTTTATGGATAAGCTACTAAGGGCTAACGGCGGATGCCTTGGCATCAGGAGGCGATGAAGGACGTGGCAAGCTGCGATAAGCTTCGGGGAGTTGTTAACATGCATTGATCCGGAGATTTCCGAATGGGGAAACCCAGTAGAGTTTATACTTTATTATCTTTAACTGAATACATAGGTTAAAGAGGCGAACGCGGGGAATTGAAACATCTAAGTACCTGCAGGAAAAGAAATCAATTGAGATTCTGTTAGTAGCGGCGAGCGAAAGCGGAACAGCCCAACTGAGCGATGTGGATCAAAAAATATAGTGGAAAGGTATGGAAAGGCCTACCATAGACGGTGATAGTCCGGTACATGAAATATTTTTTGACCTAGCTCGAACGAGTACCACGGGACACGTGAAACCCTGTGGGAATATGGGGGGACCATCCTCCAAGGCTAAATACTACCTGATGACCGATAGTGAACTAGTACCGTGAGGGAAAGGTGAAAAGAACCCCGGGAGGGGAGTGAAATAGAAACTGAAACCGTTAGCTTACAAGCAGTGGGAGCCCTATGTGTTTACACAGGGTGACCGCGTGCCTTTTGCATAATGAGTCAACGACTTACCGTGTGCAGCGAGGTTAAGCCGAGAGGTGAAGCCGGAGCGAAAGCGAGTCTTAATAGGGCGATAGTTGTATGCGGTAGACCCGAAGCCGGGTGATCTATCCATGACCAGGGTGAAGGTCGAGTAACATCGACTGGAGGCCCGAACCGATATAGGTTGAAAACTGTTCGGATGAGTTGTGGATAGGAGTGAAAGGCTAATCAAACTCGGTGATAGCTGGTTTTCTCCGAAATATATTTAGGTATAGCCTCACATGATGACTAACGGAGGTAGAGCACTGACAAGGCTAGGGGGCCCACCGGCTTACCAACCCTTTTCAAACTCCGAATGCCGTTAAGTTCAAATGTGGGAGTCAGACTACGGGAGATAAGTTCCGTGGTCGAGAGGGAAAGAACCCAGACCGTCAGCTAAGGTCCCTAAACTGTGCTAAGTGGGAAAGGATGTGGAATTGTGAATACAACCAGGAGGTTGGCTTAGAAGCAGCAACCCTTTAAAGAAAGCGTAATAGCTCACTGGTCTAATGATACCGCGCCGAAAATTTAACGGGGCTAAGTACAGTACCGAAGCTACGGATTCAAATTTATTTGGATGGTAGGAGAACATTGTGGCCGCCTGAGAAGGTACACCGAAAGGAGTGCTGGAGGTTCCACAAGAGCTTATGTTGACACGAGTAGCGAAAAACAAGGTGAGAAACCTTGTCGCCGAAAGCCTAAGGTTTCCTGTAGTCAAGTTAATCTGCTCAGGGTTAGTCGGCTCCTAAGGCGAGGCCGAGAGGCGTAGTCGATGGGAAACAGGTTAATATTCCTGTACCACTATCATAATGTTATGGTAAGGGGGGACGGAGAAGGTAAGACCATCCGGGCGTTGGTAGTCCCGGTTTAAGCGTGTAGACTTGAAACTTAGGCAAATCCGGGTTTCTTTAAGGTCAAGGCGTTATGACGAGTCCTTTGGACACAAAGTGGTTGGTTCCATGCTTCCAGGAAAATCCTCGTATCTAGTTATGATTGTGACCGTACCGTAAACCGACACAGGTAGGCAGGTAGAGAATACCAAGGCGCTTGAGAGAACTCTGGTTAAGGAACTCGGCAAAATAGCACCGTAACTTCGGGAGAAGGTGTGCCCTTGTAGTGATCTTTTTTTACAAAAGTGAGCTTGAGAGGGTTGCAGTGAAATGGGGGGAGCGACTGTTTACTAAAAACACAGGACTCTGCGAAGTCGAAAGACGAAGTATAGGGTCTGACGCCTGCCCGGTGCCGGAAGGTTAAAAGGACGTGTTAGCTTCGGCGAAGCACTGAATTGAAGCCCCGGTAAACGGCGGCCGTAACTATAACGGTCCTAAGGTAGCGAAATTCCTTGTCGGGTAAGTTCCGACCTGCACGAATGGCGTAACGATTTCCCCACTGTCTCAACCAGAGACTCAGCGAAACTGTAGTACCGGTGAAGATGCCGGTTACCCGCAACAAGACAGAAAGACCCCGTGAACCTTTACTATAGCTTGGCATTGGTTTTAGAGGTAGCATGTGTAGGATAGGTGGGAGACTTTGAAGTGTGCACGCCAGTGTGCATGGAGTCACCCTTGAAATACCACCCTTGCTATCTTTGAAATCTAACCGCGGTCCGTAATCCGGATCCGGGACATTGTCTGGTGGGTAGTTTGACTGGGGCGGTCGCCTCCTAAAGAGTAACGGAGGCGCGCGATGGTTCCCTCAGGCTGATTGGAAACCAGCCGTAGAGTGTAAAGGCATAAGGGAGCTTGACTGCGAGACTGACAAGTCGAGCAGGTACGAAAGTAGGTCTTAGTGATCCGGCGATTCCGCATGGAAGGGTCGTCGCTCAACGGATAAAAGGTACTCCGGGGATAACAGGCTTATCTCCCCCAAGAGTCCATATCGACGGGGAGGTTTGGCACCTCGATGTCGGCTCATCACATCCTGGGGCTGAAGCAGGTCCCAAGGGTTTGGCTGTTCGCCAATTAAAGTGGTACGCGAGCTGGGTTTAAAACGTCGTGAGACAGTTTGGTCCTTATCTGTTGCGGGCGCAGGATATTTGAGGAGATCTTTCCCTAGTACGAGAGGACCGGGATGGACGAACCTATGGTGTTCCAGTTGTTCCGCCAGGGGCATTGCTGGGTAGCTATGTTCGGCAGGGATAACCGCTGAAAGCATCTAAGCGGGAAGCCCACTCCAAGATTAGATATCCCAAGTTTAACTTCTGAAGGGTCGTGGTAGACCACCACGTTGATAGGTCGGGTGTGGAAGCATGGTAACATGTGGAGCTTACCGATACTAATAACCCGTGCGGCTTATCCATATTCTTGATTATTCTATTAATATTAGAATTCAAACTTTTTCTTACTCTGAAAATTCGATTACTGAAATATAGATTACATATTTCGGTGGCCATAGCGAAGAGGCTCCACCCGTTCCCTTTCCGAACACGGAAGTTAAGCTCTTCAGCGCCGATGGTACTGCATGGGAGACTGTGTGGGAGAGTAGGTCGCCGCCGATTCTTTTTTGAAAAGCCC